>WNFV01005973.1_pt1 | contig 15070 bp, 14 predicted proteins | sample 5400101 | NCBI WGS metagenome assembly WNFV01 (sample SAMN13153361, study PRJNA577476) | soil metagenome | isolation source: 115 cm soil or saprolite under grassland replicate 1 | place: USA:California | collected 2016-06-15 | reverse complement strand
CGACAGCGTCGTCGCCTGGGAGGAATACGCGACCTTCAATCCGGCCGCTGTCGTAAAAGACGGAAAGGTCTTTCTCCTCTATCGCGCCGAGGATGCCAGCGGCGAGCGGCAGATCGGTGGCCACACGTCGCGACTCGGCCTGGCCGAGAGCAGCGACGGTCTACACTTCACGCGGCGTGCGACCCCCGTCCTTTATCCTGACACCGATGCACAGCGGCAGAATGAGTGGCCCGGTGGTGTCGAGGATCCGCGCATCGTCGAGTCGAATGACGGCATGTACGTGCTGACATACACACAGTGGAATCGGGACGTGCCGCGGCTGGCCGTAGCGACCTCGCGTGACCTGATTGCCTGGACGAAGCACGGACCGGCATTTGCTCACGCTGCCGGCGGCAAGTATTTGCGCTTCGAATCCAAATCCGGCGCCATTCTCAGCCGAGTCGAAGGCGATCGCCTCATCGCAACCCGTGTGAATGGCTCCAAATCCGGCGCCATTCTCAGCCGAGTCGAAGGCGATCGCCTCATCGCAACCCGTGTGAATGGCAAGTACTGGATGTATTTTGGCGTCCCCGATTTGGCCCTAGCCACTTCCGACAACCTGATCGACTGGACCCCGTTGCAAGACGCCGATGGCCGGCTCATGAAGGTGCTGTCACCGCGTCCGGGCTATTTCGATTCCTGGCTGGTCGAAGCTGGTCCGCCCGCGCTGCTCACCGCTCACGGCATCGTCGTGCTTTATAATGCGGGGAACGACAGGACGTACGGCGATTCGACGCTGCCGGCGCGCGTGTACACGGGTGGCCAGGCGTTGTTTGACGCCCGCAATCCGCTGAAGCTGATCGCGCGGTCGGGCACGCCGTTCATCCGTCCGACCGAGAGTTATGAGCGAACCGGTCAGTATTCAGAGGGTACGACGTTCGTGGAAGGCCTCGTGCCGTTCAGGGGACGGTGGTATCTCTACTATGGCACCGCCGATTCGCGGGTAGGAGTCGCCGTATGGGACACACGCCGGTAAAACTCACACTGATCGTCGTTGGGTTCTTGGCCGCGTCATGCTCGGGAGACACGTCGGGCATCGCGGTATTGGATCCGGGTGACGCATCGTATTCCCACTCGTTTGATCCCCCCCGGGTCGTCGATTCCACCGCCGCGTGCACTCGGCTCATGACCTATGCCATCATGGCCCTGGGGCGACGGTTTCACCAATTCGAGCTGTCCATCAACTTCATCGACAACTGCTCTGCCTCAGGGGGCGGCTACACATACTGGGAATCGTTCATCGAGGGCGACTACACGTCGACCGGTCGTGACTTTGTGCTGATACCGGACACTACGCGCATGCCGCGATTCCCGGGAACGTTCGATGGGACCTACGTTCGCTTCACGCTGCCGGCGAATCCCGACTCCCTCGCGCCGACGCCGCAAGACATGCAGTTAGGGCCCAGAATGCCGTTTTGATGGGCTTAGGACCCTCCGGTCAGCACCTGCTCCCAGACAGCATCCTCCCCCATCGGCATAGCGGTTTTGACGACGAACCCGCGATCCTTGCTGACGTAGACCCGCGCTTCATCGTTGCGGAAGCGCACGCTGACGACCCACGTGTCGTAGCTTCCCGCGGGCGACGTGACACGCTCACTGCCGGTCACGCGGAGGTCGATCGCAAGTGCCCGCACGCGGTTGGGGTATGTGATCCACGGTACGTAGACGCTGCCGCGCCACGAGCTGTTGAGCGGCGTCAGCTGAAACAGCGCGCGATACGCCGAGCCCACCCAGTTGATGTCCGCCTCCCGCCACGACAGATACCGCGGCGGCTCGGCAGGGAAGTCCCCCCCGCCGGGATAGCGCCCAAAACGTTTCGTGCGTCGTAGCAGCCGCAGTGAATCTCGACTCACGACCAGAGAGTCGGTGAACCCCTCCGGGGCGTAGCGTCCGGTCCCGTACGTGACGATCGCCAGTGCCGGGACCCCGTGGACCGTCGTCGGCGCGATGGAGAACGTCCGGATGCCCTGCTCCGTGGTGACCAGGCCATCCGTCGTCATCGTTGCCCGGTAGCTCCAGGAGCCTGATTGCAATGCTCGCAACGGCACACGGTCGAGCAGCGGATAGCGGGCGCGGCCCACGGTATCCGATGTCCCGACTTCCTGACCCAGTGCCCGCGTCGGCCACAGCAGGCTGCCGGCGAAGACCGCCGAGCCTGACGGAATTTCCTCCTCACGGCCGACAAACACGCTGTAGACACCCCATGTGAGGATCGTCAGCACAATCGCCGCGGCGATCGCCCTCGGCGCAGTCAGGCGCGATGGATGGCGATCCGCCGGCAGGACCACACGCGCTCCCGTCGCCCGGCTGGCGAGGATCCGCTCACGCAGCTCGACCCGCGGTTCGGGGGCCGGCAGTTCCTGCAGCTTCGCTCGAAAGTCCGTCGTCATGGGCGATCCTCCATTCGCTGGCGCACGCGTTTGATCGCGCGATACAGTCGAACTCGCGACGTCACCGCGCTGATGCCGAGCAGTGCCGCGATTTCGGCATGGCTATACCCTTCCATTTCCTTGAGCACGAGCACGCTGCGGAGCGCTCCGGGAAGCGCGTTCACTGCCGCGTGCAGCGTCATCTGTTCCGGCGTAAGCCCTGGGGGCGTCGGGACATCCGCGGCGCTGTGGAGTGATATCTCGCGGCGCCGTTCGCGCGTGCGCTGGCGCATCAACGCCACCCGCACCGTCACCCGTCGCAGCCAGGCGTCGAGACGGCCGCGTTCCTCATAATGCCCCAGCGCTTCGGGTAGCCCCACGAACACGTCGTGCACTACATCCTCCGCATCTTCGCGCGTTCCGAGCAGCCGATAGGCGAGGCGAAAGAGTCGGCTTGCGTACGTGTCGTACAACGTGCCTAGCGCCTGGGCATCCACGCGCGGGAGGCTCGACGGTCTCACTGCTGGTATGGTCATGCTGATAGGACAAATGCCGCCAGTCAGTCAAACGTTACCAAGAACGTTTTGCTGCGATAGAATGCCGTCATGACCAAGGTCAAAGTTGGCATTATCGGATCGCGATTTCAGGCGGACTGCATTGCCGCAGCGGTGAAAGCGGTGCCGGAGGAGGCCGAGCTCGTCGCCGTCGCCTCGCCGACGAAAGGCAACGCCGCGGCCTTTGCCAAACGGCACGGCATCCCCCACGCTTACACCGACTACCACGAGCTGCTGCACAACCCGGAGGTCGAGCTGATCTCGATCACGGCGCCGAACCGGCTGCACGCGGAGATCACGATCGCTGCCGCCAAGGCCGGCAAGCACGTCGTCTGCGAAAAGCCGCTCTGCATGACCCTCGAGGAAGCGGACGCGATGATCGACGCATGTCGCCAGGCGGGCGTGTTGCTGCTCTACGCCGAAGAGCTGTTCTTTGCGCCGAAATATGTGAAGGCGAAGCAGATGGCTGATGAGGGAGCGTTCGGCCGCGTGCACCTCGTAAAGCAGGGAGAGAAACATTCCGGCCCGCATTCCGACTGGTTCTGGGACGTCACCCAGTCCGGCGGTGGCGCCGTCATGGATCTGGGCTGCCACGGCATCGCGTTCTGCTGGTGGTTTCTCGGAAAACCGAAAGTCACGAGCGTGTATTCGCACATGGCGACTCAGGTCCACGGCGACCGCACTCAGGGGGAGGACGAAGCGGTCACGATCATCGAGTTCGCGAACGGCGCCGTCGGCATGGTGGAGAGCAGCTGGAACCGGCCTGGCGGGATGGACGACTGCATCGAAGTCTTCGGCGACAAGGGCCAGACCTACGCCGACATGCTCATGGGCAACGCGCTGCCGACATATTCGGAAGTCGGATTCGGCTACGCCGTCGAGAAAGCCGCATCGACCAAGGGATGGAGCTATCCGGTGTTCGAGGAGCACTGGAATTACGGCTTCCCGCAGGAGATGCGGCACTTCGCGCGATGCGTGCGCGGCAAAGAGACGCCGATCTCCGATGGGGAGACGGGGCGGGTGGTACAGGAAGTCCTGTACGCCGCGTATGCCGCAGCGGGCCAGGGGTGTAAGGTCGCGCTGCCGTTCCGGCCGAAAGGGGTAGCAAAGCCTATCGATCTCTGGAAACCAAAACCGGTCGCGCCCGTCAGGACGCTCAGCTCGTGAAGACTCAACAGGAAGAAGGAGAGATTATGGACTTGCCTCCGCTCTGGAAGAAGAAGGAACCGGGACCGGTGAAACTGCCGGAGCCACCCAAGCCACGGCCGCCCGAGCCGTGGGAGCCTGCCCGGACTCCGCGTGATCCCGAGCCACCCACGACGCCGAGGCGAGGTCAACGCGGGACATGATGTACGAGGGCCGTCACACCCCACCGCTGTCGCCACGGCGCTTCGCGCGGCGCATGGCAAATCACCTGGGCGTGGCCCTCGTGTCGGTTGGTTTCTCGCTGCTGGCCGGAATGTGGGGCTACGAGCACTACGAACGGCTTCCCTGGCGCGATGCCTTCCTGAATACGGCGATGCTGCTAGGCGGAATGGGTCCCGTGAACGCTCCCCAAACGAACGGAGGGAAGCTGTTCGCGGGGTTCTATGCCCTCTATGCCGGTGGTTTGTTTCTCGGCGTCGCGGGCCTCCTGCTGGCACCGCTCATCCACCGCATCGCGCATCGATTACACTGGGAAGCGACGGAGTTGCGGTAATGGAGTTCGATCTCCAGCGATCGGTGGACGTGTTGGAACGGACGCCCGCGACGTTGCGGGCGCTGCTGCTCGCGGTCGGCACCGGATGGGCTCGCGGCACCGATCCCGGCGGAGCTCCTGCCCTAGCTTCCGCGCTGCCAATCGTTTATAGTTGATGCGTTCAAACGCCTGGCAGTGCCATAGGCGAGGGGTCGAAACCATCAGGCGGCGCCTGCGGGCCTCGGCATCGGGTCGAGGTAACGCGCACGGGCGCGCCGCGGTGACCCGGCGACCCTCCCCACGCACCAGCCAGCCTTAACTACGGCGCAAGACGCCTTCACCAAGAGCCCGACGCAGCAGATGAGCGTCGTTCACTTCCTCGCTCAGAGGAACGTGCTACGAGCTTGTCCCGCCTCAGGGCAGGAACAGAGTACGCTATGACACCGCAGCAAGCTCACAATCATTTGCCACGCCCCGCCCACAAAGAACCCCCAGCCCACGCGCCCAATGCCGCGCTGATGATCGACTTCGATAACGTGACGATGGCGATTCGCTCGGACCTGCAGACCGAGCTGAAACGCCTGCTCCAGTCAGAGATCATCCGGGGGAAGGTTGCCGTGCAGCGCGCCTATGCCGACTGGCGCCGTTACCCGCAATACATCGTCCCGCTCTCCGAATCCTCGATCGATCTCATCTTCGCGCCGGCGCACGGGGCGAACAAGAAGAATGCCACCGACATCCGCCTGGCGATCGATGCGCTGGAGCTGGTGTTCACGCGGCCTGAGATCGGCACCTTCATCCTCTTGTCCGGCGATTCTGATTTCTCGTCGCTCGTGCTCAAGCTGAAGGAATACGGCAAGTACGTGATCGGGGTGGGGATTCGGGAGTCCTCGAGCGACCTGCTCATCCAGAATTGCGATGAGTACTACTCGTACAACGAGCTCGCCGGCTTCACGAAGACGAGCGAAGTCGAGTACGTGAAGCGGGATCCATGGGAGCTGGTCGTCGAGGCGGTCAAACAGATGACGGCGCACAACGACGTGATGCGCTCCGACCGCTTGAAACAGGTCATGCAGGAGATCGACCCGAACTTCGACGAGAAAGACGCCGGGTTCTCGCGCTTCAGCAAGTTCGTGATCGAGGCCGCCCGGCGTGGCCTTATCACGTTGACCAGACTCGACAACGGGCAGTACGAGATCGCCCTGGGCCCACAAGTACAAGGCGCGGCGGCGCAGCCCGCACTCGCCGCGATGAGCGAAGCCGCTGAGAAGCCCCGCAGCCGCCGGGGCGGCCGGGGCCGAGGACGCGGCCCCGCGCCCACCGAGGAGCCGGAAGCGCCGGCGACGAAGCCGGGGTTTTCGTTCGGTGGCGCGTTCGGGTTGATCAAGCAGGCCGTCGGCATGGGCATAGACCAGGAGCCGGCTCCACAGGAAGAGGAAAAGTCGCTGAGCGATGAGGTGGAGGCTCCGCGTCCGGCCATTGGCGCGGCCCCTCCCCCCCCTCCCCCCCCTCTCCCCGGGGATGCAGAAGAAGAGGACGACGTTCCGATGCCGACTTCGTCGGCGCCGCCACCGCCATACAGCACGCCGTCGTCGGCACCAGGCGGAATTCCGATGCGCAGCGCGCGCTTTCGCCGCGGTTCTCGCGGTGGTGCCCGCCGTCCGGCTCCCGGCGGCGGTGTCCCCGAGATCCCCAAAATCGGCGTCGTGGAAGTCGATCCCAACTTCCGCCCTCGCGCCGACGTGCTGACTCCCAAGCCCCCCCCCAACCCCCCAGGGGCGCCGTCGAGCCCCGCGCAGGAGCGGGGCGAGCGGGGCGAGCGGGGCGGACGAGGTGGTCGGGGTGGTCGCGGGCGAGGCCGCGGGCAGGCTGAGAACGGCGACCGCGGCGAGCGGGGGGAACGCGGCGGCCGTGGCCGGCGCGGTGGTCGTGGTGGCCGCGGCCGTGGGCCTCGGCGTTACGAATCGGAATCTCCTGATGTCGCGAACGGCAATCTGCGCCCGATGCCGGAGCCGACCCGTTCAGACCCCTCAGAACCTCCCGCTCCTCCACAACCTCCGGCGGTCGCGCCAGCCGACGCCGGTGAGTCTTTCTGGTCCAAGGTTAAGCGCGGCCTGACGGGAGGCGGCGCGTAACGGTGCGAGGCAGCGCCGTTCAGGCGAAGTTCTACGCGCGACCCACGGAAGAGGTCGCGCGTGGACTATTGGGGCGCATTGTCGTCAGCGACGTGGGCGGACGCCGGCGGGAGACGGCCGGCCGCATCGTCGAGGTCGAAGCGTACGTCGGCCCCCACGATCCCGCGTGTCATGCCTATGGGCACCGGCGCACGGCGCGCACCGAATCGCTCTACGGCCGGCCTGGGACGGCATATGTGTATTTCACCTACGGGATGCATTGGTGTCTCAACGTCGTGACCGAAAAGCCGGAGTATCCCGCGGCGGTACTGATTCGCGCGCTCGAGCCGCTCGCCGGGCTCGACACGATGCGGCAACGCCGCGGGAGAGAGCCGCTCTGCGCGGGCCCCGCGCGGCTGTGCGAGGCGCTCGGCGTCACCGGTGCGCTGGACGGCGTTTCGTTACAGCGTGGGTTGCTGCGCATCGTCGCCGACGGGCCGGCGCCGAAAAAGAGCGCGATCGCAACGAGTCCGCGCATCGGTGTCACGCAGGCGGCCGACTGGCCGCTGCGCTTCTATCTCAAGGACTCGCCGTGGGTTTCCCGCTAAGCCTTTCGTGCGACTACTTACCGCTCGGTGACCCCTTCCTTCGCCGATCCCATGCTGTAACGGATCCCGCCCTGGAGCGTATGCGTGTTGCTCTGGAGCAGGAAGTTCGAGGCGCCGGAGGTCAGCAGGTAATGCGCGAAGACGTTCAGCTTGCTCGAGTAGTTGATCTGTAACCCACCCATCAACCAGAAGAACGCCCGGCTCGATAGCTCGTTGACGCGATCGGATGCCTCCGCGAACTGGGAGCTGGAGCACCCTCCCGAGCAGTCGATTGCCGGATTCAGCACTTGCATGATGGCGAAGCCGCCGCCGCCGAACGGCTCGATGACCTTCTGGGCGGGGAAGGCGAGCACGCCGAACATGATGCGGCGCATGTCGTGGAACGAGACGTCGCGACAGGGGCCCGTACCCAGCGAGCAGCCTGACGAGCTGGGATCGAAGATCACGGCCTGCGCGTCCGACAGGAAGAGCGCCTGTTCATAGGCGACGTACAACGCGGTGCGGCGCGCGGTGATCAGCCAGTGGCCGCCGATGATCGGATCGTACACGTACGGCTGTGTATTGGTCTTGGAGATGAAGGCACCGCCCTGAGCGCCCCAATACCATTGATACTGCCGGCTGAAGCCGCGTCCCTGTTGGGGCGGAATGAAGAAATAGGAGAGGCCCGCTCCGCCCTCGACCTGACCCGTCCAGCTACCGCGTGGGGTGGGGTTGAGTGGATCGCGATTCTGTCTGTTGTACATCGCCCGGGCATCCAGCCGCAACGCCAGGTGTGGGCTGAGGAACACGCGTGCCCCGAGGCCGCCATTGACCATGTTGTCGGTGAAATCGTAGGGCGGGTCGGGGCCGAAGACGAGTCGCGAGTATCCGCCGGTGGCATAGAGCGTCGCCCGGTCGCCCATGGGGAAATTGAACACCACGTTGCCGCCCACCGCGGACACCGACACGTTTTGCAAAGAGGCGGTGTCTACCGTCTTCGTGAAGTCGCCGGTGACCTCGATAGACAGGCGGTCGCTCCAGGCATACGCGATGCGCGCGCCGCCCCCGAACGAGTTCTTGAGAAAGTACAGGTGGTCGAAGCGCCAGTACGAGCCGAACCCGCCGAACTCGATGCTCTGAGACCGTTGCGCGGCCGCAGGGCTGAAGACGAGGATTAGGGCCGCGAGGCTCACAAGCTGCTTCATCGGAACTCCTCCGGGCCCCCGTCGTCTATGGGGCCGCCAACAGGACCGCGTTGAAGAGCAGCTTGAAGGTGCCGTGCGTCTGGCCCCGGAACTGCGGCCGAAACCCAAACAGGATCACACGCCCCCCCCTGCTGCCTACCGGTGCCTCCACCAGCGCCGCTTTCCCTTCGAGCCGTTCCTGGAACCGGGCATAGCCGGAGCGCAGGGGCTGCGCGGGATACGTCGCCAAGGCCCTGGCCGGGGCCGACACGGTGAAGGCGGCGCTATTCTCGAAGTAGATGTCGAGGGAGTCGGGCACCCCCAGCGTCACGGGGCTGCCCGCCCGCTCCACACCTCCCAAAAGCACACCGAAAATAGAGCCTGGGGCGTAAAATCGCAAAACTTGCGGACCCGATGCCTCACCGGCTAGGACGTTGACGACAGGGAGGTTAAGGCGTGCAATCGCGAAATTACTTGAACCGTCGAGGCAGACGAGCACGCCACCACCCCGAACAAATGCCGAAACGGCGCTGGCGCCCGTTTCGCCAATCCCGCCTGCGTATTGCACTGGAATGCGAGTCGAGTCGATGCCGTGGAGGATTGCCGGCGCATCGATGTCCGGCAGGACGATCACGTCGAACCGCTGCCGCAGCGCTCCCTTCTTGAAATCGCTGTCGTGCAGTGTCGTGTAGCTGAGCCCATACTGCTCGAGCAACCACCGCGTCCAGCCCTCGTCGATGTTGCCGGTCCAGGGTTGGTACAGGCCGATGCGTGGCAAGCGCTGCCTCGTCACTCCCGTACCAGGCGCTGGGCCGTTCCTGACGGCAGTCACCGAGAATCCATGGCGCGCGGCCGCCTCGCTGAGCATCGCCCGCGCCCTCGGACCTTGGACAACGAGAGACTCTCCCGCCACCGTCACGGACTGTCCCGCAGCGAGCAGCTCCGCGACCACGCGTGACTCGGCGTTGGTCCGGTTGTTCAGAATGAACACCTCGCCAGTGCCCTCGATTCTGCCCGGTGCGGGCACGACCGTGTCCACCTTCACGAGGTTGGCGCGGAACGGCGCGTTCACGACGTCGGCGTGCACACCCATCGTCAAGGGCAGCGTCCAGCCGGCGACGTCGTACGGCGGGCGATCGGCCACGGGCGTGTATCGCTGCGGCTCGAGCAGGTCCTTGGCGTGCGCGCGATACGGCTGGGCCATCGGCACGACCAGCGAGCCCGCCGGGTAACTCCTCCCGTCGGCCGTGAACGGTTCGGCGGCGCGCCACACTTCGACGGCGCCCGCGCCGAGCACGTTCGCCAGGGCTGTCCAACTCTCCGGGTCGCGCTGCTCAGCCGGTAACACGTATGCGAACGGATCGCCGGCTAAACCAGCTTCGACCGCGCGCCGCCCCAGACCGACGAAGCGGTCGATCACGTTCACGCGATCGCGTGCGGCGAGCCGCACGAGCGCCTCGGATGTGATCAGCTCGTAGCGCACGATGTCGCCGAGGTGCCAGGTGCCTCCGGGCCACGGCGCGGCGTAATTCACGCCCCGACCAGGCTGGCGTACGGAGTCCAGGGGCAGCGTGATCGGTGACCCGAGGCGCGTGCTCGCCGCTTCGGTAAGGATGCCGATCATGTTGTGCCGCGTGGGCGTGGAGCGAAAGCCGCCGTGCCACCACAGGTCGTAGGTCTGCTGGTGCGCGATCCCGGTCATCCCCGCATCGTAGAGCGCCGCTGCCATCTGCGCCCCGACGAGATTGATCCCGGCGACGATCGCGGGATCGAGATTGGGATTGACAGGATCCTGAAACGGCGGGACGAACAGGCGCACGCCGTTGGCGCCCATCTGGTGCACGTCGTACACGATTTCCGGAAACCATTCCTTGTACAGCATCCGCGTGACGAGTCGCGTCTCCACCTGTGTCAGCATGAACCAGTCGCGGTTGTTGTCGTGCCCGATGTATTTGTGGTACAGCCAGGGCAAGGGTCCGCCCTCGTATCGTGTCCCCTTGTAGCGGCGGTACCAGCTCACCACGGTGTCGAGACCGTCGGGGTTCATCGAGGGAATCATCAGTACGACGACGGAGTCGAGCAGCCGCTGCAGTTCGGGGTTCGTCGCCAGCCGGTACGCGAGCGTCATCCCCATCTGACTGGAAGCGACTTCCGTCGAGTGGATGTTGTTGCTGATGAGGACGACGGCGGGTTGCCTCATCCGGATTTCGGCGAGTGCGGTGTCATTCAAGCGGCGCGGATCCGCGAGCAGCGCCTGCGCGCGTTTGATGTCGGCGAGACGCGCGATGTTCGCCGGCGATGTGATAGTCAACAGCACGAAGGGCCGCCCCTCCGTCGTCTTCCCGAGCGTGTCGACGTGGACGTACCGACTCTGCCGCGCGAGGCCATTCACATAGCCGCTCACCTGCTTCCAATCGGCGAGCATCGAGTCGGCGCCAGGCTCGAACCCTAAAGCGTCGGCCGGACGGCCGGACGGCCCGACGGCCTGAAAAACCGCCAGGAGAAGAAGTGTGTGCATTAGATCAACCCGAGTTTGGAGCCGACCTTCTTGAAAGCGCGGAGCGCAAAGTCGAGATCATCGCGCGTGTGAGCGGTCGAGAGCTGGCAGCGCACACGCGCATGTCCTTGCGGGACAACAGGATAGCCGAACCCGGTGACGAAGACACCCTCGGCCAGCAACAGCTCGCTCATGTGAATCGCTTTCGCCGTCTCGCCCAGGATCACGGGCACGATGGGGGTGTCCCCGGGCAGCGGCTTGAAGCCGAGCGCCAGCAGCTGCTCGCGGAAATAGCGCGCGTTCTGATGCAGCCGCGTGACAAGCTCGGGGTGCGCCGTGACGTGACGGACGGCGGCGAGCGCACTGGCGGCGACGGTGGGTGGCAGAGCGTTGCTGAAGAGCTGCGGCCGCGAGCGCTGCGTCAGATAATCGGTGAGCGCGAGCGGACCGGCCGTGAATCCGCCGGCCGCGCCGCCGAGCGCCTTGCCGAGCGTCGACGTGATCACGTCGATTTCACCCAGCATGCCGTAGTGCTCGGCGGTGCCGCGGCCGCTCTTGCCGAGCACACCGGTAGCGTGCGAGTCGTCGACGGCCAGGACGGCATCGTGCTTGCGCGCCAGCGCCACGAGATCGGGGAGCCTGGCGATGTCCCCTTCCATCGAGAAAATGCCGTCGGTGAAAATGAGCTTGCGCCGCGCGTTGCCCGCGGCGCGCAGCTTCTCCTCGAGGTCGGCCATGTCGGAATGCTTGTAGACGGCGGTCTGACATTTGGTGATCGTCTTGGCGAGGCGAATCGCATCGATGATCGAGGCGTGATTCAGCTGATCGGAGATCACGACGTCCGCCTCGCCGAGCACCGTGGGGCAGAGCCCTTCGTTCGCATTCCAGCAGCTTACGTAGGTCAGCGACGACTCGCAGCCGACGAATTTCGCCAGCGCATCCTCGAGGTCGCGGTGCACGGTGAACGTGCCGCAGATGAAGCGTACCGACGCGGTGCCAGCGCCCCAGCGGTCGAGCGCCGCCTGGCCCGCCCGGACGACTTCAGGGACGTCGCAGAGGCCCAGGTAGTTGTTGGAGGACAGGATCACGACTTCGCCGCGCCCTTCCATCTTGACGCGCGCATCCTGCGGTGAGTCGAGGTAATTGAGCCGCTTGTAAACGCCGTCCTTCCTGAACTCCGCCAGCTCGTCCTGCAGCTGCCCCATGAAGCTCATACGATCTCCAGAATGACTTTCCCGGCGTCCCCCGAGCGAATCGCCGCCAGGGCTTCGTCGATCTTGGCGAGCGGGAATTTGTGCGTGATGACGGGCCGCGGATCGAACTGCCCGCCCAGGAGAAATCGGCGCATCTGGTGCCAGGTCTGGTACATCTTGCGGCCGATGACGCCGTACACGGTGATCCCCTTGAAGATGATCTCATTGGCGAGATCGACCGGGACTTCGCCGTCCGGAATGCCGAGTAGCTGCACGCGCCCGCCCAACCGCACCGCCGCGAATGCCTGGTGCAGCGCCGACGGCACACCCGACATCTCGCACACCACGTCCGCGCCTTCCTCGGCGGTCTCGGCGAGGACCGTCTTCACGACGTCGTCCCGCTTCGCGTTGATGGTGACGTGCGCGCCCATTTTCTCCGCGAGCGCGAGGCGCGTGGGATTCACATCGGACGCAATGACCTTGGTGGCGCCTGCCGCCCGCGCGATCCCGACCGCGAAGCAGCCGATCGGCCCGCATCCGACAACGAAAACGGTGCTGCCGGGAATTTCTGCGGTCAGCACCGTGTGAAACGCATTGCCCATCGGATCCATGATTGCGCCGACTTCCGTCGGAATGTTTCCCCCATCGAGCGTCAGCACATTGGTCGCGGGCATCACGATGTACTCCGCAAATGCGCCGTCGCGATCGACGCCGATGATGCGCGTGTTCTTGCAGATGTGGCTGTTCCCGGTGCGGCACTGGAGGCAGTGCCCGCAGACGATGTGACCCTCGGCGGTGACGAGGTGGCCCGCGCGGAGTCCCGTGACGCCGTCACCGACGGACTCGATCTCTCCGGCGAATTCGTGGCCCACGACGATCGGTGGCTTGATGCGGCCCTGGGCCCATGGGTTCCAGTCGGCGATGTGGAGGTCGGTGCCGCAGACCCCGGCGTGCCGCACGGCGATCAGCACCTCCCCCGGACCGGGGGACGGCTTCGGGACGGTCGTAACCTTCAGGCCAGGGGCGCGACTCGACTTCACGATGGCTTGCATGTGCGCTCGGGATGCGGGATGCGAGAAGCGGGATGCGTTAGAAGATCGATCGCGTGAAGCCGCCATCTACCTCGAGTACTGCGCCGGTAATATAGCTGGCTCGTTCCGACGCTAGAAACACGACTGCGGCAGCCAGCTCCTCCGGCGTGCCGATCCGCCCGATCGGCGTCTCGGCCAGCCGTTGCTTGATCATCTCGGGCCGGGCCTTGGTCAGCTCTTCAATCCGCTCGGTGGCGATGAAGCCGGGGCAGATGCTGTTGACGGTGATGCCGTCTTTCGCGACCTCGTCGGACAACGCTTTGGCGAAGCCGAGCACTCCGGCACGCGCGGTCGACGAGAGGATGAGGCCGGGCAGCGGCTGGAGGGCGGCGACCGAGGCGAGGCAGATGATGCGACCCCACTTCGCCTTGGTCATGATCGGCACGGCGGCGCGCGCGAGATGGATCGTGGAAAGGAGGTTCAGCTCGATCGCCTTGCGCCAGGCATCCGCCGGTTGGTCCTTGAACGGAGCCGCGGGTGGACCGCCGGCATTGCAGAACAGCACGTCGAGCCGGCCGAACTGCTTCGCGACGTCCTGCACCAGTTTCTCGGCCTCGGCAGGAATCGTCACGTCCGCGGGGAACGGCGCCGTCTTGAGATCGCGGCCGTTGACCGCGACTTGGGCACCCTCCTCGGTGAGCAGGTTCGCGACCGCGCGGCCGATGCCGCGCGTACCTCCGCAGACGAGCGCTACTCTTCCGTTGAGGCCGAGGTTCACGCGCGCTCGATTCGCACCGCGCAGACCTTCAGCTCGGCCATCTTCGCGTAGGGGTCCAGCACCGGATTCGTCAGCAGATTGGCGGCGGCTTCCCGGAAATGAAACGGCACGAACACCTGCCCGCGCGCCACGCGGTCGGAGATGCGCGCCGCGCTGACCATCGAGTTACGGCGCGACGTGAGCCGCACCAGCTCGCCCTCCCGCACGTGCAACTGCTTCGCGTCCTCGGGATGAATCTCGACGATGGCGGTCGGCTCGCGGGCATCGAGGCCGCTGGCGCGGCGCGTCATGGTGCCGGTGTGCCAGTGGTAGAGCTGGCGGCCGGTATTCATCACGAACGGATACTCGTCGTCCGGCAGCTCGACGGGATCGGTGTACTCGACCGCCACGAACGTGGCGCGGCCGTCCGCGGTCGGGAACGCCCTGTCGAAGAGGAACGCGGTGCCCGGATGGTCCTTGGTCGGAACGGGATACTGCAGCCCGGCGCCTTCGAGCCGCTCGTACGTCACGCCCGCCCAGCTGGGAGTCACTCGCGCGATCTCGCGCATCACGTCTTCGGCGCCGCGGAACGTCGTCGACAGCCCCAGCCGGTTGCTGAGGTCCATCAGGATCTCGAGATCGCCGCGGGCCTCGCCGGGGGAGTCGACCGCCTTGTGTGTCAGCTGAATGCGTCGCTCGGTGTTGACGAACGTCCCGGCCTTTTCGGAAAAGCTGGCCCCGGGCAGCACCACGTCGGCGTAGCGCGCGGTCTCCGTCAGGAAGAGGTCCTGCACGGCCAGAAACTCGAGCTCCTGAAACCAATGTTCGGCGTGCGCGATGTCGGGGTCGGAGATGACCGGGTTCTCACCCATGATGTACATCCCGCGCACACCACTCTCGGGCTTCACGACCTCGGTGACCATCAGGCCGGTCTTGAGCGACAGCGCATCGGCCGGAACGCCCCAGGTCGCGGCGAAACGCGCCCGGACTTTCTGGTCGCCGACGGGCTGATAGTCGGTGTAGACGAACGGAATGGCGCCGACGTCGGACGCGCCCTGGACGTTGTT
>WNFV01014979.1_pt1 | contig 15075 bp, 18 predicted proteins | sample 5400101 | NCBI WGS metagenome assembly WNFV01 (sample SAMN13153361, study PRJNA577476) | soil metagenome | isolation source: 115 cm soil or saprolite under grassland replicate 1 | place: USA:California | collected 2016-06-15 | reverse complement strand
ACTTGAGCTTAAATCTGCTGCAAAATTGACGGATGTTCATGACGCTCAATTGCTCAATTATCTAAAAGCCACAGAAATTGAGGCCGGTCTTCTGTTGAATTTTGGCCCTCAAGCGGAATTTCACCGTAAAATCTATGATAACCCTCGCAAAGGATGGCTAGCCTGGACGAAGATTCCGTAAAAATTGAATCTTCCTCCGTGAATTCCGTGTTATCCGTGTCCCCACAAAGGTTTTAATACGATCATGACTAAAACTGTTCTCATTACTGGTGCAGGTGGCGGCATTGGTCGCGCCTGTATCCAATACTTTGCAAGCAAAGAATGGCGTGTCATCGGCGTGGATCGCGCTGACTTTGGAGAGGATTTTCCCAAAGACGGCCGATTTATCAAAGCCGATATTTCACATCCTGATGCTGCCGAAGAAATCTTCCAACAAGCGCGGGATTTTCATCCAACATTAGATGTACTGATCAATAATGCCGCGGTTCAGGTGGCAAAGCCCCTCATAGAGACAACCGTTGAAGAATGGGATGCGGTTATGGCCTCCAACTTACGCTCGGTATTCTTGTTCGTCAAGTTGGCGCATCCATTGATGAAGGCCGCGGGGGGTGGAGCGGTCGTCAATGTCTCCTCTGTCCATGCAGTACAGACCTCAGCTAATATTGCTGCTTATGCAGCCTCGAAAGGTGGATTGCTTGCTCTCACGCGTGCAATGGCGATTGAGTTTGCGCCCGATAACATTCGCGTCAATGCCATTCTACCGGGTGCGGTGGATACACCCATGCTGCGTGCGGGACTTGGTCGTGGGCACGTTGGTCAAGGAGATATACAGCAACGCCTTGATAACCTTGCACGTAAGACGGTCAATGGGCGGGTGGGCACTCCACAAGAGATTGCTCATGCTATCTACTTCCTCGCCGATAATGAGCAATCGTCATTCATGACTGGTCAGGCTATGATCGTGGATGGTGGTGCTACAGCAAGGTTGAGCACGTTTTATACTTTATCTGTTCAATTTGGTTTCCTTGATGTCATAACGTTTGTACTTGATCTCATCATTCTTTTGATGCTCATATTCTTTCAGGAAGAATTTCTTTCCAACTCATGAAACAAACCATCAAATCCACTATCCCGGTTCCTGCCTGGAACCTTCTCCGCGAAACTTATCAGACTTTCCGCCGTCTCCCACAATTGCCTGCTGCATTTATGCATCCCTGGCGACGTGAAAGCATACAACGTCTTACTACGCTAAAAGACGCCCATAAAGGGCAGCGTGCCTTTGTGATTGCCAATGGACCAAGCCTCAAGCAAACTGACCTGAGTAAACTCCGTAATGAAGTCACCCTAGGCATGAATCGCATTTACCTGATGTTTCCCGAAATTGGCTTCTCCACTAACTACCTTAGTGTTGTCAACGACCTCGTCATCGAGCAAACTGCAAGCGACCTTGCGGCACTTATGATGCCCAAATTCCTCTCGTGGCGCTCGCGTCGATTTTTCCCGAGTAATTTACCAATGACCCAATTACCAACTTTCCTTTACACCACTTATGAATCGCCTAGCTTTTCCACTGATGTCCGCGGCCGCGTGTGGGAAGGTGCTACCGTTACCAATGTAACCTTACAACTCGCCTTCCATATGGGTTTTAAGCAAGTCATTCTTATTGGTCTGGATCATAACTACACTGCTACAGGCAAACCCAACACCACTGTTACATCACAAGGCGACGACCCGAATCATTTCTCATCCGCCTATTTTGGCAAAGGATTCCGCTGGCAACTGCCCGACCTGGAAACTTCAGAGATTGGCTATGCCATGGCACGTGATGCCTATGAAAGAGCAGGACGCGAAATTCTCGATGCGACCATAAACGGCAAACTGACTATCTTCCCGAAAGTGGACTACAATTCCCTCTTCTAGATCGCTTCAGCCGCCGTCCCTGGTGGCGATATCCTTATGACCTCTTCGCTTCCAACCCGACCTCGCGCCTGGCTCCCGCTTCTGATCCTTCTCCTCGCTTTGGGTGGGCTCCTCCGCCTGCTCGATATAACCGACCCACCCTTGGATTTTCACCCGTCACGTCAACTCCGCAATTCGCTGGTATCACGATCCATTTATTATTCGATCCTTCCAAGTGCAACCGAAGAACAACGCGAATTAACATCTTCCTTTGCGCGCACAGTAGGACGGTACGAGCCACCCATTATCGAATCTCTCGTAGCAGTGACTGATCGGCTCGTTGGCGGCGAGAATTATGCGATCCCGCGCATTTGGGGAACGTTGTTCTGGCTGTTGGCTGGACTCGCACTACTCGACCTCGCCCGCCGCGCGGTTTCACCCTGGGCTGCCTTGGTGGCATTGTCGTTCTATCTCGTCCTACCATTTGCAGTGCAAGCCAGTCGCTCGTTCCAGCCAGATCCGCTGATGACTTCGGCATTTGTGATCGGAATTTATTTTCTCTATCGCTGGTCTGAGGAACCGACTTGGAAATGGGCCATTTTGGCGAGCATTTTTCTTGGATTTGCGACGCTGGTCAAAATTGTCATCGCCTTCCTCGCGGGTACGGCGGCGATTGCATTGGTCTTGTTTACGCTCAAAAAGGATTTCTGGAAATCAAAGCAGGTCTGGATGATGGCCGCTATTATGGTCGCTCCTGCTTTAACTTATTATGTTTTTCTGCATCATGGGCGCTCGACCGAATATTTTTTTTCGTGGTCAGCGGCGCTATTCAAACTCGTCACAACCACAGACTTCTACTCTAAATGGCTGTCATTCATTGGTAGTCTGTTTGGGTTGATGGTTATCTTTCTCAGCATCGCAGGAGCTTTGGTAGCTCCGGCGCGCTTGCGCTGGCTATTGGTCAGTCTATGGATCGGTTATTTGTTGTATGGCCTCACATTGCCTTTTCAAATGTATACACACAGTTATTATCATATCCAGCTCATACCGGTTATTGCATTAGGATTGGCTTCAGCGTTGAATCCGCTCATTGAACGCACGGCAGCTCAAGGTCCGGCTGGACGCGTTGCCTTCGTCGCGTTGGTTGTCGCGGTCATCGGATATGAGTCGTGGGTGGCGCGGTCTGTTCTAATCGCAGAAGATTTTCGTCATGAACCTGCGTTCTGGAAAGATCTTGGGAATGTGATTCCGGTCGACGCGCGGGTGATTGGTCTCACACCGGATTATGGTTACCGCCTCATGTATTTCGGGTGGCGCAAGGTTGTGCTATGGCCGTATAGTAATGAACTCACCGAAGTTCGCAACGGTGAAATAGACTTCTCCGAGCGGTTCGCAGAACTGACCCAGGGTCGCGATTATTTTTTGGTCACTTCGTTTGGCCAATTGGATAAACAACCTGATTTGCAAAAAATATTGGAAACATATCCTGTTGCCGCGCAGGGAGATGGGTATGTATTGTATGATTTAAGGAAATGACACTCGTTTCTATTATCACTCCTTCATTCAACCAGGCCTCATATCTTGAGCAGACTATTCGTTCTGTATTAGAACAGAATTATCCGCATATTGAATACATTGTGATTGACGGTGGGTCAACTGACAGCAGTGTGGATATTATCAAGAAATATGAAAGCAAATTGGCATATTGGGTTTCGGAAAAAGATAAAGGCCAGGCAGATGCCATCAACAAGGGCTTTGCCCGCGCGACCGGTGACATCCTCGCATGGTTAAACTCAGACGATTACTATCTTCCTGGAGCGGTGAGCGCGGCAACAAAGGTCTTTGAAGAGCATCCGGATGTCATGATGGCATATGCAAACATGCTCGCGGTGGATGAGCACGGGAAAATCTTTAACATTTTGCATTACAAGCAATTGACTTTAGATGATTTGCTCTGTTTTCAGATCATTGGACAGCCTTCTGTCTTCGTACGTCGATCTGCATTAGATGATCTCAGGCTTGATACTTCATATCATTTTCTTCTTGATCATCATCTTTGGATTCGAATTGCTATGCGTAGAAAGATCCTCTACGTCCCTCAAACCTGGTCTGCGGCGCGCTATCATTCTGAAGCCAAGAATCGTGCACAAGCATCTGAGTTTGGCCGCGAAGCGTTTCGTATTTTAGATTTTGCTGCACACGATAAAAACCTTGCACCAATCCTTGCTCGCACTGGACGCCGTGCACGCGCCTCCGCCCACCGCGTGGACGCGCGCTACCTGCTGGATGGTGGCAAATCCGCAGCGTCTCTCTCAGCTTGGATAAAAGCATTCTTAATTCATCCACCTACCGCGTTGAGGCGGTTGAATATTTTTGTTTCGGGTATTTTGAGTTTGTTGGGGTTGGGAAAGTTGCGAGAAGCGATTTTGAGACGGCGGGAAACGAGATATCAGAGTTGACTACGTCCGCTTCGGTGACGGGTTCTGTGCTCGCCAATCCCTGCGCTCAATGGAATGAGCAAAAGAAGCATAGCAGAATATATCATAACACTCCAGCCACCCAGCCTGTACGCAATTCCTGCTCCCGTGATTCCAAGCCAACCACCCGTATAGTAAAAGAGCACATACAGAGCGTTTGCTTGACCTTGTCCTCTGGTCAACTTGCGGTTGAGAGAACCAACTGCGGCTGCATGAATAGTGAAAAAGCCAGCACAAATCCCGAAGAGGCCCAATACGACCAGAACAATTGAAGGTAGCAGAATAAGAGCCAAGGATATCCCCAAAACAGTGGTACCTCCAAGTAACGTGTATCCACTTCCAAAGCGATTACTAATCCGACCGGCAGTAGGTCCCATGAAAATACCAACGACATAGACAAGGTAAACGAGAGTCGTTAGCTCAGTGGAGAAACGAAAAGGTGGCGCATTCAGTCTGAATGGTAAGTAGTTGAAAATGGATGAAAAGATTGCAAAACTACCCGCAGCACAGAAAAACAGACGCAGTAGTTCCCAGCGTTTCAGCAGGGAAAGAAAACTCATTGATTCTTCCGGTTGTCCTCTTTGGACTGGAGCGCGAGGTAGCCCCCAAAATGCAGTAAATGTTGCAACCAGAACGAGTATTGATGCTGATACAAAAGCATAGCGCCAGTGTAATGGTGGGTGAATCCAGCCACCGAGCAACCGGCCACCCAATCCACCAAGTACTGTTGCGGACACATATGAACCCATGACCACGTTCAGCCGCTCTACTGGAAGAGTCTTTGCCAGATAGGCAACAAGACAGGTTGTCAAAGCAGGAATGAAAATGCCCTGAACAAAACGAGCTCCGATCAAAAGCCAAAGATCCTTTGTCAATGCACAAACGAAGCCGGCAAGGGCTACAAGAACACCTCCAACAAGAATGATGGGATGAATAGGCAACCTATCTGCGAGAAAGCCAAAGGGCAGATTGGATAAAGCTATACCAAAGATGACAGCGGATACGCTAAAAGAAACAAGGACAATGTCAGCCGAAAACTCGCTTTGCAAAATCGGCAATACTGGCTGAGTGATGTAAATGTTGGTAAACGAGGCCGTTACCAGTGCAAAAACGATGAGTTGGAGGCGTAAATAAGGAAAGTCATTCATTACTTAGTTCATTCTGTTGGGCAATATCGCTTGCCGTATTAGACGTTTCATCTTCAAGCATAGCGGAAGTCCTTTCTCTGACCACGGTCTACCTTACTGAAAAACACAAAAAACGGCCCGACAGTTGCGCATCCGCGCAAGCATGAGATTACTCAAGGTTGGAAGAACTATGTGTAGCGAAGTGGAGCACTGTCGTCTGTACGCCATTGTTGAGTGAAGGCAAGGATCACTTCCCTTTCGTGAAGGTCGCGCTATGGAACTTGCCCGCCTAGGTTCCTTTGGTGCAAACATCAATTACCCTCTGAATTAGAAGTCCGCCGGGGGTACGGATGAGCCCAGCGGTCAGAGTTGGTGAGTTTTACTGCTGATAGGTCACATAGGAGCATAAAAATGCCGTAGAAGGGCAACAGATTATGTCTCCACCATGCTGGCTCGGAAGCGGGCATGACCACCGTGGAATTGATGATAAACATCAACACGAACGTTGCCGCCAGCCCGACCGCCCACCGGCCTAGCCGCGTGACAGGGCGTTGCCATAAAGAAGAACTCAAATGGTTTGTCATTTTGCACCCAAATTCATCATAGCACGCTATTCATTTGAATTCAACAAAATGCTCATAAAAATTTATATAAGCTGCTCGCGGTAAAGCGTCAGGTGCCCATCAATGTGCTAAGTATCTGACTTATATCCCGCGTCGCACTCGCATACAATACTGCTGATAAGCCTCTCCAAAGACTTCTCGCAGCCGTGCTTCTTTAAAGGGAATCACAATCTGATCAATATATATTCCCCACTGTGCGGGTGCAGTAACGCTAATTTTTTCATCAAGTCACCGTTCGAAGACAGCAATGGCCCGCACAGGCGAGCCAGTCCCGCCGCGGATCTTGAGCGGCAGACCAATAAAGCGAAAACGTCCTCGACCGATTAGCTGATACAAATTGATCATGTTTTCATAATGCGTAAAGCCCAACTCCCCACAAATATGGTGAACTTCCTTATTAGAAACGTGAAGTACGCCCGGTGCCATCGTTTCCACGCCAAAAGCTGCAATCTTCTGCTGACCCAGCCAGCGCGCTGCGTCAGCGCTGACCCCCGGTCCATTGTGCCAATCGTCTGTCCCAAATGCGCGTCGATAATGATCTGTATACAATAGAACAGTATCCCCCTGCTTAATTTCAAGAGCCGTCTTGGAGAGGGCGCGTTCTAAATCGGCTGTCTCAATTAATTCCCGCGGACTTTTATAAGATAGGTCTAAGCAGATACCCTCTGTATAGAACATCGTTAGTGGCATTGTATCAATCGACTGTCCCCGGTATTGACGTGCCATATGGTTAATGGCATCGACATGCGTACCTGTATGTTCGCCCAATTCCAGCCGGTTCACGGCAGGTGAAACGATGTCACTATCGGTAATGCCATCCCACTGTTCATGCGATACATGTAAGGTGATCTTCACTTCCGGAAGACCAGGAAATACGGGCATACCTGGGAAGATTTCCTGACTCAAATCAATGATTTCAAGCATACCCTATACCCTTTCTGATTTTGAGAGGAAAGTGTGGATGTTGCTTACCTTATTCTTTATCATCAAGTGTCTGAAATAAAGCCGCACGTTATAATCACCCCAGGGAGTAATGATTGGTGGGTGAATTAATATCGCCCCATGGGCAAGTAACCGCTCCATAGCTGCCTTCAAGTCGGGCACTTGAAGTGCAAACCGAATCTGTCCGCTAATGCGTTTTCCCGCTTCGATCTGATCAATCGTCTGGGCCTGTGCTTCGTCAAAGAGTTCCAGAGTGGCATGGCCCATGTCGAGGATGAGCGCTCGACCTTGACCATTATTCCAAAGTTGCGCAGGCTCAATCCCGAGTCCATCGCAATAGAACTTTACCAATCGTTCATAATCACTAGTTGTGAATGCGACGCGCAGTTCAATGATAGGGTAGTTTGGGTTAGATATAGGCAACGATTTTCTCCAGTTATTTCTTCTTCCTTTTTGCTTCTGCTCTTTCCGAATTCTCCTTCGCCCTAAACTTAACAATTCTGCTGATCAGGTTGAAAGGAATGGGTTTATCTAATGGAAATCTTACCGAACCCTTTGCGCCTTTATAAACAGATAGCTCCTTTTGAAATTTCTCAGTTCCTGTTGGCGTAGGATAAAAACCGATATGCTTTTTGAAAGCAGCAAAATGAACCAAATTACCTTTCAGCGTGAAGGTCGGCATTCGATACTTGATTGTCTCTTCCGCGTCTGGTGCCGCTTTTCTAATTGTCATCCTGATCTTTCCCAAAATCTCTTGAATATCACGTGGGAAGCCTGCGATATATTCATCTATAGTCTTGGGTGCTGTTTGATCAGTTCTCATAGTTCTCCTTTCGTCAGATCCTGAAAAGACTCTGAACCGCCTACCGGTGGGCATCAGTCGCAGAGTGCGGTTGTCTGTATGCACGATTGTGCCACAAGGATTGCTCAGTCAGCAAGTTCAGAACCCCAAGATTTGATTGACTAGAATCAGTGTGAGGTTCCGGCGCAGAAAGGGCGGTTCGCGCTCCAAAATCAGAATCCTCCCAATGAAACTGCCAGCCTTGTTACCCAGGCTCTTCTGGCGTTGATCTTCCAATAGAAGGACGTACTCGCGGACGCGTCGCAGAGCATCATCCAGCGTGGGCGTGATCTTTTGTGCACCAGCCACCCAAATCACATTACGGCTGGAGTAAGCATACGCAGGCAGTTGACTGCCGGTCGCGCTGGCAAAAACGAGTTCGCCCGTTTCGGCGATGGCGTTCACACTGCCAAGGTAAAATTCAGCGAGTGTGCCCTGCAAGCGCAATGCCGCTTGTTTAGCTGGGTCCTTTTCAGCAAGTAGATCCGCTTTGAAATTGCGCCAAGGATGTTGGCCTGAGACCAGCACGTCGTTTAAGCCAATTTGGGTAAGCGTCAGCGAGCCGCCGGTCATCACGACCGCGCCTGCTGGGATCAGAGTTTGTACGCGCGCCAGTGCATCTTCCTTTGTTTCAACCAGTTCGGCGTTAATGCCACGTGCTGTGACTGCTTCCACAGTCCGGTGAATACGCTCCTGCGCTGGGAGGATAGCATAGTCCATCGCAGCCTCCTTTCAGGCTATAAAACACAATATTTACCCGGATTTATGCCTGGATCACGATCTCGAGGTCTTCGACCAATGGGGCATCCGTCAGGAACGGCACAACTTTGCCAACTGCCTCCCGATAGTAGTTGCTATTGGAACCCGTGATTTGCCTGTCAGTCTCTTCTTCCCATAGGGTAATGGTAATACCCTTACCAGTACCTCGATCAACCAACATCATGTAACCTTTAAAGCCGTTTTGTTGTTGAGCTGCAGGTAAAACCTGATCCCGGACAATACCAATCGCCTCGTCCAGCCGGTATGGTGAAAATTGAGTGGTTGTAACTCTGGCATACATAGGTTTATCTCCTTGATTGAGTAATTAATACCACATGATTAAATATTCATCCTTTCCCCGCGTTTGAAGATGGCTGGCAGCAAGATGGTCATTACGGTTCGACTGTAGATTCGGCTTGCCTGCACCTAGTCATCCCGGCCCGCCTGTGCCTGCTCCATACCTACCCTGCCGGTAGGCACGGGCAGATGCAGGCGGATGGGACAGGGCAGGATAGGCTGGCGCTCGTCCAGAAGTCTTCTACAGGCTGTGTTGGGCAACCACACTTAACACAATACTCGCCGCCTGAAAAACAGAATCGCCGTAAACTTAATAACATTTTACACACAACGTTGAATTTAAAAACGACTTTGCCAGCGCGATGAACGATCTTTTTAGTCGCAGTTCGGCACACCAATCCAACAAGGATATTGATCAACAATGATGCCGCCCGCAAACATGATAATGAAGAACAAAATAGCGACGGCGAGCAAAAGATTAAGTAGAATTACTCCTTGATACTACCTAAACTCATAGCCCAATCTTAGTTTGTTATGCGGTCGATAACAATCCATGCTAGTAATCCTTGCCATGTTCATTTTGATTCTGATCTGGATTCGATTTGTTCTGCGAACGCTAAGACATGACCATCGGGGTCAAGGCTATAGGCGACACGATGCCCCCAGTCACGATTCTCAAGACCGCTTAATTCGATAGCCCCTGCTTCGATAGCTCGCTGATGATAGTCGAAGGCGCGGCTGACGAGCAAGTATATCTCGCAATGTGGAACACCTGTACTGAGTGCTGGATCAGGTAACTTATCTCCAAGTAATCGTTTGATCCCAGAGATTGGCATCAAACCCAAGATACAGTTCTCCGAGAAGGAGAACTCAGTCATTCCGGGAACATTCAAGGAAGGATGACAACCTAAGACTTGTGAGTAAAAGGCCGTACTCCGTGCTTGATCTTTAACATAGAGAATGAAATGAGTCTTCGTCACTGAGATTGAGTTTATGTTTCAATGTTCGAAGTACAAGATTTAGATATGTGTCCTGTAATAACGATGTTATTCCTGGTACTCAATTCTGAGGGAACACTCCGTGGTATGCACCGAATCAAAGTTCGTCACCCGAAGAAGCCAGTACCAGTCGTCAATTTTCTTCAAATCCTCTCCTGTGATGTTTATAGAGATCTCATGAACTTCATCCTGCTTGGCATCTTCTCTTGTCCAATGTTCCCTGTTCTTTTCACCCATGAATAACAGCATCATGCTGTCGGACCCTTCGTGCCTAAGGATCGCTGAGAATGTAGTCAGCTTTGAGAAGCGGTTGGCTGTAGTCTCATTGTAGCACGTCAAAACCCCTCGTTTACGGAAGGCATGGAGGACTGCCATCGAACGGTTTGCGGCTCGTCCCGTGTGTTCTTCATATGGAAGCTCCAACGTACTTTGCCGGGGCATAGCGAAAATTGAGTCCAATAATCTCATATCCTTTTCTGTTGGATTATCACCTTTAGGATTCCTGCCATGGTGATGATTCCACGGGTTAGATATACTTGGAAAACTGGCGATAAACGTTAAGCAACATAGCTATCGCTAACATTCCTCAAAGATATTATGCTCTCGGAAAGAGACTGAAATCATGGCTGAAGTACCTGAAGTTGAAACGCTTGTGCGAGACTTACGTGAAGCCGTGGTCGGGCGTACTCTCTATGAGACCGATGTACTCCAGCCCGCCGCCGTGCGTTTCCCGACTGTCAACGAGTTTACTACCTTACTAACCGATCGCGTCGTTCTGGAGGCACACCGACGCGCAAAATACATCTTGCTCTCACTCTCGGGCGATGTTGTGCTCGCCATCCATTTGGCATTGTGGGGCACAGTAGCGCTTGTCACGACCCAGCAGCCCCGTCTGCAGGAAACTCTAATTGTCTGGCATCTGGATCAAGAGGAAGACCTGCGCCTTGTTGACAAACTTGGATATGCTCGTGCAGCACTAGGGCCACCTGATGTTCTGGCGGAGCGGCTTGATCTCAAGTCTCTTGGTCCAGAGGCGCTGGACCCAAACTTTGATGTCAATGTGCTCGCCCGCCAACTCACTCGGCGTCGTGGAGTGCTCAAGACCGTGTTATTGAACCAGCGTGTGCTGGCTGGGCTGGGGAATCGGGATGCAGATGAAAGTCTGTGGTTAGCCGGAATTGATCCACGTCGCTCAGCCGCCTCGCTGACTTCCGATGAGCTCATACGGTTGGACGCTGCGATTGGAAAGGTATTATCTGAAGGGATTGCCCTGCGTGGCACGCAACGCGATCTGTTCGGACGAAAGGGACAAGCCCTCCATCGCCGCTATATCTTTGAGCGAACCGGAGAACCCTGTCCACGCTGCGGCACCCGAATTGCGTATATACGGATTGGTGGAAGGAATACCTTCTACTGCCCCAATTGTCAGCATTGAACTCTGCTTCAAGGTAGAACTTTCCCAAGGAATGCAAGCATTACTCTGTTGAATTGCTCAGGCCTCTGTAGCGGTGCGAAGTGACTCACACCAGGAAGATCGATGAATTCTGCGTTTGGAATGCTCCGAGCGAGATATTCGGCGTGTTCGCGCTTGATGAATTCATCATGCTCGCTCTGGACAACCACAACTGGCACGCTGATTTGAGCCAAATCATTTGCCGAATAATTGGGTTGTGTTCTCTGCATTAAGCCGACCGCGTCGGAAAACTCGTCGAATTGGTCCGGCGTGGCCGAAAGCCGTGCGTAGTCCTTCATATGCCGGTCAAAGCAGCGCTTGAGGCTGGGACTGAATTCAATTTCCTTTGTGCCGCTCGGGTCCATATTGCACGCAAAGAAAAACACGCCTGCAACCCGTGCGGGAGCTTTCGCAGCAAGGATCAATGCTGTGCACGCGCCGTCGCTCCAGCCTACCAGCCCTGCCTTTTCAAGATTCAATGTATCCATCACCGCCGAAACGTCGGATGCCATCAGCTCATACGTAAACGGGCGCGCGTCGCGCGTGCTACGGCCGTGGCCACGGCTGTCTATCAAAACGGCACGATAGCCACTCCTGACCAGCGCTGGAACTTGATAACCCCAATTGCCACTATGACCGAGTCCGCCATGCAGCAGGATCACGGGCGAGCCGGACCCGTACGTTGCGTACCAGATTTGAGCACCGTCGTGTGCGACGTAGCCTTGATCATTTGTGACCGGCAGTGGCGCAGCACCGTCCGCTTCAAACCTGCTGAGATCGTCGTCGTAAGCTTCCATTTGATCTACTTGGATGTTAACACCTATCAAACCAGGCTTTCCGTCTTTTTGCAAGCCATAGCGCAGCGTACCCACCAATCCACTGTACTAAAATCTGTCAGAACCGATGCAACCACTTCCTTTTCTATCTCAAACGCATTCGCCCAGCCGGTCTGATAGTCTTCAATGATTATCTTCATGCACTCATACTGAATTCTAGGATATTGAAATAAAGTGGACATGGCCAACGATGTTTAGCCAGCCACCTGAGAACGAACCCAACTTCAGACATTTATTCAAACTCATCGTGCCGATTGCTAATTAATGTACCGACATCATCACCCTCACATACCCTCCTCATCGCACCAGGTTTGTTGAAGTTGAATACGTGAATTGGCAAATTGTGATCACGTGCTAGAAGCACGGCTGACTGATCTAATGCCCGAAGGTTTGATTGAATTACCGTATCATAATTAATAACTCGATATCGACGGACACTGAGCTTCTTGTGGGGATCGCCTGTGTATATGCCATCCACACCTCGCTTGGCAACCAGCAACGCTTCAGCCCGTAATTCCAAGGCCCTCTGTGCCGATGGATAATCGGTTGTGACATAAGGGTTGCCAGTACCGGCAGCCAGCACCACAATGTAACCATGTTCCAAATGTCGAATAGCTCGCAAACGTATGTATGGTTCAGCGACGGTGTTTATTGGAATTGCCGACATCACACGTGCTTTGCTCTTACCTCGAGCCTCCAAGACTCCGCGTAACATCAGGCTGTTGGCTATCGTTGCAATCATGCCAATGTTATCTGCTTCAGACCGTTCGATGCCCCACTCTTCGCCCAATTCTCCACGAAAGATATTGCCACCTCCAACCACGACGCTGACTTGCACGCCCAACTGATGCAAACTTAGCACCTCATCAGCAATGTAATTGAGAGCATTCGGATCAAAACCCCATACCTTTTCGCCAGCGAGGGCACCGCCACTGAGCTTGACTAGAATTCGTTTATAACGCATTTGTCCTGATCACCTTCTTAGTATGCCAATAGATATCACCTTGCTTCCGGCGGGCTAACGGCTTGCGGCTCGCTCCGCATGCTTTCTACGGGTTACCTATCGCGTAGCATACCCCTACTAGGGGGCTGGTGTGTCTCAACAAGCTCGACAACCAGGCGGGACGAGATAATGCCGCTTTGCCGGAACCAGCCCTGAGCTAGGAAAACTGCCTGCCTGCACCTTGCCGCCCCGTCCCCTGGACTGTCCGTCCCGCGGCCTGGCGGCCACGACAGGCAGGACAGGCTGGCCCAGACGGGACAGGGCAGGCACAGGTGAAAACGCGCAGACTCCCACCAGCCTGTCCTGATGCTCGCCTGCCCCGTTAAGGGGGTTCGGGATCGGGTGCACGCTCTGTTGGGCGCACTCACGGAACGTGAGACTCACCCATTTTTCTTGAACCAATCTTTCAACTCTTTTTCCAACGCTTTCAATGCCTCGTCAATCGATTCGAGATTGGAACTACTTTCCCAGACCATACCACCTGGATCTAGGGCTCTTACCAATGAAGTGCTGTACTCATCAGAACCAATTTCTATCCATCCTTGCTCCTCGACCCAGCGCGTAATCGTCGGATAGGACTCTGCGAACGAAGCCATGTGAAAACACCTTTTATCTGATTTGTTTCAGACGAGTTGATACTCACGTCTAACCCAGTAATGCCAATCAGCAATCGCTTCCTGCGTCAACTCATCAACCTCAACGGGCTCTACTCGTGCAAGAGGGACACCGCAATTTCTTTCTTTCCATTTAATCACCACAAACAATTCATGCGTACAGTCCTCTTCGGGAGCCATTTCGATTACCGAAACCTTCTCGCCCTTTTTGAGTGGAGAAATGCGCCTTGCTTCAGTGCAACGGGCTGGAAACGGAAAGGTAATTTTGTCTTCTAAGTAATAATACCATCCCAACGCTTGTTCTTCTGGTCCGTAGGCGTCTACGATGGCTTCATCGTGTATTCGGCGTTCACGTTCTTCGTCTCGTTCAATTTCTTTCATTTTGGAACTCTCCATTTTGATTGGAAAGGGTGCGCCCAACGGTTTGCGTTACTGGTGCTGGGGCGGGCGTGGACTCTGTTCGGGAGCAGGAAAAACTCGAAGCGAGGAAAATGCTTGAAAATGCCGCACGCCGCGGAGCGGCAGTCCCCAGCGTCCAGTGCACGCTTTGCTAGCCTGCTTTATCAATTTTCTTTCTCATTCTCTGACTGGAAATTTGATAACCAAGCCTTTCATAAAAGGAAATGGCATTCTTGTTAAATTCGTAGACATTCAATTCAATAAATACTGCACCATTTGTCTTCGCCCATTCTTGTGCTTTTTCCATAAGCATTTTCCCGATTCCATGATTCTGGAATTCTGATTTTACGGCAATCCCGTCAATGACTGCATAATGTTGAGGAATAATGACAGGAAAGACGGGTGTATCTCGGACAAGCACATGAACAAACCCTATAAGTTTCTCATCCATTTCTACGACAAAAAGTCCGATATTCTCATCGGCAACCAACCCCAAGTAATAATCTTTTTCTCGAGCAGCGCCATTTGGCTTTTGGAAAATGTCGGGTAGGTTAACACGATGTAAAGTATCTATTTCATTGAAGAGTTCACATAAATTATCATAATCATTTGCAGTTGCTTTACGAATGTGCGTTTTCATAACCTATTTTTGCCTTCCTTCGCTGTTTTTGAAAGGTATATCTCCTGTAGCAGCCTAACGGTTTGCGTAAGCCCCGCATGCTTTCTGCGGGATACCCGTCGCGTAGCACCCTGATGAGGGCTGGTGGGCGGGACAAGACAACGCCGCTTTGACGGAACCAGCTTTAG
>WNFV01015443.1_pt1 | contig 15084 bp, 15 predicted proteins | sample 5400101 | NCBI WGS metagenome assembly WNFV01 (sample SAMN13153361, study PRJNA577476) | soil metagenome | isolation source: 115 cm soil or saprolite under grassland replicate 1 | place: USA:California | collected 2016-06-15 | reverse complement strand
TTATCGGTAAAGGCTTGATCGCCGGCGCCTGGCGGGCCAGGCATGGCCGGATCGCCCTCGGCCCACGGGACGGTGCAGCCCAGGTGCGGGCACTTCCAGTACAGCGCGAAGAACCCCTCGGGCACACGCGTCACGTAGAACTTGCCTTCGCGGATCACTTTCACGTCACCAATCTTGAAGTCTGACGCGACACCCGCGGGAACGGTGCCGCCGAAAGCGCCCAATCGCTTCGGGGTAAAGAAGCTGATGAAGCCGATGCTCCACTGACCGAGCACCGCCAGGACCGCGCCCCAGCCGACCCAGCGAAACCACAGCCGGCGTGTGACGCGTGCCTTTTGCCCGCTCTCCAATTCGTCGAGCTCGCGGAGCTCGCGTTCCTTCTCGGGCGGGACGAACAGCCCCAGCTCGCGGGAGGTCTTAGCCACAGCTCACCTCGAAACAGCTTTCAGCCATCAGCTATCAGCCGTCAGCAACGCCGTCGGCGCGCCAGTCGTGGCCTCGGGGGTAGCAGTACGGCGCCAAGAATGCTGACTGCTGAGAGCTGACTGCTCATTCAATGCGTACCTGACGCGGGTCCCACGGCCACATCAAGATCATCTGCTGGCCGCGAAAGAACGTGCCAACGACGGTCAGCACGACGTAGGCCACCACGAAACCCGTGAACAGCGCAAACATGTAGTCGCGTGCACCATCGGGTCGATAGATGACGCGGATCAGCAGCACCAACACGAAAATGGGCGCGATCATCAGAAAGGTCGGCACGATGACGTTGGGCAGGCTCAGCGCGCCAATGCCAAACGGGTTCACGTCCGACAGGATGGGCGCGTGCAGCATCGTAGCCAGGTTCTGCATGAGCGGTTTGACGCCGATGTACTCGTCGAACAGGATCAGCGCGATCAGCACGATCGTCGAATAGACGGTCGTGAACCAGCAGATCGCGATCGACTTGGGCGTGCCAAACCACTTGCCGACGTCGGCCGTGTTGCGATCGAAGTACGGAATGAGCGGGATAAGCCCGAACAGCACTGCCGACGGCACGATGACACCGGCTAGCGACGGGTGCATGTGCAGCAGCAGCTCCTGAAGATTCAGGAAGTACCACGGCGCCTTGGACGGATTCGGAGTCTTGTCGGGGTTGGCATGACCCTCGAGTGGCGCCTGGAGGATGATCGAGACCACGACCATGCTCAGCAGGATCAGAATGGCCGACAGAAACTCGATGGTCACCAGATGCGGCCACACGTACACCAGCCGTTCGGCTTGCTCTTGCGCACCAGGCGCGGGCTCGCGCTTGGCGACCGCGGCGACCTGCTCGCGACGCGCGGCGGCGGCTTCAGCCACTTTCGCCGGTACGCCGGCACCTGCTGGGCGCTCGGCGACGGCGACGCCCGCTGGCGCAGCGGCTGGTGCCGCTGGCGCCGTTGCGGGGGCTGCTGTCGCCGCGGGGCGTGGTGCCGCCGCGCCTGGTGCGGCGCTCGAGGCGGACGGAGGTTGGCCGATGCCCGCAGCTGAGGCGCGCTGCTTGTAGAGCGCGGCGCGTGCGGCGGGGTCGAGCCCCTCCATGTCCGGGGTGCGTTCGAGCGGTCCGGGCATCAGAGCGGGCCGGAGATGCCGCCGTCTTTGCGGATGCGCCAGAAGTGGACGGCCATCAGCACTGCCGTGACCAGCGGCACGCCGATCACGTGCAGCACGTACCAGCGCACCAGGGTGTTGTCGCTGATCTCGTAGCCGCCGATCAGCAGGAACCGGGTCTGCTCACCGATGAACGGTGTGGCGCCGGCCATGTTGGTGCCGACGGTCACGGCCCAGATACCCAGCTGGTCCCACGGCAGGAGATAGCCAGTGAAGCTCAAGAAGAACGTACAGAACAGCAGGATTGCGCCGATGGCCCAGTTGAACTCTCTCGGCGGCCGATACGCACCTGTGTAGAAGACTCGCAGCATATGCAGGAACACGACGATGACCATCGCGTGCGCCGAGTACCTGTGGATGTTCCTGAGCAGCAGCCCGAAGTTGATGAGCGTGTCCAGGTCCTTCATGTCCTGGTAGGCGACGCTCGTCGCCGGGCGGTAATAGAACATCAGCAGGACGCCCGTGACCGTCAGCAGCAGGAACAGGAAGAAGGACAGCCCACCCAGACAGAACGTATAGGTAATCCGCAGGCTCTCACGACGGATCCGCACCGGGTGCAGGTGCAGGAACACGTTGTTGAACATGATGAGCGCCTGCTGGCGCGGCGTGGACGGATAGCCCGTGCGGAACCACGCCCTGAAGACGCGATTCTCGGTAAGTGCCCGTCGGAACTGGCCGCGACTCAGGTCCTCGAGGAAGGGACGCAGCTCGTTGAGCATGGATAGCTAACTTCAATCCTCGCCTTCGCGAGTGCACGGTGTCAAACCGCAATTTACCCGACAGGCAAATTCCTACACGCCCGTGGCGTTTGGTTTTTGCAAAAATAGACGCTATTCGGCCTTGAGCATGCCCTTGCGGAGTGCGTAGCGAACGAGCTCGTAGCGATGGCGGAGGCCGAGTTTTTGCATGATCCGCTCTCGGTAGGTGTCGACCGTCTTGGGGCTGATCACGAGCTGCTCGGCGATTTCGGTGCCGCTGTAGCCTTCGGCGACCAGTTTGAGGACTTCGCGCTCGCGTTCAGTCAGTCCGTCGTGCGGCTCATCGTCCTTTGTCGAGCGGTCTAGATAGCCATCCACCAGGAGCTTCGTGGCGGCGGGGTACAAAAACACTTCGCCACGGTGGACGGTCCGAATGGCTTCGATGAGCTCCGTATCGGCACCGGCCTTCAAGACGTAGCCTGAGCCGCCAGCCTCCAACAGAGGCAGCAGGTACTGCGACTCGGCGTGCATCGTCAGGATCAGCACTTTCGAGCTCAGCCCGCTCTGGCGAATCACCCGCGTGGCCTCGAGACCGCCCATGCGCGGCATCTGAATGTCCATGACGATCACGTCGGGCTGCACCTGGCGCGCGGCTTCGACAGCCGCCGCACCGTCACCCGCTTCGCCGACGACCTCGATGTCTGGCTCGACATTCAGCAGCGCTTTCAAACCCGCACGCAGCACGGCGTGATCGTCGGCCAACACAACGCGGATTTTGCTGGCGGTCGTCACGCGCCATGACCTCCCGGCGCAAGCGACGGCCAAGAGGGTACGCGCGCTTCGATGCGCGTACCTCGCCCAGGCGAACTATCAATGACGAGTTGGCCTTGAACGAGCGCCAGGCGCTCCTGCATGCCGAACAGTCCGAGACCGCGCTCGCGCGAGCGCATCATGTCTTCCGCGTCGAACCCATGACCATCATCGGCAACCGCCGCGACCACATCATGCTGCGTGAGCCGCAGCGCCACCTGAACACGCTGCGCGGCGGCGTGCTTGGCGACGTTGGTCAGCGCTTCCTGGACGACGCGATACAGGACCAGCTCGACCTGTGGTGGTAGCCGGCCGGCGGCGTCGTCAAAACCCTGGGCGCTGAACTCGAGCGGCAGCGGAATACGCGACGCGTAGGCCTCGGTATACGCCTCGAGCGCGGCCACCAGGCCGAGGTCGTCCAGCGTGGCTGGGCGGAGCTCGACGGCCAGGCTGCGCACCGCCTCGAGCGTCTCGGCGGTCAGCTCGCGCAACTCGTTGATCTGGCCCCGCATCTCAGTGGCGCTCTTTGCGCGCTCCAGGATCTTGAGCCGAATCAACAGGGTGGTGAGCGCCTGGGCTGTCTCGTCGTGGAGCTCACGCGCGATCCGTTTGCGCTCGTCTTCCTGGGCCTCCAGGACCTGCTCCGAGAGCTTCTGGAGCAGGCCACGGTGCTCGCCGAGGACGTCGAGCATGGTGTTGAGTGTGTCGCCCAGGCGCTCTACATCCGGGTCGCGGAACAGCACGGGCTGGGCGCGCGCGGAGAGGTCACCCGCTGCGACTCGGTCGACGGTGCGCTCCAAGGCATGCAGTGGCTGGAGCGCCAGCGTGAGCACAGCGGCATTGATGAGCACGCTGCCGCCGAATCCGACCACTAACATCACGGCCACCGCTGGCCAGTGCGGGCTGCCCGATGGGTCGGCGACGAAGGTAAGCGTGAACCAGGTGCCCAGGCCAACGCCGACCAGCACGACGATGCAGTTGGCGATCAGCACCTTGAGAAAGAGCGGCAGGCCTAGTAGAGCATGGGCGAGGCCCGGCGCTGTGGGGGCCGGGGGTCGGGGGTCGGGGGTCGGCAACCGACTCGGTAGGCTGCCCATGTCGGGCGTCTGCCGATTGGCCGGTGCTACCGCGGTCGCGCTCATGCTGGCCGAAGTCTAGCGGGCAACAGGGTTGCCAGCCGGGCTTTTGCGGCCGACCCCCGACCCCCGACCCCCTATTTGGGCGCGATGCCGCCGCGGTTGAACAGGCTGCCGGCGTTCCAGAGCATCCAGCCTAGCGATTTGGAGTCGATGACGGCTTTCTTCTGGGCCTCGATTTGCGCCGCCTCGTAGCGGAATTTGGTCGCCCACGGGTAATCGTCGAAGTACTGCAGCCACGGCCGAACGAGTACGCGTTTGCCCGCGAGTTTTTGCTGGACCTGTTTCAGGCTCTGGTAGACGACGTCATAGGGACGGCTGACGACATCGGGATACGGAATGGTGCCAGGCAAGCCCGCACTGAACGTGGACGGGTAGATCATCGGGCAGTAGTAGTCGATGTTGTCGGCCAGCACCTCGAGATCCTGGCCGATGCCACCGTCGTCGGTCCACCAGGTCGTGTAGCCGAAGGTGTCCATGCCCAGAAAACCGCCGGCGTCGTTGACGGCCTGGTGCGCCCGAGTCAGGAACCCTTTCAACGCGGCGACGCGGTTTTCCTCGGTCATTGGCTGCGAATAAACGATGTCGCCAATCGTGCTGTCGGGTGACGGGTCAGTCGCAAATCGAATGTAGTCGAACTGCACCTCGTCAAAGCCGCGCTCGATGGCTTCGCGCGCCAGGGCCGTGTTGTAGTCCCATGCCGCCTGCTGGAAGGGATCGACCCACGCGAGCTCCTCGTTGTCCACCCACAATTCTCCGGTCCGTCGGTCCTTGACTCCGATGTCCAGTCCAGCACGAGAGCCGTTGTGCGCCAGCATCGTGTCCTTGAAGACGACGATACGCGCGATCGCATAGCCGCCCCGATCATGGATCGAGCGCAGCAGACTGTCGAGGTCGTCGATGGTCGGCTCAGCATTGGCACCAATCTGCTGTGCCAGCGGCACGTTACTGCGGTAACTCAGCAAGCCGTAGTCGCCCTTGACATCGATGACCACGGCATTGACTTCAGTCGTTTCCAACAGGCGGTACATCGCCTGCCGATAATCGTCACCGCCAACCGCGAAGTACGTCATGTACATGGCCCGCGCTTCGAACGGCTGAAGCTGCACGTCCAAGCCAGGCTGCTGCGCCAGATCCATTTGGCCGCGCCGATAACCAGGCACCAGCACGGTGACTTGACCTTCGACCGGCCGACGCTTCAGTTCATAGCCACCCTGTTCGTCCGTCACGAACACCTGCCCGCCAATGGACACCCGCGCGGCGAGAATGCCCTTGCCCGTGCGAGCGTCCGTCACGCGCCCGGTGAGCTTCGGCTGGAGCGGCACGCGCAGTACGGCCTCGCCGTTGTAGACGGCCTCGGTCGGGGCATAGCCGTCAGCCGCGAGCGAAAAGCGCTGGCCCTGTCGGACGGGCGCGATCCGCTGCCAGCCTGGTCCGAGGACGCGACCACCGTCGCCGCCCGTCAACGTGACGGCCACGGGGGCACCAGTATCGGCGTCGACGCTGGTGATCTCAACCCCGATTGGCTCCAGCCGTGGAGCGAGCTGGTCGAATGGCGTGCTCAGCCGCTCAGTCCAGCCGCCATAGCCCGGCGCGTCGGCGGCCACGAGTTCAGGTGGCTTGACGCGCGGCAGCGCGAACGTACCGTCCGGCGCAGTAGTCGCGTTCGATTGCGTCGACCAAACGCGTGCACCATTGATAGGTTTGCCGGTGGACGAGTCGACGACCGTCCCGCCGACGATGAAGCCCTCGAACGCGAAGTGGTACCACGCAGCCAGGCCCACCAGCAGGATTGCAAATGGCAGTGGACCGATCGCGGGAGGGCGCGGCAAGCGCGGCAAACGTGGTCGACGGTACGCAGACGTCGGTTGGCTCGACGCTGGCGAGGAGGACGAATAGGACCAGCCGCGATTGGAGTACATGCCGAGGCGTGCCGGGCTATCCGCTGGGCCTCGGCGCCGGCATTGTAGGCAGAAGTTCAGGTGAGCGAAATGCTGAATGCTGGTCACATACGACCTACAATGGCGGCGAGCGGCAGCATGGGAGTAATCACGGTCTCCCGCGTGCCCGGCTCGCTGGGCGACACACTAGCCCGAGCGCTCGCCGATCGGCTGCAGTATCGGCTGGTCGAACGGACCGAGCTCGTGCGGTTAGCCGAGCGCATCGGTGGCCCCGATGTGGCCTGGGAACGCTCACCTGAACTGCGCGAGCGCTCACCGTCCTTCTGGGAGCGCTTGAACGAGGAGCGGCGGCGCTATGCGAGTGTCCTGCGACGGGTGACCACCCATCTAGCCGATGAGGGTGATGTGGTGATCGTCGGTCTGGGCGCGGGGCAGCTGCTCAAAGGCCTGGGCAACGTCCTGCGGTTGCAGGTCATCGCACCAGCCGACGTGCGTCTCGAGCGGGTGATGGAGCGCGGCTTCGACGACATCGCCGGGCCGCTCAGCCGCGACCGCGCACGGGAGCTGATCCGCCACAGCGACCGTGAATCGACGGGCTACATGCGCTACTTGTTCAACATCGACTGGATGGATCCACAGCACTGGGACCTGGTCATCAACATGGGACGATTCAGTGTGCCTGAGGCCGTGAACGTGATCGCCGCTATCGTCGAGAGCGGCATGCTCGAGCCCTCAGCGGCAGACAGCCAGCGGCTGGGCAACCTCGTCCTGGCCAGCCGGGTTGAGGCGACGGTGCTAGGCGATCCTTCCGTCTGGGTCAACGGGCTCAAGGTCGTCGCTCAGGATGGCCGGGTTCGACTGGAGGGCGAAGTCATTACCGAGGACGACCGCGACATGGTCGAGCAGGTCGTGCGAGCCATCGAAGGTGTGCGGGCGATCGACAACGACCTGCGCGTGCAGCCGCCGCCGCTCACAGGCATGTAGCTCGCTTCGCTCGCGGTGTCAGGGGATGGGTGATGGATCGTGGGTAGACTTGGCAGTCCATGAGCGGACCGACCGCTTCCAACACCCAACACCCAACATCCAACACCCGACTCATCGGTCATGCTGACGCTGCCGCATGGCTGCGCCGCGCGGTCGCGACCGAGCGACTCGCGCACGCCTACCTGATCACTGGTCCGCGGGGCGTCGGACGACGCACGTTTGCTCTCGAGATTGCCATGGCTACGAACTGCATGGCGCCGGATGCCGCGGCGCGGCCGGACTACACCTGCCAGCAGTGCCGGCTCATTCAGCGCAACGTACACCCCGACATCCGTCTGGTCCGCCGCGCACCCGAAAAGCGCACAATTCTGCTTCGTCCGCCGTCACCCGCTGGTCCGCAGCGCGACTACACGGACAATGTCGAGTTCATTCAGAGCGATGCGCAGCTGCGGCCGATCATGGGCCGCACGAAGGTGTACGTCATTCTGAACGCCGAAGAGCTGGCCCAGGACGCGGCCGACCGGTTAGGAGATCAGACTTCGACCCGCGCCGCGTGGGGAGCTGGCCGAAGCGCTGATCTCGCTCGGCGCCGAGCCGGAGCGTGCCGCGACGGTTGCCGCGCTCTCGGCTGGTCGCCAGGGCTGGGCGATCGCTGCGCTGCGGGACACGCGCCTGCTCGATCAGCAACAGACATACATCCTTGACCTGATCGCGTTGCTCGGCGCATCGCGGATCGAGCGTCTGGCGGGCGGGCGACGACTATCGGAGCGCTGGGCGGCGCATCCGGAAGCGGTGCGCGAGACGCTGCGTGCATGGTTGAGCTGGTGGCGTGATGTCGTGCTGCTGCAGCTCGGGCGTGCTGATCGGATCCGCATCGAGATGCGCGCAATGCAAGCAGTAGCCGACCAGGTCGACGCGCTCAGCATGCGTGAAACGGCCGCGAGCCTGCAGCAGGCGCTGGCCGATCTGGATATGAACGTCAACGCGCGACTCGTCCTCGACTTGCTGTTGCTGCGACTGCCACGCGCGCGGCTGGCATAAGCCGTGCTTTGAAGGCCCGCTCGTGACGGTGGCAATCGGTCGCTTGAGCCACCTGGACGTCGCGTCGCTCGACCCGCCGCCGCGCCTGATCATGAACCCGCGGGCCGGTCAGAAGCTTGGGGTACAAACGAATGAGGCAGGCGTCGAAGCAGTCCAGGCAGCGCTCGAGGCTGCCGGTATCCACGTTGTGCTGCAGCCAACCAAACGGCCCAAGCACGCGACCGAACTCGCCCAAGAGGCCGTGCGCGCGGGCTGCAAGCTGGTCATTGCCGCCGGTGGCGACGGGACCGTGGCCGAGGCGGGCGAGGGTCTGGTCAACACCGACACGGCGCTGGGCATCATGCCGCTGGGCAGCATCATGAACATGGCACGCACGCTGTGTATCCCACGCGACCTGAATCAGGCGGCCACGGTCATCGCGGGCGGAAAGGTACTCGCGATGGATGCTGGTCGTGTCGGCAACGCGCACTTTCTCGAGGCAGGCGGCGTCGGTCTCGCCGCGGCGCTCTTTGGCTACTTCGAGCGCGTCGACACCGGGCGCACGGGATGGCGGGTCGCGCTGCGTGGGGCGCTGCGCTACATCCGCCACGTTGGCACGCCGCGCCTGCGACTCGAGATCGACGGTGAGCGAAGCGAGGTGCGTGCCGCGATGGTGACCATCTCAAACGGGCCGTTCGTCGGCGCGGCGTATGCGTTGGCGCCGCAAGCGCGCATCGACGACGGACTGCTCGACGTGGTCGTGTTCCGAGGTGCCGGGGTGGCGCGCGTGCTGTTTCACATGGCCATGGTCGCCGGCGGGCGGCGACTGCCGCCGCCGCCCGAGGCGCAGATGACCCGGGCTCGGACGGTCACCGTTGAGACACGCCGCCGTCGGCGGCTGCCTGTGCACGCCGACGGCCGCATTTCGAGGTGCTGCCAGCGGCGCTGCGCGTGCTCGTCGGCGCACCCGAACCGGGCGCCGCGTGCGCGTGGGAACGCGACGCAGCCGGCTAGAGGATCGCCCAGACGACATGCACCGTCGTCTGCACCTGCAGCTCGCCAGGCTGAATCGGCGTTTGCGGTGCGGGCGCCGCAAGCGCCGCCGCGGGCGCCGCGGCACGGACCGGTGTGACGCCGCCGGTGTCGGCTTCCTCGATGCGCACCGGCCGCCCGAGTGACACGCCAGCGTCGCGCGCGAGCTGCTCGGCCTTGGCGCGCGCGCTCTGCATCGCCTGATCGCGCGCCTGGGTCTTGAGCGCTTCCATATTGTCCGCTTCGAAGCGGATGCCATGGATGCGCGTGGCGCCGGCCGCGACCGCGTCGTCGAGCAGTGGCCCGAGGCCGCTCACATTTGTTGATTTGACCTCGACCAGGTTCTGAATCTGATAGCCGCGCAACACGGTCTGTGACTGGTCGCGCTGGTCATACAGCGGCGAGATGTTGTAGCTGACGGTGCGGATGTCTGCCTCCGGGATGCCGTCCGCCTTGAGCTTGGCAATGACGGCATCCATGCGCCGGCTTGCTTCGGCCTGCGCGTTGGTCAGCGACGCATCGGTGACCTCGACGCCGATGGTGATGCGCGCCACATTGGGCTGCGCCAGGACGATGCCTGAGCCGACCACGCTGATGCCCGGGTCGGCGGAGCCAGGTGGAACGGGCACGGTCTGCGCCGAACCGATCGGCGCGGCGACAGCGAGCACCGCTACGCCGAGTGCGGCAATGCCCAGGACGGGAAGAACGCGAGACAACACGACTGACTTACTCCTGAAGTGGGATAGGGGCCCGCGCGCGGCTCAGCCGATGGCGAACCACGAGCGCGCCGAGCAGCACGAGGACCGCGAGCACACCTGCGATCACCGCGGCGGTGCGCAGCGGCGCGGCCGGATCGACCACGGAGAGCGCAGCGGTGCTGGCCACAGGTGCCGCGGGCGGTTGCGGCACGGGTGTGGGCGGGAGCGTTGGCAGCGGCTGAACGCGCGTGGCAGCCGCGGTCTGATCCGCCGTGTCGCCCGCCGCGGGCTTGGGCTCCGATTCGGCTGCTGACGGCTGCGACCGGGCTGCGAGCTGCGCCGCCGGCTGCTGCGCTGTAGCGCCGCCGGCCGAAGCGGGTGCGCTTGCCGACTGCGCGCTATCACGGGCAGCGGCCGGCACGCCCGGTACGGCATTACTTTGAGGCGGCGCGGCAGGCGCAACGGCAGCGGTTGGCGCGGTGGTCGGTACCGTGGCGGGGGCACTAGCCGGCGCAGCGGCAGGTACGGCTACTTTGGGGGCGTTTGCCACTGCTTGGGTGGTGCGAGCGTCAAACCTGGGCGGCGACACCGTATCGACGTAGACCGTCCCAGCGACCAGGAAGACGAACGCTGCCGCCAGTGAGGCAGCGCCCGCGCGCGTCCACGTGTACCACCGCTCGAGCCGAATCACGTTCGGCGGATCCGCGACGAGGCGCGGGCCAAGCGCGAAGTCGCGCGGCAGATCGAGCTCCGGCAGGTCGCCCAGCAGCGCCTTCAGCCTCCGCAGCTCGGCGAGCTGCTCGGTGCAGCGTGTGCACGCCTCGAGGTGAACGCGGGCAGCCTGCAGCTCGGCTGGCGAGAGCTGCTCGTCAACCAGAACTGAGAGGACCTCATCTGAAAGGTGATCGGCCAGAGTCACGGATTCCTCTGTTCTAGACGCTCGAACGGCTGTTTGAGTTCCCCGCTGGCCAGCAGCAGGTCGCGTAAATGCGCTCGCGCGCGACTCAGCCGACTCTTGACCGTACCTAGCTCGACGGACATGACTTCGGCGGCTTCGTCATAGCTCAAGCCTTGGACGTCGCACAGCACGACCGCCAAGCGCTGCTCGGGTGCAAGGCGAGCCATCGCATGTTGGATCTGGCGCGCCACCTCGCCGCTGAGCGCCTGCTGCTCGGGGCCCGGGTCAGCATCGGCGAGCCGTTCGGCCGGCGCAAGCTCGTCAGCTGAGTCGGCAAGCGCATCCAGGCTGTCGGCCGGCCGCCGTTGGCGACGGCGAAGCTGGTCGTAGCACGCGTTTACGGCCACCCGCACCAGCCACGCGCGAAAGCCTGTGATCGGGCCGCGGAACGTTTTCAGGCCGCGGAACGCACCAAGGAAGGCATCCTGGGTGGCGTCGGCGGCGTCGTCGGCATTACCCAAGGTCCGGTAGCAGATGTTGTAGACCTGACGCTGATATGCGTGGACCAGCGTGTTGAACGCGGCGACCTCACCCCGCTGCGCCGCACGCAGCGCAGGCTCGAGCGAGGCCGGGTCGGGCTGCACAAACGCCATCGTAACGGCTGACCAGCGCGCTACTGTAACTCCGGTATGAGTTGGCTTCGCTGGGTCCCGGCGGCAGTGGTGTTGTTACCCTGGCTGCTCGGTCCGGCTGGGCCATCCGAGGCAGTACGCGTGCGCGACACTTCGGCGAGCGCCAGCTTTCGGCTGCTCGACTGGGAAACCGTGCACGTTGCACAGCGCGCAGGACGACTGTGGGCCGGGTTATTTGGCGCGCAGCCGTCCGCCGACGAACACGATGCCGCGACGGTCGCCACTTACCTGCGGGCACGCGCGGATCGGCAAGCCGCCGAAGAAGCTGTCGAGCGACTGGTCAGCCAGGCCTACGCCGAGCAGGGTCTCGCGAGTTCCACGCAGCCGCGGGTGTTTCCGCCCGTGCTGGTGGCGCTCACGCCGCCACCGAATGTGCTCGTCGTCGCACCACGCGGCGAACTGCGCGTTCTCGAGTCCGTCGTGCTCGCGACGATGGATATCCCGGAACAGGAACAACTCGAAAGCTCCGTCGACAGCTCGGGTGTCGTGTCGCTCGTAGCGCCCATTGGTGGACTGGCGACGTACCCGTCGATGGTGCTCGAAGACGAAGCGCCGGAACGCGTTGTCTCGGCCGTGGCGCACGAGTGGTTACACCAGTACCTGATTTTCTATCCACTCGGCGCGGGTTACTGGGATGCCCAGGAGACGCGTGAGATCAACGAGACCGCGGCCGAGATGGTCGGCCTGGAGATTGGCGGAGCGATCACCGCACGCTACGGCTTGCGGCGCCAAACGGCTCCGTTGTCCGAGACGCGCCAGCAGCCAGCCGCCTTCGATTTCCGCGCGTTCATGCGCGAAACGCGGTCGATCACTGAAGCAAAGTTGGCGGAGGGCCGCGTCGACGAGGCGGAGGCGTATATGCGCGCCAGGCGCGACGAGCTCAAGTCAAACGGCTACGACATTCGCAAGTTGAACCAGGCGTACTTCGCGCTGTACGGCAGCTACGGCGGAGGGTTCGCCGCATCGCCCAGGAACCCGATCCCCGATCTACTGCGCCAGCTGCGCGAGCGCAGTGGGTCCCTGGGCGAGTTCATTTTCCAGGTCCGTGAGGTGACCAGCGTCGCTCAGCTGCGGGCGGCGCTCGCCCAAGTGCCTAACGCCGCCGGCTGATTGACCAGCCATTTCCGGCTGCTGCCTAATCGGCGCGGGAACCAGTGCGGGGGGTGAGGCCGCACTTCCATCGCGTTCGACAGTCGGTTGTCTCCATTCCTATCCGCGTCGACGCATAGACAGTCGGCGCTACGAATCGATCGAGGGAGGCCGTCCGTCCTCCCTCTTTCGTGCCAGCCAAACGGCTTTGCCGCTGTACCAGGCGAGCAGCACACTCAGCACTAGCCCGAGTGGCCCTTCGCGATAGCCACGCAGCGTGACGAAGCGACGCCAAAACTCGCGTACCGGCTGACCCACCAGCGCCCGTTTTCGTGGACGACCACACGTCCCGCGCCAGCGCTGGGCGTCGAGGCGGCAGTAGCGCTCTTGCTTGCGCACGAACTCGGCCAGTGAGCGGTAGTTGTAGTGAACGAGGGGGGCCGCTAGATGGCCAACGGGACCATCGACGATCGGCACCTCGTGGACGACGCGTTGAGGGTCGAAATGCGCGGCACCGCGTTCAAGCAGTCGCAGTTGATAGTCGGGGGACCAACCCGCATTGCGTACGACGCGGCCCATCAGATAGTTGGACCGCGCAATCCAGAACCCCCGACAGCCGGTTGGTTCGGCGATTCGCGCCAGGACTTCGTCGCGCAAGTCGGGCGTGACCCGCTCATCGGCATCGACGAACAGCACCCACTCGCCTTGCGCAAGCTGGAGCGCCGCATCCCGCTGGCGCGCAAAGTTGTCGAAGACGCGCTCGGCTATCCGGGCGCCCGCCGCGCGCGCCAGCTCGCGCGTACCGTCGCGCGTCGCGGCATCGACGAGCACGAGCATTTCGTCCGCGAAGGCGACGGAGCGCAGGCAGCCCTCGATGTGCTGCTCCTCGTCCCGGGCGATGATGGCGGCCGTCAGCCGCGGACTCACGAGACGAGCTGACGGATCGCCGCGGCCGCGCGGGCCCGACCTGGCGAGCGGCGTGCCTCCGCGCGCATACCGAGCCGCACGAGTACACGCACCAGGCGGTTGTAGAAGGGACCGTGGTACCGCTGGTAATAACGCAGTCGACTGCGCCACAGCTGAGCAAACATCGCCTCGGGCCGCTGCCGCGTGGCGGCGCCCGAGTGGTGCACGACGAGCGCATCCGGCTGGGCCCATATCTGCCAGCCTCGGGCACGCGCTCGGCGACACCAGTCGACTTCCTCGACATACATGAAGTAGCCCTCATCCAGCGGTCCGATGTCGGCCCATGCGGCGCGCCGAATCAGCATGCACGCGCCGAGTGCATAGTCGACCTCGATTGGCGTGCTGGCTTTGACACGTCCATTCAGCCGTGTTTCCGCGAGACGCGCAACTGGAAACAGATCCAACGCAAGCTGAGCCAGGCCTGGGAACCGGAAGGCTGCACTCTGCGCGGTGCCATTCGGGTAGATCATGGACGGACTGACGGCGGCTGCCCGCGGATGGCGATCGAGCCACTCGAGCAGCGTGTCGAGCGCGTCTGGCGTCAGTGCCGCATCCGGATTGAGCAGCAGGAGGGTGCGACCAGACGCCGCGCAGGCCGCGCGGTTGGTGCCACCGGCGAAGCCCAGGTTCGACGGCGAGCGTATCAGCTGCACCGAGGGAAACCGCTCGGCCACGGCATCGGCGCTGCCATCTGACGACGCGTTGTCGACCACAATAACCTCGACCTCGGGCTCCTCGACGACCGAGGCGAGACACCGCAGCAACAGAGCACGCGTGTTGTATGAGACAGTGAGGACCGAAACTCGGGGCACCGTCAGGAGGAGATTTCGATCCGCACCAGCCCGGCACCTGCGCTGTGGATGGCGATGTTTTCCTGCACCAGACCCGCGAAAAACACGAGCTTGTCCTGCTCGTTCACGACCCTGACGCAGCCATGCACGGTAACTTCTTCGCCCGGTTCGAGGTCTTTGCCGAAGCCCCAGCGGTACGGGAACGTGGCACCTGAGACCTCCGGCCCACCGGACCAGTTCAGGCCGAGCCGCCAATAACCGGCGTGCTCGCTGAAACGATGATCCTCGATCGAGGAGTAGGTATCGAGCGAGTTGTAGGTATCGCCGGGATCCGGCCCGAGCGTGCGCAAAACAGTCTGGCCGGTGTTACGGACGCTCGCGTCGAGACACACGGGCTCACCGCGGATGATGCGCAGTGGGCCAATCCGCGCCGCCACGATCGATGCCTCGGGCACACCCGACTCCTCGACGACGAGCGGCAGGCTGCGTTCGACCACGTTGCCGGCGGCGTCGCGGGCGCGCACGCCGAGCAGGTAGCCCCCGGTGCGCACGGGTACGCCACTGTTCAGGCCGTCCCACACGATTGACTGCTCGCCTGCCTGCAGCTTGATCTCCTCACCCGTCCACACTCGGGCCGCCTGGCCTGGCGCGGCCTCACGGTCCAGGAACGCCGAGACGCGAGCATCCTTGGCCAGTCGGTAGGTGAGGTGGGTCACATCGTCGCGCGCGTCGAAATT
>WNFV01010855.1_pt1 | contig 15085 bp, 13 predicted proteins | sample 5400101 | NCBI WGS metagenome assembly WNFV01 (sample SAMN13153361, study PRJNA577476) | soil metagenome | isolation source: 115 cm soil or saprolite under grassland replicate 1 | place: USA:California | collected 2016-06-15 | reverse complement strand
CTCGCCCCTTCCCGGCGGCGACCTCCTCCCAGCGCTGGAGCAGGAGCGCCATCTCCTCGTCTCGTCCCACCAGCGGCACGCGATCGTTCGTCCAGTCAAGGCGATGTCCCACCACGGACGGTTCGATCACCCGAATCAGACGCATCGGGCGGGACACGCCCTTCAACTGATGAAGCCCCAGGTCGACGGTGACGAAGGACGTACGCAGGAGGCGATACGTGGCTTCGCTTATCTGGACCGAGTTCGGTCCGGCTGCGGTTTGGATCCGTGCCGCGAGGTTGGGCGTATCGCCGAAGATCATCTTGCCCGGACGCTGGGGATCCCCCGCCTCGCCGACCACGGCCGGACCCGTGTGAATGCCCACACGGGTGGCGAGCCGGGTTCCGGTGTCGGCTTCGATCGACTGGTTCAGGTCTGACAGGCGGGTCAGGATCTCAAGGCCGGCGCGGACGGCCCGCTCCGCGTCGTCCTCGTGGGCCTCCGGGTAGCCGAAGTAGGCGAGGATTCCATCACCCATGAACTGCGCGACGTAGCCGCCGAATCGTGCGATGGCGTCGGCGCTGGTGTCCCGATAGGCGAGCAGGATGCCGGCCAGATCCTCAGCGTCCAACCGTTCCGACAGCGAGGTTGAGCCGACCAGATCACAGAACATCACCGTGACCTGCCGTCGCTCGCCGGCGATCGAGGACGCGCTGAGGCTCGGCACAGTCGCTCAGGACCCCACGACGCTGTTCGCGGACGTCCGCGATCGATGCATCAGATGAGCGTCGAGCTTCGTCCTGGTCGGCACGGTCGCTTTGTATCGCCGTCGACAAGGGGAGTCAATACGCTGGCCTCGGCCGGGCTCGGCCAGGGGCTCCGTCGGGATTCGCGAGAGCTGGGATGGCGAAGCTTCTCGCCGACATGCCCTCGGTTGCGGGAACCCACGCGGCGGGCCCAGGCGAGGCGCAAGACGGGACGTCCCGCCCATGCTCCGTCGCCGCTACCATCCACCCGGGAGGGTGGCCGAGCGGACGAAGGCGACGGTCTTGAAAACAGTGTGAGCAGCTGTTTCGTGCCGCAATGCGGCCCTCGATTGTCGACGACGGCTGAAAACTGAGCACTTCTCGCCGGTCGAAAACTGAGCAGGTCCCACACCTGCACGGCCGTTCGACCGAGCCTCCGGTCCAACCGAGACCGGAGGAGGAAGGGGTGTACTCAGTGCACGACTGGGCCGAGGTTCACCGCCTGCACCGCAAGGGCCTGCCGCAAGCGCAGATCGCCCGGCGCCTGCAGATGAGCCGCAACACCGTCGCCCGCCTGCTCGAGCTCACCGAGCCGCCGAAGTACGTTCGAGTGGCCACCGTGTCGCTGCTCGACCCGTTCAAGGACGCCATGGCGGCCATGCTGGATGAGGACGCCGAGGTTCCCGCGACTGTCGTCCTCGCGCACCTCCGCCGCGACGGGTACTCCGGCGGCATCACGATCCTGAAGGACCACCTCCGAGAGGTCCGCCCCCACTTCCTGGCCGCGCGGGCCTACCAACGGACCACGTACCTCCCCGGCGAGGTGGCCCAGGCGGACTGGTGGCACACCGGCCGGCAGATCCCCGTCGGTCATGGCCGGACCCGCGAGGCCTTCGGCTACCTCACGACGCTCCCGCACTCGGCCGGCCATGCCGTCGTGTACAGCTACTCCCGGACCATGGCGGAGCTCCTCCCGGCCCTGCTCGGGTGCTTCTGCCGGCTCGGCGGGGTCCCGGAGGTCCTGTTCATCGACAACGACTCCGCGGCCATCGCCTCCGGGAAGGGCCGACACGCCCGTCTGCACGACGAGGTGGCCGCGGTGGCCGGGCACCTCGGGCTGAAGATCGTGGTCCTCGAGCCGGCCCGCCCCGAGTCCAAGGGCCAGGTCGAGCGGACCGTCGAGTACCTGGAGGGCTCGTTCCTGCCGCTCCGGCACTTCGAGAGCCTGGCCGACCTCCAGGAGCAGTCCGACCGATGGACGGCCGAGGTGGCCCATCGCCGTTACCACCGCCGGGTCGGTGCGAGGGTCGGCGACGCCCTCGCCGTCGAGCGGGGCCACCTCCGGGCGCTGCCGGCCGTGCTTCCCGATGTCGACCGCCGCACCGAGGTCCGGGCCACCAAGGACGGGTTCGTGCGCGTGGCGGACGTCGACTACTCGGTCCCACCCGGTCTGTCGGGACGCCGCCTGCAGGTCCGGCTCTCGCTCACGGAGGTGGTCGTCCACTGTGAGGGCACCGAGATCGCCCGGCACCGAAGGAGCTACGTGCCGGCTGACGTCGTGCTCGCCCCGGCCCACGTCCGGGCGCTGCGTCTGGCGAGGGAGGCGAGGTCCCGCCTCGGCGCCGGCGACGTGGAGCTCCCCGAGGTCGACCTCACCCGCTACGACGCGCTCGCCGGAGTGGGAACGTGAGCGCCTCCTCGGAGGTCGCGTACCTGGCCCGCGCACTCAAGGCGCCACGCGTGGCCAAGCTGGCTGCGTCCCTCGCCGAGCAGGCCCGGGCGGAGGGGTGGGACTACGAGCAGTACCTGGTCCAGGTCCTTTCCGAGGAGGTGGCGTCGCGGGAGACCCACGGCGGGGCCGCCCGGGTCAAGGCTGCCCGGTTCCCCCAGGTGAAGACCCTCGACGACTTCGACTTCTCGTTCCAGCGCAGCGTGAAGCGTCAGCAGGTCGCTCACCTCGCCCAGCTCGACTTCCTGCGTGAGGCCACCAACGTGGTGTTCCTCCTGTCGATCGCGCTGGGGGTCCAGGCCGCCCGGAGAGGGCATCGCGTCGCGTTCGCCACGGCCCACCAGTGGGTGCTCCGCCTGGGGGCGGCCAAGCGGGCGGGGCGGCTGGAGGAGGAGCTCGAGCGCCTCGGCAGGACCCCGCTCGTGATCGTGGACGAGGTCGGCTACATCCCGTTCGACCCGGAGGCCGCGGCCCTGTTCTTCGCCCTCGTCTCTTCCCGGTACGAGCGGTCCTCGCTGATCGTGAGCTCCAACAAGACCTTCTCTGCCTGGGCAGAGATCTTCGGGGACCCCGTGGCGGTGGCCGCGCTCGTCGACCGTCTGGTGCACCACGCCGAGGTCATCGTCCTCAAGGGCGACAGCTACCGGCTGAGGGGCAAGGGCAAGGAGGTGATGGCCTCAGAGACCTCGTAGGTGCTCAGTTTTCAACCGGCGGTTTCTGCTCAGTTTTCGGCCGCCGTTGACACTCGATTGACCAGATCGGTCTTGCTCGAGATCTGAACATCTGACCCCGCCGAATGAGCCTGAAAGGCCGTCTCCTCTTGGTACGGCAATGAGCAGGATCGGCGTGATGCGACCGCACTCGGTGTCACTTGTGCCGGCACGGAAAGAGGAGGTGCGGTGGGGTCTCCCACCGGCCAACATGTGGTGCCTTCCAGCCGTGTGCCACGGTAGTGGCAATGGGCGCACGGATCACACTTCGGTTCTGAGCCGTATGGCTCCGCTGGCCCGAGTCCGTGCCTGATGCGTCCTCGTGCTGGGCGAGGACGCCTCCTCACCTGTCCCGGGGTGACCTCTCGATGCGCGACATGGCCGATTTTCGGACCGGACTGTCGGCGGCGCGTGAAAACTGACCCCCTATCGACGGTGGTTTCAAACGACCAACGCAACGTCGATCATCCTGACCGCCATTCGAGCGAGGAGGTCAGGTGGGTCGACACCCGAAGTCGGCGGAGGTTCGCGGTCGGTTCTGGACGGCCCGTGCGTCGGGAGCGACGATGCGGGAGGCGGCCAGGGCCGCCGGGATCTCGAGGACGGCAGGGCACTACTGGCTGAAGGAGTCGGGCGGCGTCGGGCCCCGCCCGAGGGCCCCACGGCCGCCGCTGCGGCTGTCGCTCGAAGAGCGAGAGGAGATCTCCCGGGGGCTGGCGAGAAAGGAGTCGCTCACCTTGATCGCCGCCAGGCTGGGACGCTCGGTCTCCACGGTGTCCCGGGAAGTGCAGCGCAACTCCACGCCGGCTGGGTATCGGGCCCACCGAGCCGATCGGACGGCCCAGGCGAGAACCCGGCGTCCCCGGCCCGGCAAGCTCCTCACCAATGAACGCCTCCGCGAACGGGTCGAGGAGGGCTGCCTGAAGCAACTGGTCGCCACAGCAGATCTCGGCCCGGCTCCGCCTGGACTTCCCCGACGACCCCACCATGCAGGTGTCCCACGAGACCATCTACACGTCGCTATTCGTGCAGGCCAAGGCCAGCCTGCCCGGGGAGCTCACGGTGCATCTGCGGACCCGTCGGGTGCGCCGGCGCGCCCAGCGCCGGGTCTTCCTCGGCCCGCGGCGCATCGCGGACATGCGCCCGCTGCACGACCGGCCGGCCGAGGTCGACGAGCGGTTGGTCATCGGGCACTGGGAGGGTGACCTCATCGTCGGGCGACGCGGCCTCTCCCACATCGGCACGCTCGTGGAGCGGGCAAGCCGGTACGTCCTGCTGCTCCATCTCCCGAGCTCTCGGACCGATGACGTCATCGAGATCCTCACGGCCACGGTGGCCGACCTTCCCGAGGAGCTGCAGGGCACCCTCACCTGGGACCAGGGCAACGAGATGACCAAGCACGCCCTGTTCACCCGGTCAACCGGAATCCCGGTCTTCTTCTGCGAGCCTCGTTCACCGTGGCAGCGGGGCTCCAACGAGAACACCAACGGCCTCCTGCGCCAGTACTTCCCGAAGAGCACTGACCTGTCCGTCCACACCGCCGTCGACCTGGCGAGCGTCGCTCGTTCGCTGAACGGCCGGCCGCGCCGGGTCCTCGGATGGAGGACTCCGATCGAGGTTCTGACCAGCCGCGTTGCGATGACTGCTTGAGACCACCGGCGGTTTCTGCTCAGTTTTCGGCCGCCGTTGACATACGTCACGCCGTCGCGGATCACGCTTGCTGAGTACCTCGACGCTTGGATCGCAGCACTAGACTCCGTTCGAGCCACGACCCGGGCGAGCTCCGCTGGGCACATCCGACGACATGTGACACCGAGCCTCGGGCACCTGCGCTTACAGACCGTCACCACCTCGACTCTCAACACCTTCTACGCGAGCTTGATCCAAGACGGGTTGGCACCCGCCACGGTGCGCCGTGTCCACTCGACAGTGCATCGGTCCCTCCGGGACGCGGTCAGGACTGGAAAGATCAACCGGAATCCCGCCTCGGTTGCCGAGGTTCCGAAGGGGCGTCGCCCCGAGATGCGGACGTGGACCGCTGACCAAGTACCGGGATGCGTCGAGGCGAGGCTCTCGCCCTTCGCTGGGACGATCTGGACCTCGAGGCTGGCCGTGCCTCTGTGTGTCGTGCATTGATCCCGGTGGGTGGCGAACTCCGCATGGAGGAACCGAAGAACGGCCGTACCCGGTCCGTCGCCCTCGACACAAAGACCGTCGAGACCCTCCGAGCCCATCGTGTCGGGATCACCGAGGAGCGGTTCGCCATGGGCCTTGGCCGGCCTCTTGCCTCGGACCTTGCGTTCGCGAATCGAGATGGCTCCCCGGTCTCGCCGGGTGGCCTGTCCCAGCAGTTTGCCGCCCGAGCGAAGAAGGCGAACCTTCCGTCGATTCGTCTGCACGACCTCAGACATACTCACGCGACTCTCGCACTCAGAGCGGGCATTCACCCAAAAGTGGTCCAAGAGCGGCTTGGCCACTCCTCGATCTCGCTCACGCTCGACCTGTATAGCCATGCCATCCCGGGCTTGGAGGAGGCAGCGGCTGAGCAGATCGCGGGACTGGTCTTCGACAGTCCCTCGGTGGCGGTCGAAGACGCTCGGTAGCATCCTGGTACCACATCGGGCGCCTCGGGAACTGCTGGATTGCTGTCCGAGGCGAGAAAGTGCACGTAGATCGAGTGGTCCTGGGGTGGCATCAGGCGAACACCCCGCTGCTGGTAGACGGCCCGCCGATCACGCTGGCCGCGCCGAACACCGTTCTCCGCCGCGGCGACGGTGATCGGTAGACGACCCCTCGCCCGGCGACAGCCTGCTGGGACATCTTCTGTTCCGGTTCCCTGTCCGTCTCGGTATCCGACTCGGTATCCGTCTCCCTATCCGCCTTTGAAACGGACACCGAAACCGACGGGGGTCGAGCGGAGAAAGGGCACGTCATCGGCCCTATTCGGAGCATCTGACGAGACCCCGACTCGTGACGTCATTTCCCGATGTCTTCCGATTCACTTCGCGTGGGCGGCCGTCGAACAGCAGTCGGACCGTTCCTTGAACGGTTGAACGAATCCGTCGGACGGACGGTCGGTCGGACGACCATCTCGTCCGACCCCGGCGCGCGGACCGGACAGGAGCATCCCGGTGGGGCTGGTCCGGTTCAGCAGCTGCTTCCCGGTGACGACTCAGGCCACTGGTCGACGACGCCTGCGCTCGACCCAAGTCGTCGAGGCTATCCAGCACGCGCAGAGAAGCCCCACGACTGCACCCCACGGGCGAACGGTCTTCCCGAAGAACTCTCCAATCGACGACGCGATCCCGGCGACGCCGAGCCATTGGAACCACAACAGGAAGCGGTCCGAAGCCGTGCTCCAGGGCCGCCTCCACATGCTGAAAGGGGCGCTCTCCCGTGTCGGGTCGCTCCCCCAGCGACGCTTGAGCCCTACGGAAAAGAGCACCGCAGTAACAGGCAACATCGCGAGACCAAACAGATACGCCCACTTGAGGCTGATCTTGCTGTCGAGTAGGGCGAGCAAGGGGAAGACGGCCCAGAACATGAGCCCGAAGTAGACGCCCGCAATCCACGGGTGAGCTTTGGCCCACTGTTCGCGCTCACGTATCGACCTCGGCGGAAGCCAGTGCATCATGCCTTCATGGTCGCACCTCACGGGCCGACCAGGACAGTTACCGCTAGAACACCTCTCCGTGGGCTCGGCCCGCCAGGTGAACTCAGAACCCTCGCCTCGTCCTTGTGACCCTGAATTTGTCTCCCGAGGCACTGCGAACCCGGTTCATGAGGTGGCGCAACCACGGCCGTGGGCCTGCCCATGGCGTCGCATCACCGGAACACGATTCGGCTGCTTCCCGCCAGCTACGTAGCCATGTCGCCCGGAGAGGAACGGACGGCCGTCGAGGCGGTGGCGGCCCTGCTCGGGGCCCTGCCCTCCAACGCCCCTGGCGGCGTTGACGCTGCCGCGGGGTTGAGGTCTCATCCGTCCTCCCCATCGGTCCCCGCCAGACGGGAAGGAGGCGATGATGAGCTCGGCCAAGCGGACGACGGCCCCGACGCCGAAGGCTGAGGCCACGACTCGGGTCGCGCTGTACCTGAGGATCTCGACAGACGAGGAGCATCAGCCGTTCTCGCTGGAGGCGCAGGAGCATCGGCTCACCGCGTTCGTACCCACCCAGCCTGGATGGGAGCAGGTCAAGACCTACGTCGACCAAACCAGCGGCGCGTACGCGGAGCGGCCGGGCTCTCCGAGGCGCTTCGGGATGCACGGTTGGGCCTGTACGACGTCTTGCTCGTGTACCGAGTGGATCGCTTCGCGCGCTCGCTCAAGGTCTTGGTTCATCTCCTCGAGGAACTCGACAGCGCAGGCGTAGCGTTCCGCTCTGCCACCGAACCGATCGACACCTCGACTGCGACTGGGCGGATGTTGGCGCAACTCCTCGGAGTGTTCGCCGAGTTCGAGCGGGCCACGATCATCGATCGGGTCGTCGGAGGCATGGAGCGCAAAGCTGCGCGGGGTGAATGGCCCGGGGGTTCTCGTCCGTACGGAATCCGACTTGACGCCGACGAGCGGCTGGCCCGGGAGCCCAGTGAGTTTCCGGTCGTCGAGCGGATCTTCAGTCGCTACGCGGTCGCTCGCCTCGGCGCGGCCGCCGTCGCTGGCGAGCTGAACGCGGACGGCCTCCGAACCCGGGCGGGGAAGCCCTGGAGCGCCAAGGTCGTCCTGGACGTGCTTCGCAATCGCGCGTACCTGGGCGAGGTCTCCTTCCGTGGCACGTGGCATCGGTCGAGCGCCGAGCCGCTCCTCGATCCAGGGCTCTTCGAGAAGGCCCAGGCGCTCTTGGTCCGCCGGGGCGAAGGCTACGACCGTCGGTTCGCCGACACCCATCCCGACTACCTGCTCACCGGGCTGATCACCTGCGGCAAGTGCGGACGTCGGTACATCGGCACCGCCGCCACCGGCAAGCGTCACCGGTACCGCTACTACTCGTGCTGGTCCCGGCAGCGGTACGGGAGTGAAACCTGCCGGGGGGAACGGGTCCGGGCCGACGCGCTGGAGGCGGCCGTGTTCAGCGCCCTGGGCGATCTGTACGCCGACCCCAGCATCATCGGCCGGGCCATCGCCGTTCGGCGCCGACAGGCCGCCGTGGGCGCACGACAGCGCCGCGACGAGTTGACGGCTACCGAGGCCGAGCTCGCCAAGACCGAGGCGTCGGTGGATCGCTACATGCACGCGTTTGAGAGCGGCACCGTTACCGAGGACATGTTCGGCGAGCGCGTTCGAGAGCTCGGGCGCAAGGCTCAGGCGCTCCGCCGTCGACGCGCGGAGCTGCTAGGGGAGGCAGCAGCCGACGCCGCCCCCGTTCCCTCCCAGGAGGACCTGCGAGAGCTGCGGGTCCAACTCGTCGACGTCGGGGAGAACGGACCCGGGCCGATCCGCAAGGCGGTGGCGCAGGCCTTCGTCCAAAACCTCGTGGTGGAGGCTCGTGACCGCGTGCAACCTACTTTCAGAATCCCATCAGGCCTGATGGGCAACGGCGGTGATGGAGACAGCGCAAAGCCCGACGTGAAGCGTGGGGTTCGCGCCATGACACCTGAAGTGGGCGAGGGGGGAGTTGAACCCCCACCCGGTTGCCCGGACAGGATCCTGAATCCTGCGCGTCTGCCTATTCCGCCACTCGCCCGAGCAGCCCGTTGATGCTAGCAGCGGCACGGAAGCGTGATCCCGGACGGGCCCGGCATGCGAAACAGGGGTCCGGCATGTAGCGTCTCGTGCCCGTTGGCCGGCGAGGAGAAGGGAGCAGAGGCATGGCTGGTGTCGAGGGACGCGCGTTCGACGGTGCGGACGAGACCGTGGAGTTCCCGCACGGGAGGGTCGACCTGCTGCGGTTCGAGGGGATGGGCGTGGCCAGGTTCACCGCGGAGCCCGGATGGCGGTGGTCGGAGAGCGTCAAGCCCATCGCCGGGACGGACAGCTGCCAGACGCATCACCTCGGGTACGTCCTCTCGGGGACGCTTCACATCGTGGCCGGCGACGGCACCGAGGCCGACGCGAAGACCGGCGACGTGTACCACATCCTGCCCGGCCACGATGCCTGGGTGGTCGGCGACGAGACCTTCGTCGGGGTGGAGTTCCGGGCGGGAGCCGCGGGGTAGGAGGCCACTCGCCCACCCCGCCGAGGCGGGGGCTCGGCCCGACCGTTTCGCCACAGGTCCCCTGGATATAATCCGCCCGAGGCTCCCACCTGCGGAAATGCCGATCCTCCGAGACTTCGAACGACGCCTGGAAGGGCTGGTCGAAGGCCTGTTCGCCAAGGCCTTCCGCTCCGGCGTGCAGCCCGTCGAGCTGGCCAAGCGGCTCCTCCGGGAGATGGACGCGAACCAGACCATCGGGGTCCACGACGTGTGGGTCCCCAACCACTACCGCTTCCAGCTGTCGGCCGAGGACCACGCCAAGTTCGAACAGGCCGAGCAGCGCCTGGCCGCCGAGCTCACCCAGCTGGTCCGCGACGGCGCGGCGGAGCGGGGGTGGAAGCTGGTCGGCCCGCCTGAGGTCGTGTTCGAGACCGACGAGGAGCTCGGCCGGGGCGAGTTCCGGTGCATCCCCTCCCTGGTGGAGGGGCCGGAGCGGCCGCTCACCGGCGAGATGGGGGCGGTGGGCAAGGCGCTGCTGTACCTCATCCACAACGGCCAGCCCTCGGCCACCTATCCGCTGGACAAACCGGTGGTCTCGATCGGACGCCTGTCGGACTGCGACGTGGTGGTGTCGGACGCCGGGGCCTCCCGCCGCCACGCCGAGATCCGCCTCCAGGACGGCCACTACGTCCTGGCCGACCTCGGTTCGACGAACGGCACGAAGGTGAACGAGGCCGTGGTGGGCGAGCGCGAGCTGGAGCAGGGCGACCGGATCACGATCGGGCGGACCGTGCTCGAGTTCCGGAGGGCCTGAGCGGTGCCCCCGGTCCTCGCGCAGGCCCTCACGCCGTTCGTCCTGGCCGTCCTGAAGTACGCGTTCCTGGCGCTGCTGTACTTCTTCGTGTTCCGCGCCATCCGCTCGGTGGCCCTCGACGTTGCCGGCCGCCGGCAGGGCGCCGGCGCCCAGACCGTCGCCGCCTCGGCGCCCGCTCGGGCCCCGAAGGGCGGGAAGCCCGGCCGGCCCCCCACCGGGGTCGTCGTCCGGACGGAGGACGGGAAGAAGGCCGGGACGTACTCGCTGAAGGACCAGCTCCAGATCGGGCGGGCCGAGGCCTGCCATGTCCGGCTGGAGGACCGATACTCCTCCCAGTTCCATGCGAGGCTGTATTCGAAGAACGGCGCCTGGTACGTGGAGGACCTCGGGTCGACGAACGGCACGTACCTGAACCGCCAGAAGGTGCAGGGCTCGGCGGAGGTGCACGCGGGGGACCAGATCCGGATCGGGAGGACCACGCTGGAGCTGAAGCGATGACCGGGAGGGGGCGGGTTCCATGAAGGTCCGAGTCGGTGCCGCCACCGACGTGGGCCGCGCCCGCGAGCGGAACGAGGACTCCTACCTCGCCGTCCCGCCGCTGTACGCGGTGGCCGACGGCATGGGCGGGCACCGGGGCGGGAACGTGGCTTCGTCCGTGGCCATGCAGGTCCTGTCGTCCATCGCCTCGGGCGGCGACTGGCAGCGGCTCGCGGAGCAGGTCCGTCAGGCCAACCACGCCATCCTCGAACGGGCCCGCGGGGACCGTTCCCTCCAGGGCATGGGCACCACGATCACCGCGACGTACGTCGAGGACAACCGGGTCCACCTGGCCCAGGTGGGGGACTCCCGGGCGTATCTCCTGCGAAACGGCGCGCTGAGCGCCCTCACCGAGGACCACACGCTGGTCCACGAGATGGTGAAGAAGGGGCAGATCACGGAGGCCGAGGCCGAGCACCACCCCCAGAAGAGCATCCTCACCAGGGCCCTGGGGGTGGACGAGCCCGTCGAGGTGGACGAGTTCACGGTCGAGGTGGCCGAGGGCGACCGCATCCTGCTGTGCTCGGATGGCCTGTGGGGGATGGTCTCGCACCAGGACCTGAAGGCGGTCCTGGAACAGGTCCGCGACCCGCAGGAGGCGGCCCAGCGCCTGGTGGACATGGCGAACGCCGCCGGCGGGCTCGACAACATCACCGTCGTGATCATGGACTACGAGGCCGGGGACGGGTTCGAGGGGGCCACGTGGACGCCCCAGGCGGGGCCGGCGACCGGCGCCCCGCCCGAGTCCGGCGACGGCGGACGCCGCGACATCACCACCGCCATGGAGATCCCCACGGGGATCGGCGCGGGGCAGGCCCCCGGGATCCCGGCGGGCGTTCGGCCCGCCGGGGACGCGGAAGCGGGTGCCCCGCCCATGCCCGACGCCGCGACCCCGGCGACCGCAGCGACCGGGCCCGCCGAGGCACCGGCCGCCGCCTGGGAGGAGCCTCCGGGCCGGCACCGCCGCCGGAGCCGGCGGGTCCTGGTGTGGCTCGTGGCCGGGGTGGCCCTGCTCGCGGTGGCGTTCGTGGGCTTCCGCCTGTACCTGGACAGCCGGTGGTTCGTGGGGGTCCAGGGCGGCCAGGTGGCGGTGTTCCGGGGGGTGCCCACCGACATCGCCGGCATCCACCTGTTCGGCCTGGTCCGCAGCACCGACATCTCGTCCAGCGACGCCCAGGCCCTCCCCCAGTGGAAGGACCGGCTCGACGAGGGGGCCACCGCCGACAGCGAGGAGGCGGCGAACGGGATCGTGAACACGATCCGGCACGACATCGCGGCGGCGCATCCGACGCCGGTGCCACCGACGAGCCCCCCGACGCCGGCGCCGTCGGGGAGCGGATCCACGACCGGGGGTGTCGGGACCACCGCGCCGACATGATCGAGGCCCAGCGCGGAACCGGCCGGGCCCGTTCGGGTGCCCAGCTCGCGCTCACCATCCTGGCCCTGGTGCTCGCCGCCGGAGCGACGATCCTCGTGAAGCTGGGCCTGGGAGCGAGGGCAGGGCCCAAGCTCGCGTACTTCGTGGCCCTGTTCGCGGTGGGGTACCTGGCCGGGCACTTCGCGATCCGCCGGCTGGCCCCCGCGGCGGAGCCGGCGTTCTTCCCCGCGGCCGGGCTCCTGGCCGGGCTGGGGTTCGCCATGATCTACCGGCTGGACGCGAGCCTGGCCATCGACCAGGCGTGGTGGATGGTGATCGGGCTGCTGGCGTTCATCGGCACGCTGGCGGTGGTCCGGGACCACCGCTCCCTCGACGGCTACACGTACACGATCGGACTGCTCGCGGTGGTCCTGCTGCTGCTCCCGATCCTGCCCGGCATCGGCCTCCAGATCAACGGCGCCCGGGTGTGGATCCACCTCGGCCACCTGACCTTCCAGCCGGCCGAGATCGGCAAGGTCCTCATCGCGGTGTTCCTGGCCTCCTTCCTGAACTCGCGCAAGGAGATGCTCCAGATGGCCCCGCGCCGCCTGGGGCCGTTCCACCTGCCCCAGGCCAAGGATCTGGGGCCGGTGCTCCTGGCGTGGGGGGTCGCGCTCGCCGTGCTGTTCTTCGAGAAGGACCTCGGACAGTCCATGCTGTACTTCGGGATCTTCGTGGTGATGCTGTGGGTGGCCACGGCCCGCCCGGCGTACCTGCTCATCGGGCTCGTGCTGTTCGCCGCCGCCGCGCTGTTCGCGATCGCCACCGTGAGCCACGTCGGGGACCGGGTGGACGTCTGGCTCCACGCGACCAACCCGAGCTTCGTGTTCGACAAGGGGTTCCAGCTGGCCCAGGGCGAGTTCGCCATGGCCACCGGGGGGATCGGGGGGACCGGGCTGGGCCAGGGGCTCCCCGGGATCATCCCGTACGCCGCCACCGACTTCATCTTCGCAGCGATCGGCGAGGAGCTGGGCGTGATCGGCACCACGGGCGTGCTGCTGCTGTTCGCGGTGCTGGTGGGCAAGGGCCTGAAGACCGCCACCGAACAGGCCGACGGGTTCGGCAAGCTCCTGGCCGCGGGCCTCAGCACGATCCTCGGGATCCAGGCCTTCATCATCGTGGGCGGCATCACCCGGGTGATCCCGCTGACCGGCGTGACGCTGCCGTTCGTGTCCTACGGGGGATCGAGCCTGGTCTCGAACTTCATCCTGCTGGCCCTGCTGGTCCGGATCTCGTCCGGTCCCGCGCCCCGCCGCAGGAGGGGCCGGCCCCTGAAACCCCCGCCGGCGGCCCCCCCGGCGGAGCCGGCGACGGCCTCCCCCACGGAGGTCATCCGATGAACGCGCAGATCCGGAGGCTGGGCCTCGCCATGGCGGCGCTCTTCGTCGTGCTGTTCGTGTCGGTGAACTACATCCAGGTGTGGAACTCCAGCGCGATCGCGAACAACCCGGCGAACGCGCGACTGATCTACCAGCAGTTCGACGTGGATCGGGGCGACATCCTCGCCGCGGACCAGCGCACCGTGCTGGCCAAGAGCGTGGAGACCCATGGCCGCCTGACGTTCCTCCGGAAGTACCCCCAGGGACCGCTGTACGCCCACATCACGGGGTTCTTCTCGGTGAAGTGCAGCCGGACCAGGCTGGAGTCGACCTACAACGACCTCCTGGGAGCCCGGTCCACGGACCTGCTTTCCACCACGATCGAGGACGAGATCCTGGACCGCCCCAAGCGGGGGGCGACGGTGGTTACCACGATCGACCCGAACCTCCAGCGGATCGCGCACCGGGAGCTCCGGGACGCCGCGCCGAACGGGGGCGCGGTGGTGGCCATGGACCCGTCCACCGGCGAGATCAAGGCCATGGTCACGATCCCCCAGTTCGACCCGAACTCCGTCACCGTTCGGAGCCTGCAGGGGGAGGAGGATGCGTGCAAGGAGCTCCGGGCGAACAACGGCCGGCTCCTGCTGTCCGACGCGACCGACGAGATCTTCCCGCCGGGATCCACGTTCAAGCTGGTGGACCTCTCGGCCGCGCTGGAGAGCGGGCTCACCCTGCACACGCAGCTCCCCAACCCGCACGAGCTCGACCTCCCCCAGACCGACCTGAAGCTGGAGAACTTCGGCGGGGAGCACTGCGCCGGGGGCGCGCCGAAGATCACGCTGGAGGAGGCGTTCGTCGAGTCCTGCAACGTGACGTTCGGCAAGCTCGGCCTGGAGCTGGGGGCCCAGGCCCTGTTCGACCAGGCCACCGCGTACGGGTTCGACCAGCACGTGCCGTTCGACATCCCGTTCTCCGAGGGCCACTTCAACGACCCGTCGTTCTTCGAGGATCGCAAGCCGGCCATCGCGTTCTCGGCCATCGGGCAGCAGGACGTGGGGGCGAACCCGCTGCAGATGGCGCTGATCGCGTCGGCCATCGCGAACGGCGGCACGGAGATGGAACCGCACCTGGTGAAGGAGATCCGGGACCCGAACGGGACCGTGCTGAAATCGTTCGGCCCCACCGTGTTCGGCCATCCGATCTCGCCCCGGACCGCCGTGGACATGACCCGGGTGATGACCGAGGTCGTGCAGCGGGGAACGGGGACCGCGGCGCAGATCCAGGGGGTGACCGTGGCCGGGAAGACCGGCACGGCGCAGACCGCGTCCGGCGCGCCGCACGCCTGGTTCGTGTGCTTCGCCCCCGCCGAGCACCCCACGATCGCCGTGGCCGTGGTGGTCCTGAACGGGGGGAACCTGGCGAACGAGGCCACGGGCGGGCACGTCGCGGCGCCCATCGCCCGAGCGGTGATCGAGGCCTCGCTCGGGAGGGGATGAGGATGCCGCCCTCCACCGGATGCGCCCTCCCGGCAGGCGCCCGGTGACGCCGACGGTCCTCGGGGAGCGGTACCGGCTGCTCGAACGGATCGCGTCGGGCGGGATGGGCACCGTGTGGCGGGCCGAGGACACGATCCTGCACCGGCCGGTCGCCGTGAAGGTGCTGAACGAGGGGCTCTCCTCCGACGAGCGGTTCGTCGAACGGT
>WNFV01006502.1_pt1 | contig 15086 bp, 16 predicted proteins | sample 5400101 | NCBI WGS metagenome assembly WNFV01 (sample SAMN13153361, study PRJNA577476) | soil metagenome | isolation source: 115 cm soil or saprolite under grassland replicate 1 | place: USA:California | collected 2016-06-15 | reverse complement strand
GTGGCGACCTGCGCAGACTTCAATCTTTCGCGGGCGATTGCTCCCGTTTCATCAGTTGATCCGTCATTCACGACGATCAATTCGCTTTCAGGCGCGTTGGCGACAAGATAATCGAGCGTGAGCCGCAGCGTCTGGCCGACGCGGGCTTCTTCGTTAAAGCATGGAATGACGATCGAGAACGGCGGGAGCATGGGATTCGTAAATCGTTGAAGGGTTGAATCGTTAAAGCGGAAACGACTTTGTCATTCTGAGCGAAGGGAAGAATCTCTGATTAGTTTTTCCGGCAACGCGAAGGCGAAGGTCCGAGATGTTCGCTTCGCTCAACATGACAGTAACAGGCTAACCCGTTTCAACGCTTCAACGAATCACGACCTCAGCGGTAAATCTCCACCACAAACTTGCCCTTCGAATCGACGTAGCCGCGATACATGCCGTTTGTATTAAACGGCAATGCGATCTCACCATTCTTGTCGATCGCGATCAAGCCGCCCGTGCCGCCGAGCTGTTTCACGGTGTCGAGAGCGTCCTGCGCCGCTTCCTGCAACTTTAGACCGCGATATTGCATTAGCGCCGAAACTTCATGCGCTGCGGCGGCACGAATGAAATATTCGCCGTCGCCGGTACAGGAGACCGCGCAAGTCTGATTATTCGCGTAAGTGCCGGCGCCGATCACCGGTGTGTCGCCGATTCGGCCGGGCATCTTGTTTGTTGTTCCGCCGGTTGAAGTCGCCGCGGCCAAATTACCGTCTTTGTCCAGCGCGACCGCTCCGACGGTGCCGTGTCGATCTTCATCGGTGATCAGAAAGCTCTTCCCCGCTCCGCTCGCCTTATTCTTTTCGGCAGCCTTCATCTTCTGCAGAGCGTCCCATCGTTGCTGCGTAAAGAAATATTTTTGGTCCACCAGTTCGATCCCGTTTGCTTTCGCGAACGCTTCCGCCCCCGCGCAATCCAGCATGACGTGCGGAGATTTTTCCATTACCAGCCGGGCGAGGTTGATAGGATTTTTTATATGTTGCACGCTCCCAACTGCGCCGGCCTTCAGTGTCTTTCCATCCATGATAGATGCGTCCATCTCGTTTGTGCCGGCGCTGGTGAACACAGAACCGCGCCCGGCATTGAAGTGCGGATCGTCCTCGAGCACGCGCACAGCTGCTTCGGTTGCGTCGAGACTTGATCCGCCGCGTTTCAGAATTTCGTAACCAGCAGTCAACGCCCGCTCAAGCCCTGCTCGATATTCACCCTCTTTTTCCGGTGTGATCTTGCTGCGCTCAATCGTTCCGGCGCCGCCGTGAATCGCGAGTCCAATTTTCTTTGTTTCCATGTTTGGATTGTTATCGGGCCGTATTTCCGGCACCGGTTTGACAGACCGCCCGGGTTCGTGGGCTAACCCCGCCGCCGCAGCATTAAAGAGCATGAAAGCAAAGAAGCAATTGGCTGCGCAAGCTCGAGTAATTTTCATGGATTCAAACGTAACGTCGGGGCCTGCGAAATGTCGAAGCGTTTGATGTTAGCTTCGCGTGTTGACAGGCGCCTGTAGCCGTCGCCCTATGGGCGGCGCAATACCTGCGCTTCCCACAGGGAAGCGGCTACAGACACCGAAGTTTGCGCTTTTCCCTAGGGCGAAGTGAGGCAATGTCTCGTCCATGCCTAACGCTGAACCACGTCGCACCATGCCGGGACCGCTCGAGGTCGTTGAGATCGAGCGCAGTTTTCTGCGCGAGGTCGGCAGCGTTTTCTGGTTCATGGTAAACACGTTCCAGGAAACCGTGGAACGCGTGCAGCAGGGGCGCGCCCCATTCCGCGCAGCCAGCTTTTTCCGCGAGAGCGTACGGGCTGGTGTGGATTCGGTGCCGCTGGTGGGGCTGGTCTGCTTCTTTCTCGGGCTGACAATGGCGTTATTGACGGGCTATCAGCTGCAACGCTTCGGAACGGAGCGGCTGATTCCGGGCCTGGTGGCTATTGCTTTTACCCGCGAACTTGGTCCGCTGATCACCGGGATTATGGTCGCTGCACGCATCGGCGCCGCGTTTACGGCCGAACTTGGCACAATGCAGGTCAACGAGGAAGTCGAAGCGGTTGAGGCTATGGGTATCGGACCGCTACGGTTTCTCGCCGCGCCTCGGATGCTCGCGCTGTTTCTGCTGACGCCGTGTCTCTCCACGGTTTCAAACCTTGCAGCCGTATTTGCGAGCAGCCTGGTTTGCAAAGCGTATTTCAGCATCGCATTTCCGTATTTTCTCGATCTGGTAAAAGATTCACTGCTCATTCGCGATATCATCACTGGGATTTTGAAGAGCTTCATGTTCGGCCTGCTCATCGCCTCGATCGCCTGCTACCGGGGGCTCACTGTGAAGGGCGGCGCGGCTGGAGTCGGCACGAACACGACTTCCAGCGTGGTTACCGCTATCACAACCGTGATCGGTACGGACACGGTTTACAATGTCATTTACACCAACTTCTACCCGACGTGAGCACGCCATCGCAAATGGTTGAGCTGCGCGACGTGCACATGCAGTTCGAGGAAAAAAAAGTGCTCGAAGGGGTCTCACTTGACGTGCAGCCACAGGAGCGCCTGGTGATCATGGGACAGAGCGGCAGCGGCAAAAGCACGATTTTGCGCCTGATCCTTGGCATACTTCGACCGGATTCCGGCTCAATTTTTTTCAAACAGTTTGAGATCAACCAGCTTAAGCGAAGAAAACTTCAACAGGTGCGACAGCACATCGGGATGGTTTATCAATATTCGGCGCTCTTAAGCTCGCTCACGGTTCGTCAGAATGTGGCGCTGCCGCTGGAAGAGCTTACCGACAAATCGCGGAGCGAGATTGACAAAATCGTTGACGAAAAACTGGACCTCGTAGGAATGCTGGACACAAAGGACCTGCTGCCGGATGAACTCAGCGGCGGTATGCGCAAACGTGTGGCCCTCGCGCGCGGGCTCGTGCTCGAGCCCGAGTTGCTTCTGCTGGATGAGCCCTCGGCGGGACTCGACCCGGTCATTGCCACGGTCGTTGACGAATTGATTATTAGCCTCACTCAGAAATCCAAGGCGACCTCCATCACCGTGACGCACGAAATGGAGAGCGCCTTTCGCATCGCCACGCGCATGGCTATGTTGTACGAGGGAAAGATTATTGAAGAAGGCGAACCAGAAGAACTTAAACAATCTAAGAACCCGGTGGTCGCACAGTTCTTGAGCGGCAGCACGGAAGGCCCGATTCTGGAAGGTTCACTCGATGCAATTAGAAAGAAATGAAATCCTGACAGGTTTGCTCGTGATCGGCACGATCGGCGTGATCGCCTTTCTTCTGGTCTTGCTCGGCGCGCCGGGATTGTTTCGGCCGCTGGTCACCTACCGCGTTTACTTCGATAACGCCGCCGGAATTAAACCGGGAGCGGTAGTGATGCTCGCAGGTCGCAAGATTGGTCAGGTCCAGAAGCTATATTCACCAGTTACCCCTGCCGAAGAAAAACAGGCGCAACAAGCGGTAGCGATTCATCGGCCCGAACCTGCTGCGAGTCCGGCTGCGCCTCCTCGATTCGAAGCGCGCGTCGATGTGCAGGTGGACAAAAGCGCCAAGGTTTACCGCGATGCCAGAGTCCAGATGATGCAACTCGGCTTGTTAGGCGATATGGCAATGGATTTTACCCAGGGCACAAAAGAATCCGGCCGCGCAAAAGACGGCGAAAGCTTCGCAGGCGAACGCACACCCGATCTCGGCGAGGCCGCGGCGAAAATGTTGGAGGTCATCAAACCGGTTGCCAACGAGGCGACCAACACCATGAAAGACCTTCAGAACACCGCCCAAAATCTCAATCGTCTCACCGACGAAAACTCCGAACTGAATCTCGCGCTTACGCAGTTCAAAACATTCGGCGAACACCTCTCCGGTCTAACCGCGCCTGACAGCGCGCTCTCGCAGTCGCTCACCAACATCGAAAAAATCAGCACCAGCCTGACAGAGAACGACAACATCGAGGTGACCCTGCGAAACCTGCGGTCGTCGTCAGAGAAATTAAAAGTAGCGACAACCGAGCTCCAGCCGGCCGGTGAAAACATCAAGCAATTCAGCGAGACAATTAAAAGTCAGCCCTGGCGTCTGATTTGGCCCTCGACAAAAAAGTACGCCGAAGCGTCACCATCTCCCGCTCCCGGCCAGGGAACAATCACCGTGCGCAAAACCGCGAAAGCAAAACCGCGGGCTACTCCCAGAACGCGCACGAGCAGCCGATAACCTGATTCGCAAGAGGCAAGCCACGGCAGTTTACTGTGGCAAGCCCACTGACGTTCTATAAGGCGCGTTACTGGTCAGGCCCACTTCCCGCCATCTTTTCCATGTCCTGGTTATGCTTCTCGTTGGCCTCCCTGATGTGATCGACGCTTTTCCTGAGCCTTGTTCCGTCGTATCCAACGAGATCTGCGGCCTGCAGTGGCTTTGTGCTTCCATGCAATTCGCCTTTGCTCTCAGAAGCAGGATTTGTGGCGGCAGTCTTCTTCTCACATCCGGATGAAAGCAACATCGTCGCGAAAATCAGTGCGACTAACGTGGAGCAAAGCGTGGCTTTCATGGCCTAACGAAGCATATGCGGAATTTTTGGGCCTAATTCCATTATAGACGCAGACCTAACAGCTGCGGAGCCCACACCACGACAATAGTTTTGCGAAGCTGACTCGGGCTAGGGCCCGTAGCTTTTGGTGAATTTCTTCCGCGATTCCGTCTCGGGCTCGGTTGATGAGATCGGCGGTTTTTGCTCTGCAGCGCCTGAGGCTGGTTGTTCCGCCGGTTGTGAGGGCGCCGGCTGAGGCGGTTCAGGTTGTGCGGCAGTGTCCGGCGCGCCCTCGCCACGGCGAGCAGGCTCCGGTCGCGTCCCACCAGAGACTTCCACAAATGACATTTGCAAATTGGAAAGGGCGTTGCGCAGGACCGTCGTTTCTTCGTTTGTGAGGTTGCCGCGCGTTTTTTCCTGAATCATTTCGAGTTGATCGATGAACATCCGCGCCAGATCCAGATTGATTTCGGCTTCGCCGGTTTTTGGATTTGGAATTTGACCGAGGAACAGCGCCGCGTTTTGCGCGTGCATCATCACGAATTCGATGAACCGCTGGGTCATCTCACCGGTCTGAACAGTTTTTTGGACTTCAGGCATTGCAGAAGGTTGATAGTTGAGGGTTGATTGTTGATAGCTACGACAGCCAAGTTTCTATCAACTATGAACTTTCAACTGGCAACTATTTCTGTGGAGGCTGGACCGTTGCCAAAACGTATTGTTGATCGCGAAAATATTTGGCAGCCACTTTTTTGATGTCGTCGAGGGTCACGGCGTTCACGTCATGCTCGAGTCGTTTATAGTAATCGAAGCCGAGGCCGTAAATCTCGTCGAGCGCGCAGTGATAACCGAAAGCGTCGTTGCTTTGATTGGCGATCTCTTGTTGGCCGATCAATTTCTTTTTCGCGCGCTGTAACTCCACGGCGGTAAGACCTTCGTTCGCGAGCTTGTGGATTTCATCGAGGAACTCGGTTTTCACCCGCTCGAGCTTTTGCGGATCAGTGCCGAGATAAAATGAGAACAGCCCCGGCACGAGACCCTGCATTTGCGCGGCTCCCACGTAGTAAGCCAGACCCATTTTCTCCCGGATGCGAATAAAGAATCGGGATCCGAGATCGCTGCTTGCTTCATCAATCAATTCCAGAGCGTACCGGTCGGGACTGGACAAGCTCGCGCCGCGGAAGCCGACCATGAGTACCCCCTGCGCCTTGTCCTTGCGGCTCTCGACAGTCTCCGATTTGGTCAGAGGCTTGGATGGCTTTGCGTCTGTGAGAGCAAGCGCGCCGGGTTGCATGTTCCCGAGCGTTTGCTCGACGAGTTGTTTTATCTCGGCTGCTTTAACGTCGCCAAAGACATAGATCACACCGTTCTTCGCGACGACGTAACGATCGCGAAAATCGATCAAATCTTTTTGCGTCAGGTGTTGCACAGCTTCGACCGAGCCGTTCGAACGCAGCGCGTATGGGTGCTGCGGAAAAAGCGCCTGTCGCATGATGTTGCGCGCGACACTGGTCAATTGTTCTTCCTCCTGCTGGATCGCAGCGATCTGGATCTCTTTTTCGCGCGCGACCGCTTTCTCTGGGAACGTGGCGTTGAGCAATACGTCCGAGAGCAAGTCCAGGCCCAATTTCACGTCGGGCTTCATGACATCGACCGACACGCTGAAGGAATTGTTGCCGGCGTCACTCGAAATGGAACCGCCCACGGATTCGAGCTCATTCGCAATTTGCTCGGCCGTACGCGTCTTCGTTCCCTTCAACAGCACCTTCGCCATCAATCGTGTAACGCCGTTGTCCTTTGGATTTTCAGCAAGCAAGCCACCGCGAAACACGGCGCCCATCCCCACGAGCGGCAACCGATGATCTTCGCGTACGAGCAATCGCAATCCGTTTGAGAGCTCAAATTTTTGAATCTCACCCGCGGCAACCGGTTTCACGGGCTCAGCTTTGCCGCTCAGGGAACCTTTCGGATTCAACGAGACCACCGTCAGATTGTTCTCGGTTAGATAAGTGCGGGCGACGCGTTTGACGTCGTCGAGCGTCACTTTCTGGACCGCATCCAGATATTGGCGACTAAAATTCAGATCGCGCGTGAGCAACCAGTTCGAACCAGTGTCCGAAGCCTGACCGCGCATCGTGGTCAGTGCACCGAGATGCTGACTAAGCGTGATCTTCTTCGCCTTTTCTAATTCGTCCGCGGTCACGCCGGTCTGTTTCACCTCATCAATGATTTGCAGCGCCAAATGCTCGGCAGCTTCGCGCTTCTTCGGGTCGAGAGTGGCATCGATGCCAAACAAGCCAGGATCGCCCGGCGTGTAAGAAAACGCCGAAATACCAAATGCGAGACCGGCTTCTTCCCGCACGCGCCGATAAAGCCGCGAGCTGCGCCCATCCCCGAGAACAGTCGAGAGCAAATCGAGGGCGGGAACGTCCGGACTCGTGACTTCCGGGATGTGCCAGGCCATCGCGAGATGTGTCAACTCTGTGGAAAATTCCCGGTGGACTTCTCGCCGGCCAAGTTGTGGCGGTTCTGAAGGAATGAAAACCGGTTTAAGCGATTTCTCGGGATACGATTTAAACAAGTCGCCTAGTTGTTGCCGCACTTTTTCCGCGTCCACATCGCCGACAACCACGAAAGTGAGATTGTTGGGGACGTAACGCGTTTTGTAATACTGCATCACCTGCTCCTGCGTAAGCTGGTTGTAGACCTCCAGCTCGCCGATGACGGGAAACCGGTAGGGATGCCGCTGATACGCCGTCCCAAAGAGCAGCAGGCTCGCCATGCGATCGGGATCGTCCATGCCCATGGCGAACTCGCGCCGGATGACTTCCTGCTCTTTTTTGTATTCCTCCGGCGGGAGGACGGAATTCATCATAGCGTCGCTCAACACCTCCAGCGCCCTGCCAACCCCATCTTTCGGCACGTCGATCCAAAAAACTGTCCGGTCGAAAGAGGTATAGGCGTTGATGTAACCCCCGACGTCCTGGATGCTCTGCGCGATCTGATTCGCAGACTGCGTTTTCGTTCCTTTAAACAGCATGTGTTCCAGAATGTGGGACAACCCCGCGCCGAGATGCTGGTCTTCATCGACGCTTCCGGTGGCGCACCACGCCTGCACGCTCGCTACTGGCGCACTGTGGTCTTCCTGCACGATGATGGTCAGCCCGTTTGGCAAAATCCATTTTTGCGCGGTGCTCGGCGGAAACGAAATCAGGGCCGACGATTCAGGTGGCGCAGCGTTTAAATTGACCATGGCAAATAATAGAGCCGCTGCGAGAGGACTCGCTACTGGGATACGATACATTACGGTCAAGCCCGCGGGACTCGTGATTCGTTAAATCGTTACAACGTCACAGCGGCTTTACGGTTCAACGGTTTAACGATTCAACGTGGCGAAGCCAGAATTCACTTGGTCGACGTAGCTGGCTTTGACGCTGGCAACTGTGCCGGCGGTTTCGCGTTTTCCGGTTTCGCCGGTGTGAACGGTTTCACAAACGCCTCCTCGAAATCGTAAACGTTTTTAAAGTCCTCGATCGAATCCTGCTCGGTTTTTCCGAAAACGCCGGCGCCGATCAGATTAAATACCATGTGCCCGATGTCTGCGCAGGAACGGATCCCCCAGCTATCAAACACCGTCATCACCATCGGGCCGAATTCCTTGAGCGCGTACCGCCGAACGCCATCGAGCAATTCCGGCCCGCTCACATGACGCACGCTAACGCCCTTGATTTTCTTCTGGTGTTTGGTCGTGAAGTCGAGCGCGTCGCGCAAAAAGATATACCCGTCCCGCTGATAGCGGGGGTCGCTGCCCACAACCGACTCGAGAGCCTCGGCGAATCCAATTTTTTGCATAAACAGAAAACGCGCGTTTCAAAACGCGCAGCGAAAGATAATCGGCAAAGTCAGAAGGGGCAACTCCTCAGCGAGAAACGAAATCATTCCAAACAGAAGGCGATAAAGGAAAGAGATTCTGTCTCCGCTGAACCTGGGAATCTTTTCGCATCCATTCCACCGCGAGCAAGACGCGCCAACTAGAGAACCTGCCTTCCTCTCCTGTTCGGTCTTTACTCTCAGTCTCCAAACTGGTCCTCCAATGCATCGACGTAAACTGAGAGCGGGTCGCGACGCCTTTGGGCCGGGACCTGCGATTGATCGACGGGGTTGAGGTAACCGGTGAAATTGCCGCTGCCGCTGTTCATTTGTGTCGCTTCGAACCAGTTCAGATAATCGTCGATCTCGGTCATCCGCGCGGCGATCTGCTTTCGAGCGAGTTCCAGACGCGCCAGGCGTTTCGGTACTCCCCGGCGTTTCCCGCGGGCAAGCAGCGCAACGATCTCCTGGTATTCACGGCCAATCGGGCGCAACACCGGATTGCACTGGGGAACAAGGAACATCAAATCGCGTTTCAATTGATCGAGCGCCATCTTTTCGCTGGCGGAGAGTTTGTGTTGCGTCAGTTCGTCCAAGCGCATCAGCTTCACCGGCTTCTTGGGTTCCGAAATTTTTACGCTCAACAATTCATCAAGACGCCGCTCGCTTTCCGCGAACGTGAGTAACCGAAATGTCTGCAGGCTTTTCAAGCGATTCAACGCCAGCTGCCACGTTTTCTCGGCGCCATCCGCGAGTAACGGAAATTGCGCCTCGAGATCCGCGAGCGGATCATTTGAAGAGTCGTATAGATGATCGATGTATTTCGCCAACTGCGCTCCGCCGTTTTTCGCGTCCAGGAGCATTTGCACTAGCGCAAAAGCATATGCGCGGTAAAGCGTGCGGCCGGTAGAATCAAGAAACCTGGGACGTTGGCGAAGAAATTTTTCCAACGGCAGAGGCTTTTCCGTGTTGCCGAGTGCCTCGATCAACGGACCACGCTCACGCCCCGGCGCAAGAGCGAGCGCACCCTCAATCAACCACTCGGGCGGCTCAACCAGCACCGCGCCCGCAGTGATGTGCGCTTGTTTGCGATAAACCATTTCGAGCAAAATCGCGCGAAGCAATTCCCGTTCGACTAGCGAAACGTCGACGTTTCTGGAAATAGTCAGGTCGAGTTGCAGCTTGATGCCGAAACCGGTCTGACTGAATCGCAGATCAGCCGGCGGAACTTCGGGGAGGTTTGACTGTTGTGATTGTAAATTGACCACGACAGACGTCTTCCAGTCGTCGCGCTGCCGCAACAGCCCGAGAAGATTAGTTTTGGTCTGTTCAGCCAGGCCAGATATGGCGCCGCGCACCTTCGCGTCCGCCCCGTAAATCACGAATTGCCGCGATGGACTCGTACTGTGTTCGGGTTGTGCCGCGTAAGCCGCTTGCCACATCACTGCAGAACACAGAACAGCCATGGCGCATTTCATCATTTTGTCCCACGATGATACTAGCTATGGCGGGCGGCTGACCAGCAGCAATTGTATGTCCATGGCGCATCCGCGACATGGTGCAATCACGAAACAGAGGTAAGTCGTGGCAGTCCCAAGATCCAATTCCGGGCATGCCCTTCGCGGCGACTCAGAATGCTTTGGGACGCTCTTACGACGGAATCAAAAGAGGAGGAAATATTCATGAAAACCAAACGTTTACTTTTCATAAGCTGCCTGGCTGCAGGCGCGTTGATTGCTTCGCCTTCATTTGGCAAACCGGTGAAGAAATCCGCAGGCATGTACAAGGCTAAAAAAGTAGCTCCGCACACCACGCAGGTGATGCGCAACGATCGCCACAATCAAAAGTTTAGTCCTCGCATGGGCAGCGCCCGTTACAGTGGCACTCGCTCTTACGCCGGTCGGCAATATACCGGCACGCGTTATTACGGTGGCACACGCTATTACGGCAACTATTATGGGGGCGGCACCCGCTATTCCTATGGCGGATCCGCTTACCCGTACTACAGTTACTATTCCGGCTCTCCGTACTCGAACTGGGGTTACGGCATATCCTCGGGATATTACCCGTACTCGTATTGGGGCGGCTATCCCTACAGAGGTTACAACAACTACTATTCGTACTACACGCCAACGTACGGCTATAACGCATCAATGGTTGCAGCTGTGCAGCGGCGTCTTGGCCAACTCGGTTATTACCACGGCGTAGTCGATGGAGTTATTGGACCGCAGACCCGTAGCGCCATCGCGGCTTTTGAAAGCAGAAATGGCATGGCCGTGGACGGGACGATTAGCCGACCGCTGCTCGACAGTTTGGGGCTGGCTTAGTCGGAACAAATAATCAGGTATTCGACCGGCGGCGGCGCACCACAAAGGGAGCGAGCCACCGGTCGTTTCTTTTCCACAACAATCAGCAAAATGCACCAAAAAGAGGGGTATTTTTTCTCATGTCGCAAAAAAAATAATGCGACTTTCGGCGATCCTCGGTGTCTAATCGGACAGAACCCTACTCTGTTATGATTAATTCAAAGCTCTTCGTTTCCGGAATTTGTTTTCTTGTTTTAACGCTTGCTGCGCCATTGACCACCGAGGCTGGGCGTGGTGGTGGTGGTCGAGGCGGCGGTGGCGGCCACGGTGGAGTGTCACGCGGTGGCTTCTCTAGCGGCGGAATGTCACGCGGCGGCTTCTCACGTGGCGGAATGGGCGCGCGCGGCGCGCGTTGGAGCGGTGCTAATTTTAACCGTTCTGGCAATTTTAACCGTTCCGGCAATTGGAGCGGTCGTAATAATTGGCATGGCAACAACTGGCACGGCAAAAATTGGCACGGTGGCAACTGGCGCGGACATCATCATCACGGCAATGATGTGATCTTCATCGGCAGCTTCGGCTTTCCGTGGTGGTGGGGCTGGGGCTGGGGGCCTTCGTGGGGCTGGGGTTACGGCTACCCATACTCCGGCTATTATCCATATGGCTATGGTGGCGCCTACAGCTACGGGTACGACTACCCTTACGGCGGCAACCAGTATGGTAATGGCTACGGCGCCGAGTATCAGGGTAACTACGGTCAGTACGGCGACGCCAGTCGATCCAGAGTCGCCGAGTTGCAACGGCGGCTGTCACGGGCTGGCTATTACCGTGGATCCATCGACGGAGTCCTGGGGCCGCAAACGCGGCGCGCAATCCGGGCGTACGAGCAAGACCACAATAACGCAAGTTAACTGGGCATCATTTCGGTCACGCAGAACGGTCTAGAAGCCGCAATAATCTTTCGGTTGATTGGCCGGCGGTTTCGTAGGGCGAGAGGGGAGCGAACCGCCGGTCGCCTTTTTTGCAACATGCGAGAGGGACAGTTCCGGCCTATAATGGCATGGGATGTTGCGACTGGGGTTACTCACCGCCATTTCTCTGCTGCTCGTTCCGGCAGGTTTTAGTCAAACAGTTGCGCGAAAGCCGCTTCCCACCGAGCCGCTTGAAAAATACGATAATCCCCCAGCGGTCGCGGCGCCGGTACTAGGGATCTCTCCGGCGTTAGTCTCACTTCTCGGTCCGTACATAAGTTATCAAGTTAACGTCGACGCGAACGGGAATAACAGGGTTGGTGACGCGGCGAATGAGCCGTCCATTTGCATCGATCGTAACAACCCAAACAGGATGAGCGTCGGCTGGCGACAGTTCGATAGCGTTGCATCGAATTTCCGGGAGGCCGGTTTCGCATACACGACAAATGGAGGCACGAGGTGGTTTGCTCCCGGCGTTCTGCAAAACAATGTTTTCGGCAGCGACCCCGTCCTAAACGCAGATAGTGCCGGCCGTTTTTTCTACCTTAGTCTTCTCCAGAACTTCTTCGACGATCTCTGGCGGTCGATTACTGGCGGTCAATCATGGACGCGTGTCGGACCAGCGGATGGCGGCGATAAACAGTGGTTCACAATCGATAACACCAACAGCTCCGGCCACGGCTTCCAATATCAATGCTGGAGCACGGATGGAAACAACTACGGCGGCAGACAATTCACTCGATCAACCGACGGCGGATTGACTTGGATGGCTCCGATCAATATTCCCAATTCCCCTGCGTTCGGCACACTTGACGTCGATTCCACCGGTAATCTCTTCATCGGTGGGGTAACCCTGGAGAGTGGCGAAATTTGGTGTGTTCGCTCTACCAACGCGAAGAATGGCGCCGTTGTTCCAAACTTCGATCGAAGCACAGCCGTAAATCTTGGCGGCGACATCGTTTACAGCGAGCCGATCAATCCCGGCGGATTAGTCGGCCAAATTTTTCTCGCCCTCGATCGATCCGGTACAAGCACGAACAACAACGTTTACATGCTCGCGAGCGTTCAGCCGACCGGCTTCGCGAATGGCAGCGATGTAATGTTCGTGCGCAGCAGCGATGGCGGCAGTACATTCAGCGCGCCGCGCCGGATCAATGACGATCCAGTCAATCACTCGAAATGGCACTGGTTCGGCACGCTCTCGGTCGCGCCGAGCGGTCGAATTGATGTTGTTTGGTTCGATACGCGTAACGCTGCAGATAACACCACTTCGCAGCTTTTTTATTCTTTCAGCATCGATGGGGGAAATACCTGGTCGCGCAATGTCGCGGTGAGCAATCAGTTTAACCCGTTCGTCGGTTACCCGAATCAGTTTAAGCTGGGCGATTACATTACAGTCGTTTCGGACAATTCCAGCGCCAACGTTGCGTATGCAGCCACATTCAATGGCGAGGAAGACATCTATTATGTCCGCATCCGTCCAGCACTACCGCTCACGGATTTCAATGGCGACGCGAGGCCCGATCTCCTTCTTTTTAACGCAGGCACGCGCCAGACGGCAGTTTGGTATATGAACAACAATGTTCGCATCGGCAGTGCTAGCGGTCCAACTCTGCTCGGAGGCTGGAGCCTGGCGAGCGTGGCGGATTTTAATCGCGACAATCATCCGGATTACCTCCTCTCGAACACAGCAACCCGCGCGACATGGATTTGGTACATGAACAACAACGTTCGCATCGGCAACGCTTTTGGTCCGACTCTTCCTGCCGGCTGGACGATGGCGGCTCTGGGAGATTTCAACAGCGATGAGTATCCCGATTATCTGCTGTTCAATGCGAACACGGGTGGAACAGTTGTTTGGTACATGCGCAACAACGTGCGCATCGGCTCAGCATCCGGCCCGACACTGCCAGCTGGGCGGAGTGTGGCTGGAGTCGCCGATTTCAATGGCGATATCTTCTGTTCAATGCGGCCACGCGCGGCACAGTGATCTGGTATATGTCTGGAGTGACCCGCACCGGCAGCAGAAATGGACCAACAATTCCCGCGGGCTTTGAGGTCGCGGGACTAGCTGATTTCGATGGCAACGGCAGACCCGACTATCTGCTTTTCAATTCGAGCACACGGCACACAGCAATTTGGTACCTCAACAATTATCTGCTCATTGGCAACGCCGCCGGTCCGACGATCTGGAACGGCTGGAATGTCGTCGCGCCGTGAAACAATGATCTGCGAAGCACACATATCCTCGCGATCGCGAACTTTTTCTGTTTCAAGTCATGTTACACACAGACTCGAAATCATTGGATTTCCGCGTCGAATCCAGTAACTCACAAAAAACGCAACAAAAGGAGATTTATGCTAGGCGAGAAGATTGGCGAAATATCAGGCAAGGTTACCATGCAGCGCGTTTTGCCGAATCTGGGCGGAGACCCAAAGATGGAAACATCTTTTCAGGCAACCGGTTCCGTGCTGGGCACAAACATAAAAGACACAGGCACGTACTGGACCATTTTCCGTCCGGACGGGACCCAATATGGCGAAGGTCAAGGCGTGATGATAACGAAAGACGGCAAAACGGCCACTTGGACCGGCCATGGTGTTGGCACAATGAAAAAAGATGGGACCGCGACTTATCGCGGCGCCCTTTATTTCCAAACCATGCCCCCGAAATGGTCACGCCTTAACAAGGTGGCAGTGCTATTCGAATATGCAGTTGACGCAGAGGGCAACACACACTCCGACTACTGGGAATGGAAATAGCTCGGAGCTTGCCTTCTGCCACGCAGGAGTCCACTCTTTGGACGTGATGAAAGCGCGATTGCTCATGATTGCAGCCGTCGGCCTGTTGATCGGGGCTTGCAACCGTCAGGCGCCGGCGCCGGCGGCGCCAAAGACGGACTTGGACAGGTTTCAGGGCACTTGGTATCTCGTCATGGCGATGCAAGACGGAAAGAGCTTGCCGGATGACAAGGTGAAGCAGACGACGATCGTCTTTAAGGGTGACACCTTCCGCTTCCCCGGGTCGGCGGAGTACGCCACGAGCAAGTCCGGGACGATCAAGCTCGACGAAACGAAAACGCCAAAGGAGATGGACGCCATCTCCACCGAGAAAGAAGTCATGCTCGGCATCTACGCGCTGGACGAGGGCGGTTACAAAGTCTGCTTCGCTCCGGCCGGCAAGCCACGTCCCGCCAATTTGGGTTCCGCCCCTGGAAGTGGCTACATCCTCCAGGTCTGGTCACGGCAGAAGAAGCAGTAACGCAGATCGGACCCGCGACTTATCGCGGTGCCATTTATTTTCAAGCCATGCCCTCGAAATGGTCCCGGCTAAACAAGATTGCGATGGTATTCGAATACGAGATGGAACGCGGAGGGCAACACGCACTCC
>WNFV01005650.1_pt1 | contig 15091 bp, 13 predicted proteins | sample 5400101 | NCBI WGS metagenome assembly WNFV01 (sample SAMN13153361, study PRJNA577476) | soil metagenome | isolation source: 115 cm soil or saprolite under grassland replicate 1 | place: USA:California | collected 2016-06-15 | reverse complement strand
AGCCAAGCGGGATGACCGGTACCAAGGCAACTCGGTTAGTGATGCGTTCCATGAGCGTGCTCCTTCCCTTGCGAGGTGGTCTCTGCAGGCTTTGCAAATGCCGTCGGATTCGCCTCGAACTTTTCGCGGCAGCTCGCCGCCACCCGGATCTCGTCGATCGCGCCGAGATCGACAGCGCGATGGACCGCGGTGCCTACACGTTTGTGCTCGATATCCCGCCACGTCTCGAAGCCGACCTGCTGCGAGGCCGCGCCCCGGCCGTGCAACTCAACATCGATGCAACGGCAATGACACAGGCGGGCGTCGGCGGGAGCTATGTCGAATCGATCGTGCAACAGGAAACAAGAAACTACCTGCAGTCACGCGGTATCGAGTCTCGGCTGCCGATCACTCCCATCACCCGGGCGTTCTTTAATCCGAATCTTGAAGGTGTCCGCTTCCAGGCGGTGATGGCGATACTCGATGCCGTGACCATGCTGTCGATCCTGCTGGTCGGCGCAGCAGTGATTCGGGAACGCGAGCGTGGCACCATCGAGCACCTGCTCGTAATGCCGGTTCGGGCGAGTGAAATCGCCGCCGCGAAGATCGCGGCCAATGGTCTGGTGATCCTCGTTGCGGCGGGCTTGTCTCTGATCCTCGTTGCCGGGGCAGCGCTCAAGGTTCCGATCGAAGGCTCCGTGATGCTCTTCATGGCCGGAACGGCGGTCTATCTGTTTACGATCGCATCGCTCGGCATTCTGCTCGCGACCATCGCATACACAATGCCGCAATTCTCGCTGCTTGCGATTCCCGTTTTTCTCATTCTCAACATGCTTTCGGGAGGAGTTTCCCCGCTCGAAAGCATGCCCGAGCAACTGCAGATCGTGATCCAAGTCTCGCCGACGGTGCACTATGTCAAGTTCGCCCATTCCGTTCTCTACCGCGCCGCCGGCATCGATGTGGTTTGGCTGCACATCGCCGTCATGGCGCTATTGGGCGCGATCTTTCTCTCGTTCGCGCTGGCGCGGTTTCGAACGATGCTGGCGAAGGGGAATTGAACGGACGAGAGCTCGGCTTTGCGTCGCCGCTCGCGGCAGCAGGGGAACCTCGAACGTGGCCTTTTGCCTGTCGGTGCGGCGATTGATCTAAATCATATGACGCGCAGCGCCATCGGGCTATGTGATGTCCCTAGGTCCAAGAACGAAAGTGTGCCGCGATGAAACCGATCCCAGACAAAGCCGAGGTCGCGCTGGAATATCCGGACAAGTTCTATATCGGAACGTTCGAGCGATCGGCCCGTTTCGACGCCCATCTGGATCAAGCCGGGATTTCGCTCACTTTGCATCGCACGGGCGATGCCGACACGCGCCGATCGGTTCGTATGCACTTCCACTACGCGCTGTTTGCGGACATTCTCCACGACCTGGCAAAGACCGTTGCTTCCATGCCGCCGGAGGATGCAGCTCATCGGGAGGCGGTTCGGGAAGCGGCGAAGGCCTTGTATCTGTCGCTCAATGACCGGGCGACGAATGTGAGTAGCCGTTCCGGTGAGAACGACGTCGGGAATGCCGGCCGCAAGAAAACAGGCGATATCTCGCAAATGACGCCCGAAGAGGAAGTTCTGCTGCTGCACGTGCTGGAATGAGATGGGAGATGATCATTGAGCGGCCTGCTTCGACATGGGCCGAAACAGCACAATCGCAATCGCTCCCGCAGCGAGTGCGGCGCCAGCGACGAAGGAGGCGGCGGGACCGCCCAGCATCCAAAGCGCACCGGCGCCGGCGCTGGCGGCAAAGGTCGCCACGCCGACGGCCATATCGAAGATCCCGAATGCCGTGCCGCGTAGGCGCTCAGGCGCGGCATCCGCAATGGCAGCCGCGAGCAGCCCTTGGGTAACGCCCATCTGGAGGCCCCATAGCCCGGCGCCAAGAACTGCCACCCAGATGGTGTCGGCAACGGCAAGCACCAGATCGGCGCCAACCAGGATGGCGGTGCCGCCGGCCAACTGCAGGCGCCGGTCGATCCGATCTGCGAGAACGCCGAAAGGATAGGCGGCGACAGAATAGACCACGTACATCGCCACCAATACGATCGGCACGAAAGCGGCATCGATCCGGATTTCGTGCGTCTTCAGCACCAGGAAGGCCGGGCTGAAGCGCGCCAACGAAAGGATAGCCGCGATCGTGACCGCCCACCAAAATGCCGCGGGAAGTCGTGCGAGGTCGCTCCGCCGGATCGGAAACCGCCACTGATTGTCGGAACGGTGGTTCGGCGGCTCCGTGACGCCGACGAGCAGGACCCCGATCGACGCAAAGGCGGGAAGCAACGCAATCCAAAACACCAACCGAAAATCATCGCCGCTGAGCACCATCAGAGCCATGGCCGCGAGCGGGCCCAGCACGGCGCCGATCGTATAAAGCGCCAACCGCAGGCCGAAGCCGGAGCCGCGAATTGCGGAAGGCATCACATCGGCCAGCAGTGCGTCGCGCGGGGCGTCCCGAATGCCCTTGCCGATGCGATCGGAAATGCGTGCAATCAACACCGCAGACGCCGACTCGGCGAGTGGAAACAACAGCTTGTTCACCGCCGATAGCGCATAGCCGAGAATGACAAGCGGTTTGCGGCGACCGATCCAATCGCTTGTAGCGCCCGAAAATATCTTCGTCAGGGAGGTTGTCGCCTCCGCAATCCCCTCGATCAGGCCCACGGATGCGGTGCTTGCCCCCAGGATCGTGACCAGAAAAACCGGCAGCAGGCCGTAGATCATGGCCGATGACATGCCCATGAGCAGACTTACCAGGCCGAGCACGGCGACGTTCGGCGATAAGCATGCGGACTCCTGCACCCTCTCGCTCCGGGTGCCCTCGCGTTGGCCATGCCACATCTATCGGGTCCCCGCGGCTGCCTGGACCGGTTTGATGAGCTCGCCGAGATCGGGCTCGCCGCAGCCGGCCAGGACAACGGTGCGCACCGCGTCGCGAAGCTGCACCGCGGAGACAAAATCGGTCCCCGAAGCTTCGATGGGATCGGCGATGCTGACGCTGATCGGGCTCCAGCGCGGAAACCACTGCTCGCCCCGCAACATGGAGCGGGTGCCGCGGAGAATGCCCGGCACCACCGGCAGCTTGGCCTGCGCCGCGACCCTGAAGGCTCCTAGATAAAAGCCGGAGAGACCGGCCCTGCGCGTGAAGGTGCCCTCGGGGAAGAACACGAGAAGGCGCTGCTGCCGCGCCGCAGCGGTCACGCTCTCGAGGTCCGCAAGGCTGTCGGCGACGTCATACCGCTCCAGGAAGAGGACGCCCAGGCGACGCAGCAACGCGCCGGCGAAAAACTGGCCGGCGAGCTCCTTCTTGGCGACATAGCTCGGTTCGCCCGGGAGAACCGCAGCCACGATGACCGCGTCCATGTAGCTCGCGTGATTGAACGCCAGCACCGCGCCGCCGCGCGGAATCCGATCGAGGCCGCTCACCGACACCGGAACTCGCAGCGCCGCCAGCGCGGCCCGAGCCAACGCGCGAATCGCCGCCCATCGCCATGTCAGCCGCGGCAACGTCATCACGGCAACCCAACCGAGCAGGAAGCCGGTGGCGATCACCGTCCACCACCAGGCGGCATAGAGACGTTCACCAATCATGCGACGAGCCTGCGACACGCGGACGCCGAGCCCGGCGAATCCCAAACGCGCGAGCTGCCACCAGAGCGCGCGGTGCGGCACCGCGAGGTTCTTTCCCAGATAGAGATCCCTCGCCGCTGCGCGTCGGATCTTGCCGCTCGGAGTCTTCGGCACGGTGCCCGGCTGCACCAGGACGACTTCGTCGGGCGGTCCGCCGACGATGTGGGTTGCGACCTCCTGGGCCCGCGCTTTCAAGGCTGCCTGCGCCGAGGAATTGCGTTCCTCCGTCTCGGCCAGGACCACGACGCGCTCCGTGCCGGAGGCCGGATCGGTGATGCCGAAGGCGGCGATGCCGTTCTTGCGGAGGCCGGGAATGGCTCCGACCGCCTCTTCGATCTCGTGCGGCGCGATGTGTTGACCGGCCCGGATGATGATGTCCTTGATCCGACCGGTGATGAAGAGATCGCCGCCCGCGATATAGCCACGGTCGCCGGTGTCGAGCCAGCCATCGTGGAACAGCTCACGTGTCTTGGCTGCGTTCTGAAAGTAGCCCGATGTCGCCGATGGACCGCGAAATTCGAGGCGCCCTTCCTGTCGCTCGCCGAGCTCACGGCCCAGATCGTCGATGATGCGGACCTCGTGATCGGGGATCGGCTGTCCGCAGGCGACGATCTCGACGGCGTTGGAGTCATCCGGCCGCGCTGGTTCGGCGGTCCCGCGTGTGCTCAGCGCAATTCGATTCACGCGATCGATGATCGGAGAGCGTCCCGGCGGCGGCAGGGTAACGGCCACTGCATTCTCGGCAAGGCCATAGACCGGGGCCATCGCGCCTGGCCGGAATCCGTAGCGCGCGAAGCGATCGATGAACCGGCGCAGCGTCTCGACGCTCACCGGCTCGGCGCCGTTGCCGACCAGGCGAAGCGAGCCCAGATCCAATCCTTGCAGATCGGCGTCATCGATCTTGTTGAGGCAAAGCTCGAAAGCGAAATTGGGCGCTGCCGAGATGGTGCCGCGAAAGCGATGGATGGCCCACAACCAGCTTTGCGGCCGCGCAAGAAAGCTCAACGGCGACATGGCATAGAGCGGCGCACCGTAATAGAGGCAGCCCAACCACGCTCCGATCAAACCCATGTCGTGATAGAGCGGTAGCCAGCTCACGAACACGTCGGCGGAACTCGCCTCGACGGCGCGGCCGATGCCCCGAATGTTGGCGAGCAAATTGGCGTGACTGAGGACGACCCCTTTGGGCTCTCCGGTGCTCCCAGAGGTGTACTGAATCAGCGCGGTTGCCGACCCATTTTGCAGATTTGGCAGGGGAACCTCGCTAGCGCGAGCCGAAAGGGTCGCCGCGCTGTCGACCGAGGACAGTGTCGCTACCAGTCCCTGCAGAATTGAACCGAGCCGCAGTGCCTCCGGCACCGTGATGAGCAACCTGGCCCCGGCATTACGGAGGATTCCGGCCTGGCGGCGGGCGTAATCCTCGATCTGAGAGCGTTGCATCGGTGGATAGATCGGGACCGGCACCGCGCCGGCATAAAGTACCCCGAAGAATGCCGCGAAGAAGTCCACGCTCGTGGGCAGCATGAGCGCGACCCGATCGCCCGGCATGACGTCGCGCTCGATCAAACCGACAGCGATCGCGCGCGCCGCCTCGGCAAGCGCCCGATAGGTCATCGAGCCGACCACAGTGGCGTCGTCCTCCAGCACCGTGACGTGAAGGCGGTCGGGATGCCTGGCGGCGTGCCCTTCGAGAACGTCCAGCAACGTGCGCGCCTCGGTGGCGGCGGGAATGGCCGTCAGCGATGGTGCTGCCGGCGCGGCGCCAATCGTCGCGCCCGATTGATCGGCTTGCTCCAGGGCAAGGAGAAGATCGCCGACGGTATCCGCCTCGCCGACAAGCCTTATCGGCAACCGGGCGCCGAATGCGCGTTCGAGGCGAAGCACCAGCTCGGTCCGCCCGAGGCTGTCGATGCCGAGATCTCTCTCGAGCCGGCTCGAAAGGGATATCTGGCCGGCTCTGACGTGTTGAGGATGAAGCTCGCGTGCGAGCTCGCCGACGATGGCGAGCAGGTTGCGTTCCCGCGTGCCCTGATCGGGCTTCTCCTGATGATCGACGGCGGTGTCCATCGATGTTTACTAGTCGCCATCAACCTGCGCCATGTTGATACGGATCAACTCGGCGCTCGAACCGGGACTTGGCCGCATCGAGGCTTGCCGGGACCGTGCCGATGGCACTTGCGCGGGGATCGAGGCTTTTGGCCTTTCGTTGGCAGTCTGGTCAAGAATTTGATACCGAAATCGGGGAGCTCGCGGTGCTGCAGGGACGCTTGAGAGCGATACATCTCGCCGCTCATCTGGAAACGACATCGGTATTGTCTCCAGCGCAGATCGCTCGCTACGGCGAGCTTCGCGGCTATGGCTCCTCTGTTGGGTCGCCGCCGCTACCGAGTGACGGACATGACCGACGGCACGGCGGCTAGGTGCATCCCTGGGTGGCGCAGCCATGCCCTATCGAACAAATGCTGATCTGCCTCCGGCCGTACAGCGGCAGCTGCCGCCGCACGCCCAGGATATCTACCGCGAGGCATTCAACAAAACTTTCGCCGCGCACATCGGCGATTTGCGCCAGGAGGAGGTCTCGCATCGGATCGCCTGGGCGGCGGTCAAGCGAGCCTACGTCAAGGTCGGCGACAGTTGGATCGCTCGCAGAGCCCAGCGCTGACGCAATGAACGGGGTAGACCCATGAGCACCATTAGCCCGATCAGGTGTGGCCTGGTCTTCGGTGCTGTGATCGGCCTATGGCACTTGAGCTGGTCGCTGCTGGTCGCGCTCGGTTGGGCGCAGTCATTCATCGACTTCGTCTTTTGGATGCATTTCATAAAGCCGATTTATGTCATCCGGGCCTTTGATCCGATGACGGCAATCGTCCTCATCGTGGTGACGGCGGTGATCGGATTCGTGATCGGCGGCGTCTTCGGTGTGCTGTGGAACTGGTTTCACCAGCGATGACCGAGGCCATGTTGGCCGGCTCTGGTGGCCGGAAAATGAGCATCGCTCGAGCGCCCGCGGCGCCGCACCGGCGCATTTGATCTAGGTCATGGTGCGGGACGCGCCTTGGCAGAACATTGTGGGCTATTCGGAGCGGATTTCGGGTTGTCTTGGAGATTGTCAAACATGTCCTACGCGACGCTGATGGTGCATGTCGAAGTGGACGGCGAACTAAGTGGGCGCGTCAGCGTTGCCGCTGATCTTGCCGATCGTTTCGATGCTCATTTGATCGGCGTCGGCGGGTGGGGACCGATGGCGGTCTTTCTCGCCCCAGAGGAGCTGAGCAGTCCCGGGCCCACGCAACCTCATTTGCAGGACATGAAGACCCTGCTCGACCAAAAAGGCGAGCAGTTCCGCGCTGCTGTCGGCAGACGCGGCCGTCGCGTGGAATGGCGATCCGTCTTGGATTCTCCGACTGAAGCCGTTGCGCGAGAAGCACGAGCGGCCGATCTCGTCATCATCGGCAACGATCCGCCGACCGGAGGTCCGTTTCGCGATCTGGATCCTGGAAGTCTCCTCCTGAAAGCCGGTCGTCCGGTCCTGGTCGTGCCGAAGACCGTAACGTCGCTCACGCCCAAGCGAATTGCCATTGCATGGAAAGACGTCCGCGAGGCTCGCCGCGCCGTTCGAGACGCGCTGCCGTTTCTGCAAAAAGCCGAGAGCGTCATGATCGTGGAAGTGTCGGAAGAAGATGGGCAAAACCAAACGTCACATCGTGCCCAAGACGTTGCCGCCTACCTGACCCGACATCGGATCGACACCATCGCGGAGCGGGTGCGGCCTGCTGAAGTAGCCGTGACGGATGCATTGATTCGACTGGTTCAGGACGAAAACATCGACTTGATCGTCGCGGGCGCCTACGGACACTCGCGCTTGGGCGAATGGGCATTCGGCGGGGTCACGCGCGAGCTGTTGGCAGAAAGCCCGATCTGCTGCCTGTTCTCGCACTGAACGGCTGAGAGAACGCGATGTCATACGCGGCCCTCATGGTGCATTTCGATGCGGGACCAAATGCGCGGAAACGAGCCCAGCTCGCCGCCGACTTGGCGGGTCGCTTTGGTGCGGCGCTGATCGGCATTGCCGGGCGCGCCTACCTGCCGAGCTTTTTGGCTGACGGCCTTGCGGTTGGTAGCGAGGGGAATGACGCTGAGCAGCACGAGATGATGGCTCTTCTCGCCGACATGGACAAAAAATTCCGCGCTTTGGCCAGACACGTCAAGCACGTGGAGTGGCGTGGGACCGTTGATTACGCAATCAATCTTGTTCCGCTCGAAGCACGGGCTGCCGACCTTATCATCGTCGGACGCAAGCAGGATCCGGGTGACCTGTACTTTTCACTGGATCCAGGCGTCACCGTTCTCAGGGCCGGACGGCCGGTTCTGGTCGTGCCCGACGAGATCGATTCGCTCCCGTCCCGACGCGTGGTCGTCGCCTGGAAGGACACCCGCGAGGCGCGTCGTGCCGTTCGCGATGCGCTTCCCTTCCTCAAGGAGGCGAAGGAAGTGATGATCGTGACCGTCTGCGAGCACGACACCGAGACGCAAGCCCAGAAACAAATCGATGATATCGGAAACTGGCTCCTGCGCCACAAGGTCATCGTGGGAGTCCGGGCGTATCTCCACACCAAACGGCCGGTCGCCGCCGAGCTGCTCCGGTTCGCCGAAGATGAAAAAGCAAATCTAATCGTAGCCGGCGGGTACGGCCACAGCCGATTCGGTGAATGGATGTTCGGCGGGGTCACGCACGATCTACTTTCGGATAGTCCCGTGTGCTGCCTTTTCTCACATTGAACGAAGCGGGAAGGAGCGACATTTTGCGCAGCTGATCAACTCAACCGCGACGCCTGAATGGAGAGCCAAATGAAATCGAGTTCAGGGAACATTAACCACACCATGCCGGCGAGCAACGGTGCAGATGGAACGATGTACCGCTTTATCGAATGCACGGCGAGTCAGTACATGACGCTGGCGGTGAAGACAGTAACGCGGCAAACCACCATGCGCGAGCTGGAGGCATTATTTGAAAAACATGACTTCAATGGCTTCCCTGTCGTGGAAGAAGGAAAGATGCTTGGGATCGTGACCAAATTCGATTTCCTGCGGGCCTTTGCGTTCACCAGCGGTCAGATGGTGCCCCATTACGATGAGCTGATGAGACGGACCGTCGCCGACGTGATGACCGAAGCGGTCGTTCATGTCGAACCGACCGCGCCGTTGACGCGAGTTCTGCAGCTGATGGTTGGTGTCAAGACCCGCAGCTTTCCGGTGCTCGGCCCTGGGCGTCAAGTGCTGGGAATGATTTCCCGCGAGGATGTCATGCGCGCGCTCAGAGACGCGACCCAGGATGCCGGATAAGCCCGCAAGCGTATCGCCAACCAATTCGCCGCGTTGGCGAATCCGGCTTTGACACCGGCACGCCGGAAAATCGCTTGGAATTCGACTGACCTCCGGGCTGTCCCTTAGGGGGAACATCTGAATTTTCGGCCGCCCGACCATTGGGTAATCGTTGACACTCTCAATGGCGACCAGGAGCGAACCATGCTTGCGTCGACCTCCGCCAAGGCCGTTGCGGCCCGCCAATGTTGGCGAAGCTGACCGCATCTTGAGCGTACTTACCTCGCGAAGAGTCTTGGAGCATTCCGATGGACAGGATCAAGATCAAGTCCGGAGACTGGGTCGTGGTGTGCGACGGCCGAAAGGCGCTTGTCCTCGAGAACGTCGGCGACGTTAAGTATCCGAACCTCCGCACCAAAGAAGTCCGTGAACATGAGGAGTCCCGGACAAGCGAGCAGGGGACCGACGCCCCCGGCAAGACGCATCCGTCAGTTGGTACCGCCCGCAGCGCGCTCGAACAGACCGATTGGCATGATCAAGCCGAGCGCGCGTTTCTCACGGCGCTCGCCAGCCGCCTGCATATCGCCATCACGAAGGGTGAGACCCATGCATTGATCATGGTCGCCGCTCCGCGCGCGCTGGGCATGATTCGAGAGGTCTATTCTCCGGCCGTGCGCAAAGCCATCCGTACGGAGGTGGGAAAGGATTTGGTGAAGCTTCCCGTTCATGAAATCGAGAAGCAATTGTTTTCCTCAAATTCGAGAGCGCGGGTGACCGCCGGTTGACGGAATCAGCCGGGTTTGCGCTACGCCATTTGAGATGGATCAAGGGACAAAGAGCGGTGCGGTGTAGGTTTGCATATAGCTGGAATGGAGGACCGTCATGAAAGCCAAAGATGTAATGACCTCTCCCGTCGTGTCCGTCGAGTCGGACACCCCCGTCTTGCAGGCCGTTCGGATCATGCTGCAAAGGCGCATGAGCGGGTTACCGGTGGTCGACCAGGAAGGCCGCCTCATCGGAATTGTCACGGAAGGCGATTTCCTTCGACGGGCCGAAACCGGAACACAGCGCCGGCGGGCCCGCTGGCTCGAATTCCTGGTCGGGCCGGGACGGCTGGCGGAGGAGTACACCCATTCCCACGGCCGCAAGGTCGACGAGGTCATGACGCCGGACCCGGTGACGGTCACCGAGGATACTGCGCTCGAGGACATCGTGAAGCTGATGGAGAAGCGTCAAATCAAACGTTTGCCCGTTGTTCGCGGTCCGTACGTCGTGGGAATCGTCAGCCGCGCCAACCTGCTGCATGCGCTTGCGAGCGTCTCTCGCGAAGCCAAGCCGGCCGAGCAGACCGACGAAGCCATTCGCACGCGCCTGGTCGCGGAGCTCGGAAAGGAGCCGTGGGCGCCGGTGGCCCTCGTCAACCCCATCGTACGCAATGGCGTGGTGGAGCTTTGGGGTACGATCACCGACGAACGTGAGCGCCAGGCGCTGGTGGTGGCCGCCGAGAACATCCCCGGCGTAAAGGCTGTGCGCGACCACCTGGCATGGGTCGATCCCAACTCGGGCATGGTGATCTATCAATCGAATGAAGAGCCCGTGCGGGCGAAGGCATCCTGAGCAGCGCAGCGGTGTCCTCTGCCCTCACAATCGTCGGTCGGACCGGTGAAACGGAACTCTCTCGAGTGGAGAGGGATATTCCGAGCAACCGGAGTTTGCCGGCAGTTGCATCAACGCAAGACGTTGATCGCGCCGTGCGCGCCGGCATTGCCCGCCTGACTGGAGGCCTGGCGCCCAGTGCACTTGCGGGCGTCTTCTTCGACTGGGCGGTCCATCTGGCGGCCTCGCCAGGCAAGCGGTGGGAGCTGGCCGGTCATGCAATCAGTGCCGCGGTCGAAAATTTGGCGTTTGCCTCCCGTTGCGCTCGCGGCGTCGCGAGCGACCCATGTCGTTGCGCCTTGCCGCAGGACAACCGCTTTCGCGCCAGCGAGTGGCAGAATTTTCCCTTCAATGTGTACGCTCATTCGTTCCTTTCCATGGAACGATGGTGGGAAATGGCGACGACCGGTGTCCGTGGCGTCAGCAAGCAGCATGAGAACGCAGTCACCTTCACGGCCAGGCAGGTTCTCGACACGGTTGCACCTTCGAATTTTCTGTTGACCAACCCGACGGCCCTCGCCCGCACGATTTCAACGCACGGAACGAATCTCGCACGCGGTCTGTCAAATCTCGCCGAAGACCTGACGCGTGCCGGTAGCGGAGAGCCGCCGGCGGGGTCCGAGGCGTTCAAGGTCGGGGAAACGGTCGCGGTCACCCCCGGCAAGGTCGTGCACCGCACGCCGCTGGCAGAGATCATCCAATACGTGCCGGTGACGGATCACGTACGGCCGGAGCCGATCGTGATCGTTCCGGCCTGGATCATGAAATATTACATCCTCGATTTGTCGCCGGCGAACTCGCTGGTGAAGTTCCTGACCGGGCAGGGCTTCACGGTCTTCATGATCTCGTGGAAAAATCCAACCAGCGAGGATCGCGACGTCGGGTTCGACGATTATCGCACGCAGGGTGTAATCCCGGCGATCGAGGCGGCGACCGCGATCACCGGGGCAAAGCGGGTCCATGGGGTTGGATATTGCCTCGGCGGAACGCTCTTGGCCATCACCGCCGCGGCCATGGCGCGTGATGAAGACGACCGGTTGGCGAGCTTGAGTTTCCTTGCCGCACAGGTGGATTTCGCCGAAGCGGGCGAGTTGATGCTCTTCATTAACGAGAGCCAGGTCGCCTTTCTCGAAGATATGATGTGGGAGCGGGGCTATCTCGACGCGAAGCAAATGGCGGGCGCCTTCCAGTTGCTGCGGTCGAACGACCTCATCTGGTCACGCATCGTGCACGACTATCTGATGGGCGAGCGGTCGACACCGATCGACATCATGGCATGGAACGCCGATACCACTCGGATGCCATACCGCATGCATTCGCAATATTTACGGTCGCTGTTTCTCGACAATGATCTCGCGGGAGGTCGCTTCAAAGTAGACGGCCGAGCGATCACCGTTCATGATATTCGCGTCCCGGTATTCGCAGTCGGAACCGAACAGGACCACGTCGCGCCCTGGCGCTCGGTGTTCAAGCTCCATCTCCTGGCCGATGCCGACATCGCGTTCGCATTGACGAACCGCGGCCACAATGCGGGCATCCTCTCCGAGCCAGGGCACGAGCACCGGCATTTCCGAATGGCCGTGCACCGGCATGACGAGCAATATGTCGACCCCGAGACTTGGCTGGCGACGAATGCGCCGCGCGGGGGATCCTGGTGGCCGGCTTGGAGCGCCTGGCTCGCCGAAAAATCCCACGCGCCCGTCGCTCCGCCTCCGCTCGGTCGGCCAGACGGCAAGTTCGCCGCGCGACAGGATGCACCCGGCAGCTATGTCCTGATGAAGTGATGCCCGCCTACAATCGCAATTGTTATTGATCTAGCGCAAAGCGGGGATCGTCGTTCCTTGCCATTAAGCTCGCCATGCGTGAGATAAGTGGCCCGCAATTTCCGTCTATCGCCTTCCTCTGGCCGGCACTCGTCGCCGAATCGGCAAGCGAATTCGCCTCGGCAGTTGCTAGGGAATTCGTGAACTTCGCGATCGGACCGGGCATCCAGGCAGATCGGCCCGAACCGCAATGGGCAACGCGCAACAGGATAGCGCTGGAGCTCGGCTCGGTACGATTGCGAGAGTTTTCGGATTCCGATGGCATCGCCACCCTGATCTGCGCGCCATACGCTCTCCACAGCTCGACGATTACCGACTTTGCTGTCGATCACAGCCTTGTTGCCGCATTGCAGAGCGCCGGATTGAGGCGGGTGCTCGTGACGGACTGGCAGTCAGCAAGTCCGAATATGCGCTTCATGTCGATCGACAATTATCTTGCCGATCTCAACGTTCTGGTGGATCAACTGGACGGCGCGGTCAATCTCATCGGGCTTTGCCAGGGGGGCTGGATGGCGCTGGTCTACGCCGCGCGCTTTCCCACCAAAGTCCGCAAACTGGTCCTTGCAGGTGCGCCGATCGATATTGCGGCCGGCGCATCGAGGCTTTCCGAGCTGGCGCGCAATATCCCCATGTCGGTCTTCAAGGAGCTCGTCGACCTCGGCGATGGGCGGATTCTGGGCCGTCACGCGCTCAAGCTTTGGAGCCCAAGCTCGTTGAATCGTGGGGCAATTCATCAATTGCTGCAGACACCGGACGATATCGAATCTCCCGAATTTCGTCGGCTGGAATCTCGGTTCCACGATTGGTATGCGCAGACCCTCGATCTGCCGGGCACATACTATCTGCAAGTCGTCGAGCATCTGTTCAAGGAAAATCGGCTGGCCGGGGGTCGTTTCATCACGCTGGGTCGCCAAATCAATCTCTCGAATGTGCGTTGCCCGTTATTCCTGCTCGCTGCGCGAGACGACGAGGTCGTCGCGCCCGGACAGATATTCGCGACCGAACGGCTCATCGACTCGACGCGGTGCACCATTCAAAAAGCGATCGCGCCGTGCGGCCACCTGGGACTCTTCATGGGAAGGGCGATCCTGTCCGATACTTGGCCCGATATCGCACATTGGCTCGCTCGGCCCGCAAGAACCTGTCAAGAGCGTAGACGCGCACGAGCGTCCTAGCTTCGCGAAGGCGGCCCAACGCACGGGCGAGATGGCGACGCATGTCGAGGAAATGCTCGTAACCGAGCCGGTGTTCTCACCGCCGCATGTTTTTCATGAGCGGGCGCTGGAATTGATCTTTCTCAAGTCGTTTCAGGTTCCTCGCTCTATCGTTGCAGTGACCGAAGGAAGGAGAAACCACATGAGCGTCGTCGGTCTCGAGAGCCTCGAACACACCGTTCAGCTCACCCACATCTGGATCAACGAGTTGGATGACCGGCTCGGCTGGAACAACAAACCGCGATCATATCGGCTCCTCAAGGCGGTGCTTCACGCATTGCGCGACTGGTTACCGCTCAATGAGGCGGCCGATTTCGCAGCGCAACTCCCGACCTTGTTGCGCGGCGCCTATTATGAGCAGTGGCGGCCGGCCGCTACGCCGGTCAGGCATCGGACCAAGGCCGATTTTTTGGCGCGCGTAGAGGACCTGTTCAAGGCCGATCCGCTCGCCCAAACTTCACAAGCGGTCATAGCGGTGTTCGAATTGCTGTCGAAAAAGATCACCGCCGGCGAGGTTGCAGACGTGCGCCACGCCCTTCCGGAGGAAGTAAGAACCCTGTGGCCGGAACCGTATGTTCCGGCCGGCGCAATGCGGTCGTGATCAAGAGAGCTCTCTCGTTGCGCTAGAATAGGATCAAGTGATGAAGGATCTTTCGGAGCAGGAATTTTCCAGGCTTCGAAGCGAAATGGTCGAGAACGCGGTCTTCGCGCGGGGCGTGCGGTCCGAGCTTGTCCTCAGCGCCATGCGCAATGTGCGTCGCGAGCTCTTCCTACCGAAGCAGCTTCGCGAATTTGCCTACGAGGACGCCCCTCTGCCGATTGAAGAGGGGCAGACCATCTCGCAGCCCTACATCGTCGCGTTCATGACCGAGGCGCTGGCTCTCGAGGGTGACGAGAAGGTTCTCGAGATCGGTACCGGTTCGGGCTACGCGGCGGCGATCCTTGCCGAGATTGCCGGTGAGGTCTTCACGGTGGAACGCATCGGCCAGTTGGCGGAGAAGGCCGCCTCCACGCTGGCGGACCTCGGCTATCACAACGTGCACGTTCTCCATGGCGACGGCACAAAGGGATGGCAGGACCATGCTCCCTATGACGGCATCATCGTCGCGGCTGGTGGCCCAAAAATCCCCGAATCCTTGAAAGAGCAACTCAAGGTCGGCGGACGCCTTGTCATCCCCGTGGGACGTGATCCCAGGGTTCAAGAGCTCGTCCGCGTCACCCGAATTTCACAACATGAGTACCAGCGCGAAGACTTGGCCGACGTTCGCTTCGTTCCACTCGTCGACCACGAAGGATGGGCTCCGGCCGATCAACGCGGGGCGCCGCTTCCGCGACAAATGCGGCCGGTGAAACCCAAGCCGACCCCGACCTTGGCACGAAAAGTCGCGGATTCTTGCGAACCTTTTGACTCCATCGAGACTGCG
>WNFV01011246.1_pt1 | contig 15092 bp, 16 predicted proteins | sample 5400101 | NCBI WGS metagenome assembly WNFV01 (sample SAMN13153361, study PRJNA577476) | soil metagenome | isolation source: 115 cm soil or saprolite under grassland replicate 1 | place: USA:California | collected 2016-06-15 | reverse complement strand
GACGGATGAAGCAGCTCGAGATCGAACGGGCCGCGCTGAAGAAGGAGACGGATGCCGCGTCAGGGGAGCGCCTGGAGAGGCTCGAGCAGGAGCTGGCCGACCTTCGAGAGCGCTCGGCCGGCATGAGGGGCCATTGGCAACACGAGAAGGAGGCGATCGACCGGATCCGCGCTCTGAAGTCGGAGATGGAAGCGGCACATCGTGAGCTCCAGCTGGCGGAGCGGGACAACGATCTGGAGCGCGCGGCCGAGATTCGACACGGCCGGCTCCCGTCGCTGCAGAAGGAGCTCGATGCGGAGAACGACGCCCTCGCCGCCCTCCAGGCCGAGCAGAAGATGCTCAAGGAGGAGGTCGACGAAGAGGACGTCGCCGAGGTCGTCTCCAAGTGGACCGGAATCCCGGTGGCCAGGCTGATGGAGGGTGAGGTCGAGAAGTTGGTTCACATGGAAGACGGCCTCCACGAACGGGTGGTCGATCAGGACGAGGCGGTGACCGCCGTGTCGAACGCGATCCGGCGAGCCCGCGCCGGTCTTTCCGACCCGAACCGCCCGATCGGATCGTTCCTCTTCCTCCTCGCCGAGTTTCTCTTCGACGACGAACGGGCCATGGTCCGCATCGACATGAGCGAATACCAGGAGCGCCACACCGTCTCGCGGCTGATCGGCGCGCCCCCCGGCTACGTCGGGTACGAGGAGGGAGGCCAACTCACGGAAGCCGTCCGGCGGCGGCCCTACTCGGTCCTGTTGCTCGACGAGGTCGAGAAGGCCCACCAGGACGCGTTCAATGTGCTGCTCCAGATTCTGGACGACGGCCGGCTCACCGATGGCCAGGGGCGAACGGTGGACTTCAAGAACACCGTGGTGGTGATGACGTCCAACATCGGCAGCCATTACTTCTTCCAGGGGGAACTGTCACCGGACCAGCAGAGGGAGTCGGTGCTTGCCGAAGTCCGGCAGACGTTCAGGCCGGAGTTCCTGAACCGGCTCGACGAGATCATCGTGTTCCACCCGTTGGGCAAGGACGACATCGCGGGGATCGTGGACATCCAGCTCCGGCTGCTTCAACAGCGCCTGGCGGATCGGAAGCTATCGCTCACGCTCACCCCGGCCGCCCGTGAGTATCTGGCGGTGAAGGGGTACGACCCGCAGTTCGGGGGGCGACCGCTGAAGCGCCTGATCCAGAGGGAGGTCCAGGATGTCCTGGCGATGAAGCTGCTGTCAGGGGAGATCCGCGACGGCGATGGGATCGAGGTTGACGCGGACGGCCCAGACGCGGGTCTCGTTTTCGCATCGGTGGACTCGCTCACCGCCGTTTAGCGCTGGGGGGCGTCACAATACCCACGTGCGGATCGTCTTCGTTCTCGACTGCGCCGACCCCGCGAAGCTTGCTCCCTTCTGGAGCAAGGGCCTTGGATATCGCTTGACCCACCATGGAGACCCCTACGTCCGAAGAAGCGTTCCGCTGGGTCGTGATGGCCGATCCGGAAGGAAACGAGTTTGCGTCGTCACCGAGCCGGCCGGCATCCGTCCAGCGAGCTGAGCCCGCCGACGGCGAGACCTCCACCACGCCGCGGCGATCGCTCCGGCCACGAGCCAGCCCGCGAGCCAGAGCCATGCGATCAGGCCCTGATCCGCTCGCGCGCGTAGGTTACGGAGGTCCGTGCCCATCGCCTTGATCTGATCGTCGATCCTTTTCAGTCGCAACTCTGTAGCCACAGACATGGTCCGCGACTGTTCGGCGGCGACGGATTCGCGCAGCAGCTCGAGATCCTGTTGCATCGCGGAAGTCGTATCCGACAGTCGCTCGGCTACCCGTTCTTCGATCCGTGCCTCCAGGTTCTTCATCTTCGCTTGTTCACGGGAAGCAGCGACAGAGATCCAAGCGCCGACGAGGTCCCCTACGAAGGCGTTACGGCACGGATGGTTGCACAGCGAAACCATGTAGCTACCCGGCCGAACGTCCGGGACGACGAACCCAATGGAGGCCTCCCAGATGCCGGATCGCACCGGGCGCATCTTCACCATGGCCAGCCGGATCGCCTTGCGCGGCAACTCCGGAGGCTCGATCCAGCTTTCGCCAGGAAGGAGATAGGCGAAGTAGGGCCCGTCCGCGGCCTTCCCGGTTTCTCGTACTTCAGTAGAGAACTGTGCGCTCCCCGCGACGTGTTGTCCCGGGGCGAACCAATGCCTGTTGAAACTGAATGTGGACCCGCCAGCCGAGGCCGGGGCTGCGCGAGCTCCCACGCCAGCCACAATCGTCACCAGCACCGCCCAACTACAGACGCGCCTCATCTCGTCGCCTCCTGCTGGCTGGCGAAGCCCGCTTCTGCAGAGTGGACGGCGGTGAGCCCCAAAGGGTTCGCTGGGTAGGGCACAATGGCTGGGTGAGGATCTCGGCGAAGGCGGATTACGCGGTGCGGGCGACACCCGAGCTCGCTGCGTCGGCGGGCCGCGGCCCTCTCAAGGCCGACCGGATCGCCCAGGCTCAAGGGATCCCTTTGCGCTTTCTGCTCAACATCCTGTCCGAGCTGAAGCACGCTCGCATCGTGCAGAGCCATCGGGGTGCCGAGGGAGGTTGTGCGCTGGCCAGGCCGCCGGAGAAGATCAAGCTGGCCGACGTCATCCGGGCCGTCGAAGGTCCTTTGGCCAGCGTGCACGAGGCCCGGCCGGAGGAGATCACCTATCCAGGGCCGGCAGAGTCGTTGCAACAGGTGTGGATCGCGGTTCGGGCCAATCTCCGGGCGGTGCTCGAGGCTGTCACCCTGGCAGACCTGGCGGCGGGAGCACTTCCGGAGTCGGTGAAGTCGCTGACCGCCGACCCCGAAGCCTGGCTTCCCCACTAGGCTCGCGTTTGATGGTCCTCACGTCCTCGGTAGAGTCTGTTGAGCTTGGAGTCGTATGAGACCTGGGCTTTAGCAGTTGCACATCGATTTCTTCGTCACTCTTGCGGGTCTGCTGGTCGGCTTCACGGTCGGCCTGACGGGCATGGGCGGCGGCGCACTCATGACTCCCATCCTCGTCATCCTGTTCAAGGTCCAGCCGCTCGCGGCTGTCTCCAGCGACCTCGTCGCGTCCATGGTCATGAAGCCCGTCGGAGCCGGCGTCCATCTTCGTCGCGGCACCGTCAACTGGACGCTGGTTCGGTGGCTCGCGGCAGGGTCCATCCCATTCGCCTTCGCCGGGGTGTTCATCCTGAAGCGTCTGGGCAACGGTACGGTGGTGGAGGACCGCCTTAAGCTGGCCCTGGGGGTTGCCCTGCTCGTGGCGTCTGCCTCGATCGTGGGCAAGGGCTTCCTCCAACTTCGACGAGCCCGCCGGCGGGAAGCTCTTCTCCTCCAGGGACGGACCGCCGATCCAGGACCGTTCATCCTGAAGCGCCTCCCGACACTCCTGATCGGAATGGTCGGTGGTGTGATCGTGGGGATGACCTCCGTGGGTTCGGGGTCCCTGATCATCGTGTCTTTGCTTCTGCTCTATCCCATGCTCAGCGCTCGGCAACTGGTGGGAACCGACCTCGTGCAGGCCGTCCCGCTCGTGGCTTCGGCCGCCCTCGCCCACATCCTGTTCGGCGACTTCCGGCTGAGCCTGACCGCGTCGGTCCTTCTGGGAAGCCTTCCCGGCGTGTACCTCGGTGCCCGGCTTTCCTCCCGAGCTCCGGACGGGCTCATCCGGCCGGCTCTGACCTTCGTCCTCCTGGCATCCGGGCTCAAGCTGCTGAACATGGGCAATGCCCAGCTCGCGGTGGCACTGGTCATATTTGTGGCTCTGGCTCTGCCCATTTGGGGGATGGTGGACGCGGTCACTCGGCCCGATCACCACTGGCAGGTGGCCGGCCTGAACAAGCGGCTATGGGTCGGGTTGCAGGCAGCCGGGGCACCGGTCGGGGTGGGGCTGGTCGTGGCAGCGATCTACTTCGTCACCATAAGGTCGAAGCTCAACGCGGCGGCTCTGATGTCGCTCGTTGCTGTGTCAGGAGATGAGTTGCTGGTTTGACCCGGCCTCCGGCGGCGTAACCTCGGCCACATTGACGGTCAGATTCAGGCAGGACCGGCTTGTTCGATGTCGATCCGGATGAGGACGCGATGCTCCTGCCATGGCCCGCCGGTACTCGTCCCAGTCGAGGTGCTCCTTGCCGGCGACCCCTCCGAAAGTCGTCGATCAGCGGTTCCATGGCTTCAGGCAGCGACACGATCGATGCCGAGCCGTGAACCTGCACGCCCCCGCCGAAGAAACGGTCGGACATGACACACATGGAAGCGCGGGGGTCACGTCGAAGATTCCTCACCTTCACCCGATCCTCGGTGGAGCTGATGATGGCCCGGCCCTCGCCGTCGACCCCGCAGGTCACAAGAGTGAGGTGAATGTCCCGCCTCGCCATACTGTGACCGATGGAGGCCCTTATCTTCGTGCTCATCCTGGTGGCCGTCGCTGCCGGGGTCATCTATGCTTTCGTCCAGAAGCAGAAGCGCCGAGAAGCCCTTGCCGTCTTCGCGCTCCAGAACAAGCTGGACTATTCCAGAGCCGATCCCTTCGACCTGACCGACGATGCCTTCCATCTGTTCGGTCTGGGCGACGGCCGGGGCTGCGAGAACGTGATGTGGGGAGATTGGCATGGCCTCTCCGTGAAGGAAGCGGATTACTGGTACTACACGGAGTCGACCGACTCCGAGGGCCATACCTCCCGCTCCTATCACCATTTCTCGGTGGTTCTCGCGGATCTGCCCGCAACGCTGCCCCCGGTCTCGATCGAGAAGGAGAAGCTGCTGACCCGCCTGGCCGACGCGCTCTCCTTCCACGACATCGATTTCGAGTTGGAGGAGTTCAACCGTCTGTTCCAGATCAGGGCAGCGGACCGCGAGTTCGCGTACAAGCTGATCGACGGTCGGATGATGCGGTGGCTGCTGTCCACGCAGGGGAGCTTCGGGTTCGAGGTGAACGGCCCCACGCTGCTCGTGTGGTGCGGTCGCCTCCGGCCCACGGGGCTGGCCCCCCCCTATTTGGCAGCGCGGCGTTGTTCCGCGACCATATCCCTCGGCTGGTGTGGAGCGAGTACGGGACGGGCTCGCCCGCCAGCCCGGAGGGAGAGAGGAGCACATCGTGATCGTTCTGTGGATCATCCTCGGCATCATCGTGGTGGTGGGGATCGGCCTGGCGGTCTCGTACAACCGGTTCGTCAGCCAGCGCCAGCTCATCCGCAACGCCTTCGCCAACATCGATACCGAGTTGCGCCGACGATACGACCTCATCCCCAACCTGGTGGAGACGGTCAAGGGATACGCAGCCCACGAGCGCGAGGTGTTCGAGGAAGTCGCTCGGACCCGATCGGCTGCGGCCGCCACCAGCGGCCAGTCGCCGGCCGCCCAGGCCCAGGCCGAGGGACCGTTCGTGGCCGCCCTGGGCCGGCTGTTCGCCGTGGCGGAGAACTATCCGGAGTTGAAGGCGAACCAGAACTTCCTGGCCCTGCAGTCGGAGCTCTCCAACACCGAGGACCGCATCCAGGCCTCTCGTCGCTTCTACAACGCTAACGTCCAGGACTACAACCGGCGGGTGCAGTCGTTCCCCTCCGCCTTCGTGGCCCGGACGTTCGGGTTCAAGGAGGAGGAGTTCTTCGAGATCCCCGAGGCCGAGCGGGCCGTGGTCGGGGTCGCTCCGCGGGTCGATTTCACCGGGACGGGTGCTGGCAGGGCGGGCCCTTCCCCTTCGGGTGGGGCGGCGCCACCGCCCCCCGCAGGAGGACCTCCCCCTACCTCATCTGGCGCGCCACCGCAGGATGTGGGCGGTCCGGCCGTGCCCCCATCGCCCGGGGAGGGATCCGGCGAGCAGAGGTCCTAGAGCTTCGACGGACGGGGAAGCGACCTGCGCACGCCGCCGGTAGCGAGGGTCCAGACAACGCTGTAGCTCAGGGTGATGCCGGACAGGCCGAGCATCACCAGGCGTACGTCCACCACGTCCGAGATCCATCCGGCCACCGTCGCCGAGAGCGCCAGGGTCAGTGTGATGAACCCTTCGTCGAAGGCGAAGATCCGCCCCCGGATGTGGTCGGGGACGATGAGCTGCAGGGCATAGGTCGAGAGGGTCCACTGGGCTCCGCCACCGAGATGGCCCAGCAGGACGAACAGGCCGGCGATGTAGATGGCCGGCATCCACGGGACCAAGGCGTACGAAGCGCCGTACACCACGAATGCTGCGGAGATCACCCAGAAGAGCTTGGAGAGATCCTCGTCGTCAACGAAGCCGCGTACCAGGAAGGGGCCGATGAACACGCCGAGCCCCCGGAATGCATACAGGATGCCCGTGCCGCGATCTCCTGTGTGATAGACGGTGAACGCCAAGACGGGCAGCAGCGCCACGACGCCGCCTCCCAGCCCGAACCCCCCCTTCACGGCCAGCATGGCCAGCACCCGGTGGTCCTTGCGCGCGTACTGCACGGCCTCGCGTGTCGCCTGGATCAATCCGGGGTGTTCGTGATGCGGCTCGCGTGGCTCGGAGAACGGGCGGCGGATCCGCAGGATCAGCAGCGCGGAGAGTAGGAACGAGAACGCATCGCCGATGTACCCGGCCTTTCGCCCGAACGCGGCCACCACCAGGCCGCCGATGGCCGAGCCGACGGCGAGCATGGTGCCCCAGGTGGCCCCGCCCATGACGTTCGCCGTCCCGAGGTCCTCGCGGTCGACCAGGTTGGGGATGGCGGCCATCGACGCGGGCTGGAAAACGGCACCCAGGGCGGTGATCGATCCGGCCAGGACGTAGACCATCCAGACCTGACCGGGACGATGGATCAGGAAGAAGCCGAAGCAAAGGGCCGCCCGAGCCAGGTCGGCCCCGATCATCAGGGCCTGCCGATTCAGCCGATCGGCGAGAGGCCCTCCCACGAAGGTGAACAGCGCGAACGGAACGGTGAGCGCGGCGTACACGGCTGCCACCAGGCCGGGGGAATGGGTGAGCTGGAAAACCAACCCGGCCAGAGCTACGAACAGGAACCAGTCACCGGCGAACGAGACGACCTGAGCGAAGAACAGCCAGCGAAAGTCCCCATTGCGCCTCAGGAGCGAGAGCGCGGCGCCTCTTCGGGTCAGGCGGCGAGGTACCGCCGTCGGTGTGTCCGAGGGCTCCACGAGGGGCGAGGTTATCAGCCATGCCTCCAAAGAGCGGTTGCGCTAGGCTGAATCGCGGCGCCCCCACGTCTATGAGGAGGAACAGATGCTCGATCGATTCACATGGTTCAGGCAGTCGGCGTATCTATGGCGCGGTGACGACCTCACCGTCTATATCGACCCGTGGATGGTGACAACAGATGATCCCGCCGATGCCGTTTTCATCACTCACGCTCACTATGACCATTTCCAGCACGACGACATCGAGAAGGTCCGCAAGACCGGGACCAAGATCGTCGCACCGCACGACATCGCCCGGGAACTGTCGGGCGACGTGACCCCGGTGCGGCCAGGTGACTCGCTCGACGTTGCCGGGATCAAGGTCCAGGTGGTGCCTGCATACAACGTGGTCAAGGAACGCCTCCAGGCCCACCCGAAGGAGAACAACTGGGTCGGCTACATCTTGACCCTCGGCACCAACACCTATTACCACGCGGGCGACACGGATCACATCCCTGAGCTGGAGAGCGTCCGTGCCGACGTGGCATTCCTTCCCATCGGCGGTACGTACACGATGGACCCGGGGGAGGCGGCCGGCCTGGCCAAGGCCATCAGTCCGCATCTGGCCGTGCCGATGCACTACGGGTTCGTGGTGGGAAGCCCCTCGGACGCAGAGAGATTCGCCAAGGAAGCTGATCCCGTCAAGGTCCAGACTCTCACTCCGGTTCATCCATTCGAACAGCAGTAGAGGCCAGGAGGACCCACGAGGAAGCCGACAAGCCCCAATCGGAGCCTCGCGGTCGGAGTGACGCTACTGGCCGTGACGGTCGGAGCGGTGGTCGCGGCGATCGCCGCAGTATCTGGCGCAGGAACCTGTGACGCCCCCGGCGTTGACCCGCTGATCTCGAGCGGTCCCGCCGACGTGGTCTGCTACCACCTGGTCCGAACCCTGGCCGAGCGCGTCGGCATCGCCACCGCACTGGTGACGGCGATCCTCACGCTGACAGTGATCGGGTTGTCCCGCGTGGTTGTCCAGCAGGCCGGGCCACAGACTCCGGATCGAACACATTAGGTCCCCCGAGCCCGGAGTTTCGGCCCCAGCCGAAAGTTGGAAGAATGTCCGCAGCAGGACAACCGTGACCTGAAGAAGGGAGGTCTCGTGGGCCTCGGCTACGACAAGAGCCTGTACATACTGGCGTTCGACCACAGGGGATCGTTCCAGAAGAAGATGCTGGGGATCTCCGGCTCGCCCACGCCGGAGCAGCGTACGCAGATCTCCGACGCGAAGAGGGTGATCTTCGAGGGATTCCAGCAGGCCATCGAGGAGGGCGCGCCCAGGGAGTTCGCCGGACTCCTGGTCGACGAGGAGTTGGGGACCGACATCGCCCGCACGGCCGAACGACAGGGATTTCAGTTCGCCATGCCCGTCGAGAAAAGCGGCCAGGACGAGTTCGACTTCGAGTACGGTGAGGACGGCTTCGCCCAGCACATCCTGGACTTCGATCCGACGTTCACCAAGGTCCTGGTTCGGTACAACCCTGAAGGCGATCAGGGGATGAACACACGCCAGGCCGGCCGGCTGAGGAAACTCTCCGACTGGCTGCACGACAACGGCCGGAAGTTCCTGTTCGAACTGTTGGTGGCAGCCGAGCCCCATCAGCTGGAGAAGGTCGGTGGCGACGCCGACCGCTACGACAAGGAGATCCGGCCGGGCTTGATGGTGGGGGCGATCAAGGCGCTGCAGGACGCTGGGATCGAGCCGGACATCTGGAAGATCGAAGGTATCGACCAGCGAGAGGACTGCGAGCGGATCGCCCAACAGGTCCGCTCGGGGGGGCGAGGCGGTGTGGCCTGCGTGGTCCTCGGCCGCGGGGCCAACGAGGACGCCGTGATCCACTGGCTTCGCCAGGGAGCCGGTGTTCCTGGATACATCGGGTTCGCCATCGGCCGCACCATCTGGTGGGACGCGCTGAAGGACTATCTGGACCAGGAGACCGATCGAGCCACGGCGGCCAAGACGATCTCCGAGAACTACCGGCGCATGATCGACGTGTACACCTCGGGTTCGAGGGAGCATTCATCGGCGAAGAGCTAGAAGAGGAAGGGGGAGGGGGGATGTCGGTCATCAAGACGATCGATCTGGTCGGCGTATCGACCGAGTCATGGCGAGACGCGGCGGCTCAGGCCCTGGCCGAGGCCGGCAAGACCCTTCGGGGGATCGAAGGTATGGACGTCCTGGAGACGTCGGCCGTCGTCGACGGCGACAAGATCACGGAGTACCACACGCACGTCCGCATCAAGTTCCGCATCGAACGGTAAGGTGACCTCGTACCTCCCGCTAGAATCGCTGCCGTGCCAGCAACCATCCTCGTCGGGACGCAGTGGGGAGACGAGGGCAAAGGCAAGGCCACCGACCTGCTCGCCGGCGAGACCGACTTCGTGGTCCGCTACCAGGGCGGAAACAACGCGGGGCACACCGTTCTGGCGGGGGGACAGCTCCTCAAGCTGCACTTGATCCCCTCGGGGATCCTGTATCCGCACGTCACCCCGGTCATCGCAGACGGTGTTGTCGTCGACCCCGGAATCCTGCTCGAAGAGATGGACGCGCTGGCCAACCAGGGGATCGACCCCTCGCGCCTGGTGGTCTCGGGCAACGCCCACCTGATCATGCCGTACCACCTGGAGCTGGAGAAGGTCACCGAGAGATACCTGGGCAAGCACAAGCTGGGGACGACGAAGCGCGGAATCGGGCCCGCCTATGCCGACAAGGCTTCCAGGATCGGCGTCCGGGTCCAGGACCTCCTGGACCCGAAGATCTTTCGCGAGAAGCTCGAGGTGGTCCTCAAGGAGAAGAACCTCATCCTCGGCGTGACAAAGGCGTACGTGACCAGGGTGGGCTCGGGGCCATTCCCGACGGAGGAACTCGGGCCGGCAGGGACGCACATGGGGCAGAGGGGACAGGAGTTCGGGACGACCACCGGTCGGCCCCGCCGGTGTGGATGGTTCGACGCCGTGCTTTCTCGCTACGCCGCCCGGCTGAATGGACTGAGCGAGATCTTCCTGACCAAGCTCGATGTGCTGTCGGGCCTTTCCGTGTTGAAGGTCTGCACCGCCTACGAGTTCGAGGGGCAGCTGTTCGAAGACTTCCCTCCGAACCAGACGATCTTTCACAAGGCCTCACCTCGCTACGAAGAGGTCCTGGGGTGGTCCGAGGACATCTCGCGGGCGCGTCGGTTCGCCGACCTCCCGGCGGCCGCCCAGGCTTACGTGCGGTTGATCCAGGATCTGGGTGGCGTGCCGGTCAGGCACGTCTCGCTCGGTCCGGACCGAGAGCAGACGCTTTCTCCATGAGGATCCTTGTGGTCGGCGGAGGTGGCCGTGAGCACGCGTTGTGCTGGCGCCTGGCCCAGAGCCCGGCCGTCGATCGGATCTTCGCTGCTCCGGGGAACGCCGGAATGGCTGAACTGGCAACCGTCGTCCCCGTGGCTGTGGGTGACGTGTCGGGGCTGGTGGAACTGGCCGAACGAGAGTCGGTGGATCTCACCGTCGTCGGCCCCGAAGCGCCGCTCGTGGTCGGCCTGGTGGACGAGTTGCAGGCCAGAGGGATGGCCGTATTCGGGCCGACCAGGGAGGCCGCCCGGATCGAGGGTTCGAAGGTCTGGGCGAGATCGCTCTGTGAACGGCACGGCGTCCCGGCGCCCCGGTCTCGGGCATTCGGGGAGGTCGAACCGGCCATCGAGTACCTCGGCCGGATGGAACCCCCCTATGTGATCAAGGCGGACGGCCTGGCCGGCGGCAAAGGTGTGACCATCGCGGAAGACCGGCCGACCGCCCAGGAAGCCTTGGAGGACTGCCTGGTCAATCGGGTCTTCGGAGAAGCCGGTCGGTCGGTGGTGCTCGAGGAATATCTGGAAGGCTCGGAGGTCACGGCCATGGCCGTGACAGACGGCCAGACCATCCTGCCCCTGGCGCTGGCCCAGGACTTCAAGCGCGTCTACGAGGGCGACAGGGGGCCGAACACCGGCGGGATGGGGGCTTACAGTCCGGTTCCGATGGCTCCTCCCGAGGTCGAGAGGCGGATCCTGGATGACGTCCTGCAGGCGACGGCGGACGCTCTGGCCGCTGAAGGCGTCCAGTATCAGGGGGTGCTGTACGCGGGCCTCATGTTGACCACTGGGGGCCCCAAGGTCCTGGAGTTCAACTGCCGGTTCGGCGACCCGGAGGCCCAGGTCGTCCTGCCCCGGCTGCTCGGGAACTTCCCGGAGTTGCTCCTCGCGTGTGTGGAGCGGAACCTGTCCCACTACCAGTTGGCATGGACACCGCAGGCCTGTGTGGGCGTGGTACTGGCCTCGGAGGGCTACCCGGGCCCCGTCGACACGGGCAGGCCCGTTTCTGGGCTGCAGGACGTGGCCAGGCTGGAAGAGGTGCGGGTCTTCCATGCGGGGACGGTTGCGCGGGACGGTAAAGTGGTCACGTCAGGGGGAAGGGTGCTGACCGTGACCGCGCTGGGCTCCGACGTATCGGAGGCTCGCCGCCGTGCATACGAGGCATGCTCCCTGATCCATTTCGACGGTATGCATTACAGAAAGGACATCGCCGAGCGGGCGACGGAGGGGACCGGATGACCGAGGATCTGGGCGCCTTCGACGAGCTCGAGGAAGCGCCCGACGGGCACGATCCGGTGGGACGGCTGGAGTCGGCGGCTTCGCCGGTCCCCAGGGTGTCGGGATCGCCCCTGGTCGGCGTGCTGGTCGGCTCGGCGTCCGACCTGCCGATCATGCAGCAGGCCACGGCGATCCTGGAACGGTTCGGCATCCCCCACGAGATCAGGGTGATCTCCGCCCACCGCAACCCGGACGTGGTGGATGAGTTCGCCAGAACGGCGGAGGAGCGGGGGATGGTCTGTGTGATCTGCGGGGCCGGCTTGGCGAACCATCTCGCCGGAGCGATTGCCGCCCGCACCGCGCTCCCTGTGATCGGGGTCCCGCTGTCCGGGGGGACGCTGGGCGGCATGGATGCCCTGTATTCGACGGTGCAGATGCCCAGGGGTGTGCCGGTGGCCACGATGGCGATCGATGGAGCGGTGAACGCGGCGATCCTGGCGGCCCAGATCCTGGCGGTCAGAGATCCTGCCGTCAGGGCAAAGATCTACGGGTTCAAGGATTCGCTGGCCGAAGGATTCCGCCCGTGAGAAGCACGCGTCGACCCGATCCTTCCGGGTCGTGATTCCCAGGTACACGCTTCCGGAGATGGCCTCGGTGTGGTCCGAGGAGGCCAAGCTCTCCCACTGGCTCCGGATCGAACTGCTCGCGTGCGAGGGCTGGGCCCGGCTGGGGAAGGTCCCGTCCGAGGACCTGGAACAGATCAAGGCGAGGGCCGTGGTCCCCACGCCCCAGCGAGTGGCGGAGATCGAGAAGATCACCGACCACGACGTGGCAGCGTTCGTGGAGGCTGTGGCCGAGCCCCTCGGCGAGGCCGGGAGGTGGATCCACTTCGGGCTCACATCGAGCGACGTGGTGGATACAGCGCTCGCCCTGCAGTTGCGCGCCGCGATCGACCTGATCCTACAGCGAGTCGAGACGCTGCTGGGGGTGGTCCGGCGCCGGGCGTTCGAGCATGAGTTCACTCTTTGCATCGCGCGCACCCACGGCGTGCACGCAGAACCGACCACGTTCGGCCAGAAGCTGGCTCTGTGGGCGTTCGAGCTCGACCGCGACCGAGAGCGTCTCCGCCGAGCTCGCGAGGCCGTCGCCGTGGGGAAGCTGTCCGGCGTGGTCGGGACGTATTCCCAGATCGATCCCAGGGTCGAGGAGTACGTGTGCGCGCAGCTCGGCATACGCCCGGCCGAGGCCACCAGCCAGGTGATCCAGCGGGACGTGCACGCCGAGTTCTGCTGGTCCCTGGCCGCGACGGCCGCAACCCTCGAGCGCATCGCCCTGGAGATCAGGCACCTGGCCCGCACCGAGGTGCGCGAGGTCCAGGAACCGTTCACGCGAGGACAGAAGGGCTCCAGTGCCATGCCTCACAAGCGCAACCCCATCATCTCCGAGCGGATCTGCGGCCTGTCCCGGGTGGTGCGGTCGAACCTGCAGGCGGCGCTGGAGGATATCGCGCTCTGGCATGAACGTGACATCTCTCACTCGAGCGTGGAGCGGGTGATCCTCCCCGACTCCTCCATCGCCGTCGACTACCTCCTGCACCTCGCGACTGGGCTCGTCGACGGGTTGGTGGTGGATGCTCAGCAGATGCGGGAAAACCTCGACTCCACAGGGGGACTGTTCTTTTCCCAGAGGGTCATGTCTACACTCGTCGAGCGGGGCATGGACCGCGATGACGCCTACAGGGCCGTGCAGCGTGCCGCCGCAGACACGTGGGAGCGAGGTGTTCACTTCCGGGAACGGATGTGGGAAGAGATCGAGGCTCTGGGGGTGATCTCCCGGGACGAGTTCTGGGGGTTGTTTGCTCTCCGGCCCTTCGTCGAACATCTGGGGCGGGTGTTCGACCGCCTGGAAAAGTTGAATGTGGCCGGGGCGCCGCCCGTGGAACGCCAGAGCTCTCCGTGGGTCGAGGGCCAGCCGGGTGCACCGGCAGGCGCCACAACCCGGAACCGGAGCGATGGATGAGGGTCGCAGACCTCCACGCCCGCGGCAAGGTCCGGGACATCTTCGCGGCCGGTGAGGACCTCGTGATGGTCGCCACCGATCGCATCTCCGCGTTCGACGTCGTCCTGCCACAGGCCATCCCGACGAAGGGTCAGGTCCTGACCGGGCTGTCCCTCTACTGGTTCGACAGGACGACCTCCATCGTGGCCAACCAGGTCATCACGGCCGACGTGGCCACGTTCCCCGAGCCGTTTCCGGAGAATGGGGAGGAGCTGGCCGGGCGGGCCATGCTGGTGAAGCGGGCGAAGATGATCCCCCTCGAGTGCGTGGCTCGCGGTTACCTGTCGGGGTCCGGATGGAAGGAGTACAGGGAGTCCGGCCGCGTCTGTGGGATCGAGCTTCCTCCCGGCATGGTCGAGTCTGACAGGCTTCCGGAGCCGATCTTCACGCCGGCCACGAAAGCCGAGACCGGCCACGACCTCAACATCACTCTCGAGCAGGCTGCCGAGATGGTGGGGCGGGGTCTGGCCCAGAAGCTCAAGGAAGCGACGCTTTCCCTCTACGAGTTCGGAGCTGCACACGCCCTCGAGCGTGGGATCATCCTGGCGGACACGAAGTTCGAGCTCGGGTTCGTCGACGGGGAGCTGATCCTGTGCGACGAGGTCCTGACTCCTGACTCCTCCCGGTTCTGGCCAGCGGACCGTTACGAGCCGGGTCGCCCCCAACCTTCGTTCGACAAGCAGTACGTGAGGGACTGGCTGGATGCGAGCGGCTGGAACCACGAACCGCCGCCCCCGGACCTCCCCGACGAGGTCATCGAGCAGACGGCTGCGCGGTATCGCGAGGCCTATGAACGCATCACTGGGGAAGCATTCGGCGATTACCTTGCCCGTGTGGGAGCGCGCCGGTGAGATATCGGTTCGAGCTCATGGTCTCGCTGAAGGAGGGGCTGCTGGACCCGCAGGGCAAGGCCGTGCTGGAAGCCTTGCCCACCCTCGGGTGGGATAACGTGTCCGAGGTCAGAGTGGGCAAGCGCATCGAGCTGTTGGTGGAATCCGAATCCAGGATCCAGGCACGATCTCAGGTGGAGGAGATGGCCCGGAGGTTCCTCTCGAACCCCGTCATCGAGGATTTCGTCATCCTAGTCGGCGACACCGTTCCTTCGGCGGAGGGAGCCGGATGAAACCAAGGGTGGCCGTGGTGACCTTCCCCGGATCCAACGACGATCGAGATGCCCTGCGTGCAATCGAGCTCATGGGGGGTGACCCTGTACCCGCCTGGCACGGCGACCGCGATCTCCAGGAAGCCGATGCTGTGATCCTCCCCGGCGGGTTCTCCTACGGCGACTACCTGCGGACGGGGGCCATCGCCCGGTTCGCGCCGGTCATGGCGGCGGT
>WNFV01006952.1_pt1 | contig 15119 bp, 13 predicted proteins | sample 5400101 | NCBI WGS metagenome assembly WNFV01 (sample SAMN13153361, study PRJNA577476) | soil metagenome | isolation source: 115 cm soil or saprolite under grassland replicate 1 | place: USA:California | collected 2016-06-15 | reverse complement strand
TGCTGTCCTGCCTTCGAAAAGCCGTTGACGTTCAACACCAGCGCCGTGCGCCCTCGGGCGGCGCGAAACGCGTAGATATCGGTCAGATCCAACCGCACGTCGCCGCCGGGCGGGGTCAGACCAGGGGCGTCGAGGTGGTCGGCGGCATCGGCACCCGAGGGGCCGCCGCCGACCGCGATGGCGACGCCGGCCGTGAGCCCGAGGGCGAGGACGGCCGCCGCCAATGCGACTGTCTTGGCACGCAAGCTGCGCAACGGTTCTCCTTTCCGACGGCCGGTAGGGGTCTGCGGTGTCGAAGCCGTCGTAACGGGGCTGATTCGCGCGATACGCGCAACCGGTTCGGCCGAACCGAAGCTGCATCCGCCGCGAATCAGCCTGGATGGGCAAGACTCCCCTGGCGATGCCGCGCTCGTTCGCCCACCTCTCGGATGAGGCCGTCGTAGCACTGGTCGCACGCTCCGACGACACGGCGCTCGCGGAGCTGTACGACCGCTTCGGACGAGTGGCGTACGGAGTCGCGCTGCGGATCCTCCGCGACGAGAAGCTCGCCGAGGACGCGGTGCAGGAGGGATTCCTCACGGCCTGGCGTACCGCCGACCGCTTCAGGCCCGAACGGGCAAAGGCCAGTACCTGGCTGCTGACGCTGGTACACCGTCGCGCGGTCGACCTCGTGCGCCGCGAGGACCGGCGACGCGCCGAGCCCCTTCCTGAGACAGTCGAGCCGGCACCGTCGGAGTCGGCGGAGGAAGACGCGTGGCTGCGCTTCGAGCGCGAGCGCGTGCAGGCCGCGCTGAGGCAGCTTCCCGACCAGCAACGAGAAGCGCTCGAGCTGGCCTATTACGGCGGTTTCAGCCAGTCCGAGCTGGCGGAAAGGCTCGGACAGCCCGTCGGTACGATCAAGAGCAGGATGTTCACCGGCCTTGCCCGGCTTCGCGAGCTCTTGGCGGAGCCTGGGCCCGGAGAGACGGCATGGAAGCCAACGCCCTCCACGACTTGACGGCAGCGTACGCGCTCGACGCCCTCGACCCCGAGGACGCGCGCGAGTACGAGGCGCACCTGGCGCGGTGCGAGCGCTGCCGTGACGAGCTCACCTCGCTCTCGGAGGCCTCCGCGTCGCTCGCCTACGCGACCGAAGCACCCAGTCCCCCGCCGGAGCTCCGCGAGCGCATCCTCGGGCAGGCGCGCAGCGAGCGCGCGAACGTCGTGCCGCTGCGGCCGAGCTGGGCGGTTCCGGCCGTTGCGGTCGCCGCCGTCGCCGCCTGCGCGGCGATCGGGCTTGGCATCTGGGCCGCCTCACTCTCGGGCAAGCTCGACCGCCGCGACGACGCGCTCGCGCGGCAGGAACACGTCACGAAGCTTCTCGCTCAGCCGGACGCGCAAACGATCTCGTTCGACCAAGGAACGCTCGTCGTGACTCGAAGCGGAGACGGAGCGCTCATCCTCAGGAAGCTCGAGCGGGTCGGCTCGGGCCGGACCTATGAGGCGTGGGTGGCCGCCGGCGGCGCCCCCGAGCCCGCCGGCCTCTTCGACGGTGGCGAGGTGGTCTCGGTTCCACTGGCTCGGCCCGTCCCGGAGGGGGCTCTCGTGATGGTCACCGAGGAGCGGGCCGGAGGAACCGATGCCCCGACGAGTCAGCCCTTCGTGAGAGTCAAGAACACCACTCAGAGCTAAACTCCGACGCTTGCTTCGCCGCAGCCGCAGCTCGGCGCCCGCTCCCAACGGGCGCCGGCGGAGGATCCGCAAGCTCCGCCTCGCCGCTCTCCTCTTCATCCTCTTGCTCCTTGGCATCACGTCCTTCACGTTTGGCCTGATCACGGCGGTGGCGAGCCAGGTTCCCAACTGCGACCCCGGCCGCGTCCCCCACGAGGTGGATGGGCACATCTTCGCGAACGACGACCACACGATCCTCGCGACACTTCGTGGAGCGGAGAGCCGGATCCTCGTCGACCCGAACGAGATCGCGCCGATCATGCAGCTGGCGATCGTCGCGATCGAGGACAAGCGCTTCTACCAGCATCGCGGCGTTGATCTACGCGGTATCGGACGCGCGGTCTGGGCCGACATCACCAGCAAGAAGGTGGTGCAGGGCGGCTCGACGATCACGCAGCAGTTCGTCAAGAACTCGTGCGTGACGACGAAGCGGACGATCAGCCGCAAGCTGAAGGAGGCGGCGCTCGCCTGGCAGCTCGAGCAGCACTGGTCGAAGGACCGGATCCTGACGGCCTATCTGAACACGATCTACTTCGGGAACGGGGCGTACGGAATCCAGAGGGCCGCGCAGACGTACTTCAACACCAGCGCCGCCAAGCTGACGCTGCCGCAGGCGGCGCTGCTCGCGGGGATCCCGGCCGACCCCTCACGCTACGACCCGGTGGTGAATCCGCGGACCGCTCGAGCACGCCGGCTCGAGGTGCTGGAGGCGATGCTCTCCCAGCACGAGATCTCGGAGCTGGATCTCACACAGGCGGATCGCGCACCGCTCCCGCGCGCCGCGAACGTCCGCCTGCCTGGGATCCAGGGACCGGCGCCGTACTTCGTCAACTACGTCAAGCAGCAGTTGATCGAGCAGTACGGCACTCGGCGCGTCTTCGGCGGCGGGCTCAATGTGCAGACGACGATCGACCTCGGCCTTCAGAAGCTCGCCCGCCGGGCGATCGAGAGCGTCCTGAAGGAGCCGGACGGCCCCTCGGCCGCGCTCGTCGCCGTGCGTCCTAGCACCGGAGAGATCCTGGCCATGTACGGCGGCGACAACTTTCGCCAGAGCCAGTTCAACCTCGCGGTCCAGGGCGAGCGGCAGCCGGGTTCCTCGTTCAAGCCGTTCGTCCTCGCAACGGCCCTGAAGCAGGGGATCTCTCCCGCGACCACGTTCGCCTCACGTCCGGTCTCGATCTTCATCGGCGACAAGTACTGGGTCGTCCACAACTACGAAAACGACTACATCGGGTCAGCCGACCTGACGACGGCGACGATCCTGTCGGACAACAGCGTCTTCGCTCAGCTCACCCGCCTCGTGGGACCTGCGAACGTCGCGCGGACTGCGCGCAAGCTTGGAATCACGAGGCGTCTCAATCCCTACTTCGCAATCGGCCTCGGCGCCGATCCCGTGAGCCCGCTCGAGATGGCGCGGGCCTTCTCCACCTTCGCAAACGAAGGCCGCCGAGTCGACGGCGCCGCCTTTGGGAACCGGCCGCGCGCAATCGCGCGGGTGCGGAACGCGCACGGAAAGATCGTCGACGACAACAAGCCGATCAACCGTCCGGTGCTGACGCGCGACGAGACGGGAGTCCTGACAAGCATCCTCGAGGGCGTCATCCGGTCGGGCACGGGCCAGCGCGCGAGGCTCCCCGACCGTACCGCCGCGGGAAAGACCGGGACGACCGAGAACTACGGCGACGCCTGGTTCGTCGGCTATACCCCGCAGCTCGCGACCGCCGTCTGGGTCGGATATCCGAACAAGCTGGTCCCGATGCTGACGCAGTACCACGGCGATCCCGTAGCAGGCGGCACTTTCCCGGCGGAGATCTGGCGCGTCTTCAACCAGCTGGCCCTCGCCGGGACGGAGCCGGAGTCCTTCCCGAGCTACTCGTACGAGTACGCGTCCTCCAAGCGCGTTGTCTGGCGGGACGGCCGTCTTCAGCTCGATAACGGTTACTGCCAGCAGACCGCACTCGTGTCGTACTTCGTCGGCCACGGGCCGGGCCGGACGGCGAACTGCAAGCCGAACGAGGTGGACATCCCGCGCGTGATCGGCATGAAGATCGCAAGCGCGAAGCTCAAGCTCGCCTCGCAGCCGCTGACCGCGAACATCGTGTACAAACCGGCGCGGCCCGAACAGCGGATCGATCTCGTGCTCGACCAATTCCCGCGCAGGGGGCACGCCTCCTCGTACGACACGGTCACGCTCGTGCTGGCCAAGGCGCTGCACGGTGTCGTGCCGAGCGTGATCGGACTCTCTCTCCGCGAGGCGCGCGGTCGCCTACGCAGCAGAGGATTCGTCCCCGCGATCGATCGGTTCGCGGACGGACGAGCCGGCCGCGTGCTGGCGCAGACACCGCCGGCGGGGGTCGCCGGCGCACCTCGTCTTCGGGTCAGGCTCGTCGTAGGGCACGGCTGATCTCCGCGGAAAGTGCCTACGCACTTTGGGCGGGTGAGAAGCTAGGACTTCGCTTCGCTCGTAGACTGGGAGCGAGGCGCTGCGCGCCTCGCTGAACGGCTCAGGAACGGCGAGCCGCCCAGCATGTACCGCCAGCTCAGCTCGGTCGCGCGCGTTATTCCGATGCGCGGCCCAGTCAGGATCTCCGGCACTTCGGCTCGCGGCTCGAGCCTGAACGGCGGCGCGTCCAGCGCGAGTCCGTCATGCTTACACGTGATCCCGAGGGCCTGGCAGAGCTTCCCCGGGCCCGAGCAAAGGGCGCGCACCTCCTCCACCCCGCGCCGCCTGCGCTGCTCGTCGATGTTCGTCGTCGGCTCCAGCGCCCGGATGAGGACGGCCTCGGCAACTCCTTCCTCGCCACAGACGAGGTTGAGACACCAGTGGATCCCGTACGAGCGATAGACGTACGCATGCCCCGGCGGGCCGAACATCGCCTCGTTGCGCGCGGTGCGGCCGTGGTAGCCGTGGCTCGCGGGATCCTCATGGTCGTATGCCTCCACCTCGACGATGCAGCCGCCAACGCCGTCGACGAGCAGCGTGACGCCGATCAGATCGGGCGCGACCTCGTGGACGCTGCGCGCGAAGAACACCTTGGGAATCACTTCTTCGCCTTCGAGTCGTAGCGGAGCAGCGACGGGATCGCGAGTGCGAGCAGTACGGATCCCGCGACGCACGCAATCCCACCCGAGACGATGGAGAAACGAACGCTCGTCAGCGACGCGAGGGCACCCGCCTCGAGATTGCCGAGCCTCGGTGCGCTCGTCACCTGCGCGAGATACGCGGCCGAGATGCGGCCCTGCAGCGCGTCAGGCGTCCTCGTGAGCATGATGGTGTTGCGCAGGACCGCGCTGACGGCGTCTGCAGCGCCGGCGGCAGCAAGGAGGATCACAGCGAGCCAGAGAGTATTTGCGAAGCCGAAAGCGGCGATCGCAACTCCCCAGAAAGAAGCGGCGACGAAGATCGCGACTCCTTGCCTTCGCACGTGGCCGATCCAGCCCGAAACGAGCGCCACGACCAGCGCACCGGCAGCAGGTGCGGCGTAGAGATACCCAACGGCCTGCGGTCCCGCATGCAGGTACGTGATCGCAATCGCCGGAAACAGGGCGCTCGGCATCCCGAAGACCATCGCGTTCGTGTCGACCAGGAAGCAGCCGAGGATGACGCGCTGCCTGCGGAGGTAGCGGAAGCCTTCGATCACGGAGCGCAGGCCGGGCGGCTCGCCTCCGCCCAAGGGCACGATCGAGGGGAGTAGCCAGAAAGCCACTAACGACGCGGTGAACCCGCCGACGCCGACTGCGTAGGCACCGGCCAGGCCGATCGTTGCGATGAGGACACCTCCGAGCGCCGGACCGGCGACCGAGCCGAGGCTGCTGTAGAGCGAGTTCAACGCGAGTGCGGCGGTGATGTGCTCGGACGGCACTAGCCGCGGGATCAGCGACCGCGACGCGCCTGCGCCGAATGACGAGAAGGCCGCCGCGAAGAACGCAAGTACGAAGCACGCCTCGACGCGCGGGTGCGCCAAGGCCGCATTGACGACGAGGCCGGCAACCGACGCGGCCGTGCCCGCCTCAGTCCATATGAGCAGCCTGCGCCGGTCCAGCGCGTCCGCGGCCGCCCCGCCGATGAAGGTCAGGGTCAGGAGCGGGACGAGCTCGACGATCGCGATCGCGCCAACGGCGAACGTGGACCTCGTGAGCTGGTAGACCTGATACGGGAGGGCTACGTACGTGACCTCCCCGAGGACGAACGACAAGGTCTGGCCGATCCAGAGACGGCGATACGCCGGCGATGAGCGGAGCGGCGTGACGTCCAGGAGAAACCGCCGGAATCCCGCCGGTTGGGTCACGCCTCGCTCACCGCCGGACCAACGTCGGCCCGGGGCGGCGGCGTGAGATCCGTCAAAAGAGCTTGGAGTCGTCCGGAGCTGAGGTGGCTTCGAGCAGGCGCCGGGCTCGGCGGCCGAGGTCGCCGAGGTCGACACGGCCGGCCTCGGTCTGCTCGGCGATGCGCTCGGCGAGATCGAGCGCCTGGTCGACGATCGGCGAGCCGCCGGCTGTGTCGTGGCCCATGTCGTACAGAATCGTGCGCTCCGTGCGGGAGGCGACGATGGGATCGGGCACACCCTCGATCCAGACGCGGGTGCGCCGGCCATGTCCCCGCTCGCCCTCGCCGAGCGGCTCGAGCGCGTAGATCTTGTCGGCCCGAGCGTACTTGCCGAAGCCGAGGAAGATCATCCGCGTCGGTTCAGCCACGGGAGGATTATCGCGTCACCGCTCAGGAGTCATCTTCCGACCGTTGGCGATCGCTCTCCTCACTCACGCGTTCCTCAGGCGACTCTTCTTCCTCGGGCCGCTCGGGCTGAGGGATGCGGAACGCCGTCACGACGGCAAGACCGATCCAGAGCAGGTCCCATCCGCTCCAGACGTCGCTCTTGTCGTCCATGAAGAGGTCGACCGTGTCACGGGAGAAGACCGGCAGGGAAATTCCGAGCTTGTCCAGATCTTCCTGGTTGGCCCACACGAACGAGAGGTACTTCCCGATCAGCACCCCCGCCAGGGCCAGCACGACGGCGAGGAGCTGGAGCGGCAGGCCGCGCCGGCCGCGCCCACCGAAGACGACCGCAGTCCCGACGATGAAGCCGATTCCCCACGCCGTAAAGCCAACCTCGTAGTTGGTCCACTTGCCGATCAACCCCCAGATCACGCCGCCCGCGAGCGCCGCCACGACTCCTGCCCCTGCCGCAGTCAGCAGGTCGTCGCCTCGGACGTCGCGGATGGGGCTGGCTCCAGGGGTCAGGTCTTGCATTTACTCACGTGCCGCGTGTCGCGCCTTGGAAGGCGTCACCGCTTCGCGTAGCACCTCCACCACTCTTGCCTGGTCTTCGGGCTCGATCTGCGTGAAGAAGGGGAGAGCGAGCGTCCGCGCCGCAGTGTGCTCCGCGACTGGACAAAGCCCTTTGGCGAAGCTGTAGCGCTCCCGCATGTACGACTGGAGGTGGATGCACGGGACGTACTCGGCCGTAGCGACGCCCTGGCGGCGCAGTGCATCCATCACGCCGGCGCGGTCGAGATCCTCGTCGAGCTTCACCACGTACACGAACCACGAACGGCGATGCTCCGGGTCGTCCGGTGTCGGCGCTTCGACGCCTTCGACATCCTCGAGCAGCTCGCCGTAGCGCCGTGCGGCCTCCGCGCGGAGCTCGAGGATTCGATCGAGCTTCTCCAGCTGAGCGAGGCCGATCGCAGCCTGGACGTCGGTCCAGCGGTAATTCATTCCGAGGCGCACGTGGTGGAACCAGCCCCCTCCGTCGTACGAGCGCCCCTGATTGCGCAGGCTGCAGAGGAGCCGCCATTCCTCCTCGGAGTGCGTCGTCACCACCCCGCCCTCGCCGGTTGCCATCTGCTTGTTCGGGTAGAAGGCGAACACGGCGGAAGTCCCTTGCCCGCCGAGGGGCTGACCCTTGTATTCGGCGCCGAGCGACTCGCAGGCATCCTCGATCAGCACCAGCCCATGCCGGTCGGCGATCGCGCGCAGCTCGTCGAGCTCGCAGGGAAGGCCGAACATGTCGACCGCGACGATCGCGCGCGTGCGCTCGGTGACCGCCGCCTCAACCGCACCAGGATCCATGTTCAGCGTCGTGCCGTCGACGTCGGCGAAGACAGGCGTCGCGCCTTCGAGGATGAAGCAGTTGGCGGACGCGACGAACGAGAGCGGCGAGGTGATCACCTCGTCCCCCACACCGAGCCCCGCGATCTTGCACAGCAGGTGTAGACCGGCGGTCCCGCTCGAGAGCGCGGCCGCGTACGGCGCGCCGACGCGTTCCGCCAACTGCTCCTCGAAGCGGTCGATCCAGGGGCCAAGCGAGAGACGCCCCGATCGCAGCACCTCCAGGACGAGCTCCTCCTCCCGCTCGTCGAGCCAGGGCCGGGAGAGCGGGATCTCCCGGACTGCCTCCGTCACGCTTCGGCTCGCGCTCGCTCGGTCGACGCGTACTCGAGCCACTGCGACCAGCGCTCACTGCGGCCGCGCACGGTGTCGAGGTATGCCTTCTGGATCGCGAGCGTCACGGGACCCGGAGGCCCGATTGGCTGGTCGTCGACCTCGCGCAGCGGCGTCACTTCGGCTGCGGTCCCGGTCATGAAGACCTCGTCGGCGAGGTAGAGGTCGGTGCGAATCAGCTGCTTCTCGACGACCGTGTGGCCGAGGTCCTGGGCGATCTGAATGACCGTGTCACGCGTGATCCCGGGCAGGATCGAGGCGGAGAGGTCGGGCGTGTAGATCGTCCCGTCCTTCACGAGGAAGACGTTCTCGCCCGAGCCGTCGGCGATGAAGCCGTCGTCGGTGAGCAGGATCGCCTCGTCGTAGCCCGCTCGGTTCGCCTCCATCACCGCGAGCATGGAGTTGAGGTAGATGCCGGTTGCTTTTGCGACGTGCGGGATGACGTTGGGACCAACTCGCGTCCAGGACGAGATCTTGGCGCGAATGCCCTTCTTCAATCCCTCCGCCCCGAGATATGTGCCCCACGGCCAGCTCATGATCACCACGTCGACCGGATTGCCGGTCGCGGCCACGCCGAGCTCGCCGTAGCCGAAGAACGCAATCGGGCGCAGGTAGCACTCCGGCATTCCGTTCGCGGCGATCAGCTCCATCGACGCCGCGCGGAGCTCGTCGACCGTGTACGGGAGTCCCATGTTGAGGAGCTGCGCCGAGTTCTGCAGGCGCTGCAGGTGGTCGGTCAGCCGGAAGACGGCGGTGCCCTTGGATGTCTCGTAGGCCCGGATACCCTCGAACACCCCGGAGCCGTAATGCAGGCCGTGCGTCCCGACGTGGACCTTGGCGTCGGCCCAGTCGATGAGCTCGCCGTTCATCCAGATCTTCTCGAGTTCCTGCATGGAGACTCTCCTTTGAGGGGCGGGCCGGGCCGGAAATCGAATTCTACCTCTGCCCCCTGTCGAGAACCTCCCCCCTTTAAGTCCCTAGGCCTCGAGCAGGAGGTCCGCGGTCTCCGCACGCGTCAGCCGCGTCAGCTGAGACGGTGCCAGCCCGAGAACATGGCGAGGCGATCCGGCTTCGAGCCAGACGGTTGCCGCGGTGAGAACGGAGCGATCCAGGAAGACGCGCGCGGGCTGAAACGGGAACGCGGGCAGGGGCGCCGGAACGAGAGTGGCGCATCGCGCCACCGCGGCGAGCTTGTCACGATCGATCGCACGGTCGACCGGGACGAGCGCGACAAGCGTTCGGCGGTCGCAATCGAACCCGGCGGCGCGAACTCCCGGCCCGGGCGCCTCCTCGACGCCCGTGGGAAGCTGCTCGAGCTGACCCTGCGCCCCCGAGGCGCGTAGGAAAGCTGCGATTCGCTCGACCGGGTCGGGCCACATCGAGGCCGACATTAGATGCGGCGCAACCAGTTCGCGCGCTCCGCCGTTGTGGAATGGCACGCAACCATCGGGAGACGATTCATGAGCGAAAGCGAAATGCGAATCGCGTACACAGAGGCGCTGTTCCGCGACGTCAACGAGAGGATCGCCGAGACCGCCGAGCGTTTAGGCGCAGACGAGACCGAGTTCGTCTGCGAGTGTGGAGATCCGGCCTGCGCCGAACGGGTGCCGGCCAGCCTCGACGAGTACGAGCGGGTTCGGGAGGACGCTACGCATTTCCTCCTCGTGCCCGGGCACGAGAACTCGCGTATCGAACGGGTCGTCGAGCGCCCACGCCTGCGCCTCGCAGTCGTCGCGAAGTTCAACAAGCTCGTGGCACGCACGGTGCGCAGGCTCGATCCCCGCGCCGACTCAGCATAGAGCGCGAACTACTCCAGCGAGATGAAGCGCGCCTCCTCGAACTCCGAGTGGAGCCGCTCCGCGAGCTCCGGCGGCGCCGGGCTGTCGATCGAGAGCGCCATCAGCGCCTGGCCGCCACGGCGCGTGCGCGAGACGGTCATGTTCGCGATGTTCACCCCCGCCTCCCCGAAGAGCGTGCCCACGCGGCCGATCACGCCCGGGACGTCGTCGTAGCGGAAGAACACGAGGAGCGGCGCGAGCTCCATGTCGAGCTCGAAGCCGAGCGCACTCACGAGCCAGAGCCGATTGTCGTTGCCGATCGTGGTACCGGCGACGCGGAGCGCGTTGCCGTCGGAGACGGCCTCGATGCGCACGAGATTCGTGAAGTCGCGCGACGAGCGCCGGCGCTCCTCCCGCACCTCGACACCGCGCTCGGCTGCGATCACCGGCGCATTGACGTAGTTCACCGGCTGGTCGGAGCGGCCCTGGAAGGCCCCGTTCAACGCGGCGACGGTGAGTAGACGCGTGTCGTACTGCGCGAGGGCGCCGAAGAACGTGAGCCGCAACTCCTCGACCCGCCCCTCTGCGAGCTCCATCGCCAGGCGGCCGAGCTTAGCCGCCAGCGGGATGTAGACGCCGAGCACCTCGAGGTCCTCCGCTCCGATCACCGGGATGTTGACCGCGTTCGTAACGAGCCCGCCCTCGAGCGCCGCCGCCACCTGCTCGGCGATGATCACACTCGCGCGGTCCTGCGCCTCCTCGGTCGAGGCGGCGAGGTGCGGGGTGACGACGACGTTGTCGACCTCCAGTAGCGGACCTGAGTACGGCTCTGTCGAGAAGACATCGAGCGCCGCGCCGCCGACCTGGCCCGACTCGAGCGCCGCGAGCAGCGCCTCCTCGTCGACGAGCTCGCCGCGGGCCGCATTCACGATCCGGACCCCGGTCCGCATCTTCGCGAAGGCGTCGGCGCCGATCGACCTGCGAGTCTCGTCCGTCAGCGGAAGGTGAAGCGTGAGGAAGTCGGCGGCCGTGAAAACCTCGTCCTCCTTCTCCACGCGTTCGACGCCGAGCTCGCGAAAGCGCTCCGGTGCGACAAACGGGTCGTACGCAACGACGCGCATCCCGAGCCCGGCGGCGCGACGCGCGACCTGCTGTCCGATGCGGCCGAACCCGAGCACGCCGAGTGTCTTGTCCGCAAGCTCGATGCCGCCGTACGTCTTGCGCTCCCAGCGTCCCTGCTTGAGCGCGGCGTGAGCCTGGGGGATGTTCCGCGTCAGAGCGACGAGCAGCCCGATGGTGTGCTCGGCGGCCGATATCACCGTCGACTCGGGCGCATTTGCCACGACGATGCCGCGACGCGTCGCCGCGTCGACGTCGACGTTGTCGATCCCGACCCCGGCCCGGCCGATCACCTTGAGGCGCTCACCGCGTTCGATCACGTCCGCCGTCAGCTTCGTGGCCGAGCGGATGACGATGGCGTCGTAGCGCCCGATCGTCTCGGCAAGGTCCGACTCGCCGTCGACGTCGACCTCGAAGCCGCGCTCGCGGAGGAGGCGGATCCCGGCCTCAGCGATCTCTTCGCGGACGAGGACTCTGCTCAAACGGGAGTGTGCTCGGCCCAGGCTTCGAGCGCGCGCGTCACGGCAACGCCGCGCTCGACCTCCGCGCCGGCGTCGGCGAGCGTGAGCTCGACCGCCGCGAGCGCTGTGACGATGTCGAAGACGTCGAACCAGCCGATGTGGCCGATGCGGAAGATCTTGCCCTTCAGCTCGCCCTGCCCGTTCGCGATCGTGATTCCGAAGCGGTCTCGCAGCGCGGCGACGATCTCCGTCGCGTCGACGCCGTCGGGCGCCCGGATCGCCGTCACGACGGCGGCGCGCTCCTCGTCCGGAGAGAAGAGCTCGAGTCCCATCGCCTTGGCGCCTTCCCGACAGGCCCGCCCGAGCCGGGCGTGACGGTCGAACGCCGCCTCGAGACCTTCGTCGAGCAGGAGACCGAGCGCGACGTCGAGCGCCCGCACGATCGAGACGGCGGGCGTGAACGGGGCGTCGAGCTTCGCCTGCGCCTTGTGGGTGCGCTCCCAGTCGAGGACGTAGCGCGGAGCAGTCGCGCGTGCCGCAGCCTCGAGCGCGGCAGGCGAAACCGATGCGAATGCGACACCGGGCGGACACATGAGCGCCTTCTGCGAGCCGGAGACGACGACGTCGATTCCCCAGGCGTCCGTCTCGAGCGGCACCGCTCCGAGGCTCGAGACAGCATCGACGACGACGAGCGCACCGGCCTCCTTTGCGACAGCCGCGAGCGCCTGCACGTCGCAGACGACCCCTGTCGACGTCTCGGAATGTGTGAGGTAGACGACGCTGACGGGACCGGCGTCCGCGAGCGCCGAACGAAGGTCCTCCGGCTCGGGCGTCTCGCCCCAGTCGAGCCGCACGTGCAGGAGCTCGACGCCGAACGCTTGCACCATCCCCGCCCAGCGCTCGCCGAAGTTGCCGGCGGAGAGGACGAGCTGCCGGTCGCCGGGTGAAGTCAGGTTCGCGACCGCAGACTCGAACGCACCGGTCCCGGACGTCGTGAACATCAGGACGTCGTGTTCGGTTCGGTACACCTCTCGCAGGCGAGCGAGGCACCGCTCGTAGATCTCGCGGTAGTCACGCGCGCGATGGTGGACGACGGGCTCGGCGAGCGCGGCGAGCACTTCCGGCGGGACCGGCGTGGGCCCCGGAGTGAACAGGTAGCGCCGCTCGGCCATTCTCCCTGAGCCTAGCGGCGGCGGTGGCTGGAGAAGGTGATGACTTGCTGGAACGAGGGTCGGTTGGTCCAGCGCGCCGTCATCGGGAGGAAGCCGAACCTGAGACGCTCGCCCGTCGCGTCGGCACGCCACCGGCTCGGGTCGGGCCCCTGGGCCGCCGCGAGCTCCTTTCCGGCGGCCTCGATCGGCGCCCAGAGCCACGCGCGGCAGAGCTCGAGATCGCCGTGACCGCAGAAGGTCGGTGGCCCGGCGTTGAGATCGCGGACGATGTAGCTGTACCACCCGCCGTAATACGAGGACCCTCGAGTTGGCCCGATCGTCCACGGAGACCAGCGACTTCAGGTGATCCGTGAGCGGGCCCAGCGTCGGTCGCATCACGGCGTCCGCCACGCCCGGCCACGCCGCGTCCATGATCGCCGCGCCGGGATCGTCGATGTTGCCGTCGAGGTCGCGGTCGAGCCGCGACGCACCGCCCTTCATCCAGGCGACCATGGTGTCGAGCAACGGGCAAGACGGCGACGGCACCGAGATCCTGCGTCGCGGCCGCGTTCATCGCGGCGACGAGGGTCGCGAGGGTGTGCTTACCGCGCTTCGCGACCTGATCCACCAGAAGCTGCACCCGCTGCACGGGCCCGAAGCTCCAGTTGTCATCGGATGCCGAGAAGCCGCGAGCGGGCTTGTTGTTCCAATTCAGGATGACGCCGTTTCGCGGACCGTCGGTGCCGCGAGCATGCCGGCGCAGCGGCTCGAAGCCTCGCCATTCGTACTGGCCGCTCCCGTTCGTCGGCAGGCCGGTGCCGACGCCTGCTGCCCGCACGGGCAACCGACCGCTGGAGAACATCGCGATGTCACGATCGTCCGCGTAGAACCAGTTGAACGTGAACTCGAGCTGGTTCATCGCGCGGAACAAGCTCGGCACATCGTGGACGCGATTCATGTTCAGGTCCTGGAATGCGAGCGCAGAGAGCAGTTCGCGACCGCGCGTCGAGCGCCGCGTCGAGATCGCGACGCGCCGTCCCGCGACTCTCGCGTAACCGGCAACCGGCCCGTGCACGGTCTCGGCGAAACGATTTTTCGGTCGGGTTGGGTCGCTGTGCCTTTCAGGACGCCTGCAGCAACGGTCGTCATCGCGCGGCATTCGCCCTTGTAGAGGTAGTGGCCGTCGTCACCACCGCAGAGCGTCTCGACGTACTGATCGACGATGTCCGAGTTGGCCGACGTCACGCTCCACGCGAAGTCCTTGCCGCGCCCGAGCAGGACGTAGAACGAGAGGCCGGGGAAGGAGGCGCCGCGCGCGTTGATCCCGCCGCCGTGTAGGTCGAGCTCGAGCAGCAGCTCCGGATACGTGTACCCGACCTGCGGCCCCGCGACGAAGAGCGGATGCCCCGTGTTCGACCTCCGAGCCGAGACAAGCAACGCGTTGCTCGCCGCAACCGGATTGTGGAAGTGGAACGCGGCGGGCGACCCACCGCCGCTCGGTTGGAAGCTCCCGTCGTCGAGCACGACGTTTCCGTTCCCTGGCGGGGTCTTGCCGTAAGGAAAGACGCCCTCAACGCTGACTGGTGCCTTCGAAACCTGCTGTTGCGCGAGCCGATGCCAGAGCGCAATCCCGCGCTCCGCGCCAAACTGTGTCTCCAGCGCGTCCAGGAACATCGAGCGCCGGATCTCGTCTCCGCCACCGACACCGAGGTTGGCGCCGAGCAGTGCAGCGACAGCGACCACGTCCGTTGTCGTCCACGGGCGGAGGCCCTGGCCCAGGCGCTGGTAGTACGCATTGATGCCGGCGACGTACGACCGCACATCGGCCACGAGCTGTCGACCCTTCGGGCCAGACGAACGGATCAGGCTGAGCTGTTGCGCTATACGTAGTTCGCTCGTTTCGCTCGGGACGAATTGCCGACCCGAGGTCGCGAGCGCGAACGGATCGATCCCGGGGACGTCGAGTGCCGCCAGACGGCCGGGGCCGCGCAACAGCTCCATCAGGATGAAGCGGTCCTCCGCCGTTGCATAGCCGGCGCCGAACTCGACGTCCGCGCGGGTGCGTCCGTACACGTGCGGCACACCCCAGCGGTCGCGCAGGATCCGCACACCGGACCGCGGCCGCTCGGTTCGCACGACCCTTCCGACCACACCGAACCGCTCCGGCTTGAAGTAGCGCGCCAGATCGGCTGGTCTCACGTTGCCGAGGCGCGGAGTGAGCCCGTCGTACAGCCGGAGCTGGTCGGACGCGGTCCGCGGAAACCGCAAGTCGCCCGACTGGCCCGGCGGGAGAACGTTCAGGGCGACGGCGGCATAGTCGGTTTTGGCCGCTCCACCCGCGGCCGGAAGCGCCATGAGTGCCGCGGCGGCGGCCAGCACCAAGGCGCGATGCATCCGGTCGAGCCTACAACTCGCGACAATCGGCACGAAGTTTCCTAACTTCTGCGCTCGGGCACCG
>WNFV01006414.1_pt1 | contig 15121 bp, 18 predicted proteins | sample 5400101 | NCBI WGS metagenome assembly WNFV01 (sample SAMN13153361, study PRJNA577476) | soil metagenome | isolation source: 115 cm soil or saprolite under grassland replicate 1 | place: USA:California | collected 2016-06-15 | reverse complement strand
GACGACGTAGCGGAGGATCTCGTCGTTGCGGCGATAGTGCGGCGTGTCGATGATCCGCTGGTCCTTCCAGGAGCTCCACGGATGCGTCCCGGTCCCGCCGAGGGCGATCCCGAGCCGATCGGCAAGGGAGAAGAGCTGTGCGCGGCGCTCGCCCATCTTGGCGGCCGCCTCGGCAAAGTCGTCGCAACGGCCGGTCCGGACCTCGACTTCGGACGAGATCAGCTCCCCGACGAGATTCTCTTCGAGCTCGGTTCCCTTCGCGGCGGCCTGCAGGTCCTCGAAGCGGCCGACGAGAGAAAGCGTCTCGGGATCCAGGACGGCGAACTCCTCTTCGACGGCGAGTGTGAGGTCCGTCGCCGACTCGAACTGCTCGCGCGCGAAGCGGATCTGCTCGTCCGGCGAGAGGCGCTGCGAGTCCCCCATGCGCGCAAGCGTACCGGGGGCAGGGCCCAGTCCTGCGGCGAAATCGCCCAGGCTCTCCCATGCGCGATTCGCGTCACTCGTAGGGAGGGGGAGCTCGAAGGGGAACCGACGGGTTCCCCTTCGAAAGAGCGAGGCCCGGCTTTGCCGGGTCTGAGCGGTCACCGGTGCCTGGCGACGGCAGGGGCTCTAGTCAAAGGGCTGCAGGAGCCTTGCGGCGACGCTGCGCCACGACCAAAGCTGCACAGCCGCCCGCCGAGCGGCAAGGCCGAGCTCCTCGCGGGTCGCTTGCGGAAGCGCGAGGAGAGCCCGCAACTTGTCGGCGAGGTCGAAGGCATCGCCGGTCGTGAAGCTGACGAGGTCGCGGTGGGCCTCCCCGTACTCCGGCCGGATCCCCTCGGCGACCTCGGCGAGCCCCGAGTGGAGCGCGACGAGCGGGGGGACGCCGGCCGCGGCGGCCTCGGCCGCGACCATCCCGAACGCCTCGGGGAAGATGGAAGGAACGACCGCCACGTCGGCGAGCGGGAGCAGGTGGACGAGGTGCCGGTGCTCGAGCGCGCCCGTGAAGAGCGTCCCCTCCGGCGCGAGCGGCTCGAGCTCGGCGCGGAAGTCGCCGAACCCGACGACGATCGCGCGCGCCTCGACTCCGTGCAACGCCTCGAGGAGGACGTGGACGCCCTTGTTGTACAGGAGCTTGCCCACGAAGACGACCACCGGGCCCTCGTCGGCGAAGAAGGCCTCGAACCGCTCGGCGTTCGACTCGTCCGGAAGCCGCTCGTCACGACGCCCGGCGGCACTTCGTACACGGGTCCGACCGCACCGACGAGCTCCTCGAGAACCGTGCGGATGTGGGCGGAGCCGACGAAGACCGCCTCGGCCGCGGGCAGCGTCTCCTTGGCCCACAAGGCAAGCTCCGGGCTGGGCCGCATCGCGTACTCGAGCTCCGAGCCGTGGGCCTTGACGGCGAACCGGGCCCCGCTCGCCGCGCCGACGGGCGCGCCGAGCAGGACGTGGTTCAGGAAGACGAGGTCGGCGGGCATGTGCTCGCGCAGCACGGCCGCGTTCGCCTCGACGTAGAGCTCGCGTTGCGTCAGTGTGAAGTCGCCGAGCAGCTGCGCCTCGAGCCCCTCGTACTCGTCCAGCACGAACACCGGCAGCAGCTTGTACGGCAGGCCGGGCCTGACCACCTCCGCGCCGCCGAGGTCGAACCCCTCCGGATGCCGCTCCTGGCAGAACACCACCACTTCGTGTCCGGCCCGGGTCCACTCGCGCGCGATCGCGCGGGTGTAGACGTTCGACCCGCTCCCACCGAGCAGGTACCCGTGCCAGAGGAGGATGCGCACGGCTGAGACTAGGCTCGCTCGAGGGTGGCGCGCCTGCGGCTGACCACCTCTGTTATCCGGATCAGGCTGTACCCAAGCGCGCCGTAGATGAGTCCGATCAGGGCCTCGGTCCCGACCAGCCCGGCAACACTCGCGAAAGAGGATCCGTCGGCGAGTCGGCGAGCGGCGGCGATTCCGTGCGTGAACGGGATCCCCTTCGAGATCGGTTGCAGCCAGCCGGGGAGGTCGTCGACGGCAAGGTTCGCCCCCGAGAAGACGAGCAGGATTCCGAAGATGATGTTCGAGAGCGTCGCAGTCTCACGAACGATGAAGCCGAGCCCCGCGTTCACAAGGCCGAGCCCCGTACAGGAGAAGGCGCTCACCGCCGTGACGAGTGCGATCGGCGCATAGGCGGAGGCGGAAACGTGCATACCGACGATCGCCCCGCCGACGACCAGTGCGAAAGCGGAGACAAAGAAGCCGTTCGCTACGACCGGAAGCGCCCTGCCGAGGAAGAGCGGAAGCCGCTTCGCCGGAGTGACCAGTATGTAGCCGAGCGTCTGCTGGTAGCGCTCGCCCGCGATTGTGTGCGTCATCGCGAACAGGCACGGGATGGCGGCGTATTGAAGCGCGTTTCCGATCACGTAGAACTCGTCCGATTGCAGCTTTGCCGAGCGGCCGATGTAGACAAAGAGCAGGATCTGAAAGAGGGGCGCCACCACAAGCGAGGGGATATAAACCCAGGGGGAGAGCCAGCCGAACAGCGCCCGGTAGCTGATCAGGCCGCCGATGAAGAAGACCCGCAGAGATCTCATGTCAGCGACAGGGTGCCTTTCGAGCGCGCGGCCAGAAGGGCGCGGTGAACGAGCAACACCCCGATCGCCGTGTAGGCAGCCCCGAGCGCGAGCGCCATCCCGATGTCGCCGTAGGAGGGACCAGAGAGCGCAGCGCCCCGGATCGCTCGGATCCCCCAGGTCGGTGCCAGCATCCAAGAGATCGGCCGAACCCAGCCTGGAAAGAGCGAGAGCGGAACGAGGAAACCCGCCACCAGCCAGACCGGATACTCGAGCATGTTCCCGAGCGCCCATGCCTGGCGGAAACGAACAAATGCAACCGCAAGCAGGAAGCCGAGCGCTCCGATAGAGATGACGGTCGCCGGGACAGCGAGCACGAACGCGATCGGGTCGCTGATGTGTAGGTCGATCCCGAAGGCCAGCCAGCCCCAGAGCAGCGTCGCAACCATGCTGTAGATCCCGATCGTGGCCATCGCGATCGTCACCGGCAGCAGGATCAACGCGAAGTGAACCGGTGCCGCCACCTGCAGCTCGAGCGTCCCGTGCCAGCGCTCTCTGGCCATCGCCGCGCCAGCCGAAGTGCTCGTGTTCGACCAGATGCCGAGCACCGCCGCACCGAGCGACGCGTAGAGCAAGGGCTTCGAGTCGCTTCCGGCGCGGAACATGAACAAGGCGATGGTGGCGAAGAAAAGGGGGTAGAGCACGCCCAGCCAGCTGTTGAAGGAGGAACGCATCAGCATCTTCATCTGGAACAGCCAGCCGAGCGCGAGCAGGCGAGTCGTCTTCATTCGCCGACCAGCGCCACGTAGGCATCCTCAAGCGTCGGCTCGCGCGAAGAGACCCGCCCCACACTGGCACCGTCGAGCTGGCTCAGGATCGTATGGGTGAGCTCGAGCCCCGGCCCCGTCTGTACGACCAACACCTGCTTCTGGTCTCGATCCTCGACTCCGACCGCCGCGACCCCTTCGAGCCGGCGCACGCGTTCGACCACGGTGTCCTCAATCCCGAAAACCTCGATCTCGACGACGCTTCCTTCGCCCACGCCGGCCTTGAGATCGCGCGGCGTTCCCTCGGCGACGATCTCGCCCTTCGCGATCACGGCTATCCGGTCACAGAGCGCGTCCGCCTCGAACATGTAGTGGGTCGTCAAGAGCACCGTCTTGCCGACGGCGGTCAACGATGCGATCGTGGCGCGCAGGTCGCGGGCGCCGACGGGGTCGACCCCGAGCGTCGGCTCGTCGAGAAAGAGGACTGGGGGATCGTGCAAAAGCCCCCGGGCGATGTGCAACCGCTGGCGCATACCGCGCGAATAACCCTCGACTCGCTCGCGCTCGCGGCCAGCCAGCCCCACGAGATCGAGTAATTCCTGGATGCGGTGCTTCTGGGCCCGCGGCTCGATCCCGTAGAGCTCGGCGAAGTAGCGGAGGTTGTCGAGCGCCGACAGGCGTTCATAGAGGCCGCGCTCGCCCCCGAAGACGTATCCGATCCGCTCGCGCACCCAGCGTGCGTCCTTGACTACGTCGCGGCCGAGCACGTGCGCTTCCCCGGAGGTCGGAATCAGGAGCGTGATCAGCATCTTGATCGTGGTCGTTTTGCCGGCGCCGTTCGGGCCGATCAGGCCGAAGAGCTCGCCCGCCTCGATCCCAAAGCTGATCCCGCGAACCGCCTCGACCTCGACCGTGCGACGACGAAGCGCTCCCGTCGTCGTCCGGTAGGTTCGGCAAAGGTCGACCGCTTCGACGACTGCGGACATGACTCAACTGTAGACCGCCGCCGCGGCCGGTATCAGTTCAGGCCCAGGGAAGCGAGCCCCACGAAGCGGGGCGCTCCCCGCGGGGCGGGTCGAAGCGCGCGTAGGCCTCTTCCGGCTCCGGCGTGCCCGCCTCCGCGCTCGCGCCGTAGCGCTGCGCCAGCTCCGAGACGGGGTAGAAGAGCTCCTCCTCTTCGCTGCGGGCGCCGACCATGAGGATCGCGCACGGCCCGTCTCCCGCCCCCACGAAGACGTGGTCGACCCCGGGCGGCATGTGGACGAAGTCCCACGCCTTCAGCTGCCTTTCCTCCCCATTCACGAGCAGCAGGCACTCTCCGGAGAGAACGAGGAAGTCCTCCTGCAGGTTCTCCCGGTGGTAGAGGCAGTTCGGTTTCCCCGGCTCGAGCACGCGGATGTTGATCCCGAGCTGGTCGAAGGGCTGCTCGGAATTCTCAAACCTCACCGAGGAGCCGAAGGCGTCGTGCGTCCGCCACTCGGCGTCGCGCACGTTGACGACGAACCAGTCGCTCACGTCAGGTGGAAGTACAGCGCGTAGAGCAGCTCCACCGCCGGGTTCGACGTGTGGACGGTCACGTCCTGGGGAACGTCGAGCAGTGCCTCGGAGTAGTTGAAGACGATCTTCACGCCCGCGCTCACGAGGCTGTCGGCGGCGGTCTGCGCGCTGTCCGCGGGGACGGCGATCACCCCGACGATGATGTTCTTCTCGTGGACGATCTCCCCGAGGCGGCTGAAGTCGGTCACGACGACGCCGTCCACGGTCTGCCCCACCTTTTCGGGATCGACGTCGAAGACCGCGGCGATGTTGATGCCGTGCTCGGCGAAGATCGGCGAGCTCGAAATCGCCTGCCCGAGCCTGCCCGCCCCGATCAGCGCGATGTTGTGCTGCCCCTGCGTGCGGAGGATCTTGCGGATCTCGCCCAGCAGGCTCTCCGTGTCGTAGCCGACACCGCGCTTGCCGAACTTCCCGAAGGCGGACAGATCGCGGCGGATCTGGGTCGCGTTGATGTTCGTGTAGTCCGAGATCTCCTGCGAGGAGATCCGGTTCTTTCCCATCTTGCGAGCCTGAGTCAGCACCTGCAGGTACCTGCTCAGGCGCGCCGCGACGCCCACGGTCAGTCGATCCGCCACTTCTACTCCTTCTGTCGAGGCTTGTGACAAGTCACGAACATATTGCCAGTCCGCTTGACTTCGAGGGGAGAGTTGGTCACAAGGTCAGTTGGAGGGTCGACATTGTGCGGGTCAGAAAGGGCCGAGGGGACTCTGACGCGGGCGCCTTGCAGGACGGCTGTCCGGTTCGACGCGTCATGCGGCCGTGAGAAACAGGCGGAGGAGGGCTCGGCCCTCCGCACGCCTGTTTGCCAGCGTCCGATGGCTCGGCGCACCGGGTGGTCACAAACGCTCGTCTCGGTTCTGACTTTGTGTGAGCAGTTTGCGGCGGAAGGGCTCCGGCTGGACGTAGTACGTGAAGGCGAGCTCCCCGTCGATCTCGACCGCGGGGATCAGCTCGCGGTAGCGGGCTTCGAGCGCGGGATCTCCGGCGATGTCGACCTCCTCGAGCTCGAACTCGAGCTCGGCCCGAAGTTCGGCCAGCTTGGCCCGCGCCTGCTCGCAGAGGTGGCAGCCGTCGGCGCGGTAGAGCGTGACCCGCGGCGCCGTTACGGGTAGATGCCCCGAGTGGTGGTGGCTTCGGCGACCCGCTGGACGCCGATCCCGTAGGCGGCGAGCCGCATGGTCGTTCCGCGGCCCTGCGACGTTTCCCAGGTCTCGTTGAACGCGCGCGTCATGATGTCGTTCAACTTCGCGTTCACCTCGGGCTCCTTCCAGAAGTACTCCTGGAGACCCTGCACCCACTCGAAGTACGAGACGACGACGCCACCCGCGTTCGCGAGCACGTCCGGAAGGATCAAGATTCCTCGCTCGTCGAGGATAGGGTCGGCTCCGGGCGTGATCGGTCCGTTCGCTCCCTCGCAGATCATCTTCGCGCGCACCTTGTCAGCGTTCTCGGCGGTGATCACCTGCTTGAGCGCGCACGGCGCGAGGATGTCGCAGTCGAGGTAGATGAGCTCCTCGTTCGTGATCGCCTCGGCCCCTCGCAGGCCCTGGAGCGAGCCGGTCTCCTGCTTGTGCGCGATCGCCGCCATGACGTCGATCCCGTTCGGGTTGTGCAGGCCGCCGGACGAGTCGGAGATCGCGATCACCTTGGCCCCCTCTTCGGTGAGGAACTTGGCCAGGTAGCTACCGACGTTTCCGAAGCCCTGCACGGCAACGCTGAGGCCGTCGAGCGTGAGGCTCAGCTTCGGCACCGCCTGGAGGATGCAGTAGAGGGCGCCCCGCGCGGTTGCCTCCTCGCGCCCGAGCGAGCCTCCGATCATCAGGGGCTTGCCGGTGACGACACCGAGCACCGAATGGCCCTTGTTCATCGAGTACGTGTCGAAGATCCAGGCCATGATGCTCGCGTCCGTCCCCACGTCGGGCGCGGGAATATCGCGCTCCGGTCCGATCTCGTTGAGGATCTCGCTCGTGTAACGGCGCGTCATCCGTTCGAGCTCGAACCGCGAAAGCGCCTTCGGGTCGCAGACGACGCCGCCCTTGGCGCCGCCGAACGGGATCCCCATCAGCGCACACTTCCACGTCATCCACATCGCGAGGGCCTTGACCTCGTCCTGCGTGACGTCGGGGTGGTAGCGGATCCCTCCCTTCGACGGGCCGCGCGCAATGTTGTGGGTGACGCGGTAGCCCTGGAACACCTCCGTCGAGCCGTCGTCCATTCGCGTCGGGATCGAGACCGAGAGTGCCTTCTTGCACTGGCCGAGGACGGCGATGAGGTTGGGGTCGATCCCGAAGGTCTCGCCTACGAGGCGGAGCTGCTCGCGCGCGAGCTCGAATGGGTTCTCGCGAAGGTGTGAGGCGGGGGCTTCGGCGGTCGCCACGGCGGCTGAGTATAGATCTAGTGCCCCGGCCTACCGGCGGATCTTGAACTTGACCGACGCTCGCGTCGCCTTCCCGTAGCCGGCCGGAGCCGCCCGCAGCGTGACGCGGTAAATCCCGCTCTTCAGCAGCTCGCCCGAGGGCCCTCGGCCGGTGAGCCCAAACGCGTACTGGCCCGGAAGGAGGTCGCGCAGCTGAACCATCAGACCGAGGTCTCGCCCGTCATTCGCCCGGAGACCGATTTCCAGGCGGCCGACGGGCCGGACCTCATGCGTCCCGTGCGCCGAGATAACGCGGCCCGCCCGCAGCGTGAGCACCGCCGGCGCGGCATCGGAAGGCTTGAAGGTGGGGAGCTTGGCCTGGTTGCACCCTCCGGACTGCGGCGTGTACGAGCCTCCTGTCGTGAGACAGAGCCCGCTGACGAGACGCGTCTTCGCGGCCGGAGCAAGCATCCACGGGACTCGAACCGCGCCGCCTCCCTCCGGCGCGATCCGGACCGCGCCTGCGAACACAGCGTCTCGGGTCGATACCCGCGCGCGAACCCGGACGCGCGTTTCCTGGCCGGGGGCGAGCCCGAGCCGACCCGGCGCGACCGAGAGGGCAAGTCCCTTCGCGCCGCCGGAGCCGCCCGTGACGGTGAAGTCGAGCGAGCGGGTCGAGACGTTGCGGACGACCAAGGCTCGTTCGACTCGATGCCCCGGCGTTGCCGGGGGGAATGCCAGCGTCGCCGGCTCGGCCACGACCTCGGCCGCCGCGGCTGCGCCGACGTCCACCAGGCCCGCGCCCTGGGCGGCGAGGGGATCCCCAGCGAGCGGGCGAGCGGCGCCGATCAAGAGCCCCTTCAGATCGGCTCCGCTGAGCTCGGGCCTTGCCTGCGCGAGCAAGGCTCCGGCCCCCGTCACGCTCGCCGCCGCAACGCTCGTGCCGTTGACGGTCCCGAAGCGCGCAGTGCCGTCGTCGTGCGTCCCGGGCTCGGAGGTCGGAACCGAGACGCCCGGCCCCACGAGATCGGGCTTCACCCGGCCGTCGAACGCGAGCCCGCGCGACGAGAACTCCGCCACGCGGCTCTCGCCTGCGTTCGGACCGGTTCGCGCGCGGCCGATCGTGGTCATCACGGCCGTTCCGCGCCTCACCTCGACGAGGATCCGACCCGCCTCGCGCGCGGGGATCGCCACCACCGGGATGGTCACGTTCTCGTCCAGCCCAAGCGCGCCGGCAGGCAGGCCGGAGCCGTAGAGGAGCACCGCGTATGCGCCGGCCCGCGCCGCGTTCTCGACCGCCGTTCCCGGCGAGCTGCCCGGCGAGCTACCGACCCGAACGAGCGCCGCACGGCCGGCCACGAGGCTGAGGCCTCCGTCGAAGAAGTCGCCGAGGCTCGGGGTTGGAACGGTTCCGGCGGCCTTGTCCTCAGGCGACAGCTCGGGAGGTCGCGGGGCCCCGACATCGAGCGAGAGCTTTGAGCTCGGGGGAACGGCGCCGGCGAGCGGAAACACGTGCGACATCTGCACGTCGAGCCCGACGCGAAGGACGACTCGAACGTCCGACGTTCCCGAGCGCAGATCCGCGGCGCCGACCGCGAGAGCTCCGTCTGCGCCCGCGGGTCCGGAGATGCTCCCGTAGGCCGGCCCGGCCGGGCCGTCGTTCCCGGCCGGGACGACGACGAGCGTGTCGAGCTTCAGCGCGCCGTTCACCGCTCGTGCCTCCGGGCCCGAAGCGAACGCCGCATAGGGTTCGGTCACACCGACGAGCGCGATTCGAGCGGCGTCGTGAGCGTCCCCGTCGCGGTTCGGGTCGACCGCTGCCTCGAGGCCCGCGATCAGCTGATCGGTCCGTCCGTAGACGGCCCACTCCCCATGGGCGTCGTGCTGCCATCCCGCCACCCGGATGGGCAGCACCGTTGCCCGCGGAGCAATCCCCTCCAGACCGAACGGCCCCCGGTGGCCGACCAGGACGCCTGCCATCTCCGTGCCGTGGCGCTCGAATTCCGAGGGATTCCCGGGGTTCGGCTCGGCGGTCGGCGTGCGGCCGCGGTTGACGAGGTCGATTCCCGAGTCGATGCGTCCGGCCAGATACGGGCTCAGCGTGTCGACGCCCGTGTCGAGGAGCGCGATCGTCACCCCGCTGCCGTCGTAGCCGGGAAGCACGAGCCCGGGCGGGCGGGAGGCGGCTGCGGCGGAACGCATCGCCCGCTCGAAATGGGATCCGGGCTCGGCCGCCGGATACGCGGCCCGGACCGGATAGACGCCGCGTACCTCGGGCGCACGCTCGAGAAGGGACACCGCGCGCGGGTCGAGCGCCGCGGAGAACCCGTTCAGCACGCGGGTATAGGTGAACTCGGGCTGGATCTGCACCCCCTGGAGCGCCAGGCGGGAGAGAAGCTTCTTCTGCTCCGCAACGGACTCGCTCGTCCACCGGCGCTCGGTCGCCTCGTCGACCCGGCCGCCGGCGTGAGAGACGCGGTCGCCGAGAGACGGCGCCCTGAGGACGACGATCAGCCGCTCGCCCACCGCAACGGGAGGCCTGCCCTCACCGACGAGTCCGAGCCAGGTCGCTCCCGCGGAGGCGCGCCCGCCCTTGTGCCGGCGGTTGTGGCCGCCCGCGGCGAGAAGTATCAGGACGGCGAGGGCCGCGAGAGCGACGATCGCGAGCGGGCCGATCTGAGAGGGCTCAGGCCGCCTCGCGCGAGGCGTAGGCATCCAGGGCAAGGTAATCAGGATAGGGCACGGGGTCCCTGTATCTCCCCGCCGAGGCGATCATCGCGGCGTTGTCCGTGCAGAGCTCGAGCGGAGCGAAGACGGCGCCTTCGAGCGAGGCGCGCAGTTCTGAGTTCGCCGCGACGCCTCCGACCACCGCGACGCTCTTCGCCCCGATTTGCTCGGCCGCCTCGTGTGTCCGTTCGACGAGCGCGCGCACGACGGCGCGCTGATAGGAGGCCGCGAGGGCTGCGCGTTCCCCCTCAGCCTTGTGCTCCAGTTCACGAACCTTGTACAGAAGCGCCGTCTTGACCCCCGAGAAGGAGAAATCGAGCCCCGGAACGCGGGCGACGGGGAACGAATAGGCCTGCGGATCGCCCTGCGCCGCGAGCCGGTCGAGAGCGGCTCCGCCCGGATAGCCGAGCCCGAGCAGCCGGGCGCCCTTATCGAATGCCTCGCCGGCGGCGTCGTCGATCGTCTCCCCGATCACCGTGTATGTCCGGTGGTCGCGGACATCGAGCAGGAGGGTGTGGCCGCCGCTCGCGAGCAGGCACAGGAACGGCGGCTCGAGCGGGTCGGGCTCGAGGTAGAGAGAGGCCACGTGTCCTTGCAGATGATCGACCGGAACAAGCGGCAGACTCCGTCCCCAGGCGAGCCCCTTTGCGGCGCCGAGCCCGACCAGGAGCGCTCCTATTAGCCCCGGCCCCTGGGTGACAGCCACGCGCTCGACACCGTCCAGCGACGCCCCTGCCTCGTCGAGCGCCTCGCGCAGCACGGGGAGCACGAGCTCGAGATGGCGCCGGGAGGCGACCTCGGGCACGACGCCGCCGAAGGGAGCGTGCAGGTCAGCCTGGGAGGAGACGACGCTCGAGAGGATCCGGCCGTCCTGGGTCACGAGGGCGGCCGCCGTCTCGTCGCAGGACGTCTCGATGCCGAGTATCAACTGGCCACGGACGCCCGCAGAGGGTCCTTCCACATGATGAGGGCGTCCTCCCGGTTGTCCGTGTAGTAGTTGCGGCGGACTCCACGGCTGCGGAAGCCGAGCCGCTCGTAGAGCTGAATGGCCGCCTCGTTCGAAACCCGCACCTCGAGTGTGTAGCCGCGCGAGTCCTCGCCGGTCAGCTCGAACAGGTGCTTCATCATCGCGGTGGCGATCCCGCGCCGTTGGAGCCCCGGGTCGACGGCGATGTTCATGACGTGCCAAGCGTCGACGTAGCGGGCGATGATCAGGTAGCCGATGAGCCTCCCGTCGGCGTCAAAGGCGCCGAAGCAGATCGACGAGGGCTTCGCGAGCTCGCCCGCGAACATCGACCGCGACCACGGGGTTGGATACGAGCGGCGTTCGATCTCCTCGATTGCAGTCAGGTCTCCGAGCTCCAGGGTCCGAAACTCGAGGCTCACGTGGTTGCCCTCCGCTCGGCGTCGGGCACGCGGAGGTAGATGGGCTCCACGGCCTCGGCCGGCCCGAAGTCCTGGGCGAGCGCTGCATGGAAACGAGCCCTCGGAAGATGCAGCTCGCTCTTGTCCGGAGGAATGTCGGCGCCTTTCGCCTCGAGCAGCGCCCGGTAGCGCACCGCCCCGTCCCCCACATAGAGGGCACCCGGCTCGACAGGCAGCTCCTCGGGCCGCAGACACTGCCGCTCGCCGCCGAGCAGCGTGAAGACCTCTTTCCGCCGGGCGTCGATCACCGGCACGGCGCCGGGGGCACCCGCCGCGAGCGCATCGAGGGTCGAGACCCCTGCGACCGGGATCGAAAGCGAGAAGGCGAGGCCCCGGGCCGCAGCGAGGCCGATCCGCACTCCGGTGAAGCTCCCCGGGCCCGTTCCGACCACGAGTTGCGAGAGCTCACCTGGCTCGGCGCGCGCATCGCGGAGGAGCGCATCGGCGTCCGCGAGAACCCGAACCGCGCGCGACACTCGCTCGCCGAGAACCTCGCCGTCTCTGACGAGCGCGGTCGTCGTGACATCCGTCGCGGTGTCAAACGCCAGGATCAGCATCGTCGATCGAGATCGTCCTTCGGCGCTCGTCAATATGCCGCAAACGTACTGCCACGCGGGCTTGTGGCAGAAGACCGGCGGCGGCTTCCGGCCATTCGACGAAGACGACGGCGTCCTCGAAGTAAGGCTCGAGATCGCCCCACTCCGGCGCCGAGAGGGACTCGAAGCGGTAGAGGTCGATGTGCGAGACGTCGAGCGCGGCCCGATAGCGGTTGCCGATCGTGTAGGTGGGGCTCGTCACCGGCGCCGTCACGCCCAGCGCGTGAGCCGCGCCCCGGACGAAGGTTGTCTTGCCGCTTCCGAGCTCGCCGGAGACCGTGACGACGTCGCCCGCGGTGAGCTCAGACGCAAGCTCCGCTGCGATCGCTTCGGTCTCGGCCGGTGACGAGGACACAAGCTCCATGACGTCCACGGTACGCTCTCACCCCCAGGCCAGGAGGACACATGAGCAGCAACGCGGACATCCTGCGCCGGCTCGCGGAGGCGCACACAGCACAGGACTACGAGACAGTCGCCGAGCTTCTCGCCGACGACTGCGAGTTCATCGATTGCGCAACCGGGGAGAAATCCATCGGGCGCGAAGCGGTCATGGAGACGTTCAAGAAATGGGAGTCGGCGTTTCCCGACATGGAGATCAGCGTGCTGAACGTCGTCTCGACGGAGAACGGCGCGGCCGGCGAGTTCCTTGCCCGTGGGACGCAGACCGGCCCGCTCGGCGACATCCCGGCGACCGACAAGGCGGTCGAGGAGCACATGGCGCTCATCGCCGAGATCGAGGACGGCAAGCTCGCCGGCATACGCGAGTACTACGACGCGATGACGCTGATGACGCAGCTCGGGCTCGTGCCCGAAGCGGCGCAGGCTTAGAACAGACCGAGCTGGACGGCCGGCTCGGGCTCGACGGCGAGCACGACTGGCTGCTCCGGCTCGGGAGACTCGAACGGCGCGCCGAGCAGATCCGGGATGCGGCGGAAGTCCTCCTCGAGGACCTGCAGCATCGACGGCGTGTACAGCGCGGCGGCCGGGTGGTACAGCGGATAGAGCACGACCTGCCGGCCGCCGAGGGTCGCCTCCTGCGGCTGCCCGTGGACGCGCGTGATGCCGGTCTGCTTGCCGGAGAGGACCTTGGTGGCGAAGTTGCCCAGCGTCGCGATCAGTTTCGGCTCGATCAGCTCAATCTGGCGGAAGAGGTGCGGCTCGCAGGACTCGATCTCGTCGGCCACGGGATCGCGGTTGCCGGGAGGGCGGCACTTGAGGACGTTCGCGATGTAGACGTCCGCGCGGCTGAGCCCGATGCCCTCGAGCAGTTTGTCGAGCAGCTTGCCCGCCTGCCCGACGAACGGATAGCCCTGCTTGTCCTCGTGGAAGCCGGGCGCCTCGCCCACGAACATGATGTCCGCCTCCGGGCTGCCGACGCCGAACACGACCTGCGTCCGCGTCTCGGACAGGCGGCACTTGGTGCAGCCGGCCGTCTCCGCCGCGTAGGCCTCTAGCTCAATTGCAGCCACACGAACCGCCGCAACAGCCACCGCTTCCTGCCGCCGTCTCGCCGAAGCTGGGCTGGGCGGCGGTGCCGTGAGCCGCGAACACGGAGAACTGCTTGCGCACCTTCGAGGACTCGCAATCGGGGCACGCCGGATCGGCCTCGCTCATCCCGACGAGCTCCTCGAAGTGCGACTCGCATTGCATGCACACGTACTCGTAGATCGGCATCCGCTTTGGAAGTTTAGGGCGTTCAACGGACGAGGGGTCGCCGCTGGAGACCGCTCGAGCTCCCCCTCCTACGCTAGATAGTGATACAAGGCGGATACACTGGTCGGTGCCCGGTATCCGCTACGGAACTGGAGCAACCAATGGTCAAGACAGCACGCGTCATCGGCGCCGGCCGCGTCGGATCGGCCGTTTCTGCCCGGCTCGAGGAGCGCGGCGTCGAGTTGCGCGAGGACGGTGCGGAGCTCGTCCTCCTCTGCGTGCCGGACGCGGCCATCGCAGAGGTCGCCCGAGGCGTCGATTCCGGCCCTTGGATCGCCCACGCAAGCGGTGGAACGCCGCTCTCGGCCCTCGCTCCGCATACGCGCCGCTTCGGCCTCCACCCGCTCCAGACCTTTACGCGCGCGCGAGGCCCCGAGCAGCTCGACGGCGCCTATGCCGCGGTGACGGCCGAGACGGAGGAGGCCCGCGCCGTCGGCTTCGAGCTGGCGGAGCTACTCGGCCTCGAGCCGTTCGAGCTCGCGGACGAGCACCGCGAGCTCTATCACGCCGGCGCAGTCGTCGCCTCCAACTCCCTCGTCACGCTGCACGACGCCGCCGCAGAGCTCCTCGAGGCGGCGGGGGCTCCGCCGGAGGCGCTGGAGCCGCTGATGCGCCGTGTGATCGAAAACCGCTTCGAGCTGACGGGCCCTGTGGCCCGGGGCGATTGGGAGACGATCGAGCGCCACCTGGAGGCGATCCACTCGCGCCGGCCTTCCCTCGAGCCCCTGTACCGGACGCTCACTCAGGCGACTGAGGCGCTCGCAGCTCGATGAAGACGCTCCGGACCATCGAGGAGGTGCGCGCCGAGCTCCGCGGCCGCGGCGAGATCGGCCTCGTTCCCACGATGGGCGCGTTCCACGAGGGGCACCTGTCTCTCTTCCGCGCCGCCCGGGCAGAGAACGAGATCGTCGTCGTCAGCCTCTTCGTCAACCCGGCGCAGTTCGGCCCCGGCGAGGATTTCCGGCGCTACCCACGCGACGAGGAATGCGATGCGCGCCTGGCCGAGGAGGAAGGCGTCGATCTGTTGTTCACGCCCGCGCCGGAGGAGCTCTATCCCCCGGGCTACGAAACCTGGGTAGAGGTCGAAGAGCTTTCTCGACTGCTCGAAGGCGAGCACCGGCCCGGACACTTCCGCGGCGTGGCCACCGTCTGCCTCAAGCTCTTCAACATCGTGGGACCCGCACGGGCCTACTTCGGCCAGAAGGACGCGCAGCAGGTCGCCGTCGTCACGCGGATGGTGCGCGACCTCGGCCTCGGGCTCGAGATCCGCGTCCTCCCCACGGTCCGCGATCCGGACGGCCTCGCTCTGTCCTCCCGGAACGCCTACCTCTCCCCGGCCGAACGGGCGGCGGCGCTCGCCCTCCCACGCGCGCTCTCGAGCAAGGACCCCGAGCGGGCACGCGCCGAGCTCGACGGCCTCGACGTGGAGTACGTGGAGGTGGCC
>WNFV01014578.1_pt1 | contig 15122 bp, 9 predicted proteins | sample 5400101 | NCBI WGS metagenome assembly WNFV01 (sample SAMN13153361, study PRJNA577476) | soil metagenome | isolation source: 115 cm soil or saprolite under grassland replicate 1 | place: USA:California | collected 2016-06-15 | reverse complement strand
GTCGCCGCCGGGATCTCTGGAACGTCCATGGGCCGCAGCACGGTCCCTCCCATACACAAGAGCCTTCAGCCGTCCACACCAGACAGCGGCCCCCACTCTCCCATGTACACAACCACCGATTTCGCCAACAGAGTCAGCATCTGGTCCTGTTCCGTTCTGTCGGCGAAGTGGCCCCCGCTGAGGTGAAGGAATCGCGACACCACAGGGAAGGCATAGCGGCCCATGAGGACCCGGTCGTGGTCAAGCCCAAGCCGGCCGCAGACGACGTCGAGAAAGCGCCCGACGTACTTGGTTGAGGACAGCAACGCCTGCTGGAACTGCGGCGGCGTGATGCCTTCCAGCGCCGCGAAGGGCGCCCGGCCCGTGGCGACCGCGTTCACGTTGCGGAGCAACCATTCCAACGTGAAGGCGTAGCCGGCCTCTTGCCATCGCGCAAGGTGACCGCGCATCGTGCCCCTTGCCTCCGGCCACTGCGCGCAGATCTTGGCAAGGGCGAGGTCGCCCTTGGAGAGCTTCGTCCCTCCAGAGTTCACCCGGTTGAAGATGTCCACGACGACGTCGACACTCTTGTCCGCGCCGGTGATCTTCTCGGTGTGGAACTCCCGGTCAAGGAGGCTGCTCAGACGTGCGAGCCGGGTCATGTAGGAGACGATCTCCGGCCGGGTTTCCGGCTCCTTGTTGAGCTTTCCGATCTCCGGCTCCAACCCATGGGTGAACAGGGAGGTCACATCCACCCAGCGGGGGTCGCCCCGCATCTTTGCTGGCGCGAAGAACTCGAAGGTCCCGTCCTCGACGTTGAACCGCAGACCAGTGAATGCGGCCGGGTCGCCCTCGAAGAACTCCGGCGGCCTGCCGCGGACGATGCCGTACAGCGACGTCACGCGCTGCTGGCCGTCGAGGAGGAGTTGCTTGACGCCTGCAGCCGGACTCGAGCCACGCACGGAGGCCGCGTCGGCTTCTGCCTCCCAGACGAGGAGCCCACCGACCGGGTAGCCACGGTACAGCGACCGCATGAGGCCACGAACCTGGTCCCGGTTCCACACGTAGCCCCGCTGGAACTCCGGCAGGAGCATGCTCCCGGAGTCGATTTGGTCAAGGATCGCGCCGAGCTTGGTCACGGTTGCATCGGTCCTTCCTTGCGCCAGCAGTCAGCTGGGCTGGCTGGCAATGCCTCGCCAGTGCTTTGCCAAGTGCTTCGGGCCCGGGCGGTCTGCCATATCCTTCAACAGCCGCAGCTTTGTAAGGTAGAGCGATCCCATCAGGAATTCCTCTCTGCCGTCTGTGCTGCATGCCGCAACGCATCGGCGATGCGGGCGACGCACGCCGTGGAGTCGTTCACGATCTCCCGACCCCCCCTGACGTTCGAGCCAGGCCCGGCGCTGGGCGTCCGCCGCGCGCTGCTGGGGCGAGGAGTGGAACTCCCAGCCGTCGCAGTAGACGGCCACCTGCTGATCCGGCCAGGCGAAGTCGGGGACGGTGCGGACAAACTCCTGACCTTCCGGCCCGTACTCGACGAAGCGTCGTTGCGCCTCGGCCTTCGGGAGGCCACCTGCGATGCAGGCACGGAGCAGCGCGGCTTCGATCGGCGAGCGTGGCCGGCCACGCAGCAGCCCATCCGAGAGCCGGGGCACCGGGAAGCCTTGGGCGGGACTGGCTGTCACCAGACCTCGGAGGAACCGGACCGCCAGGCGCCGGTCGAGGATCGCGTGCTCATTCTGGTTCGCGTAGGTCATCAGGCAGCGGTAGCAGGCCCGCTCGCACGAGCAGCGCTCGACCACGTCGAGCACTGCGGCGGCGACCTCCGGAAGTCGCGCGCCGAGCTGGCGGAGGTACCCCGCGCCACCCGGGACGTCCTCGTAGAGCACCGCAAGGCGCTCCTGGCCTCCTGGCTCGGGCACCGGCCGCGGCCAGTCGAAGCCTTGGACCTCACCCTCGTCGGCCTCCAGGACGATCCGCGTCCCCAGGCCGAGCGCGGCTCGAATGCTCGCAAGGAACGGCTCCAGCTCCCCCAGGCCGATCTCGAGCGCGTCCATGTCAGGAAGGAGGTGCAGGATGTCGACCTCGCGCTCGACCCGGAAGGTGGTGCGCTCCACGCGGCCTGTCGGGCAGAGGTCGGCGTGCCGGTCAGCTCGGCGCTGCCCCGCCCTCGTCGTAGCGGCCTCCGGAGGCCGGTCGAACCACATGCCGCACGTGTCGCAGACGAGGAACGACTCGGCCAGACCGGTCCGGGCGTCGCGCCGGCCGCGGTTGAGCATCACCAGACCAGCGCCTCGCTCCCACGAGAGCCCAAGGCCCGGGTAGTGGAACGTGACCGCCTCGCGAGGCTCCCCGGCCGCGAGGTGCGCAGACACCTCGAACCCTGTCCTGGACCGCCGCTCCTCGTCGGCGTTGATGGACTCGCGCGGCGACCCGCGCATGGCCCGCATGGGCACGGTGTGGAGGACGTCGAGGTCGGCCGACGAGCAGACCTCGCAGAACTCGACCGAGCCGGGGTTGACGGCGTCGCAGCGGCGACAGACGTTGCGGGGCGCCAGGCTCGCGGTCCCCTCGGCGGTCACGAGGCCGCCGCGCCGGTAGTCGATCCGGTCCACCAGGTACTTCTGGCCACGGACGTAGACGAGCTGGCCCGGCGCGAAGTCCTTCAGGCTGCGGACGGCGTCATGGGAGATCGACTCGCGCGTGTCCGCACGCTCGAACGTGGCCGTCTCGGTCGGGAAGGCATAGCTCGGCAGGAACCCGGCCCGTGACAGGTGGCGCAGGACATAGGCCTGCTCGCGGTCGTCGCGGCGCATGTTGCGGAGCGCCTGGTCGAGCCCTTGGAGCATGCGGGTCCAGTCCCTCGGTCGAGGCTGGGCGTGGTACACCTCGTCCTGCTCGGCCAAGAGCTGGGCCTGGCGGTCACGGTAGAGCTGCACCGCCGCGTCGAGGTCGGCGCCGAACCGGTCGACGACCTCCCCCGCCCAGCCGGGAGTGAGCCAGGCGAGGTTGTCGCGCTCGATGTCCCACGCGAACGCGTCCACGACCGTCCTTGCCAGGCGGTCGCGTCGAGTGGCGATTGCGTCCAGGACCAGGTCGGCGCCGACCAGCCGGCCGTCGTGGTCGACCAGGTCCTCCATCCATGCGGGCAGGTCGGCGCCGCACGACTCGAGGACCAGGCCGCGCGCGTGGCGGGTGAGGACCCGGCGGTTGTCGAGCAGGAAGGCGGGCGGCCGGATCGAGCCTCGGATCATCTCGGTGGGCCGCTCGTAGAAGTAGGTGTCGTGCGGCATGCCCTGGGCGAAGGTGGCAACGAGCGCCACCCGCTCCCTACGCCGCCCGGCGCGGCCGGCCCGCTGCGCGTAGTTGGACGGCCGGGGCGGCACGTTACGCAGGATCAGCGCCATGAGCTGGCCGAGGTCGACCCCGAGCTCGAGCGTCTGGGTACAGACGAGGACGTTGGTACGGCCGTCCTTGAAGCGCTCCTCGGCCGCGATGCGGTCGTCGTCGGGGACCTGGCCTGAATGCTCTGCCACCTCCACCCGGAGGGGCGCTCCGGTGGTGAACTGGCGCAGGTCGTAGTCCCCAAGATCGCCTGCGAACGGTGCGACGGCACCCCGGCAGCCGTAGGTGACACAGGCGCCGTCCGCAAACGGCGCCGCCTGCACCCGCCGGCAGGCGCGGCAACGCACCGTCTCCGGGCTCAGCGGGCGCACCTCGACCGCTCGCCAGGCGACCTGGGCCACCGGGACGGCGGTCCGGCCGGCGGTCACCCGGGCTCGCTCGAGCAGCTCGTGGTCCTCGAGCAACCCCACCGCGAGCCGGGCGGCACGGGCGGCCGCGTCGTCGTCGAGCCCACGCCCGGCGCGCCTGGCGAGCCGGGCCGGCGCGGCCCGTGGGGTCAGCTTCACCGGGTCCACCGGGAGGCCGTCGGCGGCACGGTCGGTGACCCCGGCAACGCGGCCGGACCCTGGCGGCACGATGCAGCGGTACGTCTGCTCGAGCCGCAGGCGCACCGCCGCCTCCATCGGGGCGCTGGTCAGCTCGTGCGCGAGCGCGCGGCGGGACCGCAAGTGGTCGAGGAGCGCTCGTGCGTAGCGCCGCGCCGCCTCCGGCGTGACACCGCCGAGCGCCGCCGCCAGCGGCTCGAGCGCCTCCGCCGGCATCGCTTCCAGTGCCGGATAGCCGACCGAGACCGCGGCAAGGCCCTCCAGGGTCTCCGGACGGCCGGCGTCGCGGGTCAGCTCAGCGAGGACGTCCCAGGCGACCGCCTGGAGCGCGTGCGCCTCCTCGGCCCGGCTCTGGCTCACCGGGTACAGGCCGAGCTCACGGCCGCGCACGGCAAGGCGCTCGACAAGAGCGTCGAGGTTGGCGAGCGGCTCATCGGCGGAGGCCCGGCGCTGCACCTCCTCGACGAGCAGGCGGCGCACCAGCGTGCGCCGCGCCTTGTCGCGCAGGTAGCCGGCTTGGAAGGCGGTGTCCTGGCGGGAGTCGGCAAAGACGAGCAGCCGCTGGGCCGAGAGGTCGCCAGGCTGCTCCTCGGCAAGGCCGGCGAGCAGCCCGAAGGTGAGCGCGCTGACAGCGGCCGCGGTCTTCGGGGCCAGGTCGGAGACCGCGCTGCCCCGCCCGGCCGAGTAGCCGCACGCAGGGCAGATGTGCAGTGGCTCGCCCGGCCTCGGCGTGTCGACCACGAACACCTCGACCGTGGCCCGGTCACAGGTGATGCAGGCTGCCTCGGGGCTCGACCGGCCGCAGCTGGGGCAGCGCCGTCCGGCCCGGAGGACGGGGCGAGCGCCGGCATCAACCGACCCTTCGTCCTCGGCCACGCCGTCGGGCGGGTCGTGATGGAGGCGGCGGGCGACGTAGCCGAGGGGGACTGGCTCGCCTCCCTCGCTGCCCTCGGCCTCCTCCCGGCTGGTCACCGTGTCGTAATCCTGCCCACAGCCCTTGCAGACGCTGATCGGGTAGGCGACCGCGCCATCGCACTGCGGGTGCGGGCAGACGGCCTGCCCGTCGACCAGGACGTGCTCTGCGGGCGCCACGCAACGGGTGAGGCGGGGAATGCCGCGCAGGAACAGGTGGACCTTGGCTCGCACGAGCGGAAGCCTGTCTCGTCCCGTCGCGACCGAGCCGAGCAGCAGGTAGGCGGCGACCTCCTCCTCCAGCGCAGCCAGGTCGGCGTCGGCCCGGCCGGGAAGCTTGGCGAGGCCGGCGGCCAGGTCGTCGACCGCGCGGGGCTCGACCAGCTCCTGCCGGAGCCAGGCGAGCACCGGGCTGCCATCGAGGACGCCGGCCAGCGCCTGGGGCGAGTCGTCGGGCACGGCCCAGCCAAGCAGCCGGGTCGCCAGCTCGGCCAGGCCGGAGAGGTCGTCCGGACGGCGCTCGGCGAGCGCAAGCGGAGGCGGTTGCGCGGGCATGGCGTCGAAGTCGGGTTCGGGCAGGAGGTCGGGGTCCTCCTCGACGAGAGCATCCGTGCCGATGTCGGCAGCGAACAGCGCCGAGGCGAACTCGGCCACCTGCTGGCGGGCGGCCTCGTGGGCGGCTTCGCCGCCGCCCGAGTAGACGGTGGCGGAGAGGCCGGCGCAGACCAGCCCGCTGGTCGTCCGGTCGACGTGGCCGCGGAGCCGACGGACCAGGCAGGCGATCTCGGTGCCCAGCGCCCCCTGGTAGGTGTGGACCTCGTCGAGCACGAGGTAGCGCAGGCTGTCGTGCCGGAACAGCTTGCGGTCGTCCCCCCTGGTCAGGATGTACTCCAGCATCGAGTAGTTGGTGAGCAGTACGTCAGGTGGTGACTCCTGGAGCCGGCGGCGCTCCTCGGGCTCGGTCACGCCGGTGTAGACGCCGTAGGAGAGGCCCATGCGCGAGCAGGCCGCCTCGAGCCGGTCCTTCTGGTCGTTGACCAGCGCGTTCATGGGGTAGAGCACGACGGCTTTCACGCCCGGCCTCTCCGCCCAGTGCCGCTGGCAGTAGGCGAGCACCGGGATCAGGAACGACTCGGTCTTGCCCGAGCCGGTCCCGGTCGCAACCAGGGTGTGCTCGCCCCGCCACAGGCGCCGGGCCGCCCGCTCCTGGTGGTCGAAGAGCAGGTCGAGCCGCGAGAACCCGTCGAGCACCTCCCGCGGCATGCCCTCGCCAGCGACGAGGTCGGCGAGGCTCCCACCGACCCGCGGTGGCCGCTGCGCGGTGATGTACGGCCCCCGCCACAGCAGCGCCTCGCGGTCGACGAGCGCCTCCAGCCGCTCGTGCAGCGCGTCGTCAGCCACCGGATACGCCGTCCAGGTGAACCGCTCGTAGTCAGCCTGGACGCGCTGGGCAAGGGTGAACGGGTTCACGAGGCAGCCTCCGTTGGTGCCGCTTCCATGCTCTCCGGTTGACTCGACGGCGGCAGGTCGGCGCGGAACCCAAGCCGGATGCGCAGCGCCCGGACGAACTCGAAGTCCTCCTCGCTCGGCCGCTCGGCACGTACTGGGTGCATGACCTGGTTGCGGATCTGGTTCAGCCGAGCGAGATCCCGGAGCACGGATTGTTTGTCCTCAGGTCGTACGGGCAGATGGGCGGCGATCATCGACCAGCGTCGGTCGATGATGCGTTCCAGGTGCTTCAGGTCCGTATAGCACCAAGGCTCGGCCGCAGGGTGTAGGTCTTCCTCGCGGCGGACCTGACAATCCTGCCGGATGTTGATCGGGACGCCCTGGCGCCACCAGCCCGCCTCGCCGTCGCCGAACTGTTCCTCGAGGACGCTTCGGACCATTCGGTGCAGCCCGCACTCAATGGTGCGAACGTCCTCGTACATGTCACCGAACGGCGCCTCTGGTTGGTGGAACGCCACGACGACGCGCAGCTCCTCCCAGGTGACGTCGTGGCCCTGTTGTTCGAGCGCCTCCTTGAGCGGTGTGAGCCGACCGTCCCCGCGCGCGGCACCGTCGAGCAGCCGGGTGATCGGGTCGCGCCGCTCCTTCCGGATCGAGAACAGCACGTCCGAACGGCGCAGGAGCCCCCGCCCGACGAGCTGTTCCAGGTAGCCGATCGTCGTCTGGACGGTCGTCCCTCGCGCCGAGGAGATCTGGATCGGGTCAAGCCCGCTCCGGAACATCTCCAGCACCTCGTCCCTCGCGCCCATGACCTCACCCTCTCAGCTCATCGAACGCCAGCAGCACGGCGGCCTTGTAGGCATCGTCTGGAGGCACCGGACCTCCCTCGCCCCTCGACCGGCGGAAGTCAGCGAGCACTCTCGCGAACTGGTCCTTGTCCAGCCCGTAGAGATGGGCGACGTGCGCGTCCAGCTCAGTCCGCAGGCGCACCTGCTCGTCGCGCCCGAGAGGCGCACACGGCACTCCGAGCACGCTGGCGAGGTCGTCGAACACCGGGCTTCGGCAGGTGAGCCGCGCGGCGAGTTCTTTGATGGCGGCCCGACGCTCCGAGCTCACCGACGGGTCAGGGATCGGCAGCGTGGCCATGATCGACTTGGTAAGCGCGGAGGACACCTTCCGTCGGATCACGTAGTCTAGGACCAGGCTATTCAACACACCGCAGAGGTAAAGCATCGAGGTCGCATCCATGACCGTCCGGTAGCCAACCTCAGGATCATCCTGCACGCTGCGATGAAGGAACGGCACGTGTTCGCTGAGCGCCGTTCCAGGTGGGACGACGGCAGCGATCAGGGTCCGCTCATCCGTTGCCCGAGCTACGTTACGGAACCCGAGCCGGTACTGGTCGGCTGGAACCTCGAGCCCACCTCGGCGATTCGCTTCGAACAGCCTGCGCTCACCCTTTAAGCGGCTCACATCATCGGAAACCGGTCCCCGGTGCCCAGCCCGCCGCCACTCACGACGAACCAGCTCTTGATCCCCCTCGGACTTTAGCCGGTAGGTCGGCTCAGCGAAGTCTGCCACGAATTGGTGGATGTGCTTACCCTCGCGAAGAGGAGTTCCATTCGGCTGTCGCTCGAAGAACTCTTTGTCGTCCTCGACGTTGAACTCGCGAGCGTGTACCGCCAGCCAAGTTCGATCAGATACCTCGTCGTAGAGCTGACGATGCTCCCAATAGATCGTCGCGAGGAGGTTGAGCATCCGCTGCTCTCGAACATCCGGAATCGCCATCGTGTCCGGGGCGAGGCTGCGAAGCAGGCTGATTGCGAGCAAAGTTGTGTGGGCTGGTAGGTCGTCAAGTTGGTTCACCGCCGTGAGGCCGGAGGTAAACGGTATCCATTCTGTCGTACTCCCGTTCTGGGCTACGAGGACGACGAACTGCTCACGGCTATCAATGGGGAAGATGCCCTTTGAATTGTCGAATAGAGCGAAGGTCAGTATCGCTGTCTGCTGAAAAAGCGCGCGTCGGTGGAACTGCGTCCCGGCGTCACCAACGAGACCAGCGTCTATAGTCAGCGCCAGGGTGCCTTGTGGCGCAAGAAGCTGGAGATCCCGCTCCAGAAACGCTCGATAGTAGTTGAACGCACCTCCAACACCGAGGAACCGGTATTGGTCGGATGAGCGAATGTATCGCTTCCCGCTCTCGATATAGGCCGATTGCGCTTCATATTCCCGCTTGACTTCTACACGAGTGAGGGCTATCTCGGCGAGGGCGCTTTTCTCCTCCTTCGTACGTGCGAAGGCAAAGCTGGGATCAAATCGTCCATAAAATTCTCCGAGCTTGAATCGGATGAACTCCCAAGGAGGGTTTCCTAGGATCGCGTCGAACCCGGCGTCGTCACGGCGGGTGCCCTCGAGATGGAAGAAGACCTCGGGGAACTCGACTTCCCAATGAAAGGGGCGGACCTCGCGGGCGACCTCCTCGACCGCCTCCTGGGCGACCCGGAGGGGCAGGAATCCTTCGTTGGCGGCGTGGCTGGCATAGGCGCGGTACTCGCGGGCGGTAAGCGCCGGGGCGTGCGACGGCCAGTAGAACGCCGAGACCCAGAGGTTGGCTCGTAGGCGGAGGCGGCGGAGTCCGTCCGCGTCCAGGTAGGTGCGGAGGCGGACCGCCTTCTGGCGGACCTCGGCGGCGTGGTCGGACGGGGCTTCGGCGATCTCGCGGCGGCCGGCGGCGAGCTTGGCGAGGTCGGCGCGGGCGCCCTCGACGGGGAGGCGGAGTTGTGCTGCGTCCTCGGTCTGGCGGCCGCGGACGAGGACCGCCGGGAGGCGGTCGAGGTCGTCGAGGAACGCGCCGACCAGGGAGTCGCCGCAGCGGGCAAAGTCGCGATTCGTCCCTATTTGTCCGATGGCCCCACGTCGTGGCCCGGCGCTTCGCTACCGCGTTGGTCCAGGCCGGGAGCCAGATTCCAGCAACAGGCATGTTCGGACATTTGGTGCATATCGCGACTTTGCCGGGACCCTGGGTAGGCGGCGCGCTCCTCGTCGTCGATCAGCGCGTCGGCGTCCAGGCCCTCGGTGATGCGAGCCTGACCGTACGCCTCGGCCAGGAAATGGACGGCAGGCACCAGGAAGGCGCCCGAGCCCATCGAGGGGTCGATCACCCGCAGCTCCAGGATCTCCTCGCTGCTCCGCCCGACCACGAGCGGTTCGAGCGCCTCGCGGGCGAGGAACGCGGCGATCGCCCGCGGGGTGTAGTAGGACCCGGAGCCCTTGCGCTGGCCTGACGCCTCGAACAGGAAGAAGCGGCCCTCGGGGACGTCCTCGATCTCGCGGGCGCCCTCGGGCAGCCTGTCCCGGGTGACGACCTGGGTGATGCGCTTGCCGCCACTCGACAGCTCGGCGAGCACCATCGGCTCGCGGGCCAGCCGGGGCTCGAACGCGAGCAAGCCCTCGTAGACGCTGCCGAGCTGCTCGACGCTCAGCTCACGGTAGTTCACCCGCCGCCGCCCGCTCCCCTCGGCGACCTTTCGCACCCTGCCGCCGCGGCCCCGGACGGTCGCGGTTACCGACAGGTGCTCGATCGCCGCCGCGACGTGCGCGTCGCTCAGCCGGACGGGGCGCTGGCCGCGCGCGTCACGGACGGGGAGGTCGAACGAGGCACAGCCCTGCGGGTCGAACAGGCTGCCGTCGTAGGCCGTGACCCGGAACTCCCCGACGTCGGCGCCCTCGCGGAGCAGCCGGAACAGCGCGGTGACCGACTCCCACAGGTAGGTGCGGTCGCCGAGCCACTCGGCCCCCGGAGCGAGCACCTCGTCGCGGAGATGGGCGAAGCCGTAGCTCGACCGGTAGGCGGGCACGTCGATCGGGAGCAGGCCGCGGTCCTCGGCGAACGCGACGAACAGCAGCCGGTAGGCGACCTTGAGCGCGTCGGCGAAGAGGGTTCGCAGGTCGGGCACGTCGGCGTCTCTGGCGCGCAGGTCGTCGATCGCCCCTTGGGCGAGATGCTCGATCGCCTTGCGCACCCCGACCGAGAGGTCGTCGGAGACCCGCGCTGCCGCCTCCTCGCTGACCCGCTCGGCTCGCTCGTAGAGGCTCGTCCCGCCCGGCCCCGGCAGCATCGCCTCCGGGCGGAGCAGCGCCCAGAGCAGACGCCACTCGTGCTCTTCGCCGTACTCGGCCAACCCGACGAGATCGAATGCCAAGTAGGCCGCCTCGCCGCCGAGGCCGGGGTCCTTGGCGACCACGCGCAGCTCCCGGCCGTTCGTGACGACGCCGAACGGTGCACGGCCGTGACGGAGCAGCCGCTCGAGGCGGCGCTGAGGTCGGGCGTCGCCCTGGCGCCGGCCGGCCGGGTTGGCGTCCAGGTGCTGGCTCGCCGGCGCGACGACGACGTAGCAGAGGGGCGCACCGTCCGGAGTGAGCACGACCGCGTCGGCGTCGAGGCCGTCGTCGACCCGCGTGGTCTCGCCGGTGTCCAGCTCGAAGCCGAGCGCGTCCAGCAGCGGGACGACCACCTTCCTCGTGGCTGCCGGCGTGCTCGTGTCGTCCAGGTCCAGCGACGCCCGCCGAACGAGACGCCGGACCAGGCGCAGCCCCTCCTCCCTGGTCGCCTCGCCCAGGTCGTCGCGTTCGGCCCGCAGGAGCTGGGTCGCGTCGGCCAGGTAGTAGGTCGACAGGAAGTTGCCGGCGATCCGCAGGTTCAGCATCTAGCGCGCCCCCTCGAGCCGCTCCTCGGGCACGACCAGGAGGCAACCGACCGGGTCTGGGCCAGCCACCCGGCCGACCTGGTGGGCGCGGGCGAGCTGCCCGGCCCGGTTGTCGAAGGCCCGCTCGATGGCGGCCAGGGTCTCGTCGAGGGTCGCAAGCGGCCCCACGCCGGGGTCGTCGGCGAACAGGCCGAGCTGAGCCGGGCCCTCGGCACCGGCCTGCTCGAAACGCCGCTGCGCCTCGGCCCGCTCGGCGGCACGCCAGCCGTCAAGGTCAGCCTGGAGCCGGGCAACCTGCGTCCAAAGCTCCTCCGCGAGGGCGGTGCCGCGAGCGTCGAGGCGTCGCCGAGCCTCGGCGGTGGCGGCCCGCACGGCGGCGTCGAAGCCGTCCCCGAGGTGCATCCTTGCCCAGGCGGCGCCGTGGCCAGCCGACCCCGGCGTCCGGAACAGGCGCTCGTCGGCGTCCTGATCGCGGCTGGCGGCAGCGCCAACACCCACCCAGACGGGCAGCAGCGGCTCTTCCAACAGGCTTCCGTCTTGGCTCTGGACCCGTGCCGTGAAGGTAACGAGGTATCCGGGGTCGCCACTCGAGACGACCCGCACGGCCACACGGTCCCTCGCTGCAGGCTCCCACAGCCTGGCCCTGACCCGCTGCAGCACCGCGCGGATCAAGGGATGCGCCGGGGTGAGGAACGCCACTCCCTTGTTGGCCGGGTCGAGGGCAACCGCCCGGTCGAAGGTCGCAAGGAACGTGCCTTCGCCGACACCGCGGTAGCTCGCGAGTCGCGGTCCGGGGCTCAGCTGCCAGATCGGGCCGGAGCCGGTGAGGGAGCCGCCCTCCTCGGCGACGACGCGACGTACGAGGTCCGCGTACCCGGCAAAGCTCGGCGCGAGCAGCGCGGCCCGCTGCTCGGTGGCCGCCACGGATGCCGCCTCCGCCGGGCCGAAGGACTCCCCGGCGAGCACGGCGAGCGTCCCCGACTCCTCAAGAAATGCTCGCACCTCGGCCTCGGCCCGCACGATGCGCCGGTCGATGGCCTCCTCGTCCTCGCCCTCCAGCACGGCCTCCATCAGGTCCGGCTGGTTCGCGAGCCCGAGCACGTCCGCGGCGGAGCCGAGCTCCTCCTGGATCCTCGCCAGCTTGGCCTGCAGGCGCTCGAGGATCTCGGCGTCCCGGGTCCCCTCCAGGTGGAGGTAGCGGACCTGCACGCGTTGCGTCTGGCCGTAGCGGTCGACCCGACCGTTGCGCTGCTCCAGCCGGTTGGGGTTCCAGGGCAGCTCGTAGTGCAGCACGACGTGGGCGGCTTCCTGGAGGTTGAGGCCCTCGCCGGCCGCGTCGGTCGCGAGCAGCACCCCGCCGGGGGCCCGGCCAAACGCCTCAAGCCGCCGCCGGCGCTCAGCCAGCGTGAGGGTGCCGTCGACCCGCACGAACGCCGGCTCGCCGAGGTGCTCCGCAAGGTAGGCGATGGTGTCGACGAACTCGGTGAACACGATCACCCGTTCGCCGGGCTGCATGGCGTGGAACTCCCGCAGCCACACCTTGATGGCGTTCAGCTTCGCATCGTCCTCGGGCCTGATCCGCGCGACCAGATCGATGAGCACGTCGACCAGGCGCTGCTCCTCGCTGAAGTCCTCCTCGCCCATGGCCTCGGCGAGCGCCGCCATGGCGAGCTGCTCGGCCTCCTGCCGAGCCGCCTCGTCCAGCTCGTCGCCCGAGCGGTATCGGCGGACGAGGTCGCTGCGCGCGCGGGAGGCGGGCACACGGTCACCGCGTCCGGCCAATGCGTCGGCCCGCCGCCGCAGCGACTCGGCCAGTGCGAACGGGCTCGAGAGGGCGCGCTTGCGCAGCACCTCGAGCGTGAACGCCTCGATCTGGTAGGAGGCGCGGTCGCCTCTGCCCTTGAGCGCGCGGAGGGTCCGCTGGGAGTGGCCCCGCAACCGCTGGAAGACCTCCTGCTCCCGGGCGGTTGGGCGGACGGGGATCGGGCTCACGCTCCGGCCGGGCGTGACCGGGCGGGGCGGGTTGCCGCGGGCGACGTTGCGCTTGAGCCGCCTGACGAGGAACGGCTCGATCACGCTCGGGTCGAGCCGACCGTCGTCGGCCGCCAGGTATGGCTCGACGAGCTGCAGGAGGCTGGCGAAGCTCTCGGGGTAGCCGTTGTGCGGGGTGGCAGAGAGGAGCAGCAGCTCACGGGTCCGGGATGCGAGCAGCCGGGCGAGCCGTGAGCGCTCGGTGGACGAGGTCCGGCCTTGGCCCGCGAACGACCGGGCGACATGGTGCGCCTCGTCGATGATCACGAGGTCGAAGGGTGGCGCCTGGTGGAGCGCGCCGGTGTTCGCCTTGAGGTAGTCGATGCTCGACACGGCGAGCGGGACCGCAGCCCACGGGCTGTGGCTCGCGGGGTTCTCCCGGCGGAGCTGCTGCCACTTCTCCCCGTCCACCTTGGTGAACTCGAGGTTGAAGCGGAACGCCATCTCCTCGACCCACTGGTCGGTGAGCGCCGCCGGGCAGGCGACCAGCACCCTGGCCGCTCGCCCCCGGCGTGCCAGCTCGAGCATGACCAGTCCCGCCTCGATGGTCTTGCCCAGCCCCACGTCGTCCGCGATCAGGAGTCGGGCCCGGGGAAGCCGGAGCGCCTTCAGCACCGGGACGAGCTGGTAGGCCTCCAGCTCGATCCGACCATGCGCCAGCGCGACCAGGTCACCGCGCCCGTGGGCCATCGTGAGGCTGAGCGCGTCGTGAAGCTGCTGCAGCCGGATCGGGTTGCCGATGTCGAACCGCAGGGGCTGCGCGGGCTGGACGCTGAGGCCGTCCTCCAGGTCTGGCACGACCGTGAGCGTGCGCGCCGCTCCCGCGCCCTCAGAGAGCCGCTTCAGCTCGAGCAGCATGCCGCCACGCGACGAGCGGACGTCGGTGATCTCCCACAGATGATCACGAAGCGCCGCGCGCTGCCCACGCTCGTACAAGCGCGTCCCCCCCACCAGACCAGACCCGGCGAACCCTAACGGCTGTGGACCGGTCATGACAAGCGCCTCAGGATGTGCAGACTGGTTGACTCGATCACGGAATTGGCCTCTCCTCGGGGTGGCGATCAGGGGCCTGGAGCAACGGCTCGAGGAACTCCGACGGCTCACCGCTCCAGGTGATGAAGAGACGGTCGCGGGCTCGGGTCATCCCGACGAAGAACCGTCGGCGCGCGAGCTCGCGGGCCTCGTCCGAGTCGTCGCCCTGATTGAGATCCAGCAGGCTCGCGCTGGCATGGGGGAGGTACACATCCTTGAACTCAAGGCCCTTGGCGCGGAACAGCGTGCCGACCTTGACCGCCCGCGTCGTCCTGCCCTCCATGACCTCGACCACACCGCCCGCATGCACCGCCCGCAGCTTCTCGGCGCGCCGGTAGGCCTCGTCGTGGCGATCGCAGAGCAGGAGGTGCCGAACCCCGTCGGCACCCTGCCGGTAGATGACCCGGTAGGCGTCGTCGAGCTTGGCCGTCCACAGATTGGGCATCAGCGAGCGAGCGACCCGATGGGCCTCGAACCGCGCGTCGTCGGGGTGCAGCAGGTAGTCGGCGAGCCAGATCGCCGCCTTCCCCCGGACCGCGGCCGGCAGTGCGGCAAGGTCCCCCCTGAACGTCTTCGCCATGCCAACCTGCGTCATCTCTCGGTCCTCGTCATCGGTCAGCCCGGGCCATGCGGAGCGCCGGTCGAGAACGGCCCACCCTGTCGCTCGCGTTCCACAACCGGCGCCGAACCGGGGCGGGCCATGTGTAGCACCGGTCGAGAACGGCCCGCCTCAACCACGTGGCGTCTACCTTCGCGAGTAGTACCGGCCGCGATCCTGGAGTTCGACCTACTTGAGTTACTCCACCATCCGTAGAGTTCAAGAGTTCGACATGCTTGAGTTACTCCACCATCCGTAGCCGGCAGCCGGCCGGGTCGATCGCGACCAGCAGGGGCCTCGCCATGTGGGTCAGGGAGACCACGGCCTGGCCTGGCGCGAGGGCGGGCAGCCGGCGCCAGAGGCTCTCGTCGATGCCGGGGATGACGTGGCGCAGGGTGCGGATGACGCTCTCGTCGTTGATCTTGTGCAGCACGTAGTTGTTGACCAGTCCAAGGACCTCGCGGGGCA
>WNFV01009356.1_pt1 | contig 15124 bp, 23 predicted proteins | sample 5400101 | NCBI WGS metagenome assembly WNFV01 (sample SAMN13153361, study PRJNA577476) | soil metagenome | isolation source: 115 cm soil or saprolite under grassland replicate 1 | place: USA:California | collected 2016-06-15 | reverse complement strand
TAGCCGATCGCTTGGACGTTGAGAGCTTCTAGCCCGGCGCGCAGCGGAGAGGTGTCGAGGCCGCCGCCGACCAGCCCAAGAAGCGTGGTGGTTGCGAGCCCTGCTGCCGTGACGGTGAGTGCTGCGATCGTCGGCTCTGGTCCGTCCGGCTGGCCAGCGACGTAGCCCTCCGCCTGGAGCGCCTCTCGCTCGAATGACGACATCAGCTCAAGGCGAACTCGGTCTGCATCAAGAACTCGCCAGCACCACAGGCACGGTCCGTCAGGGATCTGGAGGCGGCGCTCGGCGTACAGAGCGTCGAGCTCGCCATTGCGGCGTGTTCCGGCGCGGACGCCGATGTCGATGAGAAGGAGGTGGCTGCGCGCGGCCAGTTCCGTCAAGCTTGCGCGGCTGGCGTGGTTGTCCGTCGCGCCGATGACCACGTCGCAGCTCAGTAGCGTCGCCTGAATGGTTCCGTCGCGCACATCTCCGTCGATTGCGGTGAGCGTTGTTCCAAGATCAAGGCGTCGAAGGCCATCCGCAACCGCCGAAACCTTCGGTGTGCCCGCGAGCGCGTCGGTTCGAGTTACACCGAACACGCGACGTGCATTCGAACTCTCGAGTCGGTCGGGGTCAACGAGTATGAGTTCGCCGACGCCCATCCGCGTTAGCGTTTCAGCAACCGGGGATCCTGTTCCGCCGACGCCGACGATCGCCACGCGAAGCGATCGGAGAAGGTGGTTTCCGGCATGGCCGAGTAGCGACTGCTGACGATCATCAAGTTCGCTGCGTTCCGGCGATAACTGCCGGTCGAACAAGTGTAGGCGGCGCCCCACCGTCGCAAGACGGTCGACCGGCTTGATCGTGCGATGTTCATAGACGGTGCCCCCCCATCCGCCTGGGCTGACGACGAGGCTCGCGAACGGTCCATCGATGAGATCGTCGAACGCAACGCCGAGTCGGACGGTGGTCTCCTGGTCGATCGAAGACAGCTGAGGTGCTTTGGAATCGCCCGGATGAGTGTGGACGAACGCGAGTCCGCAGCGTGCATGGTTTGCTGCCGAGACGGCGGCCGAAATCATGCGTCCGCTCGGCTCGACGCGTCCAACTCTCCGCTGTTGAAGTTCCACGTCCCAAAGAGGCGAGCCGAGGGCGAGTCTCGATGATCCGCGGCCGCGTTCGACGGCCGTGAGTAGTGCGAACATTCCGGCTTCAGCAGGAGATGCCTCGAGGAGGCTCTTCGCGACGGAGCGAGCCGTGGCCTCGTTGATCGCGAGGTAAGTCAACGGTCGTCGTTCAGACGAGCCAAGGCGAACTCGAAATGGGTGAGTAGATCATCGCGTCCCGGAATCCACTCGCTGTTTCGGTGCCAGCTGAAGCGACGCCACGTGTCGCCGAAGTGCACCTCAAGGTTTGACGCCTGTGGCTCCGCACCAGTGGCGAGTCGAAGCTCTGGGCGCGTCCAGAACATGTCCATCGCCGACTGGGGATACAGCACAGTTGTCTTCAGCAGTACGTCGGTAGCTGGGTGCGACCAGAGCGTAGGGGGTAGGGGAACATCCCGCACCACGACGCCGATCTCGTCGCCGCCGTCGAGGACGTCGTACGCGAAGCCGCTGTCGGCGAGTCGTTCGAGGTCCTCAGCTAGGAGCGTGTTCTCAGAAGCCGTGGTCGCCAAAGTTCGCGTTTCCGGGGATCGCTCGAAAGTGCATGCCGTCTCTTACCTCGATGGTTTGCGTGCGGTCGATCTGAACACCTCCTGAGGGATCGCCCTCGCCTTTGAGCAGGAAGAGGTTGTAGTCGGGGCCATAGTCGCCGGCATTGAGAACCTGCTCGCCGGTTTCCATGCCGCCCGGTAGTTCGATTTTGCGACGGTTGATGAAAACGTGGACGCTCACTCCGATCCTTCGCGGTTGCGTTGTCGCGTCGGGGGCACTTCGAGAATCAGAAGCTTGATGCGCTTGGCGATCTCGTCCATCTGTGGCCGCTCGAGGTCGCCACGCTTTCGGACGAATCGATTCCTTGACACCGAGCGGAGGTGCTCACACATCGCTTCGCTGTCGATATCGAGTCCTCCGCTCGGTGCGTCGATTCGGTAGTGCGTCCCGATTCCCCGGATCGTGCTGCTAATCGGGACGACGAAGTGCAGTTCGGCCCGCGTCTGGTTGAACCAGTTCGCCGTGACGACGACAGCTGGTCGCTGCTTGCCTTGCTCGTGGCCGACCGGGTTGCCGAAGTCGACATCCCAGACTTCTCCCCATTGCGGTGTGCTCATGAGCCGGGCGCGAGCCCGTCATCAAGCGAGCCTTCAAGGACCGCCCGCTCTTCCAGTTCTGCGTTCCAGGCGTCTTCGTCGTTCCGTAGCGCCTCGTAGCCCTCGGCGGTGGACGCGATTACTGAACGTACGAACTCGTTGTCGAGCGCCAGCGTGTCAAACGAGATCTTGCGACGGATCACGACTTCGCCTGGTTCCGGAACCTCGAAGTCGACCTCAGTGCCCTCTTCGAGCTGCGCCTGCTCACGAACCTCCTTGGGGATCGTGATCTGCCCGCGCTCGCGAACCGTCCCGCTAAGACGCTTCTCGGGGGCCTCCTTTTCCACGCTCGTCACCTCCATCAGGTCGTGTGTGATTCGGAATATAGCACGATCCAACCTCGTATGGTAAGATTTCTGAACATCAGATTATGCTACAGTACGAATACTGATCGACTGAACCGCTGATTCCAGTCGACGACGGACACCGGCCGAAGGAGGTTGCGATGGCGACAGAGCAGCAGGCGCCCGAGCAGGGCGACAAGAACGACAAGAAGGTCACGCTCACGATCTCGACGTTGAGCGGCGACTACACCCACGACTTCCCGGAGCACCAGAAGCTCCAGGTCGTGATCGAGCAGACCGTCGACAAGCTCGAGCTCCAGGGCGACGGCCCGTGGATCCTCGAGAAGGACGGCGTCGAGCTCTCCCCCGAGCAGACGATCGAGCAGGCGGGCCTGAAGGACGGCGACGTCTTGACGCTCAACCCGCAGGAGGGTGGCGGTGGATCCGAGCGTCGCTAAGGCGCTCTTCGACGACGAGGTCGAGGCGATGCGCGCCGCGGCGCGCTTCAAAGGCGGGAGCTGGACGATTGTCTCCGCCGAGTTCCCCGACCTCGTCGTCGAGCTCCCGCATCCCTCTGGGGCTCGCCGCCGGTTCCGTTTCCGCTGCGACGACTGGGACGAGATGCCGCCGTCGGTCAAGTCGGTCGACATCGCCGGCAGTGAGCTCACGCAGCAGCCGACCGGCGGCAAGTGGATGGGTCTGAACACTGGTTGGGGCCTCTGCGCGCAGTGGACGCGCGAGTACCACGCCCACCACACCGAGGACCCGTGGTCGAGCCGCCTCGGCGGTGTGAGCCTGGCCCGCATCGTCGCCAGCGTCGCCTCGTACTACCGGAGAGCCGACGCATGAGCGACGTGTTTGCCGTGCCCGCCGACGTCGCGCGCGTGACGCACGAGCACCTGCACGCGAAGGGGCTCGAGCACGCCGAGGGCCTCGTCCTGTGGATCGGCACGTTCGAGCCGCCGACGATCACACGCGCGGTCGTCCCGGAGCAGGATACGAGCGCTGGGCGCTTCCACGTGCCGCTCGCGGCACGGCAGGAGCTGACGCGCGAACTCGCTGGCACAGGTCAGGTCGTCGTCGCCCAGGTGCACAGCCACCCCGACCTTGCCTTCCACTCGTCCATCGACGACGCCGAGGCCATTCCGCGCCGCGTCGGCGCGTACTCGCTAGTCGTTCCCGACTTCGGGACCCGCGGCCATCTGCTTGACGGCGCGGCTCTCTTCCAGGTCGACAGCGGCGGCCGCTGGGTGCCGGCGCCGGCGGCGACCTTTGACCTCCCCCAGACCTTCGAGCCGGCCGCTCCCGTGACGGCCGCGACCCGGCGCAGCCTATGGCGACGACTGACAGACACACTGAAGAGCTTCGGACGTTCGCGCATCTAGCCGGGCTGCTCGCGGCCGACTTCCCGCGCGACGTCCTGGCGCGCACCGCGTCGACTTCCACGCGCCGACGCAGGCGTGCATCGCACGCCTGCGCCCGCTGCTCGCGACGGAGGCGTTCTCCAGCGAGTCCTTGGCCGCGCTCGCGCGCCTGATCTGGCCCGACGGCGAGTTCACGAACGAGGGCGACGCCGCTGCCGACGTCGTCCTCGGTATCGGCGTCCCGGGCGACATCAGTGTTGGCATTGATGCCGCCGGCAGCGCGGTCGTCTCACGGGGGGTCGTCGCGGTAGAGCACGGCGACGCGGTCTTCGCGGCGCTCGTCGCCGCCGGGCTCGGCTGTGCGCAGACCGCGAAGCTCCTCTACCCCGAGATCCTCGGGACGGCGGAGGAGTCGGAGATCTGCTTCCCGGTCGGGCCACTCGACGACGCGCTCGAGCCGGTCGGGCCGATCATGCTTGAGCGCCCGGTGTTTGCCGGCATCGGCGCCGTCGGCTGCGCCGCCGTCTACGCCTTGATCATCGCCGGCGCGGCGGGCCACGTGCTCCTTCTCGACCCAGACGTCGTCAAGGACTCCAACCTGATGCGCTACATCCTGTTCGACTCCCGCCACCTCGAAATGACGAAGGTCGCCGCCGCGGCCGAGCTCGTCGCGGCCGCCGGACTCGAGCTACACGTCGAGCACGAGAAGACCGTCCTGCAGCAATGCCTGAAGGACAACCCGAACGAGCGCGACAGGCTCGCGCTCGTCGTCTCGGCCGTCGACACCTATGACGCCCGGCGCGAGATCACCGGCGAGCTGCCGCGCCGCATCGTCAACGCCGGAACGACGCCGCGCGACTTCAGCGTTTCGCGCCATAGCTTCGGTGACGGCTACGCCTGCCTCGCCTGCCTCTACCCGCCGCAGAAGGAGGACGTAGAGATGGCCGCGGTCATCTCCCGCGAACTTGGGCTCCAGAAATCCGAAGTCGAAGGGCTGAGCCGGACAAAGGAGCCGTTGACAGCAGAGCTCCTGGCACGGGTCGCCGAGGCCCGTGGCTTCGCGCGCGACCATTACGCGCACTATGTCGGCGAGCCGATCGACAGCTTCTACAACAAGGAGGTCTGCGGGACGATGCCGATCAAGACTCAGCGCGGCGAGGCGGTCGCGCCGCTCGCCTACGGCTCGGCCCTGGCCGGCTTCCTCCTCGCGAAGCTCGTCACCGAACCGAATGTCGGCGAGTATCGCCGGTTCCGAATGGACTTCGTCAACGGGCTCGCGACCCCGATGCGCACGAGCCCGCGGCGACGAGCAGAGTGCGTTTACTGCGGTCGTGAGGTAGTGCGTACTGGTTACGCGGCCCGCTGGGGATCAGTCCCCGCCTAGGTCGGACCACGTCCTGCCGGCCTTCCAGTTGAGCGAAGGGTTGGTGCGGGTGAGCATATGCAGATCGCCTCGGTGAGTCGGCGGGCGAGGTCGATTTGCGCGACCTTGGCGCCGCGCTGTTTGCCAATGCGGGCTTTCGTTTGGTGGTAGCGGTCGCGGTAGGGGGCGGGTGCAAGCGTGGGTGGCGGCCTCGACCAGTGCCCAGCCCAGGCAGCGGGGACCTTGCTTTGCGATCGGGCCGCGCAGGTCGCGTTCGCCTGATTGGTAGATGCGCGGGCAGAGGCCGGTGTAGCCGGCGAGTTTCCGTGGTTGGGAAGCGATTGATGTCGTCGAGCTCGGCGGCGATCGTGTAGGCGAGTACCCAGCTGATCCCGGGACACTGGCAGAGCAGCGGTACGTAGCCTCGTGGCCTGACCGCGATCTTCGTTGCCTCACAAGGCAAGCCGCCGGCCGAGTTCGTCCCCAGAACCTGTCCCCAGAACGTACGGCTTGGCGGCCTTTCGGTCGCGAATCCGCTTGAACACGTTGTTTGAGCGGGTTGATGCGGGCCTCGACGAGCATCGCTTCCCTCCTTGTGAGGGAGGCGGTCTACGGTGTCCGTCACGGCAACAAGAAAGCGGCCTTTTGCAGCGGCTTTGCGGTTCCAGACAAGCCCTCTGACGGACTCGAACCGTCGACCCCCTCCTTACCATGGAGGTTCTGAGGCGGTAACGGCGTACACGCGCGGTCATCCGCGGGCACGTTTGTCCTGCAAATTGGCCGTCAAGCGTGTGTCGGGCGTGCCCGCGCGTGACCGCAGGTGCTCGCGCTGACGTACCCGTCTCGTACCCGCGAGTCGTTGCCTGTTTATAGAACAAGCAACGAAAGTGTGCAGCGACTCGTCCCGACCGCCGACCACATCTGATCGCGCGTCGGTCCGTGGCTGCAGTGTGACCCCCGGCGCGACGTGGCCGTCAAGCCCGCTCGTTTTGCAGCCACGCGAGGAGAAGGATCACTAGCGCTCCGATCGTCGTCGCAGGTTGCATCCAGGAGACGTAGCCGACGATGAGCGTCTCGACGGCCAGCCAAGCAAGGACAACCAAGCCTGCGCCGAGGGCGGCGAGGCGCGCGATGCGCAGATCCGCGAAGACGGCGATGGCGGCAGCGAGCATGCTTCCACCGACGACCAGGAAGAGGACAAGCCCTGGAATGAAGTAGTCGTCGAAGGGACTTCCCTCGAGCCACTCCCGCGGCACGTCCTCCGCCCCCGACATCCCGTAGTAGCCGCCGGCGAACGCGTTCAGCGCGCCGAACGCGAGCAAGCCGCCGAGTGAGTAGCGGATGACAGTTGGATGTGGACGGCCGACGGTTGGATGCCGAAGCGCGAGATGCGTCATGGTCGTTCGCTCCTTCCAGTCGCTACCACGCTGCGGTCCGCCTGTGGCTGTCGCAGCGCTGCAGGCCCGAACCCGCCTGCGGGAGTTCTTCCCCGACCTCGGAGCGCCCAGGTCTCTGCGCCTGGTCGAGCCCCCTCCGCTGCGAGCCCAGCATGAGCAGCGTCACCCTGTTGGCGGCGCGCGATCACGATTCCGGCATGCCAGCCCGGGGCTCGTCCATGGCGTGGAAGCGGGATCGACTCGACGTCGAGTCCGCTGCGGGCGATGAGCCAGGAGATCGTCGAGTTGGAGTTCCACATCTCGCCTGCATGCAGGTCGTCGCGGCCCCAGACGGGCGTTGGTACCTGCGGCACCAGCTCGAGCAGCCGCCGCGCGCAGTCGGGATCGTCGCTGAGGCGGTTGGGGCTCTCGATTGCCTCGTCGATGTCGGGGATCAGGCCCTCGCGCCAGCGCCGGACCTCGTAGCGGAAGAGCGCGAGGCGCGCCAACGCTGCTGCGCCGACCGCCCCTTCGCCGACGACGCCACGCTCCTCGTCCTCCCGCCACACCGGCGCCTGCTCGATCACGAACCGTGCCTCGGGAACGTAGACCTGCAGGGCCGAGTGGTAGAGGTCGCAGCGCTCTCGCCCGTCGAGGCGTGCAGCAAACCATTCGAAGACGCGTCCGTTCCAGCGAACGGAGTGGCCGCCGGCGCCGAGTGGCAGCCAGTACAGGTCGATCCCGGTGTGCGGAGCAGAAGCCGCCATTCGGATCAGCGCCTCGCTCTTCTGTGGTGGCGGGAGTGTCCGGCGCGTCCGGTGTAGAGGTCGAGCCGGAAGAACATCGGGACGAGCATCGCCGGCATCATCAGCCCGTGCTCGAGCAGTGCGAGGTCGCTCTTGGGCACGAGCGCAAGCCAGCCGAGCGCAAGGAGCGCGATCGCGAGGATCGGCATCGCGGCGGCCATCTCCGCCGTCTCCCGTCGTGGCATGCCGCGGTAGAGCATCCAGGCCACCATCGGCGCGGTCATGATGAAGGTGACGACGAGCACCGACAGCTCAGGCAGCTCACTGAACGGCTCGGAGTAGCCGAAACGCGCCGCTGCCCAGAAGTAGATGAGGTCGCCGACGGCGAAGCCGATGCACATCGGCGCGCACATCTCGCCGTAGTGGCGGAGGAAGTGGCCGATCTGCCTGGGGCGGCTGATTGTCGGCGCAGTCGTCGCTGAGGTGGTTGCTTTGACCCGAATCTGCTCTGTGACTGCCATTGCTCCGCCCTCTTTTCAGCCGTTTATTCGGCCGTCGTCTGCGCTTGCCATGTGGCGCTGGCGAAGCGCGCTCTCCTCGGCTCTCGCCCGATCCGGCCTCTCTCCCGCCGCCTCGCCGCCATCCGGATCGGCCAGCCACTCCTTGATCCAGTGCCGATCGAGCAGCTCTTCCCGCAGGAAGGGATCCCGCGAGGCGAGTCGTTCGGCGTGTTCCTGGGTCGCGCTGTCGAAGACGATCAGGCCGCCGGACCTGTCGGCGAACGGGCCGCCGCGGTAGCGGCCGAGCGCGAGCGCGTGCCAGTAGGAGGCGTGGCGCGGCGCGACGTCCCGGACGCGGTCGGGCTCCTCTTTCATGAAGTAGAAATAGGCGACGCGCATCAGACGCTCACCCTCTCCCGTACCTCTCTGGCGCGCCGACGCGAGGTTGGAGCGCTGGCCACGAGCTCGGCGGCGAGCCGCCATGCCCGCTCCTGGTTCTCTTCGTCGAGCTCGCGCGCCGACAGCTGCCTGGGTGTGGGCCCGCCGGTGAAGTACGCGCCCGTGTAGGCGGAGACGTCGGGTGAGGAGGCGAGGAAGGCGACGCGCCGTCCGGCCTTTGCCGGCGATCCCAGCCGCTGCATGAGTCGCAGGAACGGCCACAGCGCCTTAGGGAACGGCATCGTCTCCGGCGTCATCGACTGCGTCATCTCCGTCCAGGACAACCCGGGATGGAGGGTGTTGACGGTTACCTGCTCGGGCGCGCGCCGCCGTGCGAGCGCGAGCGTGAAGAGCAGGTTGAGCAGCTTCGTCTGCGCGTACGCCTCGGCGCCGACGAACTGCTCTCGCGACTGGACGTCCTCGAGGGGATCGCGCTTCCACATCTGGAACGCCGCCGAGCCGACGTTGATCACTCGCGACGGCGCGTTCACACGAAGCAGCGGGAGCAGTTCGCGAGCGAGCGCGAACGGCCCGACGAGGTTCATCGCCAGCGTGGCCTCGTACCCGTCAGCCGTCTCCCAGCGGTGCGCGTAGCTGCCGCCGATGTTGTTTACGAGCACGTCCAGGCTGGAAAACGTCTCGCTGACGCGGCCCGCGAGCTCTTCGTTCCCGCCGACGGTCGAGTGGTCGGCTTGCAGGAAGCTCACGCGCTCGTTGCCGCTCTCGCCGCGGATGGCTGCCGCCGCTCGTTCGCCGCGCCCAGTGTCGCGCCCGGTGATGACGACCTGCGCGCCGCGCTCCGCCAGCACCCGCGCGGTCTCGTACCCGATGCCGGCCGTCGCACCGGTGATCAGGACCGTGCGCCCGCGCATGTCGGGGTGCGTGAATCGGTCGTTCATCTCAGTCACTTCCCGAGCTCCTACGTGCGGTGCTGCAACACTGGAAGCCTGAACGTCGGTTCATGAATGCCCATCGGGGCTTCCGCCGATTCGAGTTGCGGCTTTTCACGATTGCATGGCGATGTGGGTCTGCGAGTCTTTGGGGCGGACGTCGGAACGCTCCTCGCAGCACTCCGACCTGAGCCGGCGCCGCAGGACGCCGCCGAAGCATTGGCTGTCGACGGGTCTCTCCGTTGAGGCGAGTCCGTACAAATCCGCGGCGCAAATGCGAGTCGGCCCGAATGCCAACTCATGAACCGGTGTTCAGGATTGCGGCGTTAACAACGCTCCGCCGCAAGGCTGAGCCATCAGGAGATTGCGATGGTTTCCCACGAATCCTTCAGGCTCGGATCCGAGGAACCGGCTGAAAGGCATGAAGGCGCTCGCGACAGCCGCTGTTGCTCTCGTCGTCGCAGGCAGCGGCGGTCTTCTGGCGATCCTCGCTGTGGTCGCCTGGACGTACGGCGGCGAAGGTGAGCGGCGCAAGGTCGCGGGGGTGAGTCCGGCATGAGCGAGGTAACGCTTCCATGCGTCCGTCGCTCGGACCGGCGCCCACTCGGCGCGACCGTCTGGTTCGTTTGGATGGTCGCGATGTGGGCGGGCTTCTTCGTGCTCGTCCTGGCAGACCGGGTCGAGGGCGCCTGGAGCTGGGTCCGCGACCTGCCGCTCCTCGCCGAGCTCGCTTTCTGGGTAGCGCTCTTCCCGTGGCTCCTGGGGACGGCTGTCTGGACGAGCTCTTGGTCTGGCTGGCTTCGCCTCCTGCTCGTGCTGGCGTTCGCGTTTGGGTGGTCGCTCGCCTCGATCCCGCGGGCGAAGCAGGAACGGGAAGGAGGGACCTCATGAGCGACAGGCAGGTCTTACGCGGTCTCGCCGATGTCGCGATCGCCTCGCCGTCGTTCGCGTTCGCGCCCGTCTATCGGCGCTGGCATCTGCGCTGGGGCGCGACCGACGCGGAGGTAGCGGGAGCGATGCCCGGCGACGAGCTCGTCGCTGAGCCTTCCTTCAACGCCACGCGGGCGATCACGATCGACGCCCCGCCGGAAGCGGTCTGGCCGTGGCTGGTGCAGATCGGCTACGGGCGCGCCGGCTTCTACAGCTACGACCTGTTCGACAATGCCGCCCGCCCCAGCGCCGAGCGCATCCTGCCCGAGTACCAGGAGCCGAAGGTCGGCGACTGGGTGCCGATGGCGAGCAAGGTCAACGAAACCACGGCCTTCAAGGTCAAGGCCTTCGAGCAGAGCCGGTGGCTGCTTTGGGAGAAGCCGCACAGCACCTGGGCCTGGAAGCTCGTCTCGCTCGAGCATGGCCGCACGCGCCTGATCGCGCGACTCAAGGAGCGTTACGAGTGGCGCGCCTCGCCGGGGAGCGCGCTCCTGACGCTGATCCTCTTCGAGTTCGGCGACTTCCCGATGATGCGCAAGCTCCTGCTCGGCGTGAAGCGGCGTGCCGAGCGCCTTGCGTCGAATGAGCAGGCGTCGCCGCTTCGTTCCGCCGACGTCGTCTCTGCGAGGTAGGCGGCAGTGGACGCGATCGCCTCTCAACTCGTGGGTCGCAGGCCCGGCCGCTTCGCGTATGCCACTCTGGCTGCTGCCTTGGCCGCGTCCGCGGTCGTGGTGGTCGTCGTCTGGGACGCCGCCTGGTGGCCAGCGGTCGCGTTCGCGCTGGCGCCCGATCTCGCAGTGCTCTACGGGATCGCGCCCGGTCTCGCTCGCGGCCAGCTGCACCCGCGCGCAGTCCCGCTCTACAACGCGCTGCACCGGTTCTGGGGCCCGCTCGCGTTCGCCGTCGTCGTGCTGGCCACGGGGCTGCCTCTCGGTTATGTCGCCGGGGCGCTCGCCTGGGCGGGCCACGTCGCGTTCGACCGGGCGATCGGGCTGCGGCTGCGGACAGCCGACGGCTTCCAGCGAGGTGACAACGCATGAACGACGTGCTGGAGGAATGAACCGCCCAAGTGAAGGAGGTTTCGATGCCATCGATCAAGGACGCAGCAGCTGAATTCCTGGCCCACAAGCGAGTCGCCGTGACGGGCGTCTCGCGCAAGCCCGAGAACCACGGGAGCAACGTCGTCTACAAGCGCCTCCGCGAGCGGGGCTACGAAGTCTTCGCCGTCAACCCGAACGCCGACGAGGTCGAAGGTGACCCCTCCTACCACGACCTGCCTCAATCCCCGGCGGCGTCGATGCGGTCGTGATCGGAACGAGACCGGAGTTCGCCGAAGAGACGATGCGTGAGTGTGCCGAGCTCGGGGTCAAGCATGTCTGGATGCACCGCTCCTTCGGCGCGGGCAGCGTCTCGGAGACGGCGACCGCGTACGGGCGGGGGCGGGGCATTATCGTCATCGACGGCGGCTGCCCGTGCATGTTCGACCCGACGGCAGACCTCGGGCACAAGGCGATGCGCTTCGCCTTCACGCTGAATGGCCACGTTCCGAGGGCGGTCTGAGATTCGTGCGCGCCGGCGGTCACCCCGCGACACGTGAAAGAGGCAACACAGCGATGACGGTCACGGAACGGAACAGGCGCGATGAGGTGGAAGCACTCCGGCGCGACGGTCAGCTACCAGGTCCGCTGACACCCGAGCCACAGGTGCCACGGAGGCGGAAGGTCAAGAGAGTCGTTCTGATCGTGCTGGGCGTGGTCGGCTCAATCCTGCTCGCCGTTTTCGTGGTTGTCGTCGTTCTCTTCCGGCAGGACCTGGGCGAGGCGCGGAGCCGGCTCGCCAGCATTCCGACGACGATCTTCGAGTCACGGTACGGCGAGATTCAGTACCGCGTTGTCGGCGACGGGCCGACCGTGCTCATCTCCCACGGCATCACCGGCGGGGTCGACCACGCGGAGTACCTCGTGACGCGCTGGCGCAACCTCGACGAGCACTACCGGTTCGTGTACGTGTCTCGCTTCGGGTACCTGAAGTCGTCGCTTCCCGACGGCGCCACGCCCAGGTTCCAGGCCGCCGCCTATCAGGACCTGCTCGACCATCTCGGAATCGACCGCGTGACCGTCCTCGGCAACTCGGCCGGTGGCGCCTCGGCGATGTGGTTCGCGGTCGACTACCCGGAGCGAACCGACGGCTTGATCCTGCTCTCCTCGGCTGTTCCCGGGCCAGAGCCCGATGCCATCCCCAAGCTTGTCCGTGAGCACGACCTCGTCTACTGGGCGGCGATCAAGTTCGCCCCGGACACGCTGATCGGACTCCTGCTGCCGAAGGAAGTCCGCGCAACGTTGACGGACGCGGAAAAGGACTTCATCGTCGAGAACGCCTACATGGTCGGACTGCCGATCTCAGAACGAACCGAAGGGATCGTCTTCGACAACGAGCAATCGAACCCAGGCGTCAACGACGTCCCGTTCGAACGAATCGAGGCTCCGACTCTCATCTTCCAGGCGATCGACGATCGAGGCGAGCTGCGAGGCGGGCGCGAGATGGCGCGCAGGATCCCGAACAGCGAGTTCATCGGCTTGACCGGCGGGCACTTCTTGTTCGGGCACGCGAAGGAGATTCGGGCCGCAACCGCCGAGTTCATCGCAAAGTATTCGACCGAGAGGGGATAGCCACGTTGTGGCGCTTCCTGATCATCGCCTTCCTCTTCGGTCACGGCGCGATCGTCGCGGCGCAGGCGAGCGGTGTTCCCGACTCTTGGCTCATTGGCGAGAGAAAGGTCCTCGGCCTCGCGCTCACGCTCGCAGCCGGCGCCGCCTTCGTCATTGCCGGTGGCGGTCTCTGGGCGCAGGCCGAGTGGTGGCGGGCGCTGGCAGTTACGGGCGCAGCGCTTTCGCTCGCGTTCTTCGCTGTCTTCTTCCAGCCCCTGATCCTGTTCGGCATGGCGCTCGACGTCGCCGTGATCGTCGCCCTCGTCTGGCTCAAGTGGCCGTCGGAATCGATGGTAGGCGCGTGAACTGACAGTGGTGGAGCCGTGTAGGGAAGCGCGCCGCTGCGGGACGCCCCCCAAATCCGGCAGTCGAGCTCAAAGCGGCTTACGCCGATGCGCCCGGCTGCTCTCGTCCAGTTCGATGACTCTTGGTCATTGAGCTTGCGGCCGCCCGCGGCCTCGGCGGCACGTCTGACGGGAAGGTCTGGTTTGACCGTGTCTTTGCCTCGGCGCATCACCAGCCACTGGTAGACGGCCGGGCCGGGTCCGCGTCCGGAAGTCGGTGGCAGCGCTGGTGCGCGACTTCGCCGAGACCGATGCGGGGGGCCCAAGAGAGTGGTTGTGTGCCAGGCTTCAGCACATAGAGCGAAAGGAGGCCGCATCCGATGTCCGCCGTTTCCGCTCATCCCGTCCGCGTCCAAGGCCGCCTCGAGCCGGAGCTCAGCCGCTGGCTCTGGCTCGTCAAGTGGCTGCTCGCGATCCCGCACTACATCGTCCTCGTCGTCCTCGGCATCGCCTTCGTCCTGCTGACGATCGTCGCCTTCTTCGCGATCCTCTTGACGGGGCGCTACCCACGGGGGATCTTCGACTTCAACTTAGGCGTCCTGCGCTGGGGCTGGCGGGTCGCCTTTTACTCGTACGGCGCCCTCGGCACCGACCGCTACCCGCCGTTCACCCTCTCAGAGGTGGCGGACTACCCGGCGACCGTCGAGATCCCGTATCCGGAGCAGCTCTCGCGCGGGCTCGTGCTCGTGAAGTGGTGGCTGCTCGCGATCCCGCACTACCTCGTCCTCGGTGCCTTGCTCAGTGGCGGAGGCTGGTTCGCTTGGGGAGGCGGCTGGGATCGGGACGGCGACGAATGGCGCTCGGGAGGCGGCGGCCCGAACGTGGTCGTGCTCCTCGTCGTGTTCGCCGGGATCGTGCTCCTCTTCAGAAATCGCTACCCGCGCGGGATCTTCGACTTCGTGCTCGGGCTCGACCGCTGGGTGCTCCGGGTCATCGGCTACGCCGCCCTGATGACCGACGCCTATCCGCCCTTCCGCCTCGACCAGGGAGGGGAGGAGACGGCACCGGTGGCTCCCGAAAGCCCGCCTCCGGCCGCGGACGCGAGCGCGGCCTGACCGACTCGTCCGGATGGAATTAGGTTCCTCCCTGCGCCGAGCACGGAGCGTGAGTAGGTCGAGGCTCAGCCTGACGGCTCTACGCGGAAGCGGACGGCCAGCGGGCTGAGTGGACAAAAGCGCCACCGGCTCGGCGAACTTCTGGTCCGGGCTGGTGACACGCGCGGAGCTTTTCCAACTCTTTATCCCGCTCGGCCATCCAGCGCCGGCTTCACAGGCCCTCCGTGGCAGGGAGGTGCTCCGCGGGCGCCCAGGAGATCGCGTCCGAGGGGGGAGAATGTCTCGCCGACCCCCTCCCCGATGAACACGCGAAGCGTGGCCGCCTGAGATCGAGCGACTCGGCGACCCTGGCTCTCAGGCGATTGAGAGTGAGAGGAGCCGGTGATGGCGCAGCAGGGTCAGGTGTTCAAGCTGAAGACGAGAGGCCCGGGTGGCAAGCCAACGTGGGCGTACCGCTATCGGGTCGACGGGCGTCGCTCGGCACGGCCGCAGGTGGGAGGGTTTGCGAGTCAGGGCGAGGCGACGCAGGCGCTGCAAGCCGCGCTCGAGCGGCTGCATCGTCGCAACGGGCGGCTCGTGCAGATCACGCTGAGCGAGCTCGTCGCGGAGTACCTCGCGCAGCACGAGGCGCAGCCACGGACGATCGCCAAGCTGCGCTGGCTCCTTGCGAAGGCCGTCTGCGCGTTCGGCGACGGCCGCGTCGTCGAGCTGCGCTCGGATGAGATTGCCGCGTGGCGGGCAGGCCTTCCCGCGGGGCATCGCTTCGAGGCGACCCAGGCGCTACGCCAAGTCCTGAACCGAGCCGTTGCCTGGAGGATCATCGACTCGAACCC
>WNFV01006755.1_pt1 | contig 15132 bp, 15 predicted proteins | sample 5400101 | NCBI WGS metagenome assembly WNFV01 (sample SAMN13153361, study PRJNA577476) | soil metagenome | isolation source: 115 cm soil or saprolite under grassland replicate 1 | place: USA:California | collected 2016-06-15 | reverse complement strand
GTCCGGACTATCGCGGGTTTGGCATCCTGAAGATCACGGAGTTGGAGGACGGATCGACGGCGGCGTAGCCGTCTGCCTCTTCGAGCACGCGCACGTCGCCGTGTTCCAGGCGGCCGATCACGTCGTCCAGGTCGCGCCGCGTCGGCAGCTCGACGGTGAAACGGCGCAGCCCCGCGTGTCCGGGCGGCGCCGGCCTGGCGCCTCGGCCGGCCCAGGTGTTCAGGCCCAGGTGATGGTGATACCCGCCCGCGGAGACGAACCCCACACCCGGCACATGACCCATGACGTCGAAGCCGACGAGATCGTGGTAGAAGCGCAGCGCATCCTCGACGTCGGCGACGTGGAGGTGGACGTGGCCCATCTTCGTACCGGCAGGCATCGGCTCATCTAGCCGGTCGTCGGAGCGCAGGTGGCTGAACAGCTCGTCGAGGTCGATGGGGTCGCGGCCGGACCGTGGGTTGCCGTCCTTGTCGTAGGCGACAAAGGTTCCGTTGGCGAAACCCATCGTGCCGTCCTCGGGTGACTCGGTGTAGATCTCGATGCCGTTGCCGTCCGGGTCCCATAGATAGTTCGCCTTGGTCATCACGTGGTCTGTCGGATACTGCTCGCAGCGCAGGCGGGCGAGCCTGGCGATGACCCGCGCCAGCTCGCGGCGGTCGGGGACCACGATCGCCAGGTGGTAGAGGCCCGACGTCCGCGGCATCACCGGCTGGTCGGCGCCGGGGTGCAGGACGACGACTTCGCGGCCGGCGGCGCCCAAGCGGATCGTCTCCAATCCCGCCCCTCTGGCGGCTTCGCCGCCACCTCCCCATGAATGGGGAGGAGTTGGGAGGGGGGTGAGGCCGACGTAATGCTGGTAGAACTTGAGGGCGCGATCGGCGTCGGTGACAGCGATCTCGACCGGCCCCATTCCCGTCTGGGCGGCTATCGATTGGGTCTGCACGATCGATTTCTACCCAGGTGACGCAAGACCCATTCCCCCCTCCGGCGCCTGCGGCGCCACCTCCCCATGAATGGGGAGGAGTCTTCTCAGCTCAGGCCGACGATCTCGCCGTTCTCGTCGATGTCCACGATGGTGGCGTTCGGCGTCGTCGGCAGGCCCGGCATGGTCCGCATCTCGCCGCAGATCGGGTAGATGAAGCCGGCCCCGACCGAGGCGCGGACCTCTCGCACCGGAAGCACCCAGCCTGTCGGGGCGCCCTTCATCTTCGGATCCGACGAGATCGACAGGTGCGTCTTGGCGATGCAGACCGGCAGGCGGCCGAACCCGCTGGCCTCATAAGCGTCCAGCTGTCGCGCCGCCGCCGGGTCGTACTCCACCCGGCGGGCGCCATAGATGCGAAGCGCGATGGCCTCGATCTTCTCCCGCAGCGTCGCCGCGTCGGGGTACAGCATCTGGAACGTGCTGGGCTCGTCGGCGGCGGCCACGACCACCTCCGCCAGCTCGACCGCTCCCCGTCCACCGTCGGCGAAGTTGTTGCACACCGCCGACCGCACGCCGAGGTGCTCGGCGAGCTCGCGGATGGCGCGATGCTCCGATGCATGGTCGTCGGGGAACGCGTTGATGGCCACGACCGGCGTGACGCCGTGGATCTGGATGTTCTCGACCTGCTTGCGCAGGTTGGCGGCACCCGCCATTACGTCGTCCGGGCTTTCCGCGAGCAGCTCCGGCGGCAGCGGCTTGCCCGCGACGACGCGGTACTTGCCCGAGTGGACCTTGAGCGCGCGCACGGTCGCCACGATGACGGCCGCATCCGGCACGAGGCCCGAGGTCCGGCACTTGATGTTGAAAAAGCGCTCTGCCCCCATGTCGGCGCCGAATCCTGCCTCGGTGACGAGGTACTCGCCGGCGTGGATCCCGATGAGGTCGGCGAGCACCGACGAGGCACCGTTCGCGATGTTTCCGAACGGACCTGCGTGGACGAGGACAGGCGTGTTCTCCAGCGTCTGCAGGAGGTTCGGCTTGATCGCGTCGCGCATGATCACCGTCATCGCACCACCGGCGTGGAGGAAGTCGGCGGTGATCGGCCGGCCGTCCCGCGCAAGTCCGATGACCATGCGCCCCAGCCGCTGCCGCATGTCCTGAAGCGACGTCGAGAGCGCGAGCACCGCCATCACCTCGGAGGCGGCGGTGATGTCGAACCCCGTCTGCCGCGTCACGCCGTCTTCCGGGGCGCCCAGCCCGACGACGACGCTGCGCAGGACGCGGTCGCTCACGTCGAGGACCCGCCGCCACGTGATGCTGTGGAGGTCGATCGGGAAGTCGCGGAGGCTGTGGTGGATGTAGTTGTCGATCATCGCAGCGAGCAGGTTGTGGGCCGCGGTGACCGCGTGGAAGTCGCCGGTCAGGTGGAGGTTGAGCCGCTCCATGGGCACGACCTGGCTGTAGCCGCCACCGGCGGCGCCGCCCTTGATGCCGAAGGTCGGGCCCATCGACGGCTGGCGGATGGCAACCGTCGCCCGCTTGCCGATCTGGCCCAGGGCGTCACCCAGGCCGACCGTGGTCGTCGTCTTGCCCTCGCCGAGAGGCGTCGGTGTGATGGCGGAGACGACCACGTACTTTGCCCGCGGTCTGTCCTTGAGCTCCTCGATCGCGTCGAGCTTGACCTTGGCCACGTCGTGCCCGTAAGGCTCGAGCAGGTGCTCCTCGATGCCCATCTTCCCTGCGATCTGGGGCATCGGGAAGAGCCGCGCCTTGCGCGCGATCTCGAGGTCGGTCGGAAACTCAACCTTCATTTGCCCTCTCCTTAGCCAAGTCGCAGCAGCGTCTCGCGCCGCCACCTTTCCGTCGCCTCGATCTCGTTGAACGTGAACACGTGCAGCCCGGCGACGCGCCGCTCGGGCAAAACGATCTCGGGCATCAGCGCGCTGACAAACCTACCCGGCTCGTAACCGCCGGGACGGAACATGCGTGCCACCCAGCTCGGATGCCCGCGCAGGAAGCGCGCCGACTCGGTGATTCCGATCTTCGTCGACAGGCGCAGCAGCCGGGCCGGGTCGGCCATTCCCGCCATGCCGATGTAGATGGGCAGCGCGACGCCCCGGCGCCGCACCCGCTCGACCCACCGCTTCACCGTCTCGGGATCGAAGCTCATGTTGCTCACGATGTAGCTCGCCAGCTTCCGCTTGTCCCACATCGCCTGGATGGTCACGTCATCGTGGATGAAGGGATGACTTTCGGGGTAGCCGGTGACGCCGATCTCGGTCAGCCCGTGATCCGCGGGCAGCGCGCCGAGCAAGGAAACCGTGTCCGGAAACTCCCCGGCCGCCTCCCTGGCATCGCCCGCGACCACGAACACGTTGCGAATGCCGGCAGCCTTCAGGGCGTCGAGGATCTGCCCGAGCTCGTGCCGGTCTCGGATCAGGCGCGCCGAGAGGTGTGGGACGGCCTGGTAGCCATGCCCGGCCAGCGCCACGGCCAGGTGGATGGTCGCCGGCATGCCCCGCCGGGGCGATGCGGTGACGGTGACCGTCACGTTCTTCGGCACATAGGCGATGACCGCGTCCAGGACGTCGGCAGTCGGCAGCACCTCGTAGCGAGGCTCGCGTAGAAAATCTGCGAGCGCTCGCCCCACGCCCTCCGCCCTCAACAACGGCCTGACCACGCGACCTGCGGTGTCGCACTATACGCCACTGTCGCGCCATGCGCAACAAGTCAACACCGGCGAAGCCGCTCTGGCCGAAGGGGGGCGCCTTCAGAACGGCCGTGGAAGCAGCAAGATCGCATTCCGGTCCTCAGGCCCTCCGGCACTCCCGTCGTCGAAGCCCCGAAAGGGCACATTTCCGGCCAGCTCGCGATGCAGCCCCGCGAGGCCGGCCCCGTCGTGGTCGAGCATCGTGCAGCCGATCGCCACCCCACCACCGGCGGTCCTGTAGAGCTCGACAAGACGGGCCTGACAGGGCCAGTCGACGATGGAACCGGTCGTCACCTCCCAGAAACCGTTCCGGGGCACGATGCGGTTGGAGTGCGTGTGGCCGTTGAGCCAGAGGACGACGTTGGGGAATCGGTGGAGCAGCTGGAGAAGCTCGCCTCCCCGCTGCTCGCCGCGCGGATTGGACAGTGAGTCAGGGCCGTGGTGGGACATGACGACCACGTAACGGTCGGGGTTGCCGGTCCGCACCGCAGATCCGTCCCGTGCCCGAAACGAGGAGTGAACCTCCTCGAGGCTTCGCTCCAGCCAGTGGAGCTGCTCCGCGTCGATGCTCCCATCCGCCCCGCCCGCCTCGCACACCGTATCGAGGGCGATGAGGCGCACCGCGCCCGTGTCGTGTGCGTAGTAGGAGCGATCTGTGAACCCGTGGCCACCTGCCTTGACGTGCGCGTCGATGAACTCGCGGCGCGAGATCGGCCGCCGATCCGGGTCGGGCGGCACCTCGATCGACTCGCCCGCCATGAAGACCTCCGGATGGTCGGTGAAGGTCTCCACCGCGCGATCGGGATCGAGCCCCGGCGGGGGCCCGACGGGCTTTCTCGTGCCTGTCATCGCTGCGGCCAGCGCCGGTGTCACCAGGCCGACGCCCTGACATACCTCTTCGTGGTTGCCGTAACAGACCAGCCAGGGAATGCGCAGGCCTTCGACCTCGAACGGCCGCGTCGCCGCGTCGAGGAGACCGGGGTGCGCCGGAAAACCCAGCGCGCCCTGGAAGACATCCGCCTCCGCAGCGCCGTCGGGCTTCCAGTAGATCTCGCCGGGCCAGTCGGCGCGCTGCACTCCGTCGTAGCCGGGCGCACCGGAGTCGGGCCGGACCATGCCTCCGCCGAGCAGGGCGAGGAAGTTCGTGAGCTCGTTGCGCTGGGCGTTGTCGACCCCGTCGCCGGTCATGACGGCGATTTGGGGCGCGGCACCCGTCAGCGGTCCTGCCGCCACGCTGTTGATCGCGCGCACCATGGCCGCGATCGCATGCGTGTTGAGCGTCTCCTGCGGCCGCTGCATGGTCAGCAGCTCACGAAAGCGCGGGTCCTGCCAGTAGCGGTTCACGAACTCGAAGCGGGCAGGCGACTGCGCGTCCGTGACGTGCAGGTCGGTGATGTGGGCGATGCAGGCGATGGCTTCGCCAACCGGAGTCACGTCACCGGCGAAGAGCTCTGTCCTCACGATGTGCGGTTCGCGCGGCAGCTCCGCTACCGCGCGGTAAGCGCTCTGGGAACCGGTGCGGATCGCCGGTCCAGGCCCCAGACACCGCTCGCTGGTGAGGACCGCATGCGCCGGCGACTTCACGAAACCGGCGCGGGCTCTTCTCTCTGGATGAGAACGGGGTCAGGTCGCAGCGCCAGCCGCACCTTCGTCCCGGCCGGGTGCTGAGAAGCGGTCGATGTCGGCATCTGCGCGAGGACGGTCGTGTCTCCCAGGTCGACGGTGACGCGGCTCATCGCTCCGAGAAACGCGACTGCGATCACGGTCCCGACCAGCGGACCCTCCTCCATCTCACCATCGCTGGCAAGCGAAACGGCCTCGGGTCGGACGAGGGCGGTGGCCGGGCCGTCCGGCACGCCGGGTTCGACGAGCGGGATTTCGGTCCCGCGCACCTCGACGACGCCATGCCGCACCGTGCCCCGCAGACGGTTGGTGAGGCCCACGAACTCGGCGACAAACGGCGTCGCCGGGCGTGAGTAGATCTCGGTCGGCGGGCCCATCTGCTCGAGGCGGCCCGCCTGCATCACGCCCACCCGGTCGGCGATCGCGAGCGCCTCCTCCTGGTCGTGCGTCACGAACAGAGTCGTGATCCCGACCTCGAGCTGGACGCGACGGATCTCATCGCGCAAACGTGAGCGAACCTTGGCGTCGAGCGCGGACAGCGGCTCGTCGAGCAGGAGCACCTTCGGCCTGATCGCGAGCGCACGGGCAAGGGCAACGCGTTGCTGCTGGCCCCCGGACAGCTGGTGCGCGTACTTGCCGGCATGAGCTGAAAGCCCGACAAGCTCCAGCACTTCGTTGGCCCGCTCGCGCCGCTCCAGAACGTCGACCTTGTGCAGCTGCATCCCGAATTCAACGTTCTGGCGGGCCGTCATGTGAGGAAAGAGGGAGTAGGCCTGGAAGACCATGCCGATGTTGCGCCGGTTGGCAGGCACGTTCGTCAAATCCTTGCCGCCGACAATCACGCGACCGCTGTCCGCCTCTTCGAGGCCCGCGAGGAGCCGCAACGCGGTGGTCTTGCCACAGCCTGACGGGCCGAGCAGGGCGACCAGCTCGCCCGGCGAGATGGTGAGACTGAGGCCGTCGAGCGCGGTCGTCGTGGCGTACTTGCGCCGGAGATCCTCGAGCCGGACCTCGACGCCCGATCGCGTGGCCTCCGTCCCGCCGGTCGTCATCTTGCCCGCCCAATGATGGCGCCACTCGCGGCAAGCGGCTGCGCGATCTGAATATCCGCCGGATCTGCGGCAGCGGTCCCGCTGCGCGACCGAACGAAGGACAGGATCAACAGCAGCGTGAAGGCAAACAGCAGCGCGGCAACCGCGACCGCGACGGAGGTTGTAGCGCTGACCAGGCCCACGTATGCGATCGCGACCTGGAGATTCTCATAAAAGAGCAGGTTGGCAAAGGTGAACTCCCCGAGCACGAGCGCCACGGCAAGCAGGCTGGCGTTCAACAGCGCGCTCGACATGTTGGGGACGACGACCCGCAGCATGATGGTGCCCCAGCCGGCGCCGAGGCTCCGTGCCGCTTCGGAGAGCGTCTTGAGGTCGATCGCCGCCAGGCCCGCGTCCAGAGCCCGATATGAATACGGGAGGACGAGGATCAGGTAGGCGAACGAAAGGATGAGGATCGAGTCGGTCACGTTGATCTCGATCCAGCGGTAGATGGGCACCATGCCGACCACCAGCGCGATCGCCGGCACCGTCAACGGGATCAGGCAGATGAATTCGATCACCCGGCTGAGGCCGGGAAACCTGAGCCGGACCCACACCATCGTCGGGAGCAGCAGGACCAGCATCGCGATACAGGTGATCGCGGCGAGCTCGAGGGAGGCGGTGATCGCCTCGGTCAGGTCAGGCGTCTGGACGATGTTCTTCCACGCGTCCAGGTTGCGCGGTGCGGTCAGCGCGTTGCCGCGAGTGGAGAACTCGAACATCGCCCCGATGGGCACCAGGAAAAACGCGCCGAGGACAAGGAAGACGATCGCCCGAAACAGCTGGAGCCTGCGCCGGCGCGACCTGCTCATCAGCTCATCGCAGCCAGTTCGCGGTGCGCCGCTGAAGCAGCGTGTAGAGAGACATCACGATCAAAACGACCAGGATCATGGCCAGCGCAAGCGCCTTGGCGAGCCCCGGCTGGACTCGACCCGTCTCGCTGGTCAGAAGGTTCGCGATCTGCAGCGGCACGATGACACCACCCTGGGTGATCAAGGCAGCTGCCGTCGCGTACGCGGAGAACGCGTTCGCAAAGAGCAGCAGCGTGCAGCCGAGAAACGACGGCGCGAGGAGCGGACCGGCCACGTAGCGCCAGTAGTGCCAGGTCGCGCCGCCGAGGCTTTCAGTCGCTTCGCGCCACTGGGGACGGATTCCGTCCACCGCAGGGAGAAACACGATCAGCATCAGCGGAATCTGGAAGTACGTGTAGATGAGCGTGAGTCCAGGCAGGTCGTAGATCCAGACGCCATTGGCGTAGAAATCGAGCCCGCGCTGCTGGAAGAACTCATAAACGAATCCAGTCGTCCCCAGTGTTGCGATGAATGCGAATGCGAGGGTGACGCCACCAAACTGCGCCAGCACGCCGGACGCCGAAGTCACCGACCTCCGGAGCAGACCGCGTGGATTCCCTGTCGCAACCGCGTAGGCCAGCAGAGCGCCGGCAACCGCACCGACGAGGGCGCTGACTGCGGAGATCGTGATGCTGGCGACGAACGACTTGACCACGTACGCCTGGGCGATCCCCGCCGTGCCGAAGTTCGCAATCGTGAACTGGCCATCTCGATCGGTGAGCGAGCCCACCAGGATGATCAAGGTCGGCAGAACGAGGAAGACTCCGGTGTAGGCGAAGAACGGAAGCAGCCCGACCCAAGAAACGGACAGCCGCCGGCTGCCCGCGATCGGGCGACCGGCGGCCGTGACAGCCGCGCTGCCGACTGACGTCAGGACACCGCCTGGGACCAGTGCGCCGCGACGTAGGCGCCGGCGGCGGTTTGCTGCGCGTCGGTCGGAAATTGAGGAGTCCCGCTGACCGGCGGCAGAGCGGCCGCCGCCGTTTTGTCGATCGTGCCCTTGTCCGTCATCGCCTTCTGGCGCACCGGCCGCGCGCCGCCTTTGAGCCACAGGTTCTGACCCTCATCGGAGTAGAGGTACTCCTCCCACAGCCGCGCGGCGGCCGGGTGCGGAGCCTCCTTGTTGATCGCCTGGGCGTAGTACCCGCCGATGGTGGCGTTGGATGGAACGAAGATCTTCCAGGTCGACACGTCCTTGCCGTGCGAGGTGGACAGGTAGTCCCACTCGAAGAGGACGGGGGTCTGGCCGGCCTTGACCGTGGCGGCGGTCCCGATGACCGGAACGTAGTTGCCCTTCAACTTCAACTGGTGGAAGAAGTCCACCCCCTTGCTGACGTCGTCCAGCGAACCTCCGTTGGCCACCGCAGCGAGGATCACGCCGTTCAGGGCCTGGTTCGACTTGGTCGGGTCGCCCGCGAGAGCGACTTTGCTCTTGAAAGCGGCGCCCAGCAAATCCTGCACCGACTTGATCTCCGGCACCTTGGTGGAGTCGTAGCCGATGCCCATGAAGCCGCCGTAGTCCTGGAACCACAGGCCGCTGGATTCCTTCTGGCCGGCAAGGATGTCGTCCCAGGTCGTGACCTTGTAGGGCGCGAACAGCGAGGTGTTGGCGAGCGCAACCTTCAGGCCGACGTCAACCACGTCGGGCGCGCGACTCGTGCCTGACTGCTGCTTGATCGCGTCGACCTCCTCCTGGCTGCTGCCGTTCGGGTTGGCGGAGTTCACCTTGATCCCGTACTTCGCCGAGAAACCGCTGATGATCGCGCCATAGTTCGCCCAGTCGGGAGGCAGCGCGATCACGTTCAGCTGTCCCTCCTTCTTGGCCGCCGCGATCAGCGCGTCCATACCGCCGCAGTCGGCCGCGGACTTCGCCGACTTGGCGTCACAGCTCGGCGTGCCCCCACCCGTGGTGCCACAGGCGGCGACAACGACAAGCGCAACTACAGCAAGGCCGAGGTGGCGCGTCAAACTACGCAACTTCATGCTTCGTCTTCCCCTCCAAGAAAGGCCCGGCCCAGCCTAGGCAACCCGGTTGAACAGAGCAATGATGGCGATCGTTCGCCGATCTTGCAAGGACACATCTCGGGCGTGCCGTTGATTTCAGTTACGCGCCGCTTAAAGCGGCCTGATCGTCAGGTTTCAGTTCGTCTCGCACGGTAGCCGAGGCGCCGGGAGAGGTCGGCGGCCCCCTCCCGCGTCAGGCGGTCGAGGTCTGTGCGATCCCGCAGGCGGTGGGAAGGGCCGGACACGTCGAGCGCCGCCACGACCTCGCCTTCGGCGCCGAAGACCGGGGCCGCGATGGCGTCCAGGCCGACCTCCAGCTCCTCGTGGGTACGGGCGACACCTGTGCGGCGCACCTCCTCAAGCTGCGCCTCCAGCTCAGCGCGGTCGGTGATGGTGTGCGGGGTCACGCGGTCGAGCGGCAGGTCGAGGAGGCGCTCCCGGACCTCCGCCGGGCCAAAGGCGGTGATCGCCTTGCCGCTGGCCGTGCAGTGGACCGGCGTTCGCCGGCCAAGCCAGTTGACGCTCATGACCGAGGTCGACGCCGTGGCTTGCTCGATGGGGACGATGACGTCGCCGATGAGCACATCGAGCGTGGCCGTCTCGCCCGCGGCGGTGGCGAGCTGCTCGCACACGGGCCGGGCCACGTAACGCAGGTCGAGCTCGCCGGTAACCACGCTGGCGAGCTGCGCCAAGCGGCGCCCGAGCCGGTAGCGAGCCGTGCGCTGGTCGCGCTCGACCAGGGCGTGTCGCTCGAGCGTGCCCAGGAGCCGCAGCGCCGTGGAGCGATGGACCCGCAGCTCGCGGGCGACGTCGGCGCCCGTGCGCCACCCTCCCTGGGCGAGCAGGTCCAGGATGGCGATCGCCCGTTCCACGGAGCGGACCGCCAAATTCCGCCCCGGATCGTTGCTCATCGCGCAACCATTATCGTTGCGCGCAACGTTCGGGCGACGTAGGATGCGGTGCAGGTGGCCTGAGGTGAGCCGAGAAGAGGAGATCCGGGCGGGCCTGTTCGAGCACACGCTCCACGGCCACGCGCCTGAGGTCAAGGCCCTCACCGAGGAGGCACTGGGCCTGGGCATGGACCCCATGGACATCCTCTTCAAGGCGCTCATACCCTCCCTGGAAGAGGTCGGGCGCCGGTTCGAGAAGGGCGACTTCTTCGTCCCCGAGATGCTGATCGCCGCCCGAGCCATGCAGGGCGCGCTCGTCATCCTCCGGCCCCTGATCGCGGAGACGGGCGCCAAGCCCGTGGGCCGCTACGTCATCGGCACGGTGAAGGGCGACATCCACGACATCGGCAAGAACCTGGTCGTAATCATGCTCGAGGGCGCCGGCTTCGAGGTCTTCGACCTCGGCGTCAACACACCGCCGGAGAAATTCGTCGAGGCGGTGCAGCAGCACGAGCCCGATATCGTCGGCTTCTCCGCCTTTCTCACGACGACGATGCCGATGTTCAAGGCCAACATCGATGCCCTGACCAAGGCCGGGCTGCGCGACAAGGTGCACGTCGCCGTCGGTGGCGCCCCCGTCACCCAGGAGTACGCCAGGCACGTCGGCGCGGACAGCTACGCGCCGGATGCCTCGCTGGCGACGCGCATGGCCAAGCAGCTGGTGGGGGCAAGGGGCGGCGGATCACAGGCGCTCGAGCAGGCCGTCATGAAGATCGACGAGACACTGAGAAAGGGTTAGGTCCTTGGAGACCCGTCTCGCCTCGCGTAGTCGCGAGGTCGTCATCTCGGCCGGCCGTCCCTTCGTGATCATCGGCGAGCGCATCAACCCGACCGGTCGCAAGGTGCTCGCCGCGGAAATGAAGGAGGGCGTGATGGACCGCGTGCGCGCCGACGCCAAGGCCCAGGCCGCGGCGGGTGCCCACATGCTCGACGTCAACGCAGGCATCCCGGCGGTGGACGAGCCCGCCCTGCTCGTGGCCGCGATCCAGGCCGTGATGCAGGTGACGGACGCGCCCATCTGCATCGACTCCTCGATCATCGAAGCCCTCGAGGCCGGACTTACTGCGTACGAAGGCAAGGCGCTCGTCAACTCCGTGACCGCGGAAGAGGAGCGGATGGAGCGAATCCTTCCGCTGGTCAGGAAGCACGGCGCCGCGGTGATCGGCATGGCCAACGACGAGAACGGGATCTCGATGGTGCCCGAGGAAAGGCTCGCGCTCGCACGGAGGATCGTCGAACGAGCCGCCGACCACGGGATCCCGCAGGAGGATGTGATCATCGATCCCATCGCGATGACCGTCGCCGCCGACCCGACGTGCGGCGTCATCACGCTGGAGACGATGCGGCTCATCCGCGACGAGCTCGGCAACAACATGACGTGCGGCGCCTCCAACGTCTCCTTCGGCCTCCCCGACCGCGCTACCGTCAACGCCGCGTTCCTGCCGCTGGCGATGCACGCTGGGCTCACGTGCGCGATAACCAATCCGCTCGAACCGCACGTCCGGCGCGCGGTCCTGGCGGGCGACCTGCTGCTGGGTCACGACGAGTACGCGATGCGCTGGATCTCGAGCTTCAGGGCTGAGCAGGCGGCCAGGGCATGATCGCGCGCAAGCTCGAGGTCAACTACCAGCCCTTCGACAGGACAACACGCGTACCGGCCGGCACCACCCTGTTCAGCGCCGCCCACTGGATCGGCCTGCCGATCGACTCCACGTGCGGCGGGCGCGGGACCTGCGGCAAGTGCAAGGTGCGCGTCGTCAAGGGACTGACAGAAGCGGAGACCGCCGATCACCGGCAGCTGCGCCCGCAGGAGATCGCCGACGGCTGGCGCCTGTCATGCCAGGCGCGCGTCTACGAAGACATGACGTGCGAGGTCCCTCAGCTGCTGCGGGTGCCCAAGGCGGCGACCATGGGCCTCGGCCGCCTGGTCATCCTCGACCCGAATGTGCGCAAGGTGTACTTCGAGCTCGCGGAGCCCTCGCTCCACGATCAGCGCAGCGATACCGCGCGCCTGAAGGATGCCCTCACCGAGGAAGGGCACGATATGGTCGCGGGGGTTTCCGTCCTCCGCACGCTGCCGCAGGTCTTCCGCGAGGCGGGATTCCGCGTCACAGCCGTCCTGGCGGGCGACCGGCTTGTCGCCGTCGAATCGGGCGACACGACGGGCGAGTGCTTTGGGGTCGCTTTCGACGTCGGGACGACGACGGTGGTCGGCACTCTGATGAACCTCCGCACCGGCATGGCCGCGTCGGTGCTCTCCACGCTCAACGGCCAGGCGCCGTTCGGCGCCGACGTCATCTCCCGGATCAGTCACGGGATGAACGGCCCCGACGCGATCCATGAGCTGCAGCACGCGGTCGTCTCGACCATGAATTCGATCCTCGCCGAGCTCTACCGCGACGCCGGCGTGTCTCCAATGCAGACGTACGAGGCGGTGGTGGTCGGCAACATGACGATGCTGCACCTGCTCCTTGGCGTCGATCCCACCCCACTCTCGATGTCGCCCTTCACGCCCGCGTTCATGGACCAGTTGACGGTGGATGCGGGCGACCTCGGCCTGCACATCCACCCACACGGGTACGTGCAGACCCTGCCCGCGCTTGGCGCTTATGTCGGCGCCGACATCGTGGCCGGCGTGCTGGCGACGGGCGTCGTCCGCGAGGACAGGCTGCGCGTGTTCGTCGATGTCGGCACCAACGGCGAGATCGTGCTCGGCAGCGCGCAGAGGGCGCTGGCCACCGCGGCGCCGGCGGGGCCCGCATTCGAGGGCAGCCAGATCAAGTGCGGCATGCGCGCGACCGTGGGCGCGATCGAAGGGGTCCAGCTCGGCGAGCGCGTCGAGCTGCAGGTCATCGGTGGCGATGTACCCGCGGAGGGGATCTGCGGCTCGGGGTTGGTCGACACCGTGGCCCAGCTGCTGCTCGCCGGCCTGCTCGACCACTCCGGACGCCTCAAGACACCGGCCGATGTGCCCGACCACCCACTCGGGGAACGGCTCATCGACGTCGATGGGATGCGTGCGTTCCTGCTCGCCGAAGGCGTCTACCTGACCCAGCGCGACATCCGAGTGAACCCCGAGAGCGCCAAGATCATCGGCCTGGTGCCGCCGGTTGAAGTCGACCGCATCATCGCGGTCGGCAACTCCGCGGGCGAAGGCGCCAAGATCGCGCTTCTCTCCTACCGGGAGCGCCAGGTCGCGTTCGAGCTGCCCTCGCGGATCGAGTACGTGGAGCTGTCAGGTCGCTCGGATTTCAACGACTCGTTCATCAGCGTCCTCGGCTTTCCCGAGCTCGAGCGGGTGACGTGAGCGCGTCCCCACCCGTCCGGGCGCGCTCCGACCTCCCCGCAAGGCGGGGAGGCATAGCGTTCGTGATCTGCGGCACGCTGGGTTGCGAGGTGAAGGACATCGTCGACCGGCGGGGGTGGGACGTCGACATCTACGGCGTTTCGGCCTTTTTGCACCTCTATCCGTCGCGCATCGTCGACGAGCTGCGCGACAGGCTGCACCGCCTGCGCCCGGACTACGAGAAGCTGGTCGTCGTCTACGGCGAGTGCGGCATGGCGGGCAAGCTGGATCCGGTTCTCGAAGAGGTCGGCGCGGTCCGGGTGCCCGGCCCGCACTGCTACGAGATGTACGCCGGCGCAGAGCGGTTCGAGGACCTCGCCGAACGGCGGCCGGGAACGTTCTTCCTGACCGACTGGCTCGTGCGCAACTTCGACCGCGCGGTGGTCAAAGGCCTTGGCCTGGACCGCGATCCGGAATTGAAGGCGATGGTGTTCGGTAATTACGAGGCGGTGCTGTACCTCAGGCAGTCGGCGCATCCGCGTCTCGCCGTCAAGGCCGCGGAAATCGCTCGCTACCTTGGCCTACCGCTAGAGGTCGCGGAGGTAGGACTGGGCGAGCTCGAAGGCCGGCTTGCCGCACTCGTTGAGAGTCCTGAAATCGGCCGCCCCTCCGGCGCCTTCGGCACCCCCTCCGGCGCTTTCGGCGCCACCTCCCCATAAATGCGGAGGAGTTACTACCAGGTCATGTTCTGGAAGCACATCCCCTCCCAGGTCAAAGCCTGGGACGGCGATGTCGAGACCAAGCGCATGCTGCCCGACTACTTCCAGGCCGCGATCGACGCCTACGCGATGAAGGAGGGCTCGACCGACATGGACGCCTACCTCGAGGGCTGGAAGTGGGGACCGATCGAGGAGCGTCCCGGCGTACCGCAGGAAGTGGTGGCCGCGGTGATCGACGAGTTGACCGCGGCCAACCCACGCTCCAGACTCATGAACCCAGAATGAGCGACGACGTCCTCGATCAGCTCGTCAACAGCCAGCAGATCGTGACCGCCATGCTGAGGCTCGACGCCGAGGACTCCTCCGTGCGGATCGGTGCGTGGACCCTGCGCGACATCGCGGCGCACCTGGCGGCGACCGAGCGCGACTGCTACGAGCCCAGGGTCCGAGCCATCGCGTCCGGCGAGAATCCGCGCTTCGAACTGTTCACGCACGACGGTGCCGACTTCAGCGGCATCCAGCTCGAGGACGCCCTCGACGAGTGGGCGCAATCTCGCTCGCGTCTCATCGCTTACGTGAAGGGCCTTGACGTCGGCCAGCGGGCGCGGTTGACCGGCCGGCACGAGCGGTACGGCGAGCTGACGGTCGATCGCTACCTCGAGATCGCGCTGCGACACGACCGCGATCATCTGAGCGGTCTCGAGCGGCTCGCCGGCGAGCTGACCCGCTAACGTCCCGCACGAGGCGCCGTGCCTCGGCGAGACGGCCGTCATCGCGGCGACTCATGAGATTCACCTCGACGAGCATGGCCGCCGTGGCGACTGCGGCGCGGGCCAGTATCGCCGCGGCCACTGAGTCCGCCATCAGGTTCGGGTTGCCGGACTTCTCGAGCGCTCGCGCGAGCGCGACGACCTCGGCGCCGGCGCGCGCGATGGCCAGCGGTGAATCGATCGTCTTCTCGCGGGCAGGCTCG
>WNFV01008038.1_pt1 | contig 15151 bp, 15 predicted proteins | sample 5400101 | NCBI WGS metagenome assembly WNFV01 (sample SAMN13153361, study PRJNA577476) | soil metagenome | isolation source: 115 cm soil or saprolite under grassland replicate 1 | place: USA:California | collected 2016-06-15 | reverse complement strand
CACCTCAAATCATTACAGATCGCGCTCCTTCGATCCGGTAGCCTACGCCGCGCCGACGAGGCCGGGCCGGAGATCGAAGTGCAGGAGTTTGGCCGCAGCCTGTTCGAGGCCGTATTCAACGGCGATATCCGCAGCCGCTATCAGATGAGCCAGCATCAAGCCTTGCAGCAAGGCTGCGGTCTGCGCTTGAAGCTGCGGATTCAACCCCCCGAGCTGGCGGTATTACCCTGGGAATATCTATACGACCCTCAGCGCAGCGATTACATCTGCCTCTCGCGCGCCACGCCGATCGTGCGATATATCGATCTACCGCAGGTGCCTGTGCCGCTGGCAATCACACCGCCACTGCGGGTTCTGTGCATCATCTCCGCGCCGCGCGATCTCGCGCCGCTGACTATCGAGCGCGAGAAACAGCGCCTCGAGCTAGCGCTGGAAACACTCCGCATACACAACCAGGTGGAATTGACATGGTTGGAGCAGCCGACCAGAATCGATCTTCAGCGGGCGATGCGCGGCGGCCCTTGGCATGTGCTGCATTTCATGGGGCATGGCGGCTTCAATCGCAGCTCTGGTCAGGGATTTTTGGCGCTGATCGACGATGATGAGAATGCGTATCGCCTGATGGCGCTCGACGCCGGGCGATTGCTAGCAGATCACCCATCGCTGCGCCTAGTATTGCTGAATGCATGCGAGGGCGCGCGCAGCAGCCTACGCGATATCTTCTCGAGCACAGCCGCGACTCTTGTGCGCCGCGGCGTTCCCGCCGTGCTGGCAATGCAAAATGAAATTACCGACTTTGCCGCCGTCGAGCTGGCGCGTGCGTTTTACGCCGCGCTCGCGGATGGGCTGCCCGTCGACGCAGCCGTGGCCGAGGCACGCAACCCCGGTGCTGTTTATGCGCGCGCCGGATGGAATTCTATTCGGGAAACCTCTATAAGATAGTCCAAAGTGCCCGCTGTCAATCTCACGTATCGCTGGCCGGCGAAAGCTCCCGCGCGCGCGCCGTGCGCCTGTTCAGCGCCAGCAGCTCGAACAGCGCGCTCATCAGCAGCGCTGTGACCAGCAGGAACGGCCCAAGCACCTCCAGGCTATACGCTGCCGCCAGCACGCCGATCAGGCTGGGCAGCATCGCGCCGCCCAGGCTGGCCGCCGCGATCTGTAGGCCGACACCGTTGGCGGCGTGCGCGGCGCCGAGGTAATCGGGTGTGGCCGAGATCAGTAGCGGGAACTGCGGCGCCAGGCTCAGTCCCATCAGCGCGATGCCCGCGAATGCCAGCCAGGGCGCTCCGTTGACCCAGATCAGCAGCGCGCTCAGCACCGCGCCGAGCATGCACCAGCGCAGCAATGTGGTTGGCGGTACGCGCTGCACCACAAAGCCAAACAGAATCCGCCCAAGCGTCAGGCTGGCCCAGTACAGGCTGACCCATGTGCCGGCCAGCGCGGTCGGCACACCGCGTGACTCAGTCAGCAGGCTGTAGACCCATTGCCCGGTGGCGATCTCGGCGCCAGTGTAGGCGAAAAACAGAGTGATGCCAAGCCAGGTCATCGGCAGGCGCAGTGTTGCCGTCAGTGCCGCGCCGCGCACCGGCTCGGGATCGGTCGAGATCGGGGTTGGGTCGCGCCAGCTTTGGCGCGTGAACACGAAGCACAGCGCCAGCGCCAGCTGCAACGTGCCGACAATCCAGTACCCGAATCGCCAGCTCAGGCCGCCGGCGAGCACGGCAGTCATAATTGCCGGCCCCAGCGTCGCGCCAATGCCGAAGCAGGCGTGCAGCCAATTCATCGCGCGCGGGCTGAAGTGCGCGGCGGCGTAGGCGTTCAGGCTGCCGTCGATCGCGCCGCCGCTCAGGCCGGCCGCCAAGCCCAGCACCACCAGCACCGGCCATGCAGGCGCGCTGCCCGTGGCCAGCAGGGCCGCGGCAGCCAATCCGCAGCCGCCGGCCAGCAACGTCCCAACATTCATCAGCGCCATCAGGCGCCCGCTGACGGCGCTGGCGATCATATAGCCGGTGGTATTGCCGATCAGCAGCACGCCCAGGGCATCCAGCGGCAGACCGAACGTGCTGCGAATCGAGGGCCAGGCCACACCCATCAGGCTATTCGACAGGCCCAGCGCGACGAAGCCGGCGTAGGCCAGCAGCAAAATCAGCAGGGCGGTGCGGCGCGGCGCGTGTGAAGACACAGTAGTGGACATTGATTGGTCTTTCAATATATTTAGTATGATATGGATAACTTTTCAAACGCCTGGGTAACGAATAATCGGTGTCTTTCTCGCATTCTTTGCTCCGCAATATCGTCAGCGGCCCATTCGGTAAGATTAGAAGCCGGCCGTAACGCCGCGAACAGATCCCAAATTGGCAGGTTTGTGAAATCGATAGTGGTCATTGATCGATAGTGCTGCGTGAAGCTCTGCATTGCCTCGATGCCGAATGCCCACAAGATCTCCAGCCTACTATTGGCAACATCGGCAAGTGGGTTACCTACTGCTGCATCCTCCCAGTCAATGATCGCGATAAGCCGGCCATCCTTCCATAGTATATTGCCTGGCCAAAAATCCCCATGGAGCAAGACGGATCTATTCTGCTGAGATAATGGCCAGACTGATTCTAAAATATCCCGAATGCGCCCTTCATCTAATGATTCATCGATGTTTGTAGGTCGCTCTCTCAATTTTTCGGTACATCTTCTTTCTTGTTCGGGCAGGAAGGACAAATCCAGATTCGAGCAATCTACAGTATGAATCCTGGCTAGATGCGTGGCGAGCTGAAGGATGAGATCGGTTACATGATCGAGTGCGAATTCCGGCTTTCCCTCGATGTATTCAATGACTACGTATGGGATGGGGAAAATCTCGCTGGATTGATCGAGGTAATACGGCGTCGGCGTGGCCAATCCTGCCGATCTCGTTATTTGTAGGAGCTTGAATTCGTCTGCTGCTATATGCGGGTTTCGTTTGAGATCGACATCACCATGCCGGCGTACAATCATTTTTTTCGTTTGGCGATCAGGGCGCTCAATCTCAAGCGCCGTCACCTGCGCTGAGACCCCGCCTTTCAGCTCCCATGCGCGAAGTAGCGTGCTTTGGGGATCGATCTTTTGAACCAATTGTTCAAACTTCTTGTCTTTTTCTGGAGCACGAACTCGTGCCCGCGCCGACCTAGCTCGCGCCGCAGCTCGGCGTCGGCCAGCAGCATGTCGAGCGCCGCCGCGAACTCGCCGAAATCGTGGAACGCCAGCCCGCCGCCGCTGGCCTCGGCTGCCTGGCGTGTGACCGCGCAATCGGCGTGAACCAGCGCGGGCGTGCCTTGCAGCCATGCCTCCATCAGCACGATCGAGAAGCTTTCGTGAACTGAGGGGTGGACGAATAGGTCGGCGGCGGCGTAGGCATCCTGGCGCTCCTGCACGCTCACATCGCACAGATCCAGCACGATCGCGCCAAGCGCTGGCGGCAGCTCGATTGGGTCGCGGCCAGTGCGGATGAGCGTGAGCGGCGTGCCGCGCCTGGCCCAATATTCGCGCAGGTAGCCCAATAGCAGCGGGATGTTCTTGCTCAGGTCGGCGCGCCCGGCGTACATCAACAGCGGCCCATGCAGCCCACGCCGCGCGCGAAAGGCCGCGCCATCGCCACGCGCTGTCAGGTCGATCCCCTCGCCGGCGGCGATCACCCGATCGGGCGGCAGATCTTACAGCCGCAGCGCCAGATCGCGCTCGGCCGGGCTGTTCGCCAGCGCGCGGCGGGCGTGGCGGAACAGCCAGCGCACGGTGCTGTAGCGAGCGTACGGCTCATCGTGCAGGCAGGGCAGCAGGTGCGCTCGCTCGCCGGCCAGCAGCGCGCCCCAGAAGCTGGTCGGGAAGGGATACAGCACAAACAGAAAGCGCCGGCTCAGGCCCTCGGCCGCGATCGCCTCTAGCAGCGCATCGCTTGATACCAGCGAGGCCAGCAGGCGCAGCTCGTGATCGGGGAAGGCTGGCAGCTGGGTGTGTAGCCCGCGCCGCGCTACTGCTGGCGGCACATACGGATCGGCGTGTGGCAGCGTCAGGGCGAAGCGCCGCACTGGCACGCCGTCAAGCTCATCCGGCCCCTCGGAATAGTACGGCTCGGGTGGCGCAAACGCATCGCGCCCAGTGGTCGCCCACACCTCGATCGGCACACCAAGCGCGTGAATGGCCTGGGCCAGCTGGTGTGCCTGAGTCTCCGCTCCACCGGCGGTGTCGCGGCCGAACCAGGGGATGACGATGGTGATCGTGTTCATAAAGGTAAAAGGTAAAAAGTAGAAGGTAAAAAGGGAGAAAGCAGCATCGTTTTACCTTTTACCTCTTGCCTTTTGCCTTTGCGGCGCGCAGCGCCGCCACCTGCGCCCGCCGCTCGGCATCCAGGCGGATGAGCGCCAGCAGCGCGACGGTGGTCGCGGCGTTAGCGGCGTTCTGCTGCTCGACGATCGGGTTGATGTACCAGCGCAGGTAGCGCCGCACCAGCTTGTTGGCCAGCGCGATCGCGCGCTGCGGCAGTGTGGTGGCGGGCAGCGGCCAGTGCGCACTGACGTGCTCGCGCAGTCCCAGCTGCGGCTCCAGCGCGCGCAGCTCCAGATCGGGAAAGTGCGCCGGCGGCTCGGCGAGTGCTCTTTCTTTCACCTGGGCCTGGAGGATGGGGGATGGGGGATGGGGGATGGGGGATGGGGATCGAGCACCTTCCCCGTTTGTCGTTCGTCGTTCGCCTGCCCTGAGCGGCGTCGAAGGGTCGTTCGTCGTTCGTTCGTCCCCTGTCCCCTGTCCCCTATCCCCTATCCCCACGATCTGCTCGCCCAGATCGCCGTAGGCCTCGGCCAGCAAGCGCAGCGCGCGCGCCACCGCGTCGTTGTAGGCGTTCTGCTGCTCGACGATCGGGTTGATGTACCAGCGCAGGTAGCGCCGCACCAGCTTGTTGACCAGCGCGACAACTCGCTGCGGCACGGTTTTGCCGAGCAGCGGCCAGTGTGCGCTGACGACCCGGTGTAGCTCGATCTCATCCAGGCTGCGCCGGAGATCTCGCTCCAGTGGCCCTTCTTCGGCCTGCCCTTGCGCCAGTCGGCGCGCGCGCACCTCGGCGCGCAACCCTTCCAAGATGCTGGCGACGTCAATGTCTGCCGGCTTTGCGCCGTGGCTGTTCTCAGTCATTTCTTTTTCCAACCGTCGATAGCTAAGGCGGGTTTCAATACACGAGTTACGCGCTGCTCCAGGCGTGGTTTTCGCGCTTTTTGTTGGTCGTTTTTTCGCTCGCAGAGCGAAAAAACGACCAACAGATGATAAGTACCTGCTGCCGCAGGCAGAACAGCCCTACCAGACCTTCGCGACAGCCATTATAGCATTACCCCGTGCGTCACACCAGAACGCTATGCTATAATGCGGCGCGTGCCACTCGCCTGAGTGCGCTCACTGGCCGTTCGTGGGGAGATACAGCGATGAACGTCTTACTGGTTGGGTCGGGCGGTCGCGAGCATGCGCTGGCCTGGAAGCTGGCGCAGTCGCAGCTGCTGGATCGGCTGCTGATCGCGCCGGGCAGCCCCGGCACCGCCGAGGTCGGCCATAACGTGCCGGTGAGTGTCGACAGCCACGAGCTGCTGCTCGACATCGCCAGGCGTGAACATATCGGCCTGGTGGTGATCGGGCCGGAGGCTCCACTGGCGGCAGGGCTGACCGATCTGCTGACCGACGCTGGTATCTTGGTCTTCGGCCCTTCGGCCAGCGCCGCCCAGATCGAGAGCAGCAAAATCTTCGCCAAGCAAATCATGGATCAAGCGGGTATTCCCTGCGCGCAGGCGCACGCCTTCGACGACCAGGCCGCGGCGATTAACTTCGCGCGCATCAGCAATATGCCCTGGGTGGTCAAGGCCGATGGGCTAGCGGCCGGCAAGGGCGTGATCGTCGCCGAGAGCGTCGAGCAGACGATCGCGGCGATCGTGCAGCTCATGGCCACCCACGCCGGCCAGCGGGTGCTGCTCGAACAGCGCCTGGTGGGCGAGGAGGTTTCGGTATTGGCGCTGTGCGATGGCACGACGCTGCTGCCGCTGCCGCCCGCGCGGGACCACAAGCGCCTGGGCGATGGCGATATTGGGCCGAACACTGGCGGCATGGGCGCCTATGCGCCGGCCGACCTGGACGCCGAAACCTTCACACATATTGTCGATCATCTGATGCTGCCGGCCGTGCGGGCCATGGCCGCCAACAATCAGCCGTTCCGCGGCGCGCTCTACGCTGGCGTGATGCTGACCGAGCACGGCCCGCGCATTCTGGAGTTCAACGCGCGCTTCGGCGACCCGGAGACTCAAGTGATCATGCCGCTGCTCGAGGGCGACCTGCTGGCGGCGCTGCTGGCCTGCGCCGAAGGGCGGCTCCAGCCGGACATGCTGCGCTGGAGCGCCGGATCGGCCGCCTGCGTGGTGCTGGCCTCTGCCGGCTACCCCGAAGCCCCGCGCGCCGGCGACGTAATCTCTGGCGTTGAGTCGGCCGCCGAGGAGCCGGCCGTGCTGCTGTTCCACGCCGGCACCGATTGGGCCGACGGCGCGCTGGTGACGGCGGGCGGGCGGGTGCTGTGCGTCACCGGCCTGGGCAACACCCGCCGCGCCGCGCTGGCGCGCGCGTACGAGGTGGTCGAAAATATCAGCTTTGATGGGATGCAGTATCGGCGCGACATCGGTCGATCATGAAGCCATTCTCCATCGCAGTTCTTCTTTCTGGCAGCGGCTCGAACCTCCAGGCGCTGCTCGATGCCCAGGATGCTGGGTCGCTGGGCGCCGAGGTTGGGCTGGTGTTGTCGGATCGCGCGGATGCCTATGGCGTGCAGCGCGCGCTGGGGCGCAATATCCCGGCCGCGTTCGTGCCGCTGCCGCGCATGGCTGGCCCGCCCGAGGCGCGCGCTGCCGCCCGCGCGGATTGGGAGCGGCGGCTGCTGGGCGTGTTGAACACGTTCGCGTACGACCTCGTGCTGCTCTCGGGCTTTATGCGTGTGCTCTCGGCCGAATTCCTGGCAAGCTGCCGCGCCCCGGTGATTAACCAGCACCCCGCGCTGCTGCCCGACCCTGGCCGCCCCTTCGACGCTTCATCCCCGAGCGGTGGTGCGACGGTAACCACCAGCGCCGGCATTGTGATCCCGGCGCTGCGCGGCGCGCACGTCGTTGCGGATGCGCTGCGGCGCGGCCTGCCGATAACCGGCTGCACGATCCATCGCGTCACGCCGGCAGTGGACGATGGGCCGGTGCTGGCGCGCGCCGAGGTGCCGATCCTGCCGGATGACGACGAGTCTGCGCTGCACGCGCGGATCAAGGCCGCCGAGCGCCGCCTGGTGGTCGAGGTGGTCGCGCGGTTGGCGCGTGAGAGCTTGGGCGCCGGCTGATCGACTCAGCATCCCCAGGGCTGGATGTGCAGATGGGTGCGGATCGCGGCGAGGTGGCGGCCGCGGCGTAGTGAACCAGGTCGTCGCGGCTGACCGTCCCGCCGGCCGTAGCGGCAATGTGCTCCACGATCGCCGGCGCGTCGGTCAGGGTCGGAAAGGAGCCGAGCCGCTAGAAGGTCTTCAGTAACACCAGGAAGCAGATCCGGGCGACCGTGCCACGGGTGGAGCGTTGGGTGAGCGCCACTTCGTCGGGGGGCGGTGTGTAGATGCGGGCCAATTCGTGGATGGTGAGACTGCTGCGGATGTGGGGGTAGGCCGTGTCCTGAATCGCGGTCATGGCACCTCCAGCGCTGAGCCCCCCTCCGATGGGGTCCCGAGCATGCGCGCCACATCGGCGGGCGAGGCGCGAGTGTAGCCGGCGGTCGCGGGGGGATCCGCATGCCCGAGCAGCACCTGGACGGCCGGGAGGGAAGCGGACGGGCGAGATCCTGCTTCCAGGCGGTGATGGCTGCGTCGACGTCCATGTGGCCCTCCCACCGCCGGGGATTATTGGCGGAGTGAGGGTATGGGCAGAGTCTTGGTCGGGATACACACGGGAACGCTGCCGATACGATACCACATGGCGTCAAGTACTCCGCCGATACGGTAGCGGTTCGGCATGGTTTGCGTCATTATGTTCTATGGCGAGGCAGGACATGAATCGTTGCCAGACCCCACCTCGGTCGCTGGCTGACTCAGCGGCCCTGCCAATCGCGCTGGGCTTGCGCGTAGGCATCCGGCGTGCCGATGTCGAGCAAGTAGCCCGTGGCCAGGTGGCCGCAGACGGTCGCGTTTGCTTCGAGGAGGGCAGGGATGATGTCGTGGCCGAAATCGCTGAAGCCGGCGGGAATGACATCAAGGATCGCCGGCTCGCAGAGATAGACACCAGCGTTGGCAAGGTTGCCGCCGCTCCATTCGGCCGGCTTTTCGACGAAGCGGCGTACACGGCCAGCCGGATCCAGCTCGATCATGCCCTGCGTGCGCGGTGTGGCTGTATGTTTGAGCGCGAGCGTCAGGATCGCGTGGGCGGAATGGTGCGTCACCAGCAGCGCAGTCAGATCGATATCGCAAAGCATGTCGCCGTAGATCAGCGCAAAGGTTTGGTCGAGCCAGCCGGGGAAGCGCTAGATGATCGTGCGCAGCGCGCCGGCAGAGCCGAGCAGCTCGGGCTCGTAGGAGTAGCGCAATGTCATGCCCCAGGCGCTGCCGTCGCCCAGGCCGTCGCGCACGGCATCGGGCAGGTGGTGCAGATTCAGCGCTGCCTCGGCCACGCCGCTGACGCGCAGCCAATCGAGCGTGCGCGCCAGTAGCGGTCGGCCGGCGATCGGCAGCATGGGTTTGGGGCATGTATCGGTCAGCGGGCGCAACCGCGAGCCGACGCCGGCCGCGAGAATAACTGCTTTCATGGAGCTCCTACGCAAGCGGAAGAGGCTTACGCTCCCATTATTATAGGACTTATGCACAAAGCAGCTCTAGCCTGCGGCAGCTTTGTTCTCTCCGACAAACTGCTAGGGTGTTTAATTTTAGAAAGATCTTATAGGCTGACGAGCGCATTGGCAAGCACGGCGGTGTCGGCGATCCGTCGCCGCATTGCCACGGCGAGGCCATGGCAGATCGCCATGTGAATATCTTCGACCTGCGGCATGACATCATTATGCACATGCAGGCTGAAGCGCGCCAGCCGCGCGAGCTTGCCGCCATCGAAGCCGGTCAACCCAACCGTCGGCGCGCCGCGATCATTGGCCCACTCGACCGCGCGCAGCACATTCGGCGAATTACCGCTGCCCGAGATCGTGAACAGCAGGTCACCTGGCCGGTAGAGGCTGATCAGCTGCTCGACGAACACATCGGCGTAAGCTTGATCATTCGACCAGGCGGTGATCAGTGGGATGTTGTCGGTCAGCGCCAATGCGCGTACCCGCCGGCAATCGGCGCTGATCGTCAATTTCACCATGTCGCAGGCGAAATGCGAGGCGCTGGCCGCGCTGCCGCCATTGCCGCAGATCAGGATCGTCCCGTCGCGCTCGTAGGTCTCCCAGATTGCCTCGCCGATATGATCGAGCGGCTGGCGCGGCAGCTGGCTGAGCGTCTGGGCGACCTGGAGGAGATAGGTGTTGAGCTCGTCGATCATCATGGTACCTCTCGTTGATACGTGACTTCAAACGCTATCGATTTGACGGAGTCGAAAACGCCCGACCTTCAAGGTCGGGCGTTTTCGCTTCAAGTAAGATGTACGCAAATCAGGGATTTCTTACCTTTGCAGGTCATTTTTCGCCCCCGCAGGGCGAAAAATGACCTGCAAAAGAAGTTGCGTACGTCCTATCAAGCTGAGTTTCGCTGGAGCGGACTGTGACCGGCAACCGGCGCTGGCATCGACCGGCAAGCTGCCTGGCATACGCTATCGCGCGCGCGCAATTCCTACGAGTGCAGATTACTTCTTACTATAGCTTAAAACGAACCATTCGTCACATGCCGCCCGGCTTTGCGAAGCGTGGGCATGATTGGAGCATTGTTGGGTAGCCAATCGGCCTGCCAGCATGCTACCGTAATGCCGGCGCTACTGGTTAAATTAAAGTAAAGGAGACCACATCATGGTAGCCAACCGCATCCTCCGTCCCTTCGCTGTGCTCCTGGCGGTTGGGCTTCTGGCAGCGCTGCTGATACCGCTTGCCACGCGCCCCTCGCACGCCGATCAGCAAACCATCTCGATCGCGCCGGGCGAGCAGCTGACGGTGACGTGTACGACCAACCTGAGCGGCACGGTTCAGGGCACGCAATCGGATATCGCGTGCGCCGCGCCCGCGCCGACCCAGACACCGGCCGACGGCCCGACGATCACCCAAATCAAGGGCGTTCAAGAAGGCGGCTCGCTCAGCGGCACAGTCAACATTGAGGCGATCGTCGGCGGGCAGAACATTGCCACCGTGGTGTTCAAGCTCGAGAGCGCGGGCCAGACGCCGGTGCTGCACACCGAGAAGACTGCGCCATACTTCTTCTTGGGCGATAACAAGGGTGTTCCGAATGGCTGGGATACCACCAAGGCGGCCAATGGCGCCGATACGCTGACCGTGACAGCCACCAATGCGGCTGGCCAGAGCGCTGTGGCGGTGGTGCATTTCCTGGTCGCCAACAACGCACAGCCGACCGCGCAACCAACCATGCAGCCAACGACGCAGCCGACCGCCACTCCGGCAGCAACCGCCACGCCGAGCGCCGGCGGCAATGAAACGCCCGCCGCGGGACAGCTCTGCCCGGCCTGGGTTCACGATCGCTACACCACCACCGGCCCGGATGGCAAGCAGTACCCGACCTGGCACCCGCCGGTCGACCCAGAGTTCGGCTGCTTCTTCGGCCACGAGCATGGCGACGACCCGCGCACCTCGGTGCTCTTTAACGAGGTTGGTATGCCGCCCTTCGGCTATGTCAACGCGATCGAAGGCCAGCGTAAGGAAGACCATTTCGGCAATAAAGTCTTCGTGGTCAACGACGACACCCGCGGCGGCAGCCTGCTGGTGAAGCTGCACCAGGGCACGCACTCCGCCGACGCCTTTGTCAACAACCTGCACGAGCTACAGTATCACTACCGCCACCGTGATGGGCGTCGCCTGGACATCATGATCCTGGCTGCCTTCGGCAAATCGGGCGAGATTAGCACCGGCTGCGGGGCCAACGGCGGGCAGATCGTCCAGACCGGCGCGCCGACGAATAACCTCGGCGCCGGCGTGCGCTCGATCCCCGCACCCGAATGCTATGCACTGCCCAATATTCCTTACGAGGATTGGCTGAGCGGCAACCATATCACCATGCCGGATGGCCGCGAGCTGGCCTATTTCGACCCGCACTTCGCGGTCTTCAACCCATCGCGCTACTTCGATCCCGGATTAGCCAACAATTTTGGTCGCTCAGTAGATCGCTGCCGCCAGCTGACCGGGACGATTTCAGGTGAATGTCAATCGCTGAAGGATAACCCATCCGTCACATGGGATAGCCCGGCCAGCCCATTCAAGGGCGAGAAGCGCGAGATGTATGAAAACCAGAACATCATCACGAATGCCGGCGGGGCAAACATCTGGTACTGCGACCCATACGGGCACAACGCGAGCGCACAGCCGTTCCCTGGCTCGGTTCCGCAGTACATCTCGGCATCGCAGTATATACAACAAGTGCCGAGTCTCGTCTTTGGTGCGAACATCAACCACAACGCGCCGGGAGTGCATAGTCCCAACTAGGACAGCTCGGTTGAAGTTCGTTTCTGATTGCCGTGACGAAGGACGAACGACAGAGGTCGCATAATTGCTTCGTCCTCTGTCGTTCGTCCTTCCTATTGCCGTGCGCTGATCAGCGCATCCGCGATCACAAGCCGATCGCTCTCGGTCACACTAGGGTGGATCGGGATCGACAGCACCTCGTCGGCCATCTGCTCGGTGATTGGGCACGCCAGCTCGCCTACGCTATAGGCGCGCATCGAATGTTGGCGATGCATCGGGATCGGGTAGTAGATCGCCGATCCAATGCCGCGCTTGCCGAGCTGCTCGACCAGTGCGTCGCGGCTGAGGCCGTACTCGGGCGTAATGCGAATAGTGTACTGATGGTAGACGTGGGTGCGATCCGGCCCGACGCTCGGCGTGATCAGGCCGGGGATGTTGGCCAGGTGTTGGTCGTACCAGGCGGCGTTCGCGGCACGCCGGGCGTTGAAGGCTGGCAGCTTCTTCAGCTGCTCGATCCCAATCGCGGCGGCCAGGTCGGTCATGCGGTAGTTATAGCCCAGCGTCTCGTGATAGTAGCGCACCTTCATGCCATGGGCGATGATCATGCGCGCCCGCTGGGCGATGCCTTCGTCATCGGTAGTGATCATCCCGCCCTCGCCAGTGGTCATATTTTTGGTGGCGTAGAACGAGAAGCAGCCGGTTCCAAAGCTCCCGGCTCTGCGGCCGGCGAACTCGGCGCCGTGGGCCTGGCAGGCATCCTCCACCAGCGCCAGGTTGTGGCGGCGGGCGATCTGATCGAGCGCGCCCATGTTGGCCGGCTGGCCGTACAAATGTACCGGCATGATCGCTTTGGTATGCGGCGTAATCGCGGCCTCGACCAGCTCGGGGTTCAGATTGAAGCTATCATCGATATCCACCAGCACCGGCCGTGCGCCGGTGAAGAGGATGCTATTCACCGAGGCCATAAAGGTAAACGGGGTGGTGATCACCTCATCGCCAGGGCCGACGCCATGCGCCAAGAGTGCGGCGTGCAGCGCGGTGGTGCCGTTCGATGTGGCGATCGCATGGTTGACGCCAATGAACCCGGCGAAGGCGCGCTCGAACTCGGCCACGCGCGGCCCCTGGGCCAGCATGCCCGATTCGATTACGCGCCGTACAGCAGACTGCTCTTCTTCACCGAGCAGTGGCTTTGAGATCGGTATCAATGAATTACCTCCGTACTGAATATCAGCGTGTCATAAACGGCCAGCTGGTCATGAAGCGATTGATGTACCCGTGTGGATCGCGCAGCCCTGGGCGAATAGTGATGCGATAGATCGTGTGCGCGCGCAACGGCTCGATCGGCTGGAAGATCAGCAGTTGGCCCTGCCAGGCGAAACGGCCTTTGACCGGCGGGTACAGCACAAAGGCGCGCTCGGCTGATCGCTGATCGACCGGGCGCGAGAAGCTGACAGTGATCGCGCTATTGAGCGCCGCGCCGTTGCCGACCGGCGTCTGTGCGACGACCGTGATGTCGGTGACTTTGGGCGCGAACAGCACCGCGGCGATGGTGAATGCCACCAGCACCGCCGAGATAGTGGCTATACGTAGGGTGTAGGTCATGGCGCGCAACTCTCACGGATACAAATACGGATTTTCCGGCTGCGCCACCAAATCGACCGCGCCGGCATCCAGCGTTGGCTCGACATGACCATTCAACGTGGCCGTGCCGAGCGTGCCGCGCACCCGCACCCAGCTGTCGGCCGGTAACGCCGCGCCGCCTGGCCAGCTGACCGGCAGGCCGACGCCGTTGCTATCGGCGGTGCAGCAGGTGACGACATAGCGCACCACGAAGAAGCCATCCAGCGGGCGCTGCCGATCGTGATACACGAAGCCGACCAGATCGGCCGGCTGGCCGTGCAGCTCGTCGCCGCGCACGCTGAGCGCGGTGGCCCATTGCAGCAAGTTCCATTGGCGTGAGTCGTCGTCGAGCGTGCTTGTGTCGAGCGCACTGCCTGGGTCGAGCAGCGCGCCCGAGATCGCCTCGGCGCCGAGCGGGCGAGCGGGCGCCAGCGTGCCGAGCAGCAGCGGCAATGCCAACAGCAGGTGTCGCCAGCGCGGCCGTGCCAGTGTTTCGCCCGGCGCGCGGATGAGCGCGCGCAGGCGCGCGCCGGCCATGAGCAGCAGCACGATGGCGCAGGCTGCGATCAGCGGGGCATAGCGCGGGTGAATGTAGAACACTAGCGCGCCGCTCGCAAGCTTCGCCAGCAGCATCGCAGCGGTGGCCCCCAGCAGTGTGGCCTCGATCAGCGCGATCCAATCGAGTGCTGGCGGTGTTGTTTGGTTCGATGCAATCATTTCTGAAACAGGCCTTATAGGATCAGGGCGTAGGCAGACCCTAGATTTCTTAGTGTATGTCGTTTTTTCGCCCCGCAGGGCGAAAAAACGACATACAAAAAACGTAAAGTACCATTACAGGTACAGATTGATGATCACACCGACCAGCAGCGTGATCTGAAAGGTGAGCAGCACTATCAATGCGACAACCCGCCGCCGAAAGGTGGTGCTGAACATGAGCACGCTCTTGATGTCCACCATTGGGCCGAATACCAGGAAGGCCAGCAGCGCGCCTGGTAGGAAGCTGCTCGCGAACGCCAGCGCTACAAATGCATCGACCGTCGAGCAGATCGACAGGACTACCGCCAACGCCATCAGCGCGATCACCGAGACCACCGGCCCTTGCCCGAGCGACAGCAGGAGTGTGCGTGGAATAAAGGTTTGCAGCGTCGCCGCGATCAGTCCGCCGATCACCAGATAGCGACCCATCTCGAAAAATTCCTCGGCGGCATGCTCTAGAACGGCGCGCAGGCGGCTTTGCCCGGCGTGCGCATGCGTGTGGTTGTGGTCGCTCGATTCGGCGATCGGCGCAAGCAGACTGTCCGGCTGCGGATGAATGCCGAGCGCCAGCGCGACCATTGTGGCGATCAGGATGGTCAGGATGATCCGCCCGACGACGATCGCGGGGCGACCGCCGAAGGCCACCCAGGTGCTGGCGATCACAACTGGGTTGACTGCCGGGGCGGCCAGCACGAATGCAATGCCGAGTGGCAGCGGCACGCCTTTGGCGATCAGCCGCCGTGCGGTCGGAACCGAGCCGCATTCGCAGACTGGGAATGCCAGCCCCAGCAGCGCGCCGGCCAGCGCCGCCGGCACCGGCGCGCGCGGACTCAGCCGGCGCACCTGATCGGCTGAGATGAACAGTGCGATCAGGGAAGAGGCGAACACACCGGCCACCAGGAACGGCAGCGCTTCGATGAAAATACCCAGGAAGATCGTCACCATGGTCTGGAGCCGGCCGCTTAGGTCGGCCAACGTGCCAGGGCTGGCGCTGCCGCCGGCGAGCGCCAGCAGCAGCGCGGCCAGCGCAAGGCCGAACCAGCGCGTAGCGCGCGGCCGGCCGAACCAGCCGAAGCGCGCCAATTTAGAAACCGGTGTCACCGTGCGTCTCCAGCTCATAGCGTGATTCGCAAGTTGAGCAATCCATCAGCAGCAGGTT
>WNFV01005615.1_pt1 | contig 15152 bp, 11 predicted proteins | sample 5400101 | NCBI WGS metagenome assembly WNFV01 (sample SAMN13153361, study PRJNA577476) | soil metagenome | isolation source: 115 cm soil or saprolite under grassland replicate 1 | place: USA:California | collected 2016-06-15 | reverse complement strand
CCGTGTCTTGACCGTCGCCTTCCCCGTGTGTTGAATGCGAACCTCGCGCAACCCCTCCCGACCGTTCTGGTCATTGTCGGTCCGCGCATTCATACGGATTCGTCTGTCGTCTTCTCAACAGAGCGCGACGTCGGAGGGCGGCTGAGCGCTCGGCGTATCGGTGCTTCAGGGCCGGAGCCCAGCGCTTCCCGGTCCACATCGCCTGCCGCGCCGATAGCGATGCCCTCGCCCGTTGCGCCGTGGCCTGAGGGCGGTGCTCTCGAGGGCGTTCCCGACACGTAGAGCCTGGATACAGTAGGCAGCTCGATTCTGTAAAGGAGTGTGCCTCTGGCTGGGAAGCCGGCACTATCCCGTTCTGGCGGTGTGCTGCCACGCGACCGCCGCGCACGCCCTCCGCAGTGCAAAGCTCCTGCAAAGACATGTAATCCGTCGCTTACCGGCGCCGATGTCATGGTGATTATTTGCGCTCGCCTCTAAAGCATGGGGTACGGCGACATCTATTCCTTCAATCCGCTCCGGGTGACGCACGACGGCAGCCGCCTTGTCGCCTGCGGCTACGACGGGGCCGGCGTCCTGGACCTCGAGACTCGCACGGTTGAGCGTGAGCTCGAGCTGTACACACGCTGGATCGCCCTCACGCCCGATGGGCGCCACGTGATCGGCGCGTCCAAGGCAGACGTCGTTCGAGCGCCGCTCGACGGCGCGGAAGCGAAGAAGCTGGTCACGCCGCGCGCCGAGGTCTGGCGGGGCCGTGCTGCTGCCGGACGGCGAGTCGCTCGTCTGCTTCAGCCTCGAAGGCGACACGGATGTCTGGGACATCGCGTCGCGCCGTCGCAAGCCGCGGCTGACCCTGCCGGGAGCGGCGGTGGCCGGGGCAGTCACTGCAGACGGGCGATACCTGTTCACGGCGTCCCGCGGATCCGAGCTCACCTGGTCGGACCTCGCGGACGGCACGCCGCAAGCCAGGTTCGATGGCATCGGGCCCCTCGCCGACTGCGCGGCCTCGCCCGACGGGAGGACGGTCGTCGCCGGCGAGGACACCGGCCGCGTCCACCTGCTCCGGTTGGTAGCGGCGCCTCGCTCGGGGGGAGGATCCGGCCGGTGACGCGGATCTGCCTCGGCTCCCAGCGTGAGGCCAGCGCAGGGTACGTCGGACGTCTATAACGAGCGGCTCGTCGGTCGGCTCGGCCCGGACAGCGTCTTCCTCGACGTGACCGGCATCTACCCGGGATGGAGCTCGGGAGACGTGATCGGGAGGCGATCGGCTCGGCGGAAGCGGTCTTCGCGATGATCGGGCCCCACTGGCTCGACGCAGTCGACGCGACCGGCCGCCGCCTTGATGATCCCGACGATTTCGTCCGCCAGCAGATCGCGAAGCGCTCCAGGTCGACGCGCTCCTCGCAGCGCGGCCAGGGGCGACTCGGGCTAGGCGTACGCGCCCGTGGGCGGCGCAGTTCTGAACGCGGTGAAGTCATGCCTTTCCGGACATCGAACCGGCTCTGCGGGAGCGTGGGCGAAAACCCAAATCCGGGTTCACGCTCAAGGCGACCGTCTCCCCTTTGGGCGCCGAGTTGCCGTGATCCCTTCGGCAAGAAGATCGAAGGCCTTCGGCCGCGACGCTCGCGCCGGGTAGTCCCAATGCTGGAAAGAGTGGAGCTCGTGGAGGGCCTCCCAGCCGCCGCCTGGGAGCACGATCGGAAGGATCGTCGTCACGAGGCCGCCGGATTCGTGCTCGGCGAGCGCCCACTCGACCTCCCGGCGAACATATGAGCTGTCGGCGGCCGAGTTGGGGCTGACCAGCACGACGAAGCAGTCAGTACCCGCTACCTCCTTGCGGAGTGCCTCTTCCCAGCGCTGCCCGGGCAGCAACATGGAAACGTCGCGGCTGACGCTCACGTCCCGATTGCCCAGCTCGGTCTCGATTGTGGAGGCTATTGCCGCGTCCTGGTGGGAGTAGCTCAGGAACACGTTGCGGCCGTGCTCGATCTGGTGCTGTAGCCTCTCCAGTAACGCGACATCGCCGCCTGTCAACGCTGGGATGCTCAGCAGGCGCAATCCTAGGTTGGCCACCTCGGCCATTGGCTTGCCCGACGTGAATCGCAGCCGCTGGAGCGTCGTCGTCGCGTCGTTGAAGCCGAAGTGACGGGAGGCGCGCCAATCCCGTGCACGCACGACGTAGTCGTAATGTCCTGAGAACAAGGAGGCCTTCGGATCGATCGCCTCGCAGTCCGTGAGCTTGTAGGCGAGGTGGTATCGCCGAGGGTCCCGGGCACGGCGTGTGCTCGTGACCAGCCACAACGTGCCACCGCCGTCGACGCGTTCGAGCAGCCGCCGTTGATTACTTCCGTAGTCGTAAGCGGCTGCTCCGCCAGTGCCGCCCGACCGGAAGGTCTTCCAAGCGACCATGGCTGCTGCGTGCTGTGTCACGTCAACCTCCTAACGCCACTTGCAGCGAGCTCCGAATCAAGGGCCCTTGAGTGCACGTGCTCGATGCCTTCGCGCCTCATAGCGCCCTGGACGGGCAACCCGACCGCGGGCGGTGGTCACCGAACACCTTGCCAGAGCAGGGCCGCGCGAGGCTCCGTCGCGCTGTTCGGGCTCATGTTCCGAGTCTTTACTTGCCCGAGGGGACGTGAGCGCCTGACTCCCTGTAGATGTGATCCAGCCCTTCATCCCACTCGAGCCGCAGTCGGAGAGTCTGGCTGACCTTCTGAGCAAACACGCGAAGAGAGGCGACTTCCCCGGGCTGTAGTATTTCGATCCCCGTCGTTGACTTACCTTGGACTTCGTTGTCTTCGGATAACAGGTCGCCGCCAATCCAGCGAGCCACGTCTTGACCTGCTTCACAATCCTAAAGGTGTACCAGTAACCCTCGTTCGTCTTTGACGGCCCCGACAAATACTCGGCCGAGACAAATGCTGTAGTGATTCCTCTGGTTTGCGGGGACTGGCGAGCCGACGGGAGGTGTCCCTCCAGAGTCCTCACGAGGTTTCCAATGGCGAGGTCCCAGTGCTGATCCGGCAACGGGATGGCTTGTCGCCGGGTCAGCGACACCAGGTCCTCAGGCACCTGGTCACGGAGTGGCATGGCTGCGTCACGGACGAGCACGGGGATGACTGGAACGTCCCTTCGCAGCGCCATCTCGAGCTCAAGACGGACATAGTCATCGGGCTGATCCAGGCGACGCTGCCCGTTGTCGTCGGTCGCCGAGACCCAGTCGCGACCGATCACTACGAGGATCACGTCCGCGGAGGCGATCGATTCTTCGATGTGCTCGACGAAGTCGGCGCCTGGAGGAATGGTGTCGATGTCGCGGAAGACTGCCGCCGGTCCAAAGCGTTGAACCAGCGTGTCGTACAGGCGCCCGGCTTGGCCCCCTGCGTCTTCGCGGCGATAGCTAAGAAAGATCCCGCCGGTGTCCATGCGCCCTATTTCCACGCCCAGTCTCGCATGTCCCCGGGTGGCCTTCAAGGCCCGAGCCCTTTATGCGTCAAAGCCTTCGGATGAGCGCCCTCGGCAGAAGAGCCGCTGGTCAGCAGGGTCGCGTTCGTGACCGAACCCATGTGGCGCGTCGACTTCGTGTCAGACGCGTCTAGAAGCTGTTCAACTGAGAACTGACTAGCCACGCTCGATGAGCTCGACGCGGTAGGAGTCTAGGTGTCGACCTTTGCAAACTGACCGCTCGCGCGTGGGGTGCACAAACTTCGTCGTTAGGTGAGGGGTGGTGCCGGAGGTCGGTTGACTGGGAGTCCGGGTAGCGTCGGCGCTCCCGTCCTCGGAGGCTGCCTGTGCTCGTGTCGTTCGTCTACCTCGTTGCCTGCCGCCTGTTCGCGCTCGTCTTGTTGCTCGCGCGCAGCGACCGCTCGAAGGAGCTCGAGCTCCTTGTTCTCCGCCACGAGCTGTCGGTCCTGCGGCGCCAGGCGCGGCGTCCGCGGCTGACGGAGAGCGATCGGCTCGTACTGGCTGCGCTGAGCCGGGTGGCCCCTCGTCGCTCATCGTCGGCGTTCCTTGTCACGCCCGAGACGCTGCTGCGCTGGCACCGGCGGATCGTTGCGTGCCGCTGGACGTACCCGCACAGGCGGCCGGGTCGGCCACCGGCCGACCCGGAGGTACGCCAACTGATCCTGAGACTGGCGCGGGAGAACAGCCACTGGGGCTACGTCCGGATCGTCAGTTACGCGAGCTCGGGATGACCGTTTCGGCGACGCTGGTAAGGAACGTGCTCGCCCGCGCCGGCATCCCGCCGGCACCCGAGCGCGCCGTCTCCACCTGGCGGTCGTTCCTACGCCAACACGGAAACACGATCCTCGCCTGCGATTTGTTTACAGTCGACACCGTCTGGCTACGGCGGTTGTACGTGCTGTTCTTCGTCTCGATCGGGACGCGCCGGGTCGAATACGTCGCCTGCACGAGCAAGCCGGATACGGCGTGGATGACCCAGCAGGCGCGCAACCTGCTGATTGACCTCGATGACCGCAGGCGGCGGCAGCGCTTCCTGATCCACGACCGTGACACGAACTTCAGCCGCGCCTTCGACAACACCTTCCGCAGCGAAGGCATCGAGATCGTCCGAACGCCGATCCAGGCGCCGAACGCGAACGCCTACGCCGAACGCTGGGTCGGCAGCGTACGCAGGGAATGCCTCGACCGACTCCTGATCTTCGGTCGCCGCCAGCTCGACCACGTCCTCCGCGTCTACATCGGCCACTTCAACCAGCAGCGTCCACACCGAGCGCTCGGCCTACGACCGCCGGATCGCGGCGGCGGAACCGATCCTCCGCCAACAACGCGCCTTCAACCGCTGCACGTCAGACGGCGTGACCTGCTCGGCGGTCTGCTCCACGAATACGAAGCTGCGGCGTGAAGATCGAGTTTGTGCACCCCACGGGCTCAGGGCAGCTCCCACACTGCCTTGGTGGATCTTGTCTCTCGTTGCTGATCTTTCTGCGCGCGGCGCGACGCTAACTCATTTGGAGAGCCTGCTTCCCCGGAGGGCCGTCACGAACGCGCCGAGTTATGGCCCGGCGCCGGGTTGAGCTGGGGCTCGAGCAAATACAGGCGCCCTGCAGCGTCGCCTGCGCCGACGGCGTCGCCAAAGGGATCCCACGCAACCGCGTGCACAGCCGCGCCGGCCCAGTACTCACCCACCTGTGTGCCCGTCGCAATGTCCCAGAGCTTGAGGAAGTGGTCATCCCCGCCCGAAAGCAACCAGCTCCCGTCGGGCGATACCGCGCACGAGAGAACCGGCCCCTCATGTCCAGCGAACACCGAAAGCTCCCTGCCGCCAAGCGCATCCCAAAGCTTGAGACTGCCATCCCGCGAGGCCGATACCAGCCGCTCAGAGTCTCCGGCGAACGATGAGTAGCTGATTGCAGCACGGTGGGCATCGGAGATCGTGCGGCCGGAGGCTCGGGCAATGTCCCAGAAAGCGAGCGTTCCCTCTGCGCTTCCGGCCGCGATCCGTCGTCCATCCGGAGAAAGCGCGCAAGTCTGGAACAGCGAGCCGCGCGCAATGACGAGCCCCCTCGAGCTAGCGTCGTCTACGCGCCAGATCCGGATTGTGCGGTCGTCGCCGAGGGAGAGGATGCGCGTGTCATCGGGGAAGAAGGCGACGAACTGGACCCAGCCGTCATGGCGGCCGGCGACCGCGAGCTCCACGCCGGTCGCAGCATCCCACAGCCGCACTGTTGAGTCCCACGAGCCGGAGACCACCAGCCGACCGCTGCCGGAAAAGGCGCAGCTCTGCACCGGCCCTTGGTGTCCCGACAAGACGGCGACGACCTCCCCTGTCTTCGCGTTCCACACGCGGAGCGTCGTGTCGAACGACGCGGAGATGACTTGGTCGCTGTCGGGCGAAAAGGCGCAGTCTCGGACATCGCCAGCGTGGCCCGCAAGCAGGGCCACCTCTGCCCCGGAAGACCGGTCCGACGTTCGCGCCGCCCCGCGGTGGGACGCCGAAACGATGCGCGCGCCGTCCGGCGAAAAGGCCACGGTGTGCGCCGAGTTGGAAGGCGCGACGAGCTGCGCGAGTTCGGCGCCTGTCGCTACGTCCCAGAGGCGAAGGGTCTCGTCCATCGCGGCCGAGAGGACGTGCCTGCCGTCGCACGTGAAGCGAGCGTCCTGAAGCTGCCCCTCGTGCCCCGTTAGCGTGACCAACTCTCGCCCGCTGCCAGCGTCCCAGACTTTGAGCGTCCGGTCCCAGGAGGCTGAGACGATCATGCTCCCGTCCGGGGAGAAAGCGCACGTCTGAACCGCGCTCGAGTGACCCTCGAGAGTTGCGACCTCGCGTCGCTCGGCGACGTCCCAGCACTTGACCGTGCCGTCCTTCGACGACGAGATGAGGAGGCGTCCGTCTGGCGAGACGTCACACGAGGACGCTTGAGGATGATCAGGGAAACGACCGAGCTCTCCTCCTGACGTAACGTTCCAGACTCGGGTCCGTCCCTCGCCGGAGACGGCCGCGATCCACGCGCCGTCAGGCGAGAATGCGCAGAAGGAGAGCGGCTCTCGACCTTCCCGCAGGGTGGCGCGTGGCTGTGCGCCCCCGCGCGTCACCTCCCAGAGGCGGAGCCTCCCGTCGTCGGAGCAGGTTGCGAGCAGGCTTCCGGTGGGCGAGAAGGCGCAGGCGCCGACCTGCGACTCGTGGCTCGGGAGCTCGACGCTTCCTTTGAGCGTCGCCGCTTCGACGATTCGTAGCGTTCCGTCCAGGGCGCCGGAGGCAATCCATTTACCGTCGGGCGAGAAGGCCACTGCGGACACGTACTCGTCGTGAGCGACGACGGAGGCCAACTCCGCTCCCGTCTGGGCGTCCCAGAGCGTGAGCGAGCCGTCACCTGCTCCTGATACGAAGCGCGTCCCATCGGCGGAGACGTTGCAGACGAGGACGGGACCGCGTCGGGGCGGGCCTGCACCGAGGGCGGAACGCGGGCGGCCCGAGCGCCCGGGTGGCCGAGCGCGCTCGACCGCCGACGAGAGGTCCCAGATCTTGACCGTCCAGTCCCACGATGCGGAGACCGCACGCTCGCCCTCCCCAAGGAAGGCGCAGCCCCACACGTCGCTCGTGTGTCCGGAGAGGAGCGCTAGCTCCCGCCCCGTCGCCAGCTCCCAGAGCCTCAGCGTCCCGTCTTGCGATCCCGAGAGGACGCGTCGGCCGTCCGGCGAGACCGCGCAGCACCAGACGGCGAGGTCGTGGCCTTCGAAGGTTCTCCTCTCCTCTCGGGTTGCGGCGCGCCACAGCCGAACCGTCCGATCTTCGGAGGCCGACACGACCCACTCGCCGTCGGGAGAGAAGGCGCAGCCCCAGACCGCGCGCCGGTGGCCGAACGCAGGACCCGCGATTTCCCTGCCCGTTTCGGTATCCCAGAGCCGCAGCCGGCCGTCGGCGGCCCCCGAGACGATCCGTGTCATGTCCAGCGAGAACGCACACGTGTGGAGGTCTTCCTTCGTCGCTTGCAGCCGCCGCACCCGCGCGCCGGTCGCCGCCTCCCACAGCTTGAGCGTTCCGTCATAGGACGCCGACACGATCAGCCGCCCGTCTGCTGAGAAGCTGCACGCGGGAACCGGCTCCGTATGCGCGTGAACGGTCGTGAGCGGGGTGCCGGTCGATGGATCCCAGACGATCAACGAGCCGTCGTACTCGGCCGACACGACCCGGTCGCCCTGCGCGGAGAAGGCGCATGTCTCAACCGAGCTTGCGTGGCCGTCGAGCGATCGAACCGGCCGGCCGTCCTCGGCATTCCAGAGCTTCAGCTTCTTGTCGCTCGACGCGGACACGACCCAGCGGCCGTCGCTGGAAGCGTCGCAGCTGTTCACGATGTCACCGTGGCCCTCCAGCGTGAAGAGGCACGGGTCCCGTGTCTGCGGCTTGTTCAGCCGCCTTAGCCATGGTCGTACCTCGCGGCCGGTTTCGCCACTACGGCGGGCGGCCCGGGCCGGCGCGGACCCATCCGGTTCGTTGGCGGCCTCTTGGAAGACGAGCGCGGGTCGCCGTGCGAGCACGTGGATCTTTGCGCGGAGGAAGCGTGCGAACTCGTCGATCCTCGCGCGGCTCTCATCGCGGAGCCCCGCCGCAGAGAGGGCGGCATTGAAGTCGGCCACGAGATCGTAGGCCAGCCCGCTCGCGCACTTGGTCTCGAGAAAGCGGAGGTCGGAGAGCGTCTCCTCGAGCTCTCTCCACATGCGGGCGTGCGCCTGGTGGTGCGGAAGCTCGCTCAGAGCATGGACGTCTTCCCCTTCCCAGCGCGTCGAGAGATAGGAGGCGATGTCTGCGTGGAGCGTCGATACCTCACGCCGGAGATATCGCCCTACGACGGCCTCCCGGAGCTGACCGTGGAAGAAGTCGAGCTGCGCGCCGCGACGCCGCAGATAGCGGCGTATCCCGCGCTCGATGCGAAGCGCCGTGCGCGCCGCCTCCCCGCCGAGTGCTCGGGCGAGCAGGTCGCTCAGCTCACGACTCGACATGCCAGTGCGGCCGAGCGCGAGGTATGCGCACCAAAGGCGAACCGCCTCGTGCCCGTAAGCCTCCTCCAGTCGCTCGACCACCCAGCGGAAGAGCGCAACGGCGTCCGGATAGCGCCTGCCCATGTCGCCGATGAGCCGGGGGACGAACTCGTTCATGTCGTTGCCCCCGAGCGTACGGAGCTCGTTCAGCATTACCAGTAGGTACAGCGGATTCCTGGCCTGCTCCAGGCGGCAGATCGTCTCGATCTGCGCGCGGTCCAGCTCCTTCGAGTACTCGCGCAGGTACGCGACGACAATGTCGCGCACGTCGCGTTGCCGGAGCGGCCCGAGCCGTATCCGGCGGGCCCGCGGGCGGCGGAGCGCGAGCGCGGCCAGCACCTGCGCCTCGGGGCTCTCGGGCAGCAGGCCGTCCTCCTCGACGGAGCTCACGACGATGCGGACGCTCGGCGGAAGCTTGTGCGGGAGCCAGGCGAGATCGTGGCCGTCGGCCAACTGGTTGACCGCATCGATGATGAGGACGAGACGACGCTCGCTGTCGTAGCCGCCGAGGCGCGCGGCGAACCGCCTCTTCAGGCTTTCGACATCGTCCTTGCCGTCGTCGGCTAAATCTGTGGGGATCTCGATGCGATCGAACTCTCCGAGTAGGCGGCCGAGAAGGCCGCGCACGTCGCCGGAGCGCTCCGACGCGCCGACGAAATGGGCTACGACGAGCGGGTGGTGGCCGTCGAGGTCCTCGACAAACTTCGCGAGCAGGGTCGACTTCCCCTGGCCCGGGGCTCCGCTGACGACGCAAAGGCGGCTCCCTCGGAGCCTCTTGTCGTTGGCAAAGCGATGGAGTTGACGGAGAGCCTCGCGCCCGCCCGTAAACCCGCGGACGCGGGATTCGGCGAAGGCCGCCATTTGCTCGGCCTCGGCGTCGAGGGGATCTGCTGGGGCAGGCTTCGCCTCCTCGACAATTCGGTCGGAGAGCTCAGAGTCGATAACCGCCCACTCGTCCGTATACAGCGGGTCGCGCTCCGGCCGACGCCCGCGAACAGCCTGCCAGGCGTACCTCGGCACGTAACGCGTGTCGCGCAAGACGCCCGACCACAGATCAGCAAGGACCGCGTCGCCGAACGCCTCCAACCCCTCGAACCTCTCGCCTGTCCAGCGACAGTCATATTCGCGAACGGGCCTGCCGCTTCGAGCGATTTCTCTCTTGAGCTGCGCGAGACGCTCCTGCTGGAGGGGATCGACAAACTCCCGAGAGAACTGGTCGGGTGCTTCCTCCGGCACCCGCGTGCGGCGGAAGTAGAAGAAGCTTCGGCGACGGAGACGGCGACTGAGGACGGCGTAGCGGATCTCCATCTCCGTGATCGACATGCCTGCAAACCGCGCGCGGTCGGCCGCATCTACGATCTCCTTGACATCAGGCCTCCAGCCATACCGCTGCCCGAGGATGCTGATGAAGAAGGGCTCGACACGCTCGATCCACTTTTTGCAGTACTCCCACGAGTTCGCGCGTTCGCCGTCGACGTCCGTCGTGGGAACCCCCCATCGAAGGTCGACGTCGAACAGCTCGAGGCCGAGCCGCTCGACGCGCTCGCGAAGCTCAGGAACGACGACCGTGACCAGGTGGTCGCGTTCGGCGTGCATGTCGCGGAAGGTCGACGAGACGAAGAGACGAACCGCGCGGGTCTCGGCTGCGTCCCCAGGTATCGAGCGGATCATCCGTTGCCTGCCTTCAACGCAACTCCTGCCGCCCGAAGCCGCACGTAAATTAGAGCGCAGAAGAGGCCGCAACTCAAACCCACCGCCCGGATCCTGCTGTCGGGATGCCTCCTCCCAAACCGCGGTTGAAATCTGGGCACGCACGTGCCGGATAGGGACGACACGAGCGGCTGAGGTGCGAGCCGGTTCGTCCCGCTGACCAGGCGGTGGTGGGCTCGTCTGACAGCTGGGCCCAGTCGGTTTCTTCTCCGGATCCGTGCCAGCTGGCCGCGGGGATGAACAAGTCGACGATTGACGATGAGCGTGAGAGCGAGATCGCGGCAACGCTGACGTTCGAGAGCGGTAGGCGCGCCGCGATTATTCGAGCCGGCGCGAAATCCAAACGCGGTCGAGCTTCTTGCGCAGCTCGGTCTCCGACCGAATCGGCCGGGCGCCGTTCCGGGAGCGGGCCGGCGCGCCTGCGTGAGCCCGGCCGCCGACCTGACGGCCGGGGGGTCTGATGGTTGCTGGGATCCGGACGCTCGCAGCGGGCTCATAGAGCGGGCTCATTGCGGGGTCATTTGAGTGTCTGATTGAGCCTGCACCCTTTCCACAGCTCGCAAACTCCTCCGGTGCCCACGGGCACGTCAGGATGCCGCGGCGCCGATGAATCTCCACGGCGAACTCTCGCTGGGAAGAGGGAAGGAGCCAGTCACTCCCCGCCGCCTCCTCGAGGAGCGCACCCAGCTCGCGGCCGAGCTCTCCGGCCCCGCCCCGACCGCCTGCAGGGACCCGCGGCGACGAGGGGCAACCGGGACGGTGTGATCCAGACCGCCTTGGCGCCATCGCGAGCCCGGCGACTACGTGACGAGCCCTCCGGACGCTCCGGCTGCTCTGCGGCGGCCGGCACGAGAGGCGGTACCGACGCCGGGGTGCTCAGGCCGCCGGCGACGCTTCCTCCCGCTTCTGCCTCTCGGCGGCCACCTCGGTGAGGTAGACGTCAACGTCGCTCTTGATCAGCTCCTCGACACGCGCGGCGAAGGCGCCGTAGCTCTCGCCGTGTGACGTGCCCGCGTAGGGGCCAGCGCTCTGCAGGTACAGCCAGCCTTCCACCTTGAGCCGCTCCACCGTGCCGCGGTAGTTGCGCCAGCGTTGGCCGAACTGGAAGAAACCCTCGATTGCGGCACTGACCGCCACCACGAGGCTGAGGATCCAGAGCGCGACCTGCGCGGCCTGGCCGGGCCAGTCGTCGAGCGTCGTCAGGCTTACGAGCGCCGGCACGATGACGGCACCCACGACCGTGATCACGCGGAGGCGGTAGTAGCGGCGCTGCGCCTTGCCGGCGCGACCCTCCATCCAGACCACCTGGTCGAGCCAGCGCGAGCGGAAGAAGTCCCGCTGGCGCTCGTCGAGCTCGCTTTTGTCGATCAGGGCCTCGAACGACTTCCGGAGCTGCGGGAGGTACGAATCCTTCGCCATGTCAAGTCCCCTCGACTAATGAATCATGCAGGACCCGTGCAAGCTCGTTCCGGTCGGTGACGTCCACGGCGCGGACGAGCCCGGAGTCGACTAGCTCGCCAGCGCGTCGGTCGGATTCCTCGCCCCGAACGGCAGCTGCGAGCGCGTCGGCGGTGCGCCCGCTCCCAGCGAGCGCGATGACCGGACGTCTGGCCTCGACGCTGTGCCGCACGTCCCTCCAGGCAACCTGCCCGCCGTTCGCCACGACCGTAGCCGACCCCGCCGACCCCGCGATCACACTCGCTAGACGGGCGAGCCATTCGGCCTCTTCCCCCCAGCGACTGCCGGGCACGAGCACGAAGTGCGTGTGGTGCGGTTCAAGCTCGCCCGCGTCGGGATCGGCGTTTCCGGAGCCATAGGCGGCGAGCGCGTCGACGACCACGCCGACGAGTGGGAACGTGCCGGAGGCGGCCTCGCGCGCCTGTCCCATCAGCCGCATCACGCCGGCATCCGTGCCCCCGTCGACCACGACGCACAGCAGGCGGCCGGCGGTCGGTGCAAGCACGTCCTCGAACGCCGTCCGCACGACCTCGACCTCCTCCGCCGACATGCGCGAGGCGCCCCCGACGACGGCCAGGCAGGGGCGCCGCTCGAGTCCGAGCGCGCGCGCGGCGCCCTCGAGATCGCCGAGCTCGGCCACCCGGACGGCTTGCGCTTCGCATTCATGCCCCAGTGAGATCGCGAAGCGCAACACGGGGGGATTTTCTCGCCCCAGGGGGAAGGTGTCGAGGTCCCGCGGCGTCGCGATCCCGGCCATCGCCAGCTAGCCGACTACGGACGGTTCGCGCCGCCGGGTACCGCCCCGGCCCCGAGGGCGTGTGGGTCCCTGTCCCAGGCTCGAAGCCAACATCAATGGAGCGCGGCCAACCCCGAGTCACGCGCCACGGACGAGGCAAGTGGTTCCGGAGAAGACGGACGCCACATTCGCTCACACCGCCCCAGCCCAGCGGATTGTCTGTTGGAGCAACGCGCGGGGAGTGCCCCCCGGATCTGCATATCAAGGTCTTGGGCAGCGGGCTGTTTGTTCAAGCGGTAGGCCCGCCTCCTGCCGGGTGCGGCTAAGGGCGCGAGCCTCGAAGGAGCGGGCGGCGATCGGGGCCGAGTGCGGCCGGCGCGGCTGGCAGCTCGCGCGCGTCGTCGAGGATGTACCCAGCCGAGGGCAGGCAATCGTCCAGGGGCGCAGCCGGGTTCGCGCAGGTGCGGCAGGGGCGTCGTGACCCTGGCAGAGGGCGACAGGAGCCGGCGCGGAAATTCCCCGTCAGCTGACTGCCACGTCGCGAGCTCGGTCGGATGGCGAGGGATGCCCCGTTGTGCGGTGCCACCGAGGCGATGAGGTGGTGAATGTCGCGCTCGTGCCGCGCCCAGTTCATGAGCGCAACCGCCCAACTGAACACCCGCGCTCGCACGGACCGGGGGACGAAAGCCCGCTTGTCCGAACTACCCAAGCCGTCGTGGCGGTGCTTCTCCGCGAGCCGCAGATTCGCGAGCAGGACCTCCGCCCGATTTCGCACACGTCCCGCCTGCAGAGCCGAAAAACGCGCTCCCTGCGTCGACAATGCATTGGGCGATGTAACGCGTCCTCCCTATGAACTGGAAGCTCAAGGCGCCGGTGTCTCGCGCCGCCGCGAGCTACTTAGCCTGTCCCCGACGACGGCGGAGCACGGCGTACACCGCCAGCACCACGAGAATCAGGACGACAATCCCGCCGTTAGTCTGAATCGCTAAGGCGACGAAGATGATCAGGGCTGCGGTGAGTGCAATTACGCGCCCTAGCCGAGCTGGCCAGGAGAGCTCTCCGCGGGGGTCCAAACGGCCGAAGAGCTTTGCAGCCCACGACGGTCGCACTGACCCAGGTCGGTCGACGAGCATCGGCTTCGGCCTCGCGTCGGAATGCGCCACCTCGGGTTTCTGAGCAGGCTCAGTGTCGGGAAAAACCTTCGGCGATGAAGCTTCATCGAATGCTGGAGCCAGGTCTTGAGCCTCGGCCTCGGCACGCACGGGTGCTTCCCGCTCCATCTGAGCCTGCGCCTCGGCCTCGGCACGCTCCTGCGCTTCGCGCTCCGCCTGAGCCTGCGCCTCGGCCCCGGCACGCTCTTGCGCTTCGCGCTCCGCCTTTTCCCGCTCCGCCTCTTCCCGCACCGCCAGCCCCGTCTCGAGCCGCTCTAGCGTCCCGATCAACTTGCCGACGTCGAACGTCCATCGCGAGTCGCTGAGCTCCACTGCGTGACGCCGAGCGAACGGCCGCAGCGTCTCTGGTAACTCGTCCGAGCTGGGCATCTGGGCGTTCTGAACGAGAGCGGGAATGATACGAACATCCCGCCCAAGCGCCGCTTCAATCTCGGAAGGCGCGCAAAGTGGGCCTTTTTGCGCGCACTTCCTGGGCCACCGCCACATCCGTCGGTGCATCTGAGCGCGGTCGGGCGTCGACGCACCGCGTCGGACGCTGGAGGGCGTACGATCGCGATCGGCGCGCGGGTAGCCGCCGAACTCTTCGGGCACTGACGGCGGACATCGTTTGGAGGCGACGACGAACGTGTCTTCTGCTCGCCGACGAAGGGCACACCGTTCGACGTCGTTCGGTTCGCCGCGACTTTCCGGCTTGCTCTCCGTCGCGCCGAGATCGAAGATCGCGTGCGGCCCTTCCACGACCTCCGGCACACGTCGATCACGAACGCCGGCGGCTGGAACCTCGCCGGCAGCGCTCATGGCCCGCGCCGGTCACTCCGACTTCAAGACGACCCAGGCCTACATCGACCTCGCAGGCGAGATGTTCCACGAGGAGGCCGAGCGGCTTGAGCGGAGGCTCTGGGGCTCGGACCAGTACCAAATTCCAGTACCAAATCGAGCATCCGTCGCCAGCACAGCAAACGGACCGGTGGCCGAGCCAGTGGAAGAAACCGCTGAGATGCCGGCAGTTCCTCGGGTACGGAGCGGCGCAGGAGTTCGAACCTACCCAGTGGGACTGCCACGCCTCACCGGTTTTTGCGACGGGCGGCGTCGGCTCCGCTTCGGGCCGCTGAGATGCGGTGAGATGCGCTGAGGCGCGCTGAAACCAGTACCAAATTCACAGGCTGTTGCCCTCACAGGCGACGCAGACGGCACAAAAGCACCCCATACACAGGTAGTTCTTGAGCGGAGCGGCGCAGGAGTCGAACCTACCCACCGATGGGCTACACCGGTTTCGCCGGTTTTGAAGCTCTGTTACGAAAGGTCCATTTGAGGACTGAAGCGGGGTTTCGGCCCCGCTTCAGTCCGCCTAGATGCGGTTAGGTGTGGTGAGACCAGTACCAAGTCCAGTACCAACTTCGGAAGTGCGTCGTGGGGCCCGCGAAGGGCAAGGCCCACTCGTCGACCCCCTCTCTATGAAGAAGGGCCGTGCGTCAAGTGTGTCTGCTGTTCGTGCATCGCCCAGTCAGGGCGGTCGTTGCGGTTGTTGGTGGGGAGCTGGGCTCATCTCTCTATCGCCTCCTCGATCGGGAGGACAA
>WNFV01007816.1_pt1 | contig 15153 bp, 11 predicted proteins | sample 5400101 | NCBI WGS metagenome assembly WNFV01 (sample SAMN13153361, study PRJNA577476) | soil metagenome | isolation source: 115 cm soil or saprolite under grassland replicate 1 | place: USA:California | collected 2016-06-15 | reverse complement strand
GGGACCGCCCCGAGAAAACGAGACGGTACGGGAAACTGCATAAACAGCGACGATCTCCCGCTTATTCCGATCCCGCCGCCTTACGTCGGAACGAGCCATCCGTCCTCTCGGCGCGCGGCATGTGCTTTCTCCAGCTCGGTGACGAGCCGCTCGGCGAATTCGGGCGACGAGAGGCGGAAGAAGCGCGCGTTGAAGTCGCGATAGAAGCCCACGCGCTCCACGTACGCCGGCATGCCGGCGAGCGGCAGGCGGCGCTGATCGAGCAGGGCAAAGGTGAGGACTGCCTTGAGCGCGTGCCGCGCCACGCGCAACGAGTCGGCTTCGAACGCCGCGGTGCGCGCGAATGCGCGCGCTAGGGCGGCGCCGACGTCGGCAAACGGCTCGCCATGGCCGGGGATGACCACGCGTGCGTCCAGCGCGGCGAGCATTTCCAGTGTCGCCCGCGTGGCGGGAAGCGCCCGCGGGTCGATCTCGCGCGGCATCACGAAACCGTAGCCGTTCGCCCATAGCGCATCGCCGGAAACGAGAATGCGATGCTCCGGATTGAAGAACACGAGCGCGGCCATGTCGTGCCCGGGCGCGGCGAGCGCCTGCCATTCGAGATCGCCCCAGATGCGCGTCTCGCCGGCGCGGATCACTTCGTCGTAGGCGAATCGGTCCGCGTGGTGATCGGCGTACGCGAGAAGCAGCGCGTTCTCGTCCCAGGCATCGATCAGCGGCGCTTCCCCGTCCGGCAGCGCGATCGGGCAGCCATAACGCGCCTTGATCGCCGCGTTGCCGCCCATGTGGTCGCTGTGGCAGTGCGTGTTGACCAGGCGCGCGAGCGGCGCCGCGCCCAATCCCTGCGGCGTCGCCAGCAACGCGAGCGTCAGCTGCGCGTGGCGGCCGTAGCCCGAGTCGATCAGTAGGTGCCCGTCACGGCTCCTGAGCAGGACGTTGTTCGACGACAGCCAGTCGCGCACGAAGACGCGCACTTGAGGTGGAAGCGTCGGGGCAGCGGCTGACATCGGGGCGGGCATGTTGCGGGACGCGGCCCGCGCGCGGACGAGCAGAGTTGCCTAAGATAGCCGCGTTAGAAACTCGCGCACGAGCGCCACGCGCTCGTCCAGGCTCGGCGCAGCGCTCTCGATGCGCACGCGGTTCTGGCCGGCGAAGCGATGCCGCCCGTCCTTCTGGATCAGCGCGATCAGCTTCGCGGGATCGAAATCCGGCTTCGGTCCGAACTGCAGCTGCGTGCGCTCGGGCCCCGAATCGATCTTGACCACGCCCAGATGCTCGCCGGCGATGCGCAGCCGATGGCAGGCGAGGAGCGCCTGCGTCGGCTCGGGCGGCAGGCCGAAGCGGTCGATTAGCTCTTCCTGCATCGCCGTCAGCTCGGATTCGCTTTCGCAGTTGGCGAGCCGCTTGTAGAGCACCAGCCGCTCGTGCACATCGCTGCAATAAGTCTCCGGCAGCAGCGCCGGCACGTGCAGGTTGATCTCGGTGGTGACGCGCAGCGGCTCGGTCAGGTCGGGCTCGCGTCCGGCTTTGAGCGCATCGACGGCGGCCTTGAGCATGTCGACGTAGAGCTGAAATCCGATCTGCTGCATTTCGCCCGACTGCTCCTCGCCCAGCACCTCGCCCGCGCCGCGGATCTCGAGGTCGTGCATGGCGAGATAGAAGCCGGAGCCGAGCTCCTCCATGAGCTGGATCGCCTCCAGCCGTTTCTTCGCCTGCGTCGGCAGCGCTTCCTCGGGTGGGGTCAGCAGATACGCGTACGCCTGATGGTGCGAGCGGCCGACGCGCCCGCGCAACTGATGCAGCTGCGCGAGCCCGAAGCGGTCGGCGCGATCGATGATGATCGTGTTGGCCGTCGGGACGTCGAGGCCGGACTCGATGATCGTCGAGCAGAGCAGCAGGTTGCAGCGCTGCTGGTAGAACTCGCGCATGACGCGCTCGAGCTCGCGCTCGGGCATCTGGCCGTGCGCGATCGCGAGCCGCGCCTCGGGCACCAGCGCTCGGAGCCTTTCGGCCTTGGTCCCGATGGTGGCGATGTCGTTGTGCAGGTAATAGATCTGGCCGCCGCGCTTGAGCTCGCGCAGTACGGCTTCGCGCACGAGGCCCGGCGCATATGGGGCGACGAAGGTCTTGATGGCGAGGCGGCGTTCCGGCGCGGTCGCGATCACCGAGAAATCGCGCAAGCCCTCGAGCGATAGCGCCAGCGTGCGCGGGATCGGTGTTGCGGTCAGGGTCAGCACATCGACCTCGGCGCGCAGGCGTTTGAGCTGTTCCTTGTGGCGCACGCCGAAGCGATGCTCCTCGTCGATAATGATCAATCCCAGTTGCTTGAACTTCACGTCGGGCTGAATCAGCCGATGCGTGCCGATGACGAGATCGATCCGGCCGTCGGCGAGCCCATCCAGCACCGCCTTCGCTTCCTTGCCGGTGCGGAAGCGCGAGAGCTCGGCCAGCTTGACCGGCAAGTCGGCGAAGCGGTCGGAGAAAGTCTGGAAATGCTGCTCGACGAGCAGCGTCGTCGGCACGAGCATCGCGACCTGCTTGCCGTCCGCCAAGGCGATGAACGCGGCGCGCAGCGCGACCTCGGTCTTGCCGAAACCGACGTCGCCGCAGACGAGACGGTCCATCGGCTTGCCGGTGACGAGATCCTTGATCACCGCCTCGATCGCTCCCGCCTGATCGGCCGTCTCCTCGAACGGGAAGCCGGCGGCGAAGGCTTCGTAATCGTGGATGTCGAACCGGAAAGCGTGTCCCTCGCGCGCGGCGCGCTGGGCGTAGAGGTTCAGAAGCTCGGCCGCAGTGTCGTGCGCGCGCTGTGCGGCCTTCCGTTTCGCCTTGTCCCATTGTCCGCTGCCGAGCTCGTGCAGCGGCGCCGCCTCGGGCGCCGCGCCGCTGTAGCGGCTGATCACGGCCCGTCGCCGAGATCGAGCGTGGTGAGGCCGAGGTAGCGGCCGATGCCGTGCTGCTCGTGGACGACCGGGTCGCCGATGCGCACCTCGGAGAGGTCGCGCAGCATCGCCTCGACGTTGGAACGGCGCGCGTCGCGCCGGGCTGGACTGCGAACGACGTCGGCGTAAAGCTCGGCTTCGGTGACGAGCGCGATGCCGCCTTCGGGCCAGAGGAACCCGGCGTGCGGCGGGCCGACCGCGAGCGCGGGGCTCGCGTCGCTGCGAACGAACTCGGCCCAGTCGGCGACGATGGCCGGCTTGAAGCCGTACTCGGCGAAGTACTGCTGCATGGTTTCACGCCGGCCCAGGCCGTCGGCGACGATCAGCACGCGCTCGCGGGTCGAGGTCGCGAAGCGCTTGAGCGCGTGGAGCGGATCGCCGGCGCGGCGATCGACCTGCAGCGGCGGGAGTAGCTGCGTTGCCTCTTCTGCTTCGAGGGAAGGTGGCGACGCAGGCAACTCGATGCGCGCGAATGGCTTGAGCACGCCGTTGAGCTCATCGACCGGCAGGAACAACTCGTGCGGCGGCAGCAACGGGCGCGCCGGGTCGCCGCGCAAAAGGCGATAGCGTGACTCGGTGTCCTGCCAGAAGCGCTCGATAGCCGCACCCGCGTCGCCATGAATGGCCACCGTGGCGTTCGCGGGCAAATATTCGGCCAGCGTCGCAGTCGCATCGAAGAACAGCGGCAGATAGTATTCGATGCCTCCGGGCGTAACGCCATTGCTGATGTCGCGGTACAACGCCGACTTCGAGGGATCGCCTTCGAAGACCTCGCGGAAGCGGCCGCGGAAGCGCGTCCGCGCCGCATCGTCCTGCGGGAACTCGCGCGCGGGCAGCAGACGTACGTTGGGAACGGGATAGAGCGTGCGCTGGCTGTCGACATCGAAGCTCTTGATCGATTCGATCTCCTGGTCGAACAGATCGATCCGGTAGGGCAGCGCGCTGCCCATCGGAAACAGGTCGATCAACCCGCCGCGGACACTGAATTCCCCCGCCGCGACGACTTGCGTTACGTGCTGGTACCCGCCGAGCGCGAGCTGCGAGCGTAAGGCGTCGACGTCGAGCTTCTCTCCCTGTGCGAGAAAGAACGTGAATGCCGCGATATACGACGGCGGGGCGAGGCGGTATAACGCGGTCGTCGCAGCGACGAGCAGGACATCGCATTCGCCGCGCGAGGCGCGATAGAGTGTGGCGAGCCGCTCGGACACGAGGTCCTGGTGCGGCGAGAAGTGATCGTAGGGCAGCGTCTCCCAGTCGGGCAGCGTGGCGACGCGCAACGCCGGCGCGAACCACGCGATCTCCTCGGCGAGCCGCTGTGCGGCGAGCGCCTCGGCGCAAATGACGGCGACGAGCTCTCCGCGCTCGGCGGCGGATGTCGCGCACTGCGCGAGGGCAAGCGCGTCGGAAGAGCCTGCCAGCGGCGGCGCAACCGCTTTCCGCTTCGCGCCGGGCGATTGCGGCAAGAGACGCGGCAGACTCGGCAGCAGCGCAGCCGCTGCAAGGCGCGACGACAGATTGAGCGGTGAATTCAAGGACAAAGCCGGTCGAGACAGGCGTGTGAGACAAGGAATTATACGTGGCGTTCGCTATCGCGCCTGATCGCTCCTCGGCGATAATGGGTCATGGCGATCCCTTCGGCGGCGTCCCAGGCGCGAACCGTTTCTCCGTATCTGCTGCTGACGCTGACGCCCTTTTTCTGGGCGTGCAACTGGATTGTCGGGCGCGGATTGCACGCCGAGATTCCACCGATGGCGATGACCTTCTACCGCTGGGCGTTTGCCATCGTTTTCATGCTTCCGTTCGCATTGCCGCAGCTGCGCCGCCAGTGGCCGCTGATCCGCGTCCACTGGCGCGTCCTGCTTCCGCTCGGTGTGCTCGGCGTCGGTTCGCACAACGCGCTCGCGTATCTCGGACTCAATTACACGACCGCGACCAACGGCGTCATACTGAATTCCTTCATCCCGGTGATGATCATCGCGCTATCGTGGCTGTTCCTGCGCCAGCGACTGTCCAACGTGCAGTTGGCCGGCGTCATGGTCTCGCTCGCGGGCGTGCTGACGATTCTCGCGCGGGGAAGCCTCGGTGAGCTTCTCGCCTTCCGGCTCAATCTCGGCGACATTTTCGTGATCGTCTCGATGCTGCTCTGGTCGCTGTACACGATCTGCCTGCGCTGGCGACCGCCGGGAATGCATACGCTCGCGTTCCTGTTCGTCATCGCCTGCATCGGAACTACGGCGGTTCTGCCGTTCTATGTCGGCGAGGCGATGCTGGACCGACAGGTCGAATGGACGTGGGAGGTCATCGCCGCACTCGCCAGCGTCGGGCTCTTCTCCTCCTTCATCGCGTATATTTTCTGGAATCGAGGAGTCGAGCAGGTCGGGGCGAGCGTTGCCGGCCTGTTCGTGCATCTCATGCCGGTGTTCGGGACGATCCTCGCGTGGGTCTTTCTTGGCGAACGACTGCAGCTCTTCCACGTTGCCGGCATTGCGCTGATCCTGACCGGCATTTACGTGACCAGTCGCACTGCCGTCCCGCCCGTCCCTGCCGCCCCCGATTAGCGGTTACCAGGTTACCGCGCTCGCTCGTCGAGTATGCATCCCGGATTTCGCGTCGCGGTTCAGCTGGTCGTCTGACGGCCGTAGCGGTCGTCGAAGCGCACGATGTCGTCCTCGCCGACATACTCGCCGCACTGTACCTCGATCAGGAGCAGCGGCTCGACGCCCGGATTTTCCAGCCGGTGCCGATTCCCGACCGGAATGAAAGTCGACTCGTTGACGCGAATGGCGTAGACGCGGTCGCCGTTGGTGACGCGCGCTTCGCCCTGAACGACGACCCAGTGCTCGCTGCGGTGCTTATGCGCCTGCAGCGACAGCGCCGCACCGGGCTTGACCTCGATACGCTTGATCTTGAAGCCCGGTCCCTCTTGCAGCACGGTGAAGGCTCCCCATGGCCGCATGACCGTCCTGTGCACGCGATATGCCTCGTTTCCGCGTGCCTTCAACTCGCCGACGACTTCCTTCACCCGTTGCAGCTGATCGCGATGCGCGACGAGCACGGCGTCGGGCGTGTCGACGATGAACAAACCGTCGACGCCCACGGTCGCGACGACGCGGTCCTGGGCGTAGACGTAGGTGTCCCGCGTCGCGATCGCCACGCGCTCGCCATGGCCGCGATTGCCCTCGGCATCACCCGTCAGCAGGTCCGAGATCGCCTGCCACGAGCCGACGTCGCTCCAGTCGAACCCGGCGCGGACGACCGCGACCTCGGTGGTTTTTTCCATCACCGCGACGTCGAAGGACTCATTGGGGACCGACGCGAACAGCGCCGGGTCGATCTCGAGCATGGTGTCCTGGAGGTGGCCGCGCAACGGCTCCCAGACGGCACGCACCGCGTCGAGCAGATCGGCGGCGTGGCGCTCGAATGCCGCCAGCACCGCGGCCGCGGTGAAGCAGAACATGCCTGAGTTCCAGACGTAACGGGAGTCGGCCGCATAGCGCATCGCGTCGGCGAGCGGAGGTTTCTCGATAAAGCGCCGGGCGCGAAAAGTGTCGGCGACCGCCAGCGCTTCGCCGAGTTCCAGATAGCCGTAGCCGGTTTCCGGGCCGGTCGGGGCGATGCCGAACGTCGTGAGCCAGCCTTCGCGCGCGAGCGCCGCGGCACGGGTGGCTGCGGCAGCGAAGGCTGCGCGGTCGCAGATCAAGTGATCGGCGGGCAGCACCAGCAGCATCGCATCGGGACCGAATATGGCGTTCGCGTATAGCGCGCCCAACGCGACCGCGGGCCCGGTGTTGCGGGCAAACGGCTCCAGTAGATACGCGATGTGCGGCGGGAGCGTGGCGCCCGCGCCGGCATAGGCGTCCCGGGTCTGGAAGTAATAGTCGCGATTGGTGACCGTCACGATGCCGGCAACGTCGGGTAACGCGACCGCGCGCAGGAATGTGCGCGCGAGCAAAGTGTCACCTTCGGCACCGTCGGCCGGCAGCGGGAGCAAAGGCTTCGGGGCGGCCTCGCGCGACAGCGGCCACAGCCGCGCGCCGGCACCGCCGGAAAGGATGATCGGGACCAATGCCATCGGCGGAGTCAGGTACCTAAAGGATCTTCTGCGACCCCGCGGATTGTACCCGAGTGGCGTCGTATTGACGGATCGCTGCCGCGCCGATACCGTTTCCACTTCCGGGGAGGCAGCGGTGTCCGATCAGAATCCCGACGCGATCAAGCTCGTACGCCACTTCCGCCAGATCCTCCTTTGGCCCCTGCAGCTCCAGCCGATCCGCAGCGGGGCGCAGATTCAGGAGCCCTGGGACATTTTGAAGCGGGCCAGCGCCGACAATCCGTGGTCCGAGTCGAGAGACGAATTCAGTTGCGATCCGGCGCAGTTTCAGGAACGGCACTACAGCGAGTTCGTCACCTTTCTCCCCTACGTGCGGAGCTTTCTGTACGGCGAAGGCAAGGCTGCCAGCGCGATGGCGGCCATGGAGTCGCCGATCCGGGTATTCCGCCGCACCGACGTGGCCAAGGTGCGCATGACGTTTCCCGGCACGGAATCCGAAACGATCACGTTCGATGTCGCGCATGTCGACTTGTGTCTGTTCTACGACATCGATGTCGCCATCCTCGTCGTGGAGATCTTCGGCCGCGATTTGAGCCTCGCTCGCGTGCAGGAAACGATGTATCGCTTCGGCCGGGCCTATCCCACGTACTGGCGGGAAGACAATTTCGGTGGGCATTGCCTGGCGCGCGCCGAGTGGCTCGCCAGAGACGGCAGCGTGCTGGCAGTGTCCGATTACGAGCAGCGCGAGCGATTCCTGAGCTTCGTCGGTCAGCACCGCGCGCCGTACTTTGCCTCGCACTGGCAGTTTCTGCTCAAGCCTCTGGTGCCCGACCACGCGGTAGAAAAGGGGCTGATTCGCTATCGCCAGGTGGAATACAGCCGGATGCCGTTGCTCGCGTACCTGGCGATGGCCGACGTCCGCGCTCTATCGCGCGCCGACTTCGTGCGGCTCGGCCTCGTCAGCGCGCCGGGCGCGTCGGACGCGCTGCCGTACTCGGCGCATTACGTGCGCGACTTCGAAACGCGGTATTGCTACGACCAGTTCTGGAACGAAGAACGCACCGGGCGCCCTGGCACCCGGTTCATGTCCTGCGGCCACGCGTTCGTCATGGTGGGCGACGCGAACGACGCATTCTTCGTCGACAGCGACGCGGGGCTGCTGGGACAGTTCCGGCACCAGTACTTCCTGCTGTTCCTCATACCGCATTTCCACAAGGCAGCGCTGCTGATGCTCTCCGACCGCATGGTGCACGCGCTCAACCGGCTCGACATCCAGGACGCGGAATCTGTCAAGCGCTTCAAACGCATCATCCGGCAGCTGCTGGAGATCTTCCTGCGCTTCACGCACCGCTACTGGTTTCACGAGGTGTCCGACCAGCCGCAGGCGAAGGAGCTCTATCGGATGACGGCATCCTATCTCGGCGCGGACCGGTTGTACGACGAGATCAGGAACGAGATCGAGGACATGAGCAGCTATCTGGAAAGCGACACGCTGCGCCGGCAGGCCAACACGGTCGTACGTCTGACGGTGGTGACCGCCTTCGGGCTGATCGGGACGGTGGTGACCGGTTTTCTGGGGATGAACCTTCTCGCCCTCGCCGACGCCCCGTTGCTGGAACGGATTGGCTATTTCATCGTTGTATTGATTCCGGTCACGGCGCTCACGTTCTATACGATCGTCAAGTCGAAGCGGCTGTCGGACTTCCTCGAGGCACTGTCCGACGAGAGGATGCCCGCGGCAGGGAAATTCAAATCGCTTCTCGACGTGTGGAAAAAAGCGCCCCGGCCGCATGCTTGAGCGGACCGCGGCACCGGCTGGCGTCTTCGTCGTGTTGACGAATCGCCGGCGCGCCGATACCGTGTCCGCTGCGCGTGCATCCCGCCGCAGTCGCCGATCGTACCGCCTCCGATGCCGACTTCGTCTCCTGCCTCACCGATCCGTGGCGTCTGTCCTGTACTCGTGACGCCGTTCAGCGCCGACGGCGCGCCCGATGGGGCCGCGCTCGCGCGCGTCGTCGAATTCGCCATCGCCGCAGGTGCGGATGCCGTCGTGTACCCCGGCGTAGCCAGCGAAGTCGAGCAGCTCGCCGACGCAGAGCGCGATCGACTGCTCGACGTTGTCGCAGCGACGGTGCGTGGTCGCGTACCGATGATCGTCGGCGCGAGCGCGGCCGATGGGGAGGCGACGCTGCGCCATCTGACCAAGGCGAAGCAGGTGGGCGCCGCGGCGGCGATGGTGATGGCCCCGGCGCGGCTGGGCGGCGACGTTGCGCCTTTGATCGAGCACTTCCGCCGGATCGGCGATGCCGCCATGATCCCGATTATGCTGCAGAATGCTCCGCCGCCGGCCGGCGGCGGCTTCGACGCAGCCGCGGTCGCGCAGGTCGTCGCCCGTGTGCGGGCGGTGCGCTACGTGAAAGAAGAAGCGATGCCTTGCGGCCAGCGCATCACTGCGCTGCTCGCACGCCAGGAAATCGCTGCCGCGCCACACTTCGCCGGCGTGCTGGGCGGTGCCGGCGCGCGCTATCTGCTGGACGAACTCGCGCGCGGCGCGATCGGCACGATGCCCGCGTGCGAGCTCACCGACGTGCACGTCCGGATGATGAGAGCGTGGCGTGCAGGCGATTCCGCGCTTGCCCGAATGCTTTACAACCGCACGCTGCCGCTGCTCAACTTTCAGGCCGTGTTCCGCTGGCCGGCGACCAAGGAGGTGCTCAAGCGCCGCGGCGTGATCGACAACGCCACAGTTCGTGCGCCCGGACCCAGGCTCGACGCGCAGGATCAGATCGAGCTCGATACCATGCTCGCCGAGATCGACGATCTGCTGACTGCTTTTCCAGCAGTGCGCGAGCGCGAGGCCGTGCGATGAGATTTCGATCAGCCGTAGCCCGAGGTGAGTGCAGCGAACCCCGGGGATTCACAAGCGCGGCGCTGTCCCGGGCATCGCGCTGCGCGCTCAGCCTGGGCTACGCGCGCGAGCCCAGGTCACGTCATTGAAAGGAGCGCCATGAAACGATTTTTTCTTGCGGCGTTGTCGCTACTCGCCGCGGCGTTCGTTCCACCGTCTGCATCGGCGCAGAACATGACGCTCGATTTTCCGAGTTGGCAGGCGGAGGACCCGGGCTTCGCCGAATGGTGGAAAGCGTTGATCCAGGACTACGAGGCGAAACATCCGGGCGTGAAGATCAAGCTCTATTCGATCCCGTTCGTCAACTATGTGAATCAGCTCACCGTGCGCTTCGCCGGGCGCAACCCGCCGGACATCGTGCACCTCCCGACGCGCAACTTCGCGAGCTTCGCGAGCCAGCAGTGGCTGGAACCGATCGACGACTTGATCAAGACGACCGACATCCCGGCCAAATGGTCGCCGCTGCAAAGCGAAATGGTATGGGACGGCAAAACCTACGGCCTGCTGCTCTTGCCTTACGGGAACCTGCTCTACTACAACGAAAGGATCCTGCAGGACGCGGGGGTGAACGTTCCGACGACGCCGGCCGAGTGGCTCGACGCGATGGCGAAAACGACCAACCGCGACAAGGGTGTGTTCGGGCTGGTCACGACCACCGCCGAGCATCCTAATATGTTCATCGACGCCGCGACCTGGGTGCTCGGTGGGAAGCAGAACTGGCTCAAGGGCAACAAATACAGTTTCACCGACCCGGGCGTCATCGCGGCAATGGAGCAGTTCCGCAAATCGTTGTCCTACGCGCCACCGGGAACGAACTCGACCGTGGCGCGACAGCTCTTCATCGATGGCAAGGCCGCGTTTCTGCGCGACGGGCCGTGGGTGTGGGCGACGCTGCAGAAAGCCAAAGCGGAGACCCGTCCTTCGCTCAAGATGACGCAGCTCCCGTTTCCAGTGATCACCGGCGGGGCGAGCAACAGCCTGCACATGCCCGCGAAGATCGATCCGCAGAAGCGGAAGCTCGTCTGGGAGTTCATCGTTCTCGCGGCGAGCCCGCAATGGCAGGAGAAATACGTGCAATTGACCGGCTCGCCCGCGGGACGTGTCGGTACGATCAGCGCCGAGCAGGCGAAGCGCGACCCGCATCTCGCCGCGATCACGCAAGCCGCGGAGAAGGCTGAGAACCTGTTCCCGACCCAACGCGAGCTGCGCGAGAACTACAACGAGTTCGCCACCCTGTTCAGCCGCGCCGTCCTGCGCATGCTGTCTTCCTCGCAACCGACCGAGGCAATCCTCGCCAACCTGCAGAAAGAGCTGAACGCGGCCGTGCCGTTGCCATGATCGGGCGGTCGCGCTGGGTCGGATACGCACTGCTCTCTCCCGCGCTCGTCGCGGTCGGCTTCCTCATCGGCTATCCGCTGTACCTGGTCATCACCACGAGCTTCCGCCAAGGCAAGACGCTCGACGTGCTGCGGTTGTCCGCGTTGCCCGCCGGGCTTGGAAACTACCGGACAGTACTTGGAAGCGATGCGACCTGGCACAGCGTCGGGGTAACGCTCGTATATCTCGTCGGGACGATCGGGCCCGCGTTCGCGATCGGCTTGTTGACCGCATTGCTGCTCAACCGCGCGTTTCCCGGCCGGCGCTGGTTGCGGAGCTTCATCCTGCTCCCCTGGGCGGTTCCGGGCGTGATCGTCAGCATCGTGTTTCTATGGCTGCTGGACGGCTCTTTCGGAGTCGTCAACGCGCTGCTCCGGCAAGCCGGCTGGCTTTCCACCGACCTTGCCTGGTTCGCCAACGATGATACCGCGCTGGGCGCGGTGATCGTGGCGACGGTCTGGAAAGCGTATCCCTTTTTCACGCTCACGCTCCTCGCGGCGCTGCAGGCGATCCCGGCGACCCTGTACGAAGCGGCGCGGGTCGACGGGGCGACCGCCTGGCAGCGCTTCCGGCACATCAGCTGGCCGGGCATCCGCGCGGCCGCCGTGCTCGCCGCGATTCTCAACACGCTCTGGGCGCTGCGCGAGTTCGACATCATCTACGTCACGACCGGCGGCGGTCCGGACCGCGCCACCGAGACGCTGGCGGTGCGCATCTACCAGGAAGCGTTCGCGTTCTTTCGCATGGGCACCGCGTCGGCGCTCGGGGTGCTGACCATGGTCCTCGCCGTACTGCTCGCGCTGGCGTCGATGCGCACGCTGCGACGGGAGTATTTCTGATGCGCTTCGGTCCCCCTGCCGTCGTTCCCGCCCAAGCGAGCACCCAGTGTCGTTCATGAACCGACCGCATCGCTGGTGGCTTGCATTGGCCGCAGTCGCGCTCGCCGCGATCCTGCTGTTCCCGATCTACTGGATGCTCCTCACCGCCTTGCTGCCGAGCGAGCTCACCCGTTCGCGGGTACCGGCACTGCTGCCCAGACTATCGGAGGTGAGCTTCGAAGCCTTCGCGGCCGTGCTCTCGCGCAAGCCCGTGCTGACCTGGATCGGCAACAGCATCGCGGTCACGCTCGGCGCAACGGTAGTCAGCCTCACAATCGCGACGCTCGCCGGTTACAGTCTGTCGCGTTTCAGAAGCCGCGCGCAGCAGGGCGCGGGGTTCGCGCTGCTCGTGTCCAAAATGCTGCCCGCGAGCCTGATCGTCATTCCGTTCTTCATTGGCTTTTCGACCTTCGGCCTGATCAACCATCGGCTCGGGCTCGTGCTCGCCAACGCCGCGGTCGGCGTGCCGTTCGCGACGTGGCTCATGAAGGGGTTTTTCGACGGCATCCCGCGCGAGATCGAGTTGGCAGCGATGCTCGACGGCTGCAACGGCGCGCAAGCGGTCTGGTACGTCGTGCTGCCGCTGGCTCGCCCGGGCCTCGCGGCGTGCGCGACGTATCTGGCGATCGTAACCTGGTCGGACTTCGTCTTCGCGCGAACGCTGGTGAGCGATCCCGACCTCTGGATGCTGACCGTCGGCATGCAGTCGTTCCTCGGCGAGTATCTGGTTGACTGGCCGAGCCTGATGGCGGTAGGCACGCTCTCGCTCGCGCCGGTGTTCGTGCTCTTCTTGCTGCTCGAGCCGTTCCTGGTCAGCGGCATGACGCAGGGCGCGTTGGCGAATTGATGGCCGCGACGATCCGCTCGGTCGAGCCCATCGTCGTCGCGTTGCCGCGCGAGGTGCCATACCTCGGTCCGCTGGGCCCGGGCGAGCGCGTCAATGAGCGCGGTTACTTCGTTCGCGCGGAGAATCGAACGATCTATCCGGTGTTCGATCGCTCGGTGCTGGTGAAGGTCACGACCACGGACGGTGCGGTCGGCTGGGGCGAGACCTACGGCATCGTCGCGCCGCAGGCGGTCGTTGCGATCATCGAGGATGTGCTCGCCCCGCGACTTACCGGACGCGAGCCTGACGACGTCGCCGCGCTGTGGGAAGAGCTCTACGCGCTCATGCGCGTGCGCGGACACTGGAGCGGGTTCTTCACCGACGCGCTTGCCGGCCTCGACATCGCGCTCTGGGATCTCAGGGGCAAGCTCGCCGGCCGGCCCGTCTACGAGCTCCTCGGCGGCAAGCAGCGTGAGCGCATCGCGGCGTACGCGTCGGGGCTCCCGCGCACTACATTGGACCAGCGCGTGGCGCTCGCGCGTGAGTTCTCTGCGCAAGGGTTTCGCGGCGTCAAGTTCGCCGCCGCCGTCTCGGGTGAAGGTGTCATTGACGAAATGCGCGCACTGCGCGAGGCACTCGACCCCGACGTCGACATCATGATTGATTTGCACTGGCGCTACACGCCCACTGAGGCGATCGCGCTGATCGAGGCGTTGGAGCCATGGCACCCGTATTTTGCGGAAGCGCCCTGCGCTCCCGAGGATATCGACGGGCAGGCCGAAATCGCCGGCCGGGTCGTAGTACCGATCGCCGGCGGCGAGGAGTGGAGCACGGTCTACCAGCTGCGGCCGCGACTCGCGCACCGCTGTGTCAGCATCGTCCAGCCGGAAGTCGCGCACACGGGACTATCGCAGTTCGTGGCGATCGGACGGCTCGCCGCCGAGCACGGTGTGCGCGTGATTCCTCACGCGACAATCGGTGTGGGGATCTTTCACGCCGCGAGCCTGCACGGCGCGGCAAGCCTCGATGAGATCCCCTACCACGAGCATCAGCACTCTATCTTCGATGCCAATCTCCGTTTCGTCCACACGCGGATGCGTTGCGCCAACGGGTTTTTCGAGCTGCCCGAAGGACCCGGGCTGGGCGTCGAACCGAGATCCGAGCTCTGGGACCATGTCGTGCACCCGTGGTTCTGATCTTGCAAATAACGTCTTCCGCCCCAATTAAACTTTCGTGAGATCGGCCGCAGCGGGGAACCTGAGCGCTGCGGTGGTATCATAAGTACTCCAGCGTGCGAGCATCGTTGAAGAGGCTCGCCGCAGAACCGGTTACCGGGGGCGACCTGGTTTCGACGGGGACTGCGAAGCAGCGCGGGGCATGCCAAGGTGCAGAACCTTGTGAATCCTCTGCAATCGCAAACTTAACTGCGAACGACGAAACATACGCTCTGGCGGCTTAATCCCGCCGGACCTCGCACCGGGCGGCGCTCAGCTCGGGTGATCAGCCGGTAACGGCGAAGTCGCAGCGAGGACATTTCGAGCGATCGCGTGCGCCCGGGTCACTTGGGCGACACGTCAAATCTAGGTGACTGGCACCGGCGTCGCCTGTCCGTCAGTGGCGCCGGAGCGAGAGCTTAATGACGAGGCTAAGCATGTAGTCCTGCATGTGTAGCGTTTTCGGACGCGGGTTCGATTAGTAAGATAGTCGCCTCTGCCCGCAAGGGCAGAGTGATAACGGGGCTCACATCGGCGAACCCTGCAACCGCATGCGGAAATCCCGCCGGCGGAATGGCGACGCCGAGGGGTAGGAAGAGGGCGAACTTCAGGCCTGCCCTGTAGAGACTCATAGGCCGGCTGACGGCGCTTGAAGCGCAACGAGCCGGCACTAGGATTCGTCCGCAATGGTGGACGGATAACACGCCCCGCATCCTGTTCGCAGGATGAAGGCATAGTCCGGCCCTTCTCGAAAGAGATGGATCAGCTGTCCCGCCGCCTCCACCAACAAACGCCGCTCGAGTGATCGAGCGGCGTTTTTCTTGGTGCGCCAGACATGGCGCGTAGCGCCGAGTCTGGCGCTGTTTGACTCGCTGTGGTGGCGAGTTGGATGACTTGGAGGTGAAAGTCCTCTACACACCCGGCAAGGGGAAGTGTTAGCCGGACGGCAAGGGT
>WNFV01009503.1_pt1 | contig 15154 bp, 18 predicted proteins | sample 5400101 | NCBI WGS metagenome assembly WNFV01 (sample SAMN13153361, study PRJNA577476) | soil metagenome | isolation source: 115 cm soil or saprolite under grassland replicate 1 | place: USA:California | collected 2016-06-15 | reverse complement strand
CACGCTGTAGCCGTCGTTGGCGTACTCGAATCCCGTGCCTGGTGACCGGCTCAGGGGAGCCGCCGCGAGTCCGGCCACACGCCGTTCGAGAGCCCCGTCGTCCTGGGCGCCATCGAACGTGGCGCCCTCCGGGATGCCCGCGGTGTGGCTCAGCAGCTGACGCAGCGTGATGCCCGCCGAGCGTCCATCGGCGCTGCGGAAGTCGGGCACATAGGTGGTCACGGGCGCGTCCAGGTCAACCAGCCCGCGCTCGACGAGCTGCAGGACCGCCAATGCCGTCATGGGCTTGGTGGTCGACCCCACGGCGACCGGCGTGTCCTCCGTCATGGGGATACCTGCCTCGAGGTCGGCATACCCGTATCCACGGCTGAGAATTACCTCGTCGCCGGCGACGACTACTACCGAAAAGCCTGGAGTTCGCGCGCTTGCCATGCGCTGTTGGACAAAGCGATCGATTCTGGTGGCCGCGTCCGCCTGGGCTGGCGTTGGCTCGGCATTCGCGACAACTGGCGTCAGGGCGACTGCCAGGGAGATGGGGACGGTGAACAAAGTCGGAATGTGCATCTCGCGACTCCTTCATATAGCCGGCCGGGAGGGCTGCGAACTGCAGCCCCGGCTCAGCGGTGTGGTGACCCCAGCATCTCCTCGCGCCGCGCAAATGGGTAGCGTGCGCCCACCACAGTCCCGCCGGTACAGGCACCACTGTGTCCCGGAGGCCAGCCTTTTCAGGTGCTGGTGCTGGCACTGTTTCAACCGGATGTCCGGCCTGTCATGCTTCCGGCGTGCACTTCGACGGAAGGCCCCGGACCGTTCAGGTGTTGATTGTGGACGACCAGTTGTCCTTCCGACGCGCAGCGCGCGGCGTTGTGGAGCTCACGGACGGCTTCGAGGTCGCCGGTGAGGTCACAAGTGGAGAAGCCTCCATCCATGCCGCCCGCGCGCTTCGTCCTGACCTGGTGTTAATGGACGTGCACCTGCCTGGCGTCGACGGTATGGAGGCCAGCCGACGGATCAAAGCTGGCGCCGCTGATGATGGCCCGGTGATCTTTCTGCTCTCGACGTACGAAGCTGCTGACTTCGCGGAGCGGACGCTGGAATGTGGTGCGGCGGCCTATCTTGCGAAAGCCGTGCCGTCGAGCGCCGCGAGGCGGTCGGCCATGCTCTGCAATCCCGTACCTGGCATGCCAGACAGTGCCGTCGTATCGAACCCCGGCCCGCCGTCGCGCACCGCGAATATGAGCCAGCCGTCTGACCTGGAGAGTTCAATTGTTACCGGCGAATCCGCGGCGTGCTTGCTCGCGTTCTGGAGCGCCTCCAGGCACCAGAAATAGACCGCCGCCTCGATTTGCGGGCCCAAGCGAGCCGCTTCGAGCTCGGCTTCCGCCTCGAGCCTGGCGGCGGGGCAGGCTCTCAGGATGTGCGCCTTGAGCGCGCCCACCAGGCCGCTGTCCGCCAACATCGGCGGGAATATCCCGCGCGTGCGAGGTCCCGCAATGTCCTCAATGCGTCCGTCGCCTGGCGGTCCAAATCGTCGAACAGCGACGCCGACAGGTCCGGATCCTTGGACAGAAGCTGCCGGGCGAGGCGGAGCTGAACCGCCAGCGCAACCAGGTTCTGCTGAGCGCCGTCGTGGATGTCGCGCTCCAGCCGTCGTCTTTCGGCATCCTGCGCAGCGACCAGCCGCTGACGCGACGCGCGCAGGTCCAGCGTGAGCCTCAGCGTCGCCAGCGCCGGCCCAGCCTGCGAGGCGAGGTCGGCGAGCAATGTGTTTTCGGCACGCGTGAGCGGCTCGCCAGGTGGCTTGGCCACAGCGATTTCGCCGACAGGCGTGCCCTGGTGCAGCACCAGGGCCGTGCGATCGAAGGCCTGGTCATTCGACCCAGGCGGCCAGCCAATGGCCTGATCACGGCCGCCCGGCACGTACACGCGGACTCGGCTGCGGACGCCTCCGATGCCGCGGGCGGCGGCTTCTGCGATGCGCGGCAACATATCGTCGAGCGACGGTGCCATCGCCAGACCCCGCGAGAATTCGGCAAGAACCTCGTACGGGCTGGCTCGGTGACCGTAGATGAGCCTGTTTGCCAGGCGCTCGACCCGAGCGCGCAGCGGCTGAAACATGATGGCCACGATCGCCGTGGCCACGAGTGACAGGAGCAGGTCTGCGCCTGGTTCTGCGCGGCTGCCCACCAGCGCACCCATCCCAGCGACTCCCGCCACGTACACCACCGTGATGCACAGAGCCAGGGCACCGTAGACGAGAGCTCGGTTGATGAGCGGGTCGATGTCGTACAAACGATGCTTCAGAATGGCGAGTCCGACGGTGATGACCCAGCCGTTCACCGCGACCAGATAGACGAATCCCGTCAGCGGCTTCCACCCCGCCGGGCTCAAGACATTGCCGGTCAATGCGAGCACAAAGATTCCGGCACCAAAGGCCACCCATTTGACTTGCTGCTGCTCGTCCCCGCGTGCGCTGCGCAACCTCGCCACGAGCGAACTAGCCGCGGCAAGCATGCCGATTGACAGACAGATGAGTCCCACCTGCTGGATGGTGGCGAAGACGCTCTCCGCGTTCGCGATCGCTAACGGATTCTGGATCGCTGGTGCAGTAAATCCCGGTATCGGGCCCGGTTTGAGTGCGGTGCTTGCTATGCCCGAGAGGGTCGTAGCCACGAGAAACCAGATGATCGTGTACCAACGTCGCGATGGCGCTCGGCCCGTGGGGAACAGGACAAACAGTGGCCCGAGCAAGCTGAACGCCGGCAGGCCGATCCAGTTCTCAAGCCACGCGGCCACTACGGCGGAATCCGTGACAGCGCCCTCGATGCGGACCGTTACCTGCACGTAGGCCTTGAGCACTACCGGCAGGGCAATGACGAGGCCGCACAGTAACAGCATCCAGCCGAAGTAGCTCGTGGGACGTCTCGACGCCACGAACAGCCCGAGCGTGGGGATGCCTAAGAATGTCGCGGCGACCAGCACCTGGTACGCCGGTTCGAAGAAGGCTCCCGCGTATTGCGCTGCCGACCCGACCGGCGGCAGGTCAAAAGCGAACCGCGCATAGAGCGCGGCGACCCAGCAGGCCAGCGTCAGCAGCCAGAGGGACCACGCGACGGTTTTGACAGGTTGGCGAGGCATCGCAAGGCGACCTCGCCCTGCAGGGGGCGCATTGTACGCTGGCGGCGTGGCCATCCGCGTCGTGCTGGCCGAAGACAACCTCCTGATCCGCGAGGGTGTCCGCCGCTTGCTCGAAGCCGAGGCCGACATCCAGGTGGTTGCCGCCTGCGGCGACCTCGACGCACTGCTCGGCTTAGTCGAGGCGGAACGGCCCGACGTCGTCCTGACCGACATCCGCATGCCGCCCACCGGAACCAATGAGGGCATCCGCGCCGCCGCACGCCTGCGGACTAGTCACCCCCGCCTGGGCGTGGTGGTACTGAGCCAGTACGACGACCCAGCGTACGCGGTGTCCCTGCTCGAGGCCGGGTCGGGCGGCCGCGCTTACCTTTTAAAAGAGCGCGTCTCGGAGCCTGAGCAGCTCGTGGGCGCTATCCGCGAAGTTGCCCGCGGCGGGTCAGTCATCGACCCCAGGATTGTCGAGACGCTGGTGTCTGCAAGAGCCTGCGCCGCGAATTCGCCTCTGGCGGAGTTGACGCCGCGGGAGCGCGAGGTGCTGGCGGAGATGGCCCAGGGGAAGAACAATGCCGCCATTGCCCAGGCGCTGACCCTCACAACCCGCGCCGTTGAAAGGCACATCAACGCCCTGTTCGCAAAGCTACCGCTGGACGACCAGCCAGAGGTGGACCGCCGGGTCAAGGCCGTTCTGCTGTTCCTCGCCGGGTAGTCAGGCATCGGTACGGCCTTGGGTCGCTTACGAATTCCCCGCCGAGGAGCATGACGGCAGACCAGCCTATGGGCGCGCAGCGCTCCACCTGCGAGCGTCTGCGCGCTGATACAGGAGGCATACAACGCAACGAGCTCGCCTGATGGGCTGCACGTCGAGCACCAACTGCTTTGTGCAGATAGTGGCAACCAGTGGCACGCTGAGGGCAGCCGGGAGAAGCGTATTGCTGCGTGCGGAACATACGGCACGAGGTCCCCGTGACAGTTTGTCGACAGTACCCGACACCGGAACAAGGTGGCCTCCGGGACATCGTAGTGGAGGCACCGCCACATTGTGGTGGGCGCACCGTGGCCCAGGGTCGGACGCAGCGCAATGATTGGGCCACGACCAGCTGAGCCAGGCCGCATCTCGTGTGTGGTTCGGCCACAGACACGAAAGAGTCGCCCACATGTGTACGAAGGACCGTGAAGTGACCAACGCAACCATGTCTCAGCCGGTTCAACAACCGGCCTCTGCCAGGCAGAAACGTTCCTGGCTAGGAAACCTGATCATGGCGGGCCTGGCCACGCTTGCAATGCTCGGGACCTACCAGTTTGCAACTGCTGCACGCGGACAGCCGATGTCCACCACGGCCGGCCAGCCGCTTAACGTGGCAGATTACGCCCCTATTGCCGCGGCACCGCGTACAGCATCAGCCCGGCCGATGGAGTCCGCCGAGATGGACGCCTTTCTCACTCCGCTCGTGACCAAACAACTCGATAGCATGCACATCGGCGGCGCTCAGGTAGCCGTGGTGAAAGACGCCGGGGTCGTATTTACCAAGGCCTACGGCTACGCCGACGCGGAGCGCAGCACCCCCACCACGCCCGAGGCGACCATCTTCCGCCCGGGCTCGATCGCGAAAACGCTCGCGCGGACGGCGGTCATGCAGCTCGTCGAGCAGGGCAAGCTCGACCTGAACGCCGACGTCAACAGGTACCTCACGGCATTCAAGATTCCCGCCACGTACCCCGAGCCCATCACGCTCGCCCACCTGCTGACCCACACTGCTGGATTCGAAGAACACGCCAGCAACGGCGCAATCTACGCCGCGAGTGCTGCGCATCTCCAGCCGCTGAGCACCTCGCTTGCCCGCACGCTGCCGGCGCGGATCTTCCCGGCTGGCAGTCGGATCGCGTATTCGAACTACGGCGCGGCGCTGGCTGGCCACCTCGTAGAGCAGGCCTCTGGCGTGCCATTCGAGCAATATATGGACGAGCACGTGCTGCGACCGCTCGACATGCGCCACAGCACCTTCTCGCAACCGTTGCCGAGTTCGCTAGCCTCGGTAGCCGCCATCGGCTACACAGTCGACGACGACGGGAGCGGAATCACAGCAGACGTGGGCCGAACATCGGGTCAGGGCTTGAACAACATACGAGCGCGCGCCGCGGCGGTTGGTGGTGTGCTCACCATCGACCAGGGTCTGCAGAGGCGGGGAACAGCGTTGCGGGCGATCCTGCCTCTTTAGTCAACGGCCAGGCCCAGCGCACGAGAATCAGCGACACGTAGCAGCACGCGACGGACAGCCCAAGCCAGCACAGAATTACCGCTGTCGTCGCTGTTGTGGCAGAAGCGCCTGGCCCACTCAGCGGCACGATGACAAGGTCAACTGTCGCGTGCAGCACAGCGGGCGCCCAGATAGTGTTCGAGCCTCGCTCATACAAATACGCCATCGCGGGAAACGCGAGCGCGGCGACGACGATGCCCGCGAGTCCGACGGCGATGCCGGCCGCAGCAATGAGCGGCACGTGTGCGAGCGTGTGCAGGGCGATGCCGATGAGCACGGCGCTGTGGAATGTGCGCCCTTCGCGCAAGCGCCGAAACAGGTAGCCGCGATAAATGGTCTCTTCAGCGATCCCGTTCAGCAGGACGATCCCAAGTACCAGCACGATCCAGTTGTTGGGCAATACGAAGTCAGCGCCGGCCAGGCGAAAGACCAGCGGCAGACAGGCGATCAGCAGCACGCTCACGGCGACCGAAACCATCAGCGGCACCCGGCCTGGACAGCCGAACCCCAGCGCCCGGAGGGCCGAGGGCACGCTGCGTTGGCCGTGCAGCAGCATGACAACGAGCATTGCTGCGACCAGGCCGACCGCGCCAGCCAGCGGCGTGACCAGCGCTTGGCCCAGGTCGCTCGCGAGCCGCGCCGAACCCTCGAGGGCGGCATACATCAGCACATAGCCGATCAGCACGCGCTGCATGTGCGGTCAGCCGCCAGGCGTCGAGGTATGCCGCGCCAGGTAGGCGGCAGCCTCTGCGCGGCGTACTACGTCCAGCTTGCCGAGGATGTTGCTGACGTAGTTCTTGACGGTCTTTTCAGCCAGGAACAGCTCGGTGCCGATCTGATTGTTGGTCCTGCCCTCGGCGACCAGCGCCAGGATCTTCTCCTCCTGCGATGAGAGGAGCGCCAGCTTCTCATTTTGAGGTGCTTTCCCCGTCGCAGGCGATCCAGCACGAGCCGAGTAATGGCCGGATCGAGCAGGCTCTCGCTACCGCCGACGGTGCGGATGCCGCGGACCAGGTCACCACCCTTGATCTGCTTGAGCACGTAACCGGCCGCACCAGCCATGATTGACGCGTACAACGCCTCGTCATCATCGAACGACGTCAGCATCAGGACCTTCGTGTGAGGCAGTCGATCGCGGATTTCGCGCGTTGCTTCGATGCCGCTGCCGTCAACCAGGCGGATGTCCATGACGACCACGTCGGGTCGTGTCCGCTCGGCTTCGCGCACTGCCTCCTGCACGGATTCCGCTTCGGCCATGACGCGTATGTCGTCGGTAGCCACAAGCATGGCTTTGATGCCGCTGCGGACAATCTCGTGGCATCCACGAGCATGACCCGCAGGCACGTGATGGGTCCATCAACCATGTCGGCCACAGCTTAGATGCCTCCAATTGCGAGAACCAGGATGACGTCTTGGGCCCGACATCTCACCTGCCAAGCTTGCCCCCTGCGCAGCACGAGCACTAGAGGCGTTCGGCCCTGCCTTGACGGGCCGCTCTCGCTGGCTCGGGGGTCGCGATTGGGGCAAAGACCCGCCGATAGACGCCGCCCGCGACGCCGCGCACGAGAACCCGATGTCCGATCGCGCGCCTGGCGCGGTGGCTGGGCACGAACCAGCCCGTCGCATGGAGATGCTGTGCTCCAACCTGACAGACCGCGCGTCTCAGCTGGACCGAACGGCCCGTCGACGACGTGCTGAACGGCCCTGCAGCCGCAGCAGCGGCCGGGCTGACACTTCGCAAAGTGAGCAGCAACACGGCGACTCTGCTCCGCTGAGTGCAAGCATTGAGAGGGCCCCTTGGATGCAGACAGTCGTCTCCACGCGGTCATCCTCAAGGAAGACGAGGCCGCGGCGGTCGAGCGCGGCACGGCGCTTGCGCGACGATAAGGTATTTACCTGGAAATGGGCATGCTGGTCATCCTGCCGAGCGACCACTATCCCTTCCAGCAAAACCGTGCCGTGCTGATTGATCCGGCCGGGCAGGTCGTCTGGACCTACGACAAGACGCACCCAACGCCGGGTCCGGAGTCCGCCTTCACCGCACCCGGCACGGGCATCGTGCCCATCACTGATACGCCGTTTGGTCGGATCGCGTCCGTCATTTGCTTGGATATGGATTTCCCGCGCCTGGTGCGTCAGGTGGGCCAGGCGCACGCCGACCTGCTCATTGCGCCCTCACTGGACTGGGACACGGCCAAGATCTCGCACGCGCAGCTGGCAAGTGTGCGGGCCGTCGAGAACGGCGTCTCTCTGCTGCGTCCAAGCGGTGATGGCCTGTCGCAGGCGGTCGACCATCAGGGACGCGTTCTGGCCGCGGCGGACTCGTTCGCGACCGACAAGGCCGTGTTCCTCACCAGCGTTCCAGCTCACGGAGTAGCGACGATCTACCCGGTCATCGGCGACAGCTTCGCGTACCTGTGCATGCTGGGTCTGCTGAGCCTTGCGGGCATGGCGATGTTCCGCCGTCGCACTCTGGCCGCGCGACCGAGCGTCGCAGTGCCGAGTCCCACGTAGATAGGGCCGAACGCCTCTAGCCGCCTCCAACGGTAGCGCGCAGTCTGACAGCTGGAGACATGATGCACAGCACGACCGCTCCGCCGCTTCCGAAAGGTGTCGGCGGGCCAGCTCAGCCACGTAGGCGCGAGCGCTGGCCATGCCAATCGTCGGTGGAATCGTGAGCGGCGCGGCCATCATCGTTGGGCTAGGCGCGGTTGTGATCATGTTCATGAGCCGCTCCCGCGAGCAGAGACGACCAGTTCTCTCGGCGACCGTAACGGCTCCCATCGCGCCTGCTCCGGTACCTGCCTGACGTCACCGAGAGGATGAAGACTCAAATGCGACCGTTCACTTTCTTCCGTTTCGTTGCGCTGCCGATTGCCCTGGCTGTGGCGCTCACGCCGCTGGCGGCCGGTGCCGCTCCGAATCGAGCCCAGGCAACAGACGCCGCAACTCGCATCGATAATTACGTCCGCGGGCGGATGCCCAACCTGCGTCTGCCCGGCTTTTCTCTCGTCGTCGTGGAGGGCGACCAGGTGATCTTGAGTCGCGGCTACGGCAGTGCTGACCGCGACGCCGGTACGCCAATGACCGAGGACACGCCGGTCGCGATCGCCTCGACGAGCAAGGGTATGACGGCCCTGGCAATCATGCAGCTCGTCGAGCAGGGTCTGGTGGACCTCGACGCGCCAGTCATTCGCTACGTGCCCGAATTTACGATGAACGACCCTCGAGCCGCTGAGATCACCGTCCGACAGGTGCTGACGCACACCGCTGGGATCCCGGCCGGTGGCTTCACCGACCGGGGCCAAGACGAAGAGGCGCTGGAGCGTCGGATAGCAGAGCTTGCCAGCACTGAGTTGCATTTCGCACCCGGCGGCGGCTACGAGTATGCCAACGACGGCTACAGCATTGCCGGCCTGATTGTGCAACGTATTTCGGGAGTGCCGTATGAGGAGTACCTTGCTGCGCATCTGTTCGAGCCGCTGGGAATGTGGCGCAGCACGTTCGATATCTCCCTCGCAAGTGAGTGGGGAATGGCGGGTTATGGCAAGAGCCGGGGTGCAGTTAGCGCTGGGCCCGTGCCGCTCTCGCGCGGCGGAAACCCGGCCGGTGGCGTGCTGACCACCTCGCGTGACGTGGGCCACTACCTTGTCGCCATGCTGAACGACGGGACCTTCGAAGGAACGCAGGTAATCACGTCGGCTTCAATTGACCAGATGTGGACTCCGGAGCCTGCCGCTGGAAACGAAGCCTACGGTCTCGGCTGGGGCGAGATGAATCTCTCTGGGCTACGGCTGCTGTCGCACGCGGGTGACCTCGCGGCCGGTGCCGGGTACGGAAGCTCCGGGTCGCAGTTCCTGTTGGCACCCGACCGTCACCTCGGGATCGCCGTGCTGGCGAACATGAGCAGTCTCGAGAAGGCAGAGATCGCCCAGGACTCCCTGGCGATCATGCTGGGCGGCGAGCCTGCCGCGCGGCCGGCGCGGTCTGACTGGCGACAGTCGACCTTCGTGCCGGACCGTGCTGTATGGGCAAGCTACGCTGGCGAGTACCAGACGTCGGATGGCTCGGGTTCGATGCGGGTGTATCGAGAAGGCGACAGGCTGCTCGGCGAGGGTGGCGGGTTGACGATGGAGTTCGTACCGGTTAGCGACACTCAGTTCGTCATGCTTTCCGACGTGAGTACGTTGGATGAAGTATTAGTTGAGTTCGAACGCCATGCGGACGCCAGCGTGGTGCTTGTGCTCTTCGGCCACCCGTTGGCGATCAAGAGGTAGGGGCCAGCAGCGTCAGGATTCGGTGGCTGCTCGAGATAATCTCGAGCAGTCGCCGACATCCGCCTCCGCTCTCCGGAAAGTAGCGTCACAGGTTGGCAGTCGCCTATGCGAGTACCAGCCGCGCCTCCTCCTGTCGGATGGCGTAGCGCAGCGCGCCGAGCAGGAGCAGATTCCAGCCCAGTTGCACCACCGCGCCCAGCTGGTCTTGCCAGAACATCAGCACCTGGCCCAGTAACACCGACACGAGCACCGAGCGTTCCAGCCATAAGCACCGAGACGGGAGCGGCGCAGGCGGGCCACACCCAACATTGCGAATGCCAGCGAGAGCAGCGCCGACAGGGTCGAGGCAGCCGAGCCGACCAGACTCTCGGAGCTGTCGGTCGCTTGCGCTATCAGGGTGCCAGCCTCTGGCAGCTCGAGCACGGCGGCAAGAGCGGGCACACTCAGTGCGGCCAGGCCGAGCAGCAAGACTACAAAGACGGGAATACCGAGTAATGCCTGGGCTGCGAATAACACGAGGACGGCGCGCTGGAACCAGCGCCAGGCAATCAGGCCGTCGTAACGTCCGCATCCAATACGCCACATCTAATGTGTGTGGATCCCGGTTCGCGTCGCGCAACGCCTGCTTCAGCAGCTGCACTTTCTCGCTGATTTCGCCCAGCGACTCGCCATAACCCTGAAACGGAATCCAGCCATCGCCGAGGTCGACCACCCTGCGCACCAGTCGTGGCGTGAATTTGCCGCCGAACCAGATCGGGATGTCGTCAGCGCTGGCTGGCCTGGGCTCGCGCCACATGTTGTCGAACTGCACGCTGGGTGACTCGAACGTTGTCGGCCCGCCGCTCTACAGCGCTTTGCACGCCCGCAGCGTCTCGTCCAGTCGCTGGCCGCGGGCCTCGAACGGCACGTTGAGCGCGGCGTACTCCTCGGGCTGCCAGCTCGTGCTGACCCCCCAGCGTCAAGCGGCCGTCCGAAAGTGCATGGAGGGTCGCCGCGGTCTTGGCCAGGAGCGCGGCGGGCCTGAGCGGCGCGATGAGGATCCCCGTCAGCAGCCCGATGCGTTCGGTCGCCCCTGCCATCGCCGCCAGGGTGGTCAGCGGCTCCGGCATCAGCTCATCGGGCGAATGCCGCGGCGGGCCGAAGGTATGCGCCGCCAGATCTGGCTGCCCGTGCATGAGCACGTGCTCGGCCAGGCACACGTAGTCGAACCCGAGCTCATCGGCGATCCGCGCGATCTCCACCATCTCTCGTGGCGGCCGCCCCGCAAACAGCCGCATGCCGAAAACCAGCGCAAGCTTCACTACGTGTCGTGGGCGTTAGCGTGTCGCGTTTCGCACCGAGGGCCCGCCCATCGAACTTAGCGCGGCTCCGGATGTCGAGAATGCGGGGCTGGCTCCGTCCCAGGGGCATCAGCGGCCACGACTGGCCGCGCGAATGAAGAAGGAGAACTACATACATGCTCCAGCGGATGGACAACGTCGGCATCGTTGTCGACGACCTCGAGGCTGCTATCGCGTTCTTTGTCGAACTTGGTCTGGAGCTGGAGGGCGAGGCGACAGTCGAGGGACAATGGGTGGACCGCATCGTCGGGCTCGATGGTGTCCGAAGCGACATCGCAATGCTGCGGACCCGGGACGGCCACGGCCGGCTCGAGCTAACCAAGTTTCACGCGCCGCCGGCTACCACCGCTGAGCCGAACGCACCCGTGAACACGCTGGGCATACGGCGCATCATGTTCGCCGTTGATGACGTCGAGGCCGTCCTTGCCCGCCTGCTGACCCACGGCGCCGGACTCGTCGGCGAAGTAGTGCAGTACGAGGACAAATACCGGCTCTGCTACGTCCGCGGCCCCGAGGGCATCATCGTCGCGCTGGCCGAGCAGATCGGCCAGGCGTCGCCGAGGAGGCTGCACACAACGAAACGAGGAGAAGTAACCGTGCAACCGAACGAGATCACCGAGGTTCTGAGCCGACCGATTAGCCAGGAGCTGTTGGCCCGCGACCTGACCCGCCTGGCCTACGTCGCCAAGGACGGCACACCCCGCAATGTCCCGATCGGGTTCACCTGGAACGGTGCGGAGATCGTCATGTGCACGACGAAGAACGCCCCGAAGCTCCCGGCCCTGCGCAAGCGAGCTGGACGTCGTCGATGGCATCCCGGACGAGTATCTGCGGATAAGCGGCACCTACAAGATGACGCCCGAGCAACGCGTCGAATGGGAGGCGGAGGTGCGCTCGCTCTACGACGGCATGGTCCGGATCGTCGTGACCCCGACATGGGCGAAGCTGATCGACTTCGAGACGACGCTGCCGAGCGCGGTCGAGGAGCTGGCCCGCCAGCGCGACGAACGCACGCGCGCCTGAGCGCTACGTGTTGCCCGCGTTGGTGGATCGCCGGCGCCCAGCAAATGTCGCAAGGAGAACATAATGACCAAGTACCTGCTGCTCAAGCACTACCGGGGCGCGCCGCCACCGGTCAACGACGTGCCGATGGACCAGTGGACGCCCGAGGAGCTTTCGGCCCACGTGCAATACATGCAGGACTTCGCCGCTCGGCTCGAGACAACCGGCGAGTTCGTCGACACGCAGGCGCTCACGCCGGATGGCACGTTCGTCCGCTACGACGGCGAGGGGCGGCCGCCGGTCACCGATGGTCCGTTCGCGGAGACAAAGGACCTGATCGCTGGCTGGATGGTGATCGACGTCGAGACGTTCGAGCGGGCACTCGAACTGGCCGCTGAGCTGTCGGCGGCTCCCGGCGCGGGTGGCAAGCCGATCTACGAGTGGCTCGAGGTGCGCCCGTTCCTGGCCGCGCCCGCGACTATCACGGAGTGATGCACGGTGGACTGGATGAAACCCTGCTGCGGACCCTCACCCCGACCGTGATTGGCATCCTCGTCCGCCGCGGAGCCGATTTCGCGCGGGCCGAGGATGCCGTGCAGGACGCCCTTCTCGAGGCCATGCGCGTGTGGCCGGACGATCCGCCGCGCGACCCCCAGGGCTGGCTGGTGACCGTTGCCTGGCGTAAGTTCCTGGACGCCGCCCGCGCCGATACCTCCCGACGGCACCGCGAGGTACGCGTCGAGGGCGAGCCTGTGCCCAGCCCGGGCGAGGTGGTCGTCGACACGCTCCAGCTGTACTTCCTGTGCGCGCATCCGTCGCTGACACCGGCTTCGGCTGTCGCGCTCACGCTGCGCGCGGTCGGCGGTCTGACCACGCGGCAGATCGCGCAGGCCTACCTCGTCCCGGAGGCGACCATGGCCCAGCGGATCAGCCGGGCCAAGCGGACGATCTCGGGCGTGCGCTTCAACCAGCCCGGTGACGTCGCCACGGTGCTGCGCGTGCTCTACCTGGTGTTTAACGAAGGCTATTCGGGCGACGTCGACCTCGCCGAGGAGGCGATCCGACTGACTCGTCAGCTCGCGGCCAGGACCAACCACGAGGAAGTCGCGGGCCTGCTCGCGCTGATGCTGCTTCACCACGCGCGGCGCCCGGCACGGACCGGCGCGGACGGTCGGCTCGTGCCTCTTGCCGAGCAGAACCGCAGCCTGTGGAACACCCGCCTGATCGCCGAGGGCGTCGACGTGCTCCAGGCAGCGCTTGCCCGCGACCGCCTGGGCGAGTTCCAGGCCCAGGCCGCCATCGCCGCGCTCCACGCCGACGCCCGCACGTACGAGGAGACCGACTGGGTGCAGATCGTCGAGTGGTACGACGAACTGGTGCGCCTCACCGACAGCCCGGTGGCCCGCCTCAATCGGGCCGTCGCGGTCGGCGAGGCCTACGGCCCGCGGGCCGGCCTGGCTGCCCTGGCGGAGCTCGACCCGGCCCTGCCCCGCCACGCCGCCGTCGCAGCGTATCTACACGAGCGTGACGGGGACCCAATGACCGCGGCACGGCTGTACGCCGAAGCTGCTCGATCGGCGCCCAGCCTCGCCGAACGCGACCACCTCACGCGACAGGCCGCACGGCTCAACGCGCAGCTGCGCAGTTGAGCTGCCGACGCTCCTCGCGCCCCCGGGCGACCGACGAGCTGGCGCTGCCGGTCTGGTTCGACGAGGTCGGCCCCGTGGCGGCTGCAGGGCTGACGGCCTGGGACGACACCTGGCAAGCAGACGTCTTCGCCGTGCCGTCGATCGTCGACGAGGAAGACGTCTGGGCCGCGACGTTGGAAGCCACCGCCGGACATCGCGTCGAGGCGCTCCAGGTGCTCGTGCGCGAGGCCGACGCGCTGCTGGCGGACCTCGCCATCCAGAGTGGATTCGCGATGACCGATGAGTTGTCGGGCACCGCATGGATGGACGCCGACCAGCGGCCGCCGGTCGCACAGGTCGATGGTTTCGCGATCGTCGATCGCGTGGCACGCGCGGATCGTCCGCACCCGATGATCGCTCGCAACTGTGAATTGGTCGAGCCGCGGCTGCGACAGTGCTCGCTGTACGATCCGACGCTCGATCTAGCGCTCGAGGACGCGGATGGCAGAGTCGCCGGCTACGCGTTGTTCTGGTTCGACCACTCGACACTGGTCGGACTCCTCGAACCGATGCGCGTCTAAGACGAATACCAGCGACGCGGCCTCGCCCGCATGTTGCTGACAAACGGCCTCGATCGGCTCGCACGCAAAGGCGCACGCCGCCTGAGGTGGGCTTCGTGGCCTGGCGGCGTCGGAAGCGAGAGGGCGCGTGACGGCGAAGTGAGGTTAGGTCCTCCGTTGTCATCTGTAATCCAAATGGCGCCCAGTCCGACCCGAGAACGGGCACTGTCGCGCAGTTGCAGGCCACTCACGAAGCTTCTGCCAGAAATTGGCAGGTCAAACCTGAGATGGTGCGCCAGATCCGAAAGCACGGCTGCATTGGGGATCCATAGGAACGCGACGCGCGGCTGTCCGTCGCGCGCCGTCGAACGGTGCACGAACAATCCCCCTGCCACAAGAAAATGGGTACCCCTACGAGGCTGTACTCGTTGGTGCGGGCTGGAGATCCAGCGTGTGGCAGGCTGGATGGACGCGGGATGCGAGGCCGTGGAGCGTCTGCGCGAACCATCGCCTGAGCACGCGGCTACCCTTGGCGCCCTGACCTGACCGAGGCGAACGCTCGGCATCGCGAATCAAACCCTGGCGGATCTGCGGATCGTTCAAGATGACGATGAACTCGCTTCCGAGGTGTTCCATGTATCGTGCCCTTCTTCTCGAGCCCTCGATGACTCGGGCCGTTGTGATGGCCTCACTCTCGGCTAAGGCGGTGCCATGCGGAACCCACGAGCAGCCTACTTTGACCCCAAGTTGCGCGCAGGCGCGTAAGTGTGCACCTAATGGGGCGTCGGGAACCCCGTGATAGCCTGCCGCGAGGATGACCCGAGGAGACCTCGTCGAGCCAACCGATGCGTCCGTCGGGTTTGGCGACTTGCTGCGTCAGCATCGCCTGGCGGCGGGGTTGACGCAGGCGAGCCTTGCCGAACGAGCTGGACTGAGCGTGCACGGCATCCAGAA
>WNFV01009628.1_pt1 | contig 15156 bp, 17 predicted proteins | sample 5400101 | NCBI WGS metagenome assembly WNFV01 (sample SAMN13153361, study PRJNA577476) | soil metagenome | isolation source: 115 cm soil or saprolite under grassland replicate 1 | place: USA:California | collected 2016-06-15 | reverse complement strand
TTCGGGACGCCTACCTTCGCGTGGCACGGTTTGACGGCGCCGACCTAACGGCTGCGGATTTGCGAGATACGGAGGGCCTGGTTCGCGCCCAACTCGCCAGCGCGCTGTGCCTGACAGACAGTCGGCTGCCAGCCGGACTATCCGCATTGGAATAGTCGATGGTCGACGAAGCACATCTCACGGTGCTGAAGCAAGGCGCGGAGGCCTGGAACGCGTGGCGGGCGGCGCATGCGGGCACATCGGTCGACCTCGCGAACGCGAGCTTGCGCGGTCTGGACCTCGCCGAGGCCAACCTCGCCGGCGCTGATTGTCGTAAGTCGGACTTGCGCGGCACAATTCTTCGCGGCGCAATATTGACCAACACCAATCTCGCGGGCGCCAATTTCTTCAAGTCAGTCCTCGATGCCGCCGATCTAGCCGGCGCCAATCTTGTCGGCGCCCAGTTCCTCAATTGCGCACAGCTCATGGCGGCGCGGAACTGGCAATCGGCCTTCCGCGACCCCGACCTTGCGTGTGGCGCTCCTGTTCCGGGGACCGCCGACCCATCATGAACGGCACGCACGGCGCGTAATACCGGGCGCGCAATACCGGGATGGGGTTGAAATAAGACTGAATCAGTCCCACATATTTGGCTCACGGCAAGGCTCGGGAGGGACGATGCGACTGAGCCGATTAGCTGATTTCGCGGTGGTGCTGATGACGCATGTTGCTCAGCATCATGAGCAGATTCACTCGGCCGCCGAGATCACCTTGGCGACCCAATTGCCGGCGCCAACCGTTGCCAAGGTCCTGACGCGGCTCTGTCACGCAGGTCTGCTTTCGTCCGTCCGTGGCGTCAAGGGCGGCTACAGGCTCGCGCGACCATCAGCGACGATATCGGTCGGTACTATTGTGAGCGTGTTCGATGGTCCTGTCGCGTTAACACAATGCCTTAGATCGGGCCTCAGCCGATGCGAGGTTGAGGCCGTGTGCCCGTCGCGCGTTGGATTGCACCGGATCAATGCAGCCGTGCTGAAGGCGCTCGACGACGTGTCTCTAGCCGACATCGCCGTGCCCGTACCCGAACCCCGAACCGCGAATCGGCCTGCAGCGTCTCGCGGTCAGGCCGCCGACAAAGCTCAGGGCTGAGCATCGAGGGTCCACCATGACCGCAACCCAGCAAACGATCGAATCGCTTCGCTCACTGCAAAGCGACTACAAATATGGCTTCGTCACCGACATCGAGTCGGACTTCGCGCCGAAGGGCCTCAACGAGGACACCGTCCGCTTCATTTCGGCCAAGAAGGAAGAGCCGCAGTGGCTTCTCGACTGGCGTCTGAAAGCGTTCAGCATCTGGCAGCAGACGCAGGAGCGGGAACCCACCTGGGCGCGCGTGACCTATCCCAAGATCGACTACCAGGAGATTTACTATTACGCCGCGCCGAAGCGGAGCAAGCAGCCGGGGAGCCTCGACGAAGTGGATCCCGAGCTGCTCAGGACCTACGAAAAGCTCGGTATCCCGCTTGGGGAACGCGCGGCGCTCGCCGGGATCGCGGTGGATGCCGTGTTCGACTCGATCTCTGTCGCCACCACTTTCAAAGGGAGGCTCGAGGAGCTGGGGATCATCTTTTGCCCGATTTCCGAGGCTGTTCGCGAGCATCCGGAACTGGTGCGTCGATACCTCGGCAGCGTCGTGCCATACAGCGACAACTTCTTTGCGACGCTGAACTCCGCTGTGTTCAGCGATGGCTCGTTCGTTTACGTGCCGCCCGGCGTGCACTGCCCGATGGAGCTGTCGACCTATTTCCGGATCAACGCCAAGAACTCGGGGCAGTTCGAACGAACCCTGATCATCGCCGACAAGGGCTCTTATGTTAGCTATCTCGAAGGATGCACGGCACCGATGCGCGACGAAAACCAGCTTCATGCCGCCGTTGTGGAGCTGGTGGCGCTCGAGGACGCGGAGATCCGCTATGCCACGGTGCAGAACTGGTATCCGGGCGACAAGGACGGCAAGGGCGGGATCTATAACTTCGTCACCAAGCGCGGCGCGTGCCGCGGGGCGCGCTCGCGGATTTCGTGGACACAGGTCGAAACCGGCTCCGCCATCACCTGGAAGTACCCGAGCGTGATCCTGCAGGGCGACGAGTCGGTTGGGAAGTTCCACTCGGTCGCCGTGACCAACAACTGGCAGCAGGCCGATACCGGCACCAAGATGATCCATATCGGGCGGAATACGCGCTCGACCATCATCTCCAAGGGAATTTCGGCCGGTCACGGCCAGAATACCTATCGCGGGCTTGTGCGTATCCAAGCGCGCGCCGAAGGCGCCCGCAACTACTCTCAGTGCGACAGCCTATTGATCGGCTCTCAATGCGGCGGCCATACGGTGCCCTATATCGAAGTCAAGAACCGCACCGCGCGCGTCGAGCATGAGGCAACGACGTCGAAGATCAGCGACGATCAGCTTTTTTATTGTCGCCAGCGTGGCATGTCGGCGGAAGAGGCGGTGACCACCATCGTCAACGGCTTCTGCCGCGAGGTCCTGCAGAACCTGCCGATGGAGTTCGCGGTCGAAGCCCAGAAGCTGCTTGGCGTCAGCCTCGAAGGCAGCGTCGGCTGAGGCGCGAGGCAAAGGATCGATAGACAATGCTCAACATCGAAGACCTGCATGTCGAAGTCGACGGCAAGGAAATCCTGCACGGGCTCGACCTTCGGGTGCCACCAGGCGAGGTGCATGCGGTGATGGGGCCGAACGGATCGGGCAAGAGCACGCTCGCCTACACGCTGGCGGGTCGCGAGGGCTACGCAGTGACGCGCGGGCGCGTGCTCTTTCAGGGGCACGACCTGACCGCGATGAAGCCGGAAGAGCGGGCGCAGGAGGGCGTGTTTCTAGCATTCCAGTACCCAGTCGAGATCCCGGGCGTATCGAACGCCAACTTCCTCAAGTCTGCGGTCAACGCCGTGCGCCGCCATCGCGGCCAGCCGGAGCTCGACGCGATTGAATTCCTGAAACTGGCGCGCCAGAGGCTGAAGCTGTTGAACATGGATGATGCGTTGCTGTCGCGTGCAATCAATGTCGGCTTCTCGGGCGGCGAGAAGAAGCGCAACGAGATCTTTCAGATGTGGATGCTCGATCCACGCCTTGCCATCCTCGACGAGACCGACTCCGGCCTCGACATCGACGCGCTCAAAATCGTTGCCGAGGGAGTCAACGCGTTGCGGGACCCTGGGCGCACCACGTTGCTGATCACGCACTACCAGCGCCTGTTGGACTATGTCGTGCCGGACAAGGTGCATGTCCTGGCTGCGGGCCGCATCATCAAATCCGGCGGTAAGGAGCTCGCTCTCGAGCTGGAGGCCAAGGGATACGCCGACTTGGTCAAGGCAGCTGCCGCATGATTGGGAGCCGCGAGGATTGGTCATGAGTGTCGATATCGCATCGATCGACCCATACATCCGACAGTTTGCCGACGCGAGGTCGCTGCTTCCCGGGGCCGGATTCGCTTGGCTCGACGCCAAGCGCGACGCGGCCATTAAAAGGTTCGGCAGCAACGGATTTCCGACCGCGAAGGTGGAGGCGTGGAAGTTCACGAATCTCAATCCTTTGACGCAAACGACATTCCACAATGTTGCGGTCCCGTCGCAACCAGTCCTCACGAAAGCGGCGCTTGCGCCTCATCGACTGACGCCGGATTGCCACCTCATCGTCTTCGTGAACGGCCAATTTCGGCCCGATCTGTCGGCCCTGGATCATGTGCCTGACGGCACGCGGGTCGTGGGCCTGCGCGATGCCGATGAGGACGATCTGCACGCCTTGATTGCGCCGCCTTCCGTTGCTGCGGATTCGCGGGCGCGTAGCCTGCTTGATCTCAACACCGCCTTCATGAACGACGGTGCCGTCGTTCATCTCGGCCGGGGCGCCGTCCTGGATCCCGTGCAGTTGCTGTTCGTCGCGATACCCGATTCGGCGCCGCCGGCTTTCCAGCCGCGCAACCTCATTCGCGCCGAAGCGGGATCGAGTGCAACGGTGCTAGAAACCTACGTGAGTCTTGGCGTCGGGGCTTACTGGACCAACGTGGTCACGCAGATCGCGATCGCCCCCAACGCGATCTTGCGCCACTACAAGCTGCAAGCTGAAGGAGGGACAGCATTTCACGTCGCTGCCACGTCGGTCCGGCTGGAACACCAGGCCGCCTATCGCATGTTCGCCGTGTCGCTGGGCGCAGAGCTCGGCCGAAACGAGTTCGACATCGACCTTGGTGCCACGGATGCCGCGGCGCAGCTCGCCGGAGTGACGCTGGCATGCGATGCCCAGCACCTCGATACGACGATCCGCATCGACCATTCCAAGCCGCGTGGCACCAGCAGCCAGGAGTTCAGGAGCGTGGTGGCCGGGCAGGCGCACGCGGTCTTCCAAGGCCGCATCCGGGTGGCGCCGGACGCGCAGAAGACCGATGCGCAGCAGAGTAGCCGCAGCTTGCTCCTGTCTGCCGCGGCGGCCGCCGATACCAAGCCGGAACTCGAGATCCTCGCCGACGACGTGAAATGCAGCCATGGCGCTACGGTCGGCGATCTCGATAGGGATGCGCTCTTCTATCTACAGGCCCGTGGCGTTGATGAGGCGGACGCCCGCTCGATCCTGATCGACGCTTTCCTCAACGAGTTGATCGAGGGCATCGATGGCCAGGCGGCACGTGCCTATTTCCGGCGCGCCTGCGACTCGTGGCTCGCGAAAGGCTCGCAGCCGTGAGCGCGCTCCAAACCGTTACGGCCTCGCGTTCGCTTGACGTTGCGCGCATCCGGGCGGATTTTCCGATCCTGTCTCGGAGGGTGCACGGCAAGCGGCTGGTGTTCCTCGACAGCGCGGCAAGCGCGCAAAAGCCGCAGGCCGTAATCGATGCCGAGCGGCATTTCTATGAGGCCGAGTATGCCAACGTGCATCGCGGCGTCTACTGGCTGAGCCAGCGCGCCACCGATGCCTATGAGGCGGCGCGCGAAAAGGTCCGTCACCTGTTGAACGCGCGCGAGACGCGTGAAATCGTCTTCGTGCGCGGCGCGACGGAAGCGATCAACCTGGTGGCGCAGAGCTACGGCCGCACCTTCCTCTCGGCGGGCGACGAGGTGCTCATCACACACATGGAGCATCACGCCAACATCGTGCCGTGGCAGATGCTGCGCGACGAAAAGGGCACCGTGCTGAAAGTGGCGCCGATCGACGATGCGGGCGAACTCGATCTGGACGCGTTCGCCCGCCTGATTGGCCCGCGCACGAAACTGATTGCGGTGACGCATGTCGCCAACGCGCTCGGCACTGTGCTGCCGGTCCAAGCGGTTACTCGCCTTGCCAAGACGTACGGCATCCCTGTGCTGATCGACGGTTGCCAGGCGGTGCCGCATCAGGCCGTCGATGTGCAGGCACTCGATTGCGACTTCTACGTCTTTTCCGGCCACAAGCTTTACGGGCCGACCGGAATCGGCGTGCTCTATGGCAAGGCGGCCCTATTGGCGGCGATGCCGCCATGGCAAGGTGGCGGCGACATGATTCGGTCAGTCACGTTCGAGAAGACAGAATACAACGAGCTGCCGTGGAAGTTCGAGGCGGGCACGCCACATTTCGCCGGCGCGGTCGGGCTCGGGGCGGCAATCGCCTACGTGCAATCGATCGGTTATGACGCGATCGCGACGCATGAGAGCGAACTGCTTGCCTATGCCATGCGCGAGCTGTCGAAGATCAATTCCCTGCGTATCATCGGGCAGCCGCGCCGGCGCTCCGGCGTGGTCTCATTCGACCTCGGCGGCGTGCATCCGCACGACATCGGCACGATTCTCGATCACGATGGCATCTGCGTACGCGCCGGCCATCATTGCGCCCAGCCGACCATGGACCGATTCGGCGTTGCCGCGACGGTGCGCGCCTCGTTTGCGATCTACAACGACCGTGATGACGTCGACGCTCTCGTCGCCGGCCTGAGCACGGTTCGGGAGGTGTTCCGGCTGTGAGCGAATTGCGCGATCTCTACCAGGAGGTGATCCTCGACCACGTCAAGCGGCCGAGGAATTCCGGCGCGCTCGCCGGCGCCAGCCATCGTGCCGACGGTGATAATCCGCTCTGTGGCGACAAGGTGACCATATTCCTTTCGATCGAGGACGGCCGCATTACCGATGTGCGCTTCCAAGGTCGCGGTTGCGCCATTTCGCTGGCGTCTGCCTCGCTGATGACCGAAGCGATCAAGGGCAAGACCGAGGCCGAGGTCCGCGCGATGTTCGAACGCTTCCACACCGGCCTCACCGCCAGGGACGAAGACGACGCGGCCAACGCGCTCGCAGACCTCGACAAGCTCGCCGTCTTCGGTGGCGTTCGCGAGTTTCCGGTGCGCGTCAAGTGCGCGACCCTGCCCTGGCACACGCTGGTGGCGGCACTCGACCGCGCCACGCAGCCGGTGAAAACGGAATGACGTCGGAGATCGAAATGACGAAACCCACCGTGCCCACCGGAGGCGACAGCGCACGAGCGGCGCAGGCGACGTTGCGCGAGCGCGTCGAAGCGACGCTGCGGTCGGTGTACGACCCCGAAATTCCGGTCAACATCTTCGAGTTGGGGCTGATCTACGCCCTTGAAGTGACCGACGACGGCGTGGTCGACATCAAGATGACCCTGACCGCGCCCAACTGCCCGGCCGCAGGGGCGATGCCAGGGGAGGTTGAGGCCAAGGTCCGCGCGGTGGAGGGCGTCACCGATGCCCATGTCGCGCTGGTCTGGGACCCGCCATGGGACAAGTCGCGGATGTCAGAATCTGCGCGGCTCGAGCTTGGTTTCATGTGAAAGCTGCGAATCGGCGCGACGCAATGACTCCTGGTTGGCGCGGGGTCATTTAATGCAAGGGCTTGAAATTCGTCGTAGTCTCTTGGTTAGTGTGGACCAAGCGCGCTACGTCCAGGACCCCCAGACCGCGATGCAACACGCGTTAGTTGTCCTTACCCTGGATTAACGTCGACAGCGAAGAAGCTGTCCGGCGGGTCGGCATCGAGCGGTGTCAATCGAGGATCGAAGCGGAACCGCGTCGCGCAATAGGGACAGAGGATAGTGTCTGCCTCGCGCATATTGATGTAGACGTGCGGGTGGTCGTGCGGTGGGGACACGCCGATGCACTTGAACTCCTTCACCCCGATGCAGATTTCCGGGACGCCGCGGTCGTTCCTGAACATCGAATAGCCGCTGCCGGACATCGACGCATATGAATGTTGGGGGCGGGACAGTCCGCCGCCGCGGTTAGGGATCGTCTTGGACGCTGATGACGGAGGCCGGGCACTTCATGCCAGGACGCCGTTCACCCGTGCATGCTTCGAGGAGGCGCCGGCCACGCCGCCGCATCATTAATCTAGGCGCTTCCCGGAGTACCAGACTTGGACCTCGATATCGACTAAGCGGTCTTGCCAACGCTGTAGGAATGCGCGCCCGTGCCGGCCAGCTTGCCGCTATCGACGATCAGATACTCCTCGCGGATCGGGCGACCCTCAAACCAACATTCGAGGATCTCCCGGGTCCCGGCGGCATAGCGGGCCTGGGCGGACAACGATGTCCCCGAGGTGTGCGGCGTCATGCCGTGGTGAGGCATCGTCCGCCAAGGATGGTCGCTTGGCGGCGGCTGCGGGAACCAGACGTCGCCCGCATAACCAGCCAGCTTCCCGCTGTTCAAGGCACGGACGACAGCGTCGCGATCGCAGATCTTGCCGCGCGCCGTATTCACCAGGTAGGCGCCGCGCTTCATCTTGTCGATGAGGGTGTCATTGAAGAGGTGCTCTGTCTCCGGATGCAACGGCGCGTTGATCGTGACCACGTCGCAGACGCGCACCATCGACTCGACAGTCGGGTGGTAGGTGAGGTCCAGGTCTTTCTCGACTTCTTCCGGGAGGCGATGCCGATCGGTGTAGTGAAGCTTGACATCGAAGGGCTTCAATCGCCTCAGAACGGCCAAGCCGATGCGTCCGGCGCCGACCGTACCGACTTCCATCGCTTCGAGATCGTAGGAAGAAGACACGCAGTCGGCAATGTTCCACCCGCCGTCGATCACCCACTTGTAGGAAGGGATGTAATTGCGCACCAGCGACAGAATCATCATCACGACGTGTTCGGACACGCTGATGCTGTTGCTATAGGTAACTTCCGCGACCGTGACGCCATGCTCGATGGCAGCTTGAAGGTCGACGTGATCCGACCCGATGCCTGCTGTGATCGCAAGCTTCAGCTTTTTCGCCTTCGCGATCCTTTCTGCCGTCAGGTAGGCTGGCCAGAACGGTTGCGAGATGACGATTTCCGCGTCGGGCAGTTCGCGCTCGAAGACCGAGGTCGCGCCCTCTTTATCCGAGGTGACGACGAAGGTGTGGCCCAGACCCTCCAGGAACTGGCGCAGTCCGAGTCCCCCCGAGACAGAGCCGAGAAGTTCGCCGGGCGTGAAATCGATCCGCTTCGGCGTCGGCGTTGCCTGGCCCCCGGGATAGCGTTCGATTTTCGGAACGCCATCCCGCGCATAGGATTTCGGATATCCGGCAACCGGATCGTCGTAGAGCACGCATAGAATTTTCGCCATTTCTTCCTCCCAGTCGAAATCCCGCCGTCGCGCCAATGCCCTTGAACAGGCTATTTCGCGTGCACGACTCTTATGCGGGCATTTTTGGGCAACTCTCATATGGGAGGCTGGACCAGTCGGTTCAACGCCATGACGCTGGCAAGGGGGGCCGCCTACGGGTCGACTGCGGTCGAATGCCCGCTGGCGGTAGGAGGCCCACTCGTGGCACTTCTAGGAAGAAATCTGCCAGGCAGATGAAGTCCGGGCTTAGGCGTGAAGCGGAGTCAAGAGCAACGTGGCGCGACTAAGCGGACTTTTTCCGTCGCCATTTTCTCCTCGCCTTCCTGTCCTATCGCCACGCACTTCCGTTATTGGCACTTCTGCGGCATGGCAAGGACCGCGAACGAAGACCGCTGTTAACCCGGGAGCGGATATCCTTGCGCTGGTCCGGATAAAGTCCGTTTATGAATTCACGGCCTGTCCGAAAGACCATGATGCGCCACTGGAGTGGCGCGCTCCCGCAAAGATGAGCGGCTATCCAATCGGAGCATGCTCTAGAGTTTCGTTGTAACCAGTTTGGCGTGATGAACGACGACCTTTGCCAGCTCGACCACCTGATCCTTTTTTAGGCGGCGCGCCGGACCGCTGACGCTCACGCCGGCGACGACGCGTCCTGCCGGATCGTGGATCGGCGCGCCGACGCAGCGGATGCCGGGCTGGTGCTCGCCCTCGTCGACGGCCCAGCCGCGGGTGCGGATCAGCTTCAGCTCGCTCTTGAGCTTGCGCCCGTCGGTTATCGTGGTATCGCTGAAGCGCTTCAATCCGCCGGCGATGATGGCGTCGATCTTGGCGGCCGGCTGGAACGCCAGGATCGCCTTGCCGACGCTGGTGCAATGGACGGGTGCCGCCTCGATCAAGGTCAGCGGCGTTCCGCTGTCGGCCGATACGCGATGGATGACGATCGCCTGCCGTCCATCGAACACCGCCAGGTGAACCAGATGGCCGCTGACCTGACTCAAGGCATCGACGACCGGGCGGGCCTCGCGATGCAGGTCCATGTTGGCCAACACCGTGTTGCCGAGCTCGAACAGCTTTATGCCCAGCCGATAGCGATCGCGATGTCCGTCCTGGTCGAGCAAGCCGACGTCGCGCAGGGACGCCGCCAGCCGATGCGCCGTGCTGCGCGGGAAGCCGGTCGCGGCGGAGATTTCCGCCAGCGACATCGAGCGGCGCGACGTCGAGAAGGCTTCGAGGATCGAAACCACCTTGATCAGGGATTTGACGGCATCTTCCGATGGGCGGCCCGTGTCCGGCTTCATCTGGCGCGCTCCTGGCGTCAATCGAACAAATTCGCCAGCCGCTGCTTCATCTGGTCGGCGATGTAGAGCGCCACGGCCTGGATGGTCGAGGTCGGATTCACGCCGCCGCCCGTCACGAAGACGCTGCCGTCGACGATGAACAGGTTCCTGACGTCGTGGCAGCGGCCCCATTCGTTCACCACCGAGCGCTCGGGATCGCTGCCCATGCGCGCCGTGCCCAGAAGATGGCCGGGGCTGTTCAGCGCAGTGCGCGAGCAGAACAGCCGCTTGGCGCCGGCGGCCGTCAGGACCTCCTCGGCGCGGGCGATACCGTGCTCCATCATGCGCCGCGTGTTCTCGCTGATCGCATAGTCGATCCTGGGGGCGGGGATGCCGTTGCTGTCCTTCAGCACCGGATCGAGGGTGACGCGATTGTGCTCCTCCGGCAGGTCATCACAGGCCACGCCGATCCCCACCCGGTGCTCGAACATCTCGCGGTAGACGCGATGATGGTCGCGTCCCCACGGCAGTTGCCCGGCCGCGGCGCTGGTGATTGCCTGGTTTGCCGGCCCCATGCCGCGGTTGAACTGCAGCGTATAGCCGCGCACGAAGCCGCGCGAAGAGTCGGTCTCGTAGAACTGCTTGCTCCACAGGTTGGTGATGGGCGCCCGCCCGCCGTCCAGCGTCTCCTCGACGTAGCCCGAGATCATCGGCCAAGGATGCAGCATCAGGTTCCTGCCAACCAGCCCGGAGGAGTTGGCGACAGCCGCGGCGTGCCGACGCCGTTGCACGCCACGATCACGACCTCGGCCGGCTGGAAGTGCTCGTTTCCATCGGCGTCGTAGTAGATCGCGCCGGCCGCCATGCCGTGCTCGTTGGTGGTGATCTCGCGCACCCGGCAGCGCGTGCGCAGTTCCACGCCGGCGCGGATGGCAAGCGGCCAGTAGGTGATGTCGGTGCTGGCCTTGGCGCCTTGGGCGCAGCCTGGCGTGCAATGGCCGAGGTTGATGCACTGCGCGCGGCCTTCATAAGGCGTCGTGGCGATGGTGGTGTCGGAGGGCCACCAGTGCCAGCCCAGCCTGTTCATTGCCCTGGCGTAGTGCGTGCCGGTCTTGCCGAGCGGAATCGGCGGCATCGGCGGGTTGCGCGGCGGCACGCCGGGGTCGCCGGCGAGGCCCGACACGCCCATCATGCGGTCGTTCTCGTCGTAGAAGCGCCCCAGCGCCCAGTAGTCGATCGGCCAGTCGTCGGCCACGCCGTCGAGCGACTTCACCTTGAAGTCCGACGGATGCATGCGCGGCCAGTGGGCCGTGTAGATCACCGTGCCGCCGCCGACGCCGTTGAAGTTGGCGATCTTCATCGGCGAGTTGTCGTCGTTGACGGGATAGTCGGTGCCGCGTCCGCGGCGGTTGGGACTGATGTCGAAGTCGGTGTAGCGCCGGGCCTCCCAGTCGCGGCCGTTGCTGGGGAAATCGGTCGACTTCATCCAGTCGCCTTGCTCGAGGCAGAGGATGCGCATCTTGGTTTCAGCCAGGCTCCAGGCCACAGCAGCACCCGAAGCGCCCGAGCCGATGATCAGGACATCGACGCGTTCGTTGCTGCTCATTTCGCCAGCTCCTTGCGATCGTCGCGCCACAAGGGCGGCCGCTGGCGCACGGCGTCGAGCAGGGACCAGTCGCCCTGTTCCAGGGTGTAGCCCTTGGGGAAGGGCGCGCGGGCCTCGAGCTTCAGGGACAGCAGGACGCGATCGTCGCGGTAGTAGGCGCCGACGATCAGCCGGCCCAGCGCCACGGCGGCGGCGGCGCCGCTCGTGTAGTAGTCGTTGATCAGAGCCTCGCGCGCGTCACGGTCGAGGCGGGCGAAGGCGCCGCCCGACTTCGCGGTGATCGCCGCCAGCGCCTCGCGGACCCGTGGCAGGTCGCGGCCGACCGAACGCACGATATCGTCGAGGATGACGGGATCGTCGGCGCCGGGCACGCCCAGCGCGGCGTCGGCGGGGATCATCGTCCCGGCGACGTCGCTGAGGTCGCGGATTTCAGCGGCAGAGAGCGGGGCGTCGGCGTTGCTGTCCATGCGCCAACGCTAGCATTGACCGATCGCTACTGGCACTGCCCATGCGCAGCGATCACCGCTTCGAGACCCTTCTGCTGGGTGGCCGGCAGCGCCTTGGCATCGGGCGGTCCGCCATTCGATCCCTTCGTCGTGTTCATGCTGTGCATGGCGGCGATCGCGTCGGCGCGGACGGCGCCGGTCACCTTGCCCGACATGCAGGTGCAAGCCTTGGCGGGATCCGCCGCGGACGATCCCTGCTGGCATTCGCTCATGAAATTATCCGCCTGGGCGGCTGCCGACAGGCTGAAAGCCAGCACGACAGCGCCTGCGGCGACGCCGAGGCCGCGAAATGCAAAAGTCATTGAACTCACCCCCAAATGATCAATCCGCCGCCGACGCTAGTCGAAGCACGTTACGGCGTCTCGTCCGATCTTACCTCCTCCCCGTCATACGGGGAGATAGACGAGGGGGCGAGTCTCAGTCGCGGCGCCTGCCGATTTCAGATCATGGAATCGGAGATCGCCTGTGTGGCTTCCCCGTCAGGGCCAATTCAACCAAGCCATCTGACATGCCGCCGGATCTGCTGCAGGACTTGGCGAAGATTCCGACGCCGTACAGACATCAGCACTGATCGTTGATGGGGGTCAGGTGGTCGCCGGCCGTTGACACCGTCAATGGTGAGTCACATCGAAAGAAGTTCACGACGGGGTTCCGGCATATGCATTCTTGACTATTCCCGGTGGAGCTCGAAGCAGTCATCCTGTGTATGGAGCTCAAGAGTAGAGTAGTGGCCTGTGCTCGTAACTTCTGAAGCAACTTCGCCTAGAACGACCCCAGAAGATACCGTCGACGGCGCCTTTGCGCCGATGATCCAGATCGACATGGAAATCGCCGACTTCCTGTCGGCTTGGCCACACTGCGACTACCTCTCGACCTACATGGCGCGCATGGTCAGTCACAATCGATCGGACTCGGTGCTCCATTCGACGCTGTTTTCTTCGGCACTGAATGAACTCCTGGAACTCTCCTTCCGCATGCGCCGTTTGAGCGGCTCTCTCGTGTGCCGCGTCTCCCGCCGCGACACCGTGGAAAGGGTCGAGCTGACATTCCCATGCGCGCAGGAGGACCGGCAGCTCTGCGAAGAGGCGGTGGCGCATTCCAAGGCGAAGGAAGCTCAGGACCGATATCTCAACTCGCTCTCGGAAGATTTGGTGCCGAGCAGCGCCATGATGCTGCGGGAATTGGCGATCAACTACGACGCCGTGCTGCGGATCAAGGCAGATGACGGCGACACGATTACCCTGATCGCCGATCTTCCGCTCGAGGGTTTGGCAAATTGACCGCGTTTCGTCTTTCGCCGGCATTCGCGGCGCAGTACGACGACAACAATCAGGAATTCTCGATCTCGGGGTCTTTCAGACCGCAGTCGATCGACGAGCTGGCGCAAAGTATCGGCCTGTTGAAGGACTCGCTCAGCAAGGCGCGCGGTGTTTTCCATCTGAACGTCAAGCGGCTCGTCCAGATGAACAATACCGCCTTTCATGGATTTGCCCGGGTCATCGTCGATACCTGCCGCGCGCGACCGGACCTCAAGTTCGTCGTCGTCACGTCAAGCGTTGTCGGATGGGCAACACGCAAATTCAGTCGGCTCAGCCAGATCGAGCCGACCATTACCGTCGAGGAATACGACAGCGCGTTCTATCCGGGGCAGAGCTTCCTCGAGGAAGGCGGCTTCATCCCCATCCTGCGCACGCAAACCAAGCTGACGTGGCGTCACGAGCGCCTGCTCCTTCCCGGTCACGGCATGCGACCCGGCGTCACCATGGCGGACATCTGCTGCGGGATCGGCGACTTCGCCGTGCTGGTACAGAAGGAGTTCCAGCCCTCGAGAATCGTGGCACTCGACCACTCTAAATCGAGCCTCGCCTATGCGCGGCGGATGTGTTCGGAGTTCGACATTCACGGTATCGAGTACACCTACGGTGATGCAGCGGCGATGCTGCTGCCGGACGAGCAGTTCGATCTCGTCACGTGCCGCCACTCCTTGCAGATCTTCGATAGACCGGAGCTCATTCTCAAAGAGCTCTATCGGATCTGCAAACCGGGGGCCCGCGTCTACATCACCAACGAGAAGAACTCGCATTGCCTCGGCGAGCCACGCGCGGAGAGCATACAGTGGACGTACACTGAAGTGGCGAAGCTCTTCGAGCACTTCGACATGGACGTCGAGCTCGGCCCCAAGAGTCGGAGATACCTGGCCGAGGCGGGTTTCGACGACATACGCGTCGAGTCATTCATGGTCACCAATCTCGACGGCGACCCGCAGGACTTCGCCGATGTCATCGCGGCGTGGGAAGCCGTCTATGCCGGGGAGATGGCCGTCCAGCGCGGCGATTCACCGGAATTCATCGAGCGCTTTCGTCAGGGGTTCCAGGACCACATCTTCGCTGCACTGCATCCGAAGGGCTATGCGGGCTGGCCGATCTGGATCGCATCGGGACGAAAACCGTCATGAATGCGATCACAGGGCGGACGGCATTCTTCGCATGGCCGGTTGACGGGCGAACAAGGGCGCTCGACGAAGCCAGCAAGCAGCTCTCCGCGCTGATCGATGAGCTCCATAGCGAGAACCTTCGTCTTGGCGCCGAGCTCGAGGCCGCGCGCCAAATCCAGATGATGCTGCTGCCACAGCCTTGCGAACTCGAAGCGATTCCAGGCGTCGAGATCGCGGCCTTCATGCGGCCGGTCCACGAGGTCGGCGGCGACTACTACGACGTGTTGCAGAGCGATTCGCGCGTCAAGATCGGGATCGGCGACGTCACCGGGCACGGACTCGAGAGCGGTATGCTGATGCTGATGGTTCAGTCGGCTGTCCGCGCGCTGCACGAGGCGGGCGAACGCGATCCGCGGCGCTTCCTCGATCGGTTGAATCGCGCCATGTACAAGAACATCGCGCGAACCGTTTGCGGCAAGCATCTGTCGCTTGGCTTCCTCGACCTCGACGATCGGCGCGTGACGGTCTCGGGCCAGCACGAGGAAGTCGTGATTGTGCGGGCCGACGGCTCGGTCGACCGGATCGACACCGTGGATCTCGGCCTGCCGATTGGCCTGGAGCCTGATATTTTGCCATTTGTCGCCACCCGCGACATCGCCTTCGACAACGGCGATGTCATCGTTCTCCACACGGATGGTGTTACGGAGGCGGAAGGTCCGAGCGGCAGGCTGTTCGGCCTCGAGCGCCTTTGCGAGAGTGCGCG
>WNFV01005612.1_pt1 | contig 15157 bp, 17 predicted proteins | sample 5400101 | NCBI WGS metagenome assembly WNFV01 (sample SAMN13153361, study PRJNA577476) | soil metagenome | isolation source: 115 cm soil or saprolite under grassland replicate 1 | place: USA:California | collected 2016-06-15 | reverse complement strand
GTTCGAAGGGCTCGATCCGGATCCGCCCACTCTCGTAGCGCCACGAGCCCGCCACGGCGCCGTCCACGAGGAACGTCGAGAGCGACTGCGGGGTGGCGATGCCGAACACGGTCCCTCGGTAGCGTTCGGGGAGGATCTTCGTGCGCCGGGCGTGGATGAGCAGGGCGGCCTCCCACGTGGGGAGGAACCGGACCGGGGCCGGAGCGTCCGGCTCCGGAAGCGACGCCCGCGGGAGATCGAACAGGACCTTCCCTGCCTCCGAACGGAAGCGGCGCAGCGGCAGCCGTTCGACGCCCGGCCGCACCGTGGCCACCGGCACCCCCGCCCAACTGGCGACCTCGGTCGGCGTGGCGGGGCCGAACCCGCCCAGGTAGCGGCGAACCAGGTGCTCCAGCCCCTGGGCTTCGGTCGCCTTCGACGGCCCCACCCAGTGCTCGGCCAGGCCGTACAGGTCGGCGCGCCGCTGCTTCCACGTGCCCGACGGCGGCACCCGGACCAGCTCCACCCACAGCCCGGCGCCGGACCACGCCACCGGCGGGAAGCCGTCTTCTCGGAGCAACTCGATCAGGCGCGGGGCGCGGACCGGACCGTCCTTCAGGTGCTCCCGGATCCGCGCCGACACGGCCTCCATGTCGAGGCCCTCGAGCTCCTGGCGATGGATGCGGCGGAACCACTCCTGGCGGCTCCGTTTGACTCCGGCGATGAACAGCGGGAAGTCTCGGGCGGATGCCATGTGGATGGTCACCCGCATCATCGTGGCCTGGACGATGCGTCGCTGCTCCAGCGCCCTCGTCAGTGCGTCTCGACGAAGGCCGTGCATCCGCGACCACAGCGCGACGTAGGGGGACGGCGCGTACTGCGTCTGCAGCCCTCCGACCCGTTCGACGACCGTCGTGAGGGGGAGCCGCGACCGCTCCAGCAACAGCTGGCGAGCGAGCAGGGCCCGGTTGAGGTGGCGAGTGGTGAGGACGCGCTCGTTCAGCGGATGCAGGAGCTCAGCGGACTGGCTCGAGGACGACCACGGGGATCTTGCGCTTGATCTTCTTCTGATACTCGCCGAAGGCCGGAGCGATCCCCACTTGCCGGTTCCAGATCCGCTCGCGCTCCTCACCCTCGGCCACTCGTGCCCGGACGTCGCGGGTCTCGGACCCGATCTCCACGGTGGCGCGAGGATTGGCCTTGAGGTTGTGATACCAGTCGGGGTTGGTGGGCGCGCCGCCCTTCGAGCCGAACACGACCAGCCGATCGCCCTCGGTCGCGTACGCCAGCGGGTTGACCCGAACCTTCCCCGACTTGGCGCCAGTGTGGTGCAGGAGCAGGAGCGGCATCGCCTCGAACATCCCTCCGACTTTCCCCTGGTTGGCGCGGAACTCATCGATGATCTTCTTGTTCCAGTCCTCCCGTTCGCTCATGGCCTTCCTCTCTCAATGGGTGGTTGGTTCGGTCAACCTGGCCGGCGCCTTCCAGTATTCCACCGGCGGTAGTCTCGGGGCCGTGACGAACGAACCGAACGCGCCGCGCCCGCACCCGCCGCTCACCGAGGATCGGATCCGGGCGGCCTGGGTCGTCGAGCCTCCGGTCCACGACGCCCGATCGAGCTGGCCGAGTACGACCCGGAGTGGCCGGCGCTGTTCCAGCGCGAGAAGGAACGGATCCGAAAAGCGCTCGGCGACAGGATGCTGCAGCTCGAGCACGTCGGCTCGACGTCCGTCCCTGGCCTGGCCGCCAAGCCGATCATCGACATATGCCTGGTCGTTGCCGATCCGTCCGACGAAGCCGCCTATGTGCCGGCGCTGGAAGCGGCCGGGTACACGCTGCGGATCCGGGAGCCCGAGTGGTTCGAGCACCGGCTCTTCAAGGGGCCGACACCGACGTGAACCTGCACGTGTATCCGAAAGGCTGCCCGGAGATCGAGCGGTATCTGCTCTTCCGGGACCAGCTCCGGACGAATGCCGCCGACCGCGAGCTCTACGAGCGGACGAAGCGCGAGCTGGCTCAGCGGAACTGGAGGTACGTGCAGAATTACGCCGACGCCAAGACCGAGGTGGTCGAAGCGATCATCGGCCGCGCCCGAACCGGCTAGCTCGCCACCGCGCCGCGTCAGGGGGACCAGGGTCCGGGGAACCGCGCTGAGCAGATCCGGTACGCGAGCTCCTCGTCCCCGACCGGAAAGCCCGCGTACCACATCCCGAGCACCCCGCCCTTGAGCCTGACCGCGCACGGGGTGTGGACCCCGAGGCCGTCCGGCCCTTCCCCTTCAGGTTCCAGCACCGCCCCCCGGCGGTCCCACGAGAGCCCGTCGGACGACGTCGCCATGGCGATGCGGGTCGGGCCGCCGACGTCGCTCGCATAGAACATGTAGAGGGTTCTCCCGTAATCGAGCACGCAGGGGTGGGACACGCCCGCCTCCCCCGGTTCGGGGTCGAGGATGGCCCCCACCCGATCCCAGGACGCGCCCGTGTCGGAGACCGCGGCGACGATCGCCGAACGGGGCCGGGCGGCCGAGCCCGATTGTCCGGTGAAGAACAACCACCACCGTTCGCCCGTGATCAAGAGGCAGGGGTGACTGGCGCCGGCCTCGTCCTCGGGCCCGCGCTGCATGATCGTTCCCTGGGGCTTCCAGCTCTCGGCGTCATCCGACGTGGCCATGTGGAGGCGGGCGACCTCCCCATCGAAGCCGCCGTACACCATCAGGTAGCCGCCCTGGGTCTTCACCACGCACGGGGATTCGGCGCCGTAGGAATCGGAGTCGCCGGCGAACGGAGCATCGAACGCGGCTCCCTGACGCTCCCACTTTCCGCCCGGAAGGCGGACCGCCGACAGGATCCGGGAGGTCGTCCCGTCGTTCCCCGAGTACCACATGCGAAGGGTGCCGTCGGGCTCCTCGATCACCCAGGGACGCCACGCCCGAACGCTGTCGGGCTGGCCGGGCGCCCCTAGTGAGAAGACCTCGCCTTCACGGATCCAGTCCACGCCTCACGCCGACGGGATCGCGATCGGCGACCATCCCTCCACCAGTAAGGCGCCGTGGACCTCGGCCGGGAGGGAGGGCGCCAGCAGATGCTCCGTGCCCGTGAGCTCGAACACCTTTCGTACCCCCTCGGTGCCGTTGATGACGACCAGCAGGCGGCCGCTCTCGGTGGCCCGTTGGTGCGCTTTCAACAAGGCGTGGAGTCCAGTCGAGTCGATGAAGGCCAGATCCTGGAAGTCCAGGACGATGGTGGCGGGCTGAAGCCCCTCGACGACACTGAAGGCTCGCTCGAGCAGCGGCGTCGTGGAGAGGTCGAGCTCGCCACGGGCCTGCAGACGAACGACACCGTTGAGGCGCTCGGCCGTGACATCGAAAGAGGTCGGCGACCCTGAGTTCGGCATCCTTGTCCCCCAACTTCAGTGCGGGCGGTGGCGCGGGTCGCCGTGCAATGGCTAGCTGCAGCCAGTGGCTCCAGTATACGCCCAGGCCACGAGCGGGGGTAGTGTCTCAGTCTGGCGGGCCTGGGCGAGCCCGACGCTGCAGAATGAGCACGTGGACGAACGAGACCACGGGAACGAAGCAGCCGTACAACAGCCAGGCCAACTCGCTCCGGCCGGTTCGTTTCGCGATAGTAGCGGTACGCACCGCCATGACGAAGAGGGTCACCGCCAAGAGCCCCCCCAACACCGTCCTGATCGGTTCATTGACTATCTCTAGTCTGCCAGCCTTGCGTGTCTCAGTTTGACCGGAGGTTTCAATGAGCCCCGTGGCATACTCGGCTGGATGGCTAACCCCAAGCGACCACGAGACCCCAACCAGCGGGCCAAGCTCATCGTGGACATCGCCACGGGTGAGTCTCAGGAGCCCAAGGCGCCGAAACCGAAGGACCCAGCAGCCGTCGGGCTAGGACGGCGGGGCGGGCTGAAGGGCGGTAAGGCGAGGGCGAAGAAGTTGGGCGTCATGAAGCGCAAGCAGATCGCAAGAAGGGCCGCGCAGGCACGGTGGGCATCGGAATCAGGGGACCGCTCGTAGCCTGCTCAATCGCATTGAAGCGCAGAGGTCAAACTGAGACACCACCCGCGCGGGACTCTAGGGGCGACCTTGCGTCGCGTCGACGAAGGAAATCGTGAACGGGGGCAGACCAAGCGCGGACCACACCGTGTTCGCGCTCCCTCGCAGCATGGCCTCGGCCGCAGACCGAGCTGCCATATCGTCTCTGGCATCAAGCGTCATCTGGACGAGGACGGTTCCCGAGTCGCCGCGCGTGAGAACAGGCTTCGTGTGGTGCTCGGCCAGCAGCACCGTGAGGGCATCGACCCCCTCGTCGCTGAGAGCCCCGTCGTCGTCCCTGGCCAACTCCAGCCGAACCACCCACGTCTTGACCATCTGTTCCTTGATTGTAGTGGCGGGTGCCTGACAGTTTCACTGAGACCTGCGCATACTATGAGGAGATGCGGCCCCGTTCTTAGACGGGAGTCCAGAACCCACGGGATCGCCTCCACCAAATCCCGTCCTCGCCGCTGGTTCTCAGCGAAGGCTTGATACCGCGAGCGATGCTTGCTCTCGATCTGGCTCGAGTTGGTCGTCAGTGTCAAAGGACAACCGAGAGAAGAAGGGTAGAGCAACCATGCAGCACCTTCGCATCGCTACATACGAAATCACCAAGGGCTCCTTCCAGGAGGTCGCCGACTCCGCCAAGACGGGGATGCTCCGCAAGTTCCAGGACCAGCCTGGGTTCGTCCGCTACGGCGTCGCCGACATGGGCGACAAGAAGTGCGTGTCGATCAGCCTGTGGGAGACCCGCGACCAGGCCATGGCCGCGACCCCAGTGGCCGCCTCATGGGTCAAGGAGAACCTCTCCGATCGGATCGCGCTGAGGTCGGATTACGTGGGCGACCTGGCGTTCTTCCAGGGCGTACCGGCGACCGTCTGAGGGAATCGCTAGCGGCACCGGCCGCGACGCCCGCAGCACGAGCGGACCGGCCAGCGAAGGGAGCTCACGGAAGTGGGCTCCCTTCGCTCATTTACCGGTACCGGACTCCGAGCGGATGGGTGGAGCTTCCACCGTCTGCCTGAGTTTATGAGTCGAGGACCGGTTAGGCTCTCACCCCATGTTCGGCGAGCAGGAGGCGGTCGTCCTCGCCGTGAAGCCGTTCGGGCTGCACGGACTGACGTATTACGACGTGACGGTGATGTTCTCCGACCGGACCGTCGAGCAAGCCCGTCTGGGTCCCGAGGGCGTCCCGCCCGACCTGCAGCCGGAGGAGCGGGTCCTGGCCACCCGGGTCGCGAACATGGTCATCTCTCTGCGAAGGCCCTGATCCCGGTGACCGTGGAGCGCGCCGTCGGTTACGCGCGTCTGGGCTCCCAGAGAATCGCCTATGAGGTCTTCGGTGCCGGACCGGTCGACCTGGTCGTAACGGCTGGGAGCTTCAGCGCGTTCGACACCGACTGGGAAGATCCGATGGCCGAGCTGTTCTTCCGCCGGCTCGCCTCGTTCGCTCGGGTGATCCGCTTCGACCGCCGCGGGACCGGGGCATCCGACCCTTTGCCGCTCGACGCGCTCCCTCCCTGGGAGTCCTTCATCGAGGAGCTCGATTGCGTCATGACCGACGTCGGATCGGAACGGGCGGCAATCATGACCTCGTACGACGCCGGCCCCATGGGCATGCTCTTCGCTGCCACCAGGCCCGAGCGGACGGTGGCCCTGATCCTGGTGAACACCGGCGCCCGGTACATCGCCGACGACGACTATCCGATCGGGGTGCCGCCCGAAGTCGCGAACGAACTCAACGCAACGATGGCCGACCGCTGGGGAAGCGACCAGCACGTGCTCCTGCAGGTCCCGAGCCGGGCCGATGACCTACGGTTCCGCAGTTGGTACGCGAAGAAGACACGGTCGATCGCCGGCCCTGCCGCCGCGGCAGCGTATTTCCGATCCATGTTCAAGGCCGACGCACGCGCCCTGCTCCCGGCCATCCACGTGCCGACCCTGGTGCTGCACCGGACGGCTTATCGCTTCATGCCGATCGAGCATGGCCGCTACCTGGCCGACCACATCGCCGGCGCCACGCTGGTCGAGCTCCCGGGATCCGACGGTCCCCTCTACTGGGAGCATCCCGACCACGCCCTCGACGCCGTGGAGCGTTTCCTGACGGGGGTCGCGCCGCCGACGCCTTCGACCCGCGTCCTGGCCACCGTGCTGTACACCGACATCGTCGATTCCACCCGCCTGCTCGAGCGATTGGGAGATGCGCGATGGCGGGGCCTCCTCGACATGCACGACGACATCGCGGGCAACCTCGTGCGCGTGCACGAGGGGAGGTTGATCAAGACCACCGGCGACGGCGTGCTCGCCACCTTCGACGGCCCCGGTCGAGGGATCCGCTTCGCGACGGGCTTCGGCGAACAGCTCCGCCCCCTCACCTTGCCCATCCGCACCGGCATCCACACCGGCGAGGTGGAGCTACGAGGCGACGACGTGGGCGGCATGGCGGTCCACCTCGCTGCCCGGATCATGGGCCTGGCCGGAGAGGGAGAGATCCTGGTTTCGAGGACGGTGAGGGACCTGGTGGTGGGATCGGACCTGTCGTTCGAGGACCGCGGGACCCACCGGCTCAAGGGCATCGACGGCGAGTGGCAGCTCCTGGCCGTTCGCGCTCCCGGATGAGGACCCGACCCCCGGCAGCTTAGGCGAACAGGGCCTGGGCTAGCGTGCGGAGCCGGCCAACGCCACGAACCTCGTCGTCCAGGAGGGGGAGCACCGCCCTGACCTGGCCGTCGAAGTCGCGGCCGATCTGGTCCAGGTACTCGCGCTGCATGGCCACACGGTTCCTGACGAACTCCGGGACCTCCTCGCCCTGCGGTTCGATGACCTCGTTCACCACCACCCCCCCGACCGGGATGCCGAACTCGGTGAACCAATTGACGAACCGCTTGATCACCGCGATGGGGAGGGCCTCGGGCAGGGTGACGAAGAAGAACGCCGTCTTGTCCTGGTCGGTCAGCAGGTCCCGGGCGTGGCCGATGCGCTCCCGGAAGCTCACGAGGTATTCCATGAGGGGGTCCGCTTCCTTCTTCTTGGTGATCGAGAGCATCTCCCGGAGGCTCTGGGCCTCCTCGCGCGACTTCAGCATCTTGTTCACCCACAGCGAGTACACCTTGGACATCCCCAGCAGGCGCCGGGCGTTGGCCGTGGGGGCGGTGTCGAAGACGAACAGGTCGTACTCGCCGCCGAAGATCAGGTCGACCATGTTCTCGAACATGGCCGACTCCTCGAAGGCGGGGTTCATGGTGGCCGCCTCCACGAACTCGTCCGCCTTGGTCTTGATCTCGGCGAACTTCAGGAACCACTGGATCTTCTGGCGGATATCCTGCTTCGAGCGGTCGATGGCGTCATGGGTGTCGATCTCCAGCGCCCACAGGCCCTCCACGCCCTTCACCTCTGTGGTCTTGCCGAACACGTCCTGATCGAGCAGCCCCGACAGGCTGTGCACCGGGTTGGTGGAGGCGAGGAGCGTCCGCTTCCCCTCCCCGGCCAGATGGACCGCCGTGGCCCCGGCCATCACGGTCTTGCCCACCCCGCCCTTTCCCCCGAAGAAGACGTGCCGCAACCTCGGGTGGGAGCGGAAGAATTCAGAGATCGAAGTGGAGGCCAGTTCGTCTCTCTTCGTCTCCCCCGGCGCCGGTTCGGCCACTACGTGCTCACCGCCTTCTTCCCGTCGGCGGACCCGTACATCAGGTCGGCCACCCGCTCGATCATGGCGAGGCCGGTCACATCGCGCTCGAGCTCCGGTACCCGGGCCAGCACCTGGGCTCCGAAGTCCCGGTCGATGCGGTCGAGGTACTTCCGCTGCATCTCGATCCGCTTGACCAGATACGGTGGCACTCCCACGCTGCCCGCCAGGTCCTTGGGGAGGACCCGGTTCACCACGTAGCCGCCCACGGGCACGTCGAATCTCGCGAACATCTGGGCCGCCTTCGCGGTGTCGATCAGGATCATCTCCTCTGGGACGAGGACGAAGAAGAACGCGGTACGCTCGCGGTCGGTGAGGATCCGCGACGCCGCGTTGATCCGGTCGCGGATTTCGCGGAGCTCGGCGAGGATCTGATCCTCGTCTACCTCCTTCTGGCGCTTCAGCCGGGCCGCGACCTCCTCGTACTCGCGCATCTCCTCCCGGAGGTGGGTGATCTTGCCGATCCACTCGTCGTAGACCTTGGCCATCGACAGGTAGTACAGGGCATGGCCCAGCGGGACCAGGTCATAGATGTAGTAGTCGTAGTCGCCGGCCACCACGATGTCGACCACGGAGTCGAAGATCGCGCTTTCCTCCATCGCGGGCTCGGCAGAGGCCGCCTGGATGTAGTCCTCGATCTCCTCGGGCACCTTGTCCAGCCCGTACATGTCGAGGATCTTCTTCCGGATCTCGTCCTGATAGTCCTTGATGTGCTGGTCGGCGTCGATCTCCTGAGCCCACAGGTTTTCCATGATCTTCACGGGGCCCTTGCCGAAGATGTCCTGCTGGAAGATGTCGGACAGGCTGGCTTGGGGATCCACCGAGAACACCAGCACCTTGTGGCCCCGCCGGGCCAACCAGGAAGCGGTGGCCGCAGAGAACGTCGTCTTCCCCAGTCCACCCTTGCCGCCGAACATCACGTATCGCCGTTCCGGGTGCTGCTCGAAAAATGCGGCGAAGGAGGTCTGGCCCTCTTTCGGGGTGAGCTCGGAGCCCGCGGCGAGCGACTCCGGCCCCTGGGTCATCCCGTGGCTCCTAGAAGATGGCGTCGGTAACGTCCCTCTCCCGCAGCATGCGCCGCTTCCATGTGGAGATCTGCGGGACCACGAACGGCAGCAGCCGCAGCGAGTAATAGGGAGGCAAGATGGGGACGCCCAGCAGGTCACCCATGGTGACCAGGATGAACAGGTGCTCCATGCTGGCGCGGGTCCGCAGGGCCTGCCGCGTCATGTCGTGGGAGGCCATCCCGTAGGTGACCTCGCGGAGCTTGCCCAAGAAGCCCTTCGGCCCCTTGCGTTCCTCCGGCTGGTCCCGATCCGCCTTTTCAGCCATGCGTCCCCCGGGGCTCACACACCGTGCAGATCGTAGTCGTGTTCTTCGGTGGGCTCCTTCTCCCTGAGTACCCGCCGCTTCCAGGTCGAAACGCTGGGCACGACGTAGGGAAGGAGCCGGAGCGAGTAATACGGCGGCAGAACTGGCACCCCGATCATGTCGCCGACCACCACCGTGAGGAACAACGTCTCCATGGCCGCGCGGGTCTCGATCGCGTGCCGCGCAAACTCGTACCCGGTGACGCCATAGGCGAACTCGCGGAAGGCCCGCGCCATGCGGCCCACGGCACGAACGTAGCACGGACGGGGTCGGGTCGCGTCTACACTGGGCGCCAGTCGACTCCCGAGGCGAGATGATCGGCGCGTCCTTCCTCCCCGCGGTCCTCCTGATCGCCCTCCTGGTGGTCATGCTGTGGTTCGCCTTCGGAACCCAGAGGAACATCAAGCGGGGGAACGAGGTCATGCGGTGGGTCCAGACCGGCCTGCCCCTGCTCGGCCGACGCACCACCCTCCGGTGGCTGGGAAGCTCAGCTGCGCAGCTCAAGCTGTCCCAGGCGCTCGAACCGTTCCGGGAGGCCGAGGTCGTGGTGGTGCTGGAGCCACGGGATGTGTCGGTGCTGTGGGCGTGGGCCCGGGCCCACCGGCGGCGCGACTTCCTGATCCTGCGGGGCGAGCTGACCCGGGCCCCCGCTTTCGAGCTGGAGGCCGGCGACGCGAGGGGGTGGACCGGCCACGACCGGCTTCGCCGCCTCGACCCCGATCTTTGGGAGGAATCGAACTGGGGCGTCGAGCACGTCTCGGTGCGGCACAAGCCCGCCTCCGACTCGGACCTGGCCCGCCGGTTCTGGGATCAGCTCGGGGAGGCCAGCGGCGGAGTGTGGAGGCTGTCGATCCGCCAGGAGCCTCCCCACCTGGAGGCGCACGTCCTGCCCCCGGACACGGCGGCGTTGCAGGCGGATCGGCTGTTCGGCGTCTTCCGAGAGCTGGGACAGAAGCTCGTCGAATGAGGGCCTGAAGGGGAACGGGGGCCGCCGCCCGGCGACCCCCGTCCTTGCAGCGGACTATCGGTTTCACATCGCCCTGACCGGCTGCACCTCCTCGGCCGGGGCCCCCCGGTAGCGGGTCCAGGCCTTCCATCCATCGAAGGCGATCAGCAGGGCCGCCCCGACCAGGAGCAGGGCCACGGCGATCATGACCCAGCTCCCGATGACGGAGATCGTGGCCACCCCTTCCTTGATGGCGATGGTCTTATACAGGTTCCACGCCGTCACCAGGGACGCGGCGATCGTGGTGACGTACATGAAGACCATCGGGATCCCGGCGAAGGCCGCGTTCCGGCGGGTCGAGGTCAGCCACACGGTCACGATGAGCAGGCTGAGGGCCGCCATGAGTTGGTTCGACGCCCCGAACAGCTGCCACAGGTACACCCAGGTCCCCGACAGCACCAGGAACAGTACGGCCGCCGAGGAGACGATGGTGGCTACGTGCTGGTTCTTGAACCCGACCCAGGCGTCCCCCAGCCATTCGCCCAGGGTGACCCGCATGACCCGGAACACCAGCTGGACCACCGTGAGCACGATCACCACGAACGCGCCGAAGCCGATGGCCGTGCCGTAGGGCACGTCCAGCAGCCCGAAGGTCGCCACGTTCAGCAACTGGCCGATCCCGGCGGCGAAGGCTCCCGCTCCGAAGCCCCCGGTGATGGCCACGGCCGTCAGCGACAGCAGCCCGAGGGTGTTCTCCGAGAACATCCCTCCACCTCCCACCGGGAGGGCGTCGGTCTCGTACTCGAGCTGCCGGGCCGTGCCCACCGAGCCGAACAGGGCGTGCCACCCGGAGATGGCCCCGCACGCGATGGTGACGAACAGCATGGGCCATAAGGGTTGGATGGCCCCGGTGACCTGGTTCGGTGCGAACGCGGTGAACGAATCGATTTTGAACTTCGCCACCGACGACCCCACGTCACCGATGTCGAACGGAGCCAGCACCGCTCCCACCGCAGCGAGGCCGATCCCGAGAGCGGTGATCCAGAAACCGATGTAGTTCACCGGCTGGGCGAAGCGCCAGATGGGCAGGTTGGCTCCCAGGTAGCTGAAGATCAGCAGGAAGATCGCCCACATGACGAAGCTGGGGAACACGCTGATCTTTCCGGTCTCGGCGTTGTAGGTCTTGCCGCTGATCGGCTTGTTCGTCTTGGGGTCCCTGCTGATCCTGGGATCCGCTCCGGTGGGATCGTCCACGGTGTACAGGGGTTTCTCCCCGTTCACAGCGTCGTCGATCTTCACCACCGCCCCGCTGATGGGCCCCTGCGTCCAGTCCTTCTTCGTCTGCTTCAGGTCGACCCCGATCGGGCCCAAGGCCATGGCCAGGATGGTCACCCCCACCACCACCAGCGTGACGGTCATGAGGTTGGCCTTCGCCCGATAGATCAGGTAGCCGGCCAGCGCGCCCATGATCGCCAGGACCAGGATGCCGAACGGCACGTCGGGCCGGGCGTCGAGGATCCCGGCCAGGATCCCCACGAAGGCCCCGCCGATCAGGAGCAGGTAGAAGAAGATGAACACGAACAGGATGGTCCGCGTCCTGGGAGCGATCAGGCGGTGAGCGATCGCCGACAGTGAGTTCCCGTCGTTGCGAACGGCCACCATGATGGCGCTGTAGTCGCTGGCCCATCCGATGAAGCTGACCCCGACCATCAGCCAGATGATCGAGGGAAGCCACCCCCACAGGGCAGCCGCGGTGATCACACCGACGATGGGGCCAGCCGCCGCGATCGACTTGAAGTGGTAGCCGTACAGGACGAAGCGGCTGGTGGGCATGAAGTCGGCGCCGTCCATGTACATCCTGGCCGGTGTGGACCGGTTGGGGTCAGCCTGGATCACCGTCCGGTCGATCCTCTTCGCGTAGAAGTTGTACGCGAGGTAGATGACCACGATGCCGATCACCACAACCCACAGAGAGTTCATGCCTTCACCTCCTTTCCGAAACGTGGATACGGGATTGGGACGCCGGTCCCTTCCGTCATCTGCGCTCTCCTGCCCCCACCTCCTTCTTCTGCCCGCCTCTCAACTTGTGCGCTCGGCGACGTGACGCTCGATCATGGGCTCCACGACGTCGAAGTCCGAGCCGACGTGGACCTCCTGACGGTCCACCACGATGGCCGGGTACTTGCGGACGCGGTATCGGAACGACTTCCACACGCCCTCGAGCGAGGCGGCGTCGACCACGTTGACCCGGATGCGACGCCCGTAACGCATCCACAGGGAGTGGACCCAGGTGGAGAGCCGCTGGAACTCCTCGCGGAGGTCCGGGGGGAGGGACTGGCGGGCCTCCTCCCGGCGCACGGCGTCGGAGAACCCGGTGTGCTGCCACACGAGCTCGCAGTGCTGGCAGTGGTAGAAGACGGTGGGGGCGTAGGCGAGGATCTCGACCCGCACCGGCCGGTCCGGGCCGCGCCGCTGGTAACGACGGTCGCTCGGGACGTCATTCTCCATGCAAACGCCCTCCGAACGGCCTCACTATACGCTCAAGCGGAGGTGGCTGGGCGCTCGACGACGGGCTCCCACCAGAGAGGTTGGTTTCCGAACCGTACGGGCGAACGGACGTCCAAACGTACGCTTCAGAAGTTGAGGTCTCCTGCGAAGTACTCCGCGGGATGGCTGCCCTGAACCCGGCTGAGCTGGGTCCCTCGTTGGACAGCGGACCGGCCCTTGCGAGTCTTGTCGCGCGGATGGTTTCATCACGTGGTCGTCCACGGGTGACTGGAGGCGAGGGGATGGATCGGATCATCGAGAGCCGCGGGGTCCGCAAGGTCTACCGGAGCGGGAGGGACGTCGAGGCCCTGAAGAGCGTTGACATCGACGTCACCCGAGGGGAGCTCGTGGCCATCGTCGGCCCGTCGGGATCCGGGAAGACCACGCTGCTGAACTGTCTCTCCGGGCTGGAGCGGATCGACGAGGGGACGATCCTCGTCGATGGGAAGGACCTGTCCCGGCTCTCCGACAACGAGCGAACGGAGCACCGGGCCCGGAGCATGGGCTTCGTGTTCCAGGCCTTCAACCTCCTCCCGGTGCTGACCGCCGTGGAGAACGTGGAGATTCCCATGCTGCTGCTGGAGTCCCCAGCCAGGGAGGCCCGGACCCGGGCGCTCGAGACGCTCGAGCTGGTGGGGCTGGCGGACCGAGCGCAACACCGGCCGGACCAGCTGTCCGGTGGCGAGCAGCAGCGGGTCGCCGTGGCCCGCGCGCTGGTCCACCGTCCGGCCGTGGTCTGGGCCGACGAGCCGACCGGGAACCTGGACACGGAGTCGACCGCCTCGGTGATGGACCTGTTCCTGAACCTCAACCGGGCCGGCCAGACCATCGTGATGGTGACGCACAACCGAGAAGTGGCGGAGTCCGCGCATCGCATCGTCAGCATGCGAGACGGGCGGATCGAGGGCGGCGCGCTCTCCGGCGGCGACACGGGGAGAGCCGGACCCGCTGGGGCCGCCAACGACCCAGTGGCGTAGCCATGAGCCCTGTCCTCCTCTTCGTCCTGCTCCTCTTCGTCCTGGCCTACGGGGCGGTGGCGGCGTTCGCGCTTCGGCACCGGCTCCTCGGTCGCCTGGCCTATCGCGAGGCCGTCCGCCGCAGGGGACAGGCCTTGCTCGTCGTGGCCGGACTGATGGTCGGGACCGCCACGATCACGGCGGCCCTCATCGCCGCGGACTCCGTGGGCGATTCGGCCGTCGATGCCTTCGCCCTGCGGAACTGGGGCTATGTGGATCTCACGGTCGGCTCGTCGAACCGGTTCTTCTCCAAGGACGTGGCAGACCGTCTGGCCTCCGATCCCCAGGTCCAGAAGGTGACCGATGGGGTGGCCGGCGGGATCGAGGTCTACGGCTCGACGTCCGACCTGACCACCCGCCAGGGAACCTCGGGCGTGACGCTGGTCGGGTTCGACCCGGCAGCCCAGCGGCCGTTCGGGGCCTTCACGCTGCTATCGGGCCGGCAGACCTACGGGACGGACCTGCTTCCGGGTCAGGTGCTTCTGTCCAGGGTCCTGGCGGGGAAGCTCGACGCGGTGGCGGGTGACCGGCTGACGTTCCAGCTCGAGAGCCAGGGTCCGGCGGCCGGTTCGGCCCCTGCCGAGCTGCGCGTGGCCGGTGTGGTGAAGCTGGACGGCCCCGGCGGCTACACGCTGAGCTCCGTCGTGTTCGCGCCGCTGGGGACGGCGCAGGCGGTGGTGGGCACCGACCAGATCAACATCATCCGGATCTCGGCCCCGGGTGGCATCAGGGACAGCGTGCCCGCAGCAAAGGCGGGTGCGCCGGCGATCCGTCGGGCGGTCGATGCACTGGGCGCCGGGGTTCCCCTGAGGTTGACGGAGGCCAAGGCCCGCGAGATCGACGAAGCCACGGACAACACGATCTTCATCCGCGCGCTTTTGATCGGCATGAGCGCGCTGGTGGTGGCAGCCGGCGCCGCCCTGGTGGTGAACCTGATCGGCATGCTGGCCGAGGAGAGGCGGTCCCGGATGGGGGTGCTTCGGGCCCTGGGCCTGAAGCGCCGGAGCCTGGTCGGGCTCTCCGTCATCGAGGGGGCGTGGTACAGCCTGGCCGCCGGTCTGGTGGGGGCGGCGGTCGGGATGGGCGCGGGATGGTTCATCGCGGCCCGGTTCGGGCGCGCCTTCGCCCTGTTCGCCGGGGAGGACTTCGACTTCGAGTTCCACTACTCCCTCAAGCCATCGACCGTGGTGGCCGGGTTCGCCGCGGGAACGATCCTCACCCTGATCGTGGTGTTCTTCGCCGCCCGGCGAACCTCGCGGATGACCATCACTGCGGCGATCCGCAACCTCCCGGAGCCGCCCGCTGAGAAGAGTTCTCGACCCTGGCCTCGCCGGATCCGCCTGGCCGTGTTCGCCCTGCTTGGCGTGGCGGGGATCCTCACCAGAGAACCATTCACCATGTTGGTCGGAGGGATCGCATTGATCCTGGTGGCGGCCTCGCTCGTCAGGTCCAGGCTGCCTCCCCGCGCCCATGGCACGCTGACCGGCCTGGCCCTGGCTGGACTCTCCTTCGGGATGATCGCGGGCCAGGACCCCAACGCCGACGCCGAGCTGTTCTTCCTCGTCTTCGT
>WNFV01005604.1_pt1 | contig 15164 bp, 13 predicted proteins | sample 5400101 | NCBI WGS metagenome assembly WNFV01 (sample SAMN13153361, study PRJNA577476) | soil metagenome | isolation source: 115 cm soil or saprolite under grassland replicate 1 | place: USA:California | collected 2016-06-15 | reverse complement strand
TGCAATTCATCGGCTATCCTACAGAACAGGTGGATGATGATATCGTCCATCGACATAAAGCTGTCCTCCTCGGTAAAGTGTTGCAACTTTGAGGATACGACAGCTTTATGTTTTTAGCAACTAGCAACAATGGTTAGTAGCTGTAAGCGAGGGGCAAAAGAATCATCTGTGTCATGTCATAATTTCCCTCGAACGTAGAGTCTCCGTGATCGCTGACATCTGGCCCAAACGTTCCGCACCATCCGGGTGAGGCCTTCATAATGGCTTGCGATACCATAAGCCGCCAGAGCTCATTGTCCTTAGCATCAGGAAAATAGTCTGCGTAGGCCATGACAGCCAGACACTTAGCTGTGGGCATAAGAATTGACCGCGCTACATCAGCATATATTTTCGATTCCAGAAGAGCTAGAGGATCTAAAGCGCCTTTAGCGTCACCCCGTGCATTGTCCGGTTCGATTCTGATTGACCTCGGGTCGCCAACACCCGCAACGACCGCCGCTGCGGCGCGACCATCGAAAAGGGAATTAGCTTCGGGACGTAAGTCAGGAAGAATGCCAAATGGATCAGGCACTGGGTAAGTCGGCAGGTGCTGATGTGTGAGGTCTATTCTATCAAACTCGAACAATCTAATGTCCTGCGGTTTGGGCAAGGAACGTTGGTAATAAGGGCGCGTATCCATAGAGCGGTGCCTGCTTTCTTATGCGTATGGCGATTTCTGGCTTTGCCTTCTAACAATGAAGGCATGGTTCAAACCTGCTTTCCCATTCGGTGAAGATTTGGGGCACGGCACCGAGTACCCTTTGGGTGTGGGTACCCGGACGCCCCCAAATCAACGATCACGTTGAGCGTGGGCAAATTGAACCATGCCTAAGAGAGTTGCTCTAGCTACGAACAGCCTGCATCTTGGCAATGTATGCCAAATACCTACACAAGCCTCAAAGCTAGTCACACGATCCGACCGCACCGAACTGTTAGGATTCCTGAGCAGTGCGCCTATTGCAAAGCAATCAGAATGGGAATAAGCCCCTGACCTCTTTCCAGGGGACGCAATGCCTTTCCAATCACCGATCCGAAAGCCTTGAGCGGATCCTCTGCCTTCATGGCATGACCGGGCGTTGAGGATGTGGTTAACAAATCACCGACTTCAATGGACGAATATTGAGCATCGACTTTGCAGTAGGTTTTACCCACCAAAGCTATCGGCATCCTGTTATCTTGAGGTTGCTGCTTGTCCAGTATGATGGCTGGTCTATACCCGCCGGCACCAGAGATCACCCCTGCGACTCTTTTATCATAGGCCCGCTCGCTTTGCCTTAATGCACCTTCTTGGTCGATTACCATCACAGTTCCCGGCTCAATCTTCGCCGCTCCTGATATGTCGAAATCTTCTGCGCAGTCAGCGCCATTAGTTAAGACAATGTCGCCAGTAACCGTGACATTCCCATCAAACCATCCTGCAAACCCGCCATCACCGGCTCGGCCAAACACACCGTTACCATTTCCAGTATGGATGCCAACGACACCACTCCTTCCTTCAGCCTGTGCTGTGCCAAACACGCCGTCAGCCTCAGTGCTCTTCCCATTCACGCCAATGCCAGTTTGGCTTTCACCGAGCACGCCTGTACCCTTATCGCTACTGCCCGCGACTCCATAGCCCGTACTAGTGTTTACACCTAAAACACCGCTCGCAATAGGATTGCTCGTTTCCCCAAACACACCGTTCAGGCTACCCGTGCCATGCACACCAGCAGGGCCATCCGCACTGTACCCAGACACGCCATAGCGAGTCTCCGGAGGCGTGGAGCCCGGCTGCACTATGACGGCAATGAGGAGTTCTTTGCCGCTGCGGCCCTGCACGCCAGTGCCACTGTCGCTCTGGCCATAGATACCAGTGCGGTTGCTAGAACCATGCACGCCAGTGCCGCTGGCGCTAGTACCGTACACGCCAGTGCCGCTTTGGCTTTCGCCCGCTACAGCAGTAGAGCTGTTGCTGGTACCTAATACACCTCTTCCAGAGACGCTTCGGCCAAGCACACCAGTCCCCGTAGTACTATCACCTGCTACCCCGAAGCCCCCACCCGTGTTTAGGCCAAAAACACCGCTCGCACCTGGGTTACTGGTTTTTCCAACCGTACCATTAAGGGCACCTGTGCCGATTATGCCATTGCCCCCACCAGTGTTTTCACCGGACACTCCGGGCACATCTGGATTGGTAGATTTACCGTCATACGGCTCGTTCATGAGATACCTCCTCAACTTATCCTTTATTCTTGCACGCTGCAAATGCACGCATGGCTGTTAGGGGGGAACTCTACTACTAGAGTTGAGTTAGTTACAACGTTGGCTTCAGGAAGCCATAGGCTGAAAAGTTGTCAGATAATGGTTTGGCCTCACTATCGCTCCGCTCGGATAACTATAGCTTATAGCATTAACACATGAAGACGCGGATGGAACAACGCATTGATTCCTCGCCCACATGATCAATGCGTTGCTTGGGTGAACCCGGTTCGTATAAAAGGGCTGTGTCTCCGGCTGCTGACAGAGTCTATAGCGGCGAACTATCGATGGAACCCAACACGCTCTAATGCGATGGATCTGGATCGGCGTCTCACGGCCCGCTGGCCTGCGCGTGACTATCTTGGCGAGAATCATCGCCCGTTTGTTCCTCCAGAAACGCGACCAAACTCGCCAGGTCGGCGAAGCTGCGGCGCTCGCCGGTCTGCGCGTTCTCCAGCGATGCGCGCCAGACGACGTTCCCACGGCTGTTGGTTTGCCAGAGGCGCAGCAAGAACGAGTAATATTCGTGCGGTTCGTCCGACATCATCGCCGCCAATCGCTTCTCTTATTCAGATCGACCAATTGTATCGACCAGCGCGCAGGAGCACGCTGGCGGGATTGCGTCCGACATTGCATCGGGCGATTGGGCAATTGCCGCCATGCGCTCCCCTGCTCGTACAGCTCTGCGGATATTCGTTGCTGGTTCTGGTGACGATCGACGATCGACGATAGCACCATCGTCCGCCGTCCGCCGTCCAGCGTCCAACGTTTGAACCGGAAAGCAACTTCTGCTGATGTGTACTACTGAGAGTCGTCGATCGTGCGATTGGCCCGTCCTTCACACCATCCGCCCGGCGAAATCTAGCGTGACGGAGCCGAGCATGGGGCCCTGATGACAATTTCCGCAGTTCCCCGGCGCCATCTCCGGCCCGCCCTGCATGCTCGCCCACTGAGCGAACAGCCCGTACCCAACCGCGCCAATGATCAAGACGGTGAACACCACCACGATGATCAGGCTGCGTCGCAGCTGGGTGGAGATGCCTGTGTTGTTGTTGACGTCTGCGGATCGAGCAGTCAATTGAGTCGCCATGATGAGCTCTCCTTTGTGAGTGGCGCTTCAGCCAGTGCTTCCACCAATCGGGTGGTTCGTTCAGAAGGTATCGTAACACCCAGCTATAAGGAAACTATAAGGAGATTGCCGGGCGGATTGTGCCTGGCGCTGAATACGGCTATAATGGCGTGGTCTGCCTGTTTCGCAGCGACAGCAAGGACGCAGCTTCACCGATCGGATGGCTCCTGATGGCGCATCTGTCGCTTGCGTTGCTCGGCCCCGTGCAGATCCGGCTGGATGGCGCGCCGGTCACGGCGTTCGAATCGGACAAGGTGCGCGCGCTGCTGGCCTACCTGGCGCTCGAAGCCGAGCGGCCGCACCGGCGCGCTGCGCTGGCCGGGCTGCTGTGGCCCGAGCGGCCCGAGCGCGCGGCGCACCTGAGCCTGAACCAGGCGCTATCCAACCTGCGCCACGCCATCGGCGACCGCAGCGCGACGGCGCCGGTGCTGCGCATCACCCCCGAGACCATCCAGTTTGATCGGGACAGCGACCATACCCTCGACGTCGCCGTCTTCAGCGACCTGCTGGCCGCCTGCGACCAGCATCCGCATCGCCATGGCGAGACCTGTACATCCTGCGCGCGGCGGCTCCAGCAGGCGGCCGAGCTGTACCGCGGCAGCTTGCTCGATCAATTCTTCCTAAGCGACAGCGCGGCGTTCGAGGAGTGGGCGCTGCTCACGCGCGAGCGCTTGCACCGGCGCGCGTTCACGGCGCTGGCCCAGCTGGCCACGTACCACGAGCGGCGCGGGGAGCACGCCCTGGCGGAGCACACCACCCGCCGACAACTGGACCTTGATCCCTGGCGCGAGGCGAGCCACCGCCAGCTGATGCGCCTGCTAGCGTGCGGCGGCCAGCGCAACGCGGCGCTGATGCAGTACGCCACCTGCCGGCGCGTACTGGCCAAGGAGCTGGACGTCGAGCCGGAGGAAGAAACCACCGCGTTGTATGTGCGGATTCAGCGGGGTGCGGATGTGGCATCCCACGACGCCGTGCGGCCGGCCGCCAACCTGGCCGCGCACACGCCGCCAACCCCGCTGATCGGCCGCGAAACCGAATTGGCGCAGCTGGCCGATCGGCTCGAACAGCGCGACTGCCGGCTGCTGACGCTGGTTGGGCCCGGCGGCATTGGGAAAACGCGCCTGGCGCTGCAAGCCGCAGCCGACCTGGGCGCGTCCTTTCTCGATGGTGTGGCCTTTGTCCCGCTCGCCGCGCTGAGCGCGGCGGAATTGCTCGTCCCGGCGATTGCCGGCGCGCTGGGCTTCACCTTTCAGGGTCCAGCCGATCCGAAAGCCCAACTGCTCGCCTACCTGCGCACGAAGGACATGCTGCTGGTGCTGGATAACTTCGAGCATTTGCTCGCCGCCGCGCCGCTCGTCAGCGAGCTGCTGGCCGCTTGTCCGGATCTGGCGGTGCTGGCGACCAGCCGCGCGCCGTTGCATGTGCATGGCGAGCGCCAGTTCCCGGTGCCGCCGCTCCAGTTGCCAGATCTCGCCCAGTTGCCAGACGTTGCTCGGCTGACCCAGTACGCGGCGGTAGCCCTGTTTGTTGCACGTGCCCAGGCGGTGCAGCCCGCCTTCTACATGACAGCGGTGACCGGCCCTACCGTGGCGACGATCTGCGCCCGACTGAATGGCCTGCCACTGGCGATCGAGCTGGCGGCGGCGCGGGTCAAGTTGTTCCCGCCGCAGGCGCTGCTGGCGCGGCTGGGCAGCCGCTTGAAACTGCTGACTGGCGGGGCGCGCGACCTGCCCGAGCGCCAGCAGACCATCCGCAGCTCGATCGACTGGAGCTACCAGCTGCTCGACGAGGATGAGCAGCGGCTCTTCGCTCGTCTGGGCGTGTTCGTGGGCGGTTGGACGCTGGAGGCGGCCGAGGCGGTGGCGCCTTGGAACGTTGCAACATTGGAACCTTCGAACGTTCTCGACGGGATTGCGGCGCTGGTCGATCAAAGCCTCGTTCAGCAAATAGAGGGGCTCGACGACGAGCCGCGCTTCGTGATGCTGGAGACGATCCGCGAGTACGCGCTGGAGCGATTGGTCGAGCGAGGGGATGCCGATGCCATTGGGCAGCAGCACGCGGTGTACTTCCTGAAGTTCGCTGAGAAGCATGATCCCTGGCCGCGACTCCATGCTCCACCGCAAGAGCATTGGCTGGCGCGGTTGGATGCCGAGCATGAGAACCTGCGCGCCGCATCGGGATGCTTCGCCGAGCAAGGCGAAGCTGAGTGCGGTGTGCGGCTCGCCGGAGCACTGGTGGGGTTCTGGGCGGATCGCTTCCATTGGGACGAAGGCCGTGCCTGGCTGGAAGCGGCGCTGACGCGGAGTGGCACGGTATCAGTGGCAACTCGGGCAAAAGCAGTCTTGGGAACAGCCTGGCTGGCTGGTCGTTTGGGCGATGTCATAACGGCACGCGCAAATGTTGAGGAGGGGCTGGCACTGTTCCGCAGATTGAGCGACAAAGCTGCTGTTGCGCTAGCACTCTTGATGTTGGGGGATATCGCCTTAAGCAAGGGTGAATATACGCTCGGGCACGCGTGCTTGGAAGAGTGCCTGGCATTATTCCACGAGGTGAGCGACCCATGGGGTCGCGCGCTCGCAGTTCGGCTTCTGGGGGATATCGCGCTCGTGCAGGGCGATGTTGCTCAGGCAGCGATCTATTACGAGGAGATCCTCACCTCCTTCCGCCAAAGCGGTGACAAACGAGGCATCGGCGAGTTCCTGATAGATAAAGGGTGTTTAGCGCAGCTTCAAGGCGAGTGGGAGCAGGCGGTGGCGTGTTACGCGGAAAGCTTGGCGATCTTTCGTGAACTCGGCGCGAAAGAGATGACCGCGACAGATCTGCACAACCTGGGGGGTGCGGTGCTCCACCAGGGCGACGCGCGGCGGGCAGCGGCGTGCTTCGCGGAAGGGCTGGTGCTGAGCCGAGAAGTCGGCTCCCCGTACACTATCGCGAGGAACCTGGCCGGCATGGCGGGCGTGGCCGCAGCACAGGGGTACCCAGAGCGGTCAGCGCGACTGTTTGGTGCGGCGGAGGCTCTGTTCGACACCGTGGGCATCGTTGTGGGGGCAGTCGATCGTGCGGAATATGATCGCAACCTCGCCACCATCCGCGCCCAACTCGACGACGCGACCTTCGCGGCGGCGTGGGCGGCGGGGCAGGCGCTGCCGCTGGAGCAGGCGATCGCCGAGGCGCTGCAGGCGGCGGCGTAAAAGCCGCCCAGCGCTGATCGACAAACGCAGGTTACGCGAGCGAACGGCGAGAGTCTCGGCGTAGGTGACGGATTCCAGTGCTGCAGCAATCGCCATTGACAGCACGTTCGCGCGTCGCATACGGTTTTGGGGAATCGGCCCTTGGGTCAGCACAGTTTCCACGAGGACGCAGCCGACGTCCCGCCGCAGATGCGCCGCGCCATATACCGCCCTTCGTCACGATCAGCGTGTTTCCGTACCCACGATGCAGCAGTGCTGACGACCCGCAGATCGGCAGTCCTAGCGCTGCGTTAAAGGCATAGCCCCGTTCCCTTCTGCATTCCACAAGGGCGCACTGCAATTGTGAAGCCCCTTTTCCTTTTATTCCCCTGACCGCATTCACCCTCACGCCGCTCACCTACGTGTCGTTTACCCATCATGGGTGCTTGGCACCGGCACCGCCCATGCTACCACCGCGTCGGGTGCCCTCTGGGCGCCACGCGGCGCGCGGTGCGCTTGCTCTTCGGCCTTGACCTGCGGTGGTGAACCATCAGTACCGATGCCAAGCCCAGAGCAGCATCGGAATGGATTGACCTATGTAGAGCCCAGCGCCCAGATGCATCGTCATCTGGGCGCTGGGCTGTTTTGTGACGAAAGGAACACGCCATGCACACCGACGCAATCACCAATGGAGACGGGCAGCGCACCCAGGTCGGGCCAGATCCGCTTGACTATGTGCTGCGCTACGCCGCCTGCGATTACGATTGCTACCATCGGGGACACTACATCGGCAGTCGTGCCACGCTCCCCAAAGCCGTCGCGGCCGTCGAGGAGGAGCAGGCCAAGGCCGCACGCCACCCCCAGCCAGCGCCGGCTGCGAACGGCTCGATCGCTGTGTACCAGGACGAGCTATGCGCCATCGCAGCACGCTTGCAGGATCTCGCTGCGCGGCTGACCAGCCATCCCGCCGAGCACGCGCCGATGCGCGCCCAGCTCACCATGGCGCACATCCGCATCGCTGCGGCGCTTCGGAGCCTGCAGGATGCCGAGCGGTCACTCGGGCTCACCGGGCAGATGACGGATGGAGCTGCACCGCTCGACGCGGCTGCCTGATATGGAGGAGTGCGATCATGAACGACCAACATCCCGATCCCATGCAGCAGATCACCGGCCAGGTGCTCGCGCTGTTCTACCTCGTCGATGAACCGGCAACGACGCTCACCATCCAGCGCGACGGGCAGCTGATCACCGCCCGTGCCTCCGGCCAGGTCGCCCTCGATCTCCGCGCGCTGCCGCGCGGCGCAACGATCTGTGTGACGCTTCACGCTGCGCCACCCCACGATCCGCAGATCATCGCCTTCACCATTATCCCCGACTGACGGCATAAACCATTTCAAAGCGCAACTTGGGTACGGATACCAGGGCTTTTTCATGTTTTAACCATTGACCCATCGGGTATCCTTACGACAGCATAGCACACGCTTTCGAAAGGAGTCCCGATGGATCGCGCGCAGTATACGACATTGATGGAGGTCTTGAACCAGGTGCCCGATTACCGCAAGCGCAAGGGCCGGCTGCATCGCTGGATGACGCTGTTGAGTCTGATCGCGATGGCCTTGGCCAGTGCACAGCGCACGCCCCAGGCGATTGCGCGCTGGGTCGGCGAGCATCGCGACGACTTGTTCGCTATTCTCCCGCCGACCGTCGCGCGGCTCCCGAGCGGCGCTACCATTCGACGGGCGCTCTCCCGGCTGGATGTCGCCGCATTGGAAGCGGCCTTGGCCGCCTTCCATCCGGCGCCCACCGCAGGGCCTGCGGGCGCGCCCACGTCCACCACACCCGTACCGTTGCAGGGCGTGGCAATTGATGGCAAAGCCGTGCGTGGGGTGGGACGGGATGGGCATCCGTGTCATTTGGTCAGTCTGGTGCAGCATCAGGACGCGATCGTGCTCGGCCAGGTCGAGGTTGCACGCAAGCGGGATGAGCGCAGTGCGGTGCCGGCGCTGCTCGAAGGGCGCGACTTGCACGGGAAAGTGGTGACCCTGGATGCGCTGCATACCCTGCGCCCGACCGCCCGGCAGATCCGCACCCAACAAGGCCACTATTTGATGATCGTCAAAAAGAACCAAGCCGCCCTGTATGAGTATCTGGACATGCTCTTTACCTTGCCCGCCCATCCCGCCGATCACGAGGGGTGGCAGACGGTCGGGCCGACGACCGAAAAAGGCCATGGCCGGCTGGAAACCCGCACGTTGACCTGTGGCAACGCGCATATCGAAGATGTCGATTGGCCGGACGTCCAGCAAGTCGTCCGGCGAGAATGTGAACGGATCACGCTCAAGACGGGGAAACGCACCCATGAGGTGACGTATGGGTTGGTGAGCATGTCGCCCAAGGAAGCCGGAGCCGCCACAATTGAGGCGTTGTGGCGCGGGCATTGGACGATTGAGAATCGGGTGCACTATGTGCGCGATGTGTCGTTTGGAGAAGATGCCGGGCATGCCGCGCACGGCACGACCGCCCACGCACTCGCAGCATTGCGGAATGGGCTGCTCAGGCTGTTTCGGCACGCCCACTGGCCTTCTGTTCCCGATGCGCTCGCCCATTACGGTGCCGCCGTCGTTCGGGCAGCTGTCCTCATTGGCCTACAAGTTAAAACATGAAAGAGCCCTGATCCTGCGGTATCGTCGTTGACAGCGCACCTGCCATGCGGTAAAGTTAGCGCTCATATAAGCATGACGTTTGGAGATCGGCGATTAGGATGATGTGCCCAGCCTCCTAGTCCCCCATCCCCAATCCCTAATCGCCAGAATGAGGTTCAGCATGCCTGCCATGACCATCGACCAACGCCATCTACAGACGCTCGGCCAGCTGCTCTCGGCCGGTGGGCACCAGGATGTCCCAGGGCTGCTGCGCGCCTCGCTGGAGCGCCTGGTGGCCTTCTGGCCCGCGCAGGCCGGTGCGCTGGTCTATCAGGCGCCGGATGATGAGCAGCTGGCGATCGAGAGCGGCACGCTCAATCAGGATGCCGCGCGCATGATCGCCGAGGCGCGCGAGGCGTTTACCCGCCGCGCCGAAGGGAGCGAGCCGGCGATCGGCTACTATGCGCTCGACGATGACCTCCAGCTGATGGAGCTGTCGCTGCGCAGCGGCAACCAGACGGTCGGCCTGCTGCATCTGGTGGTACGTGAGAGCGATGTCGAGCGATCTGAGTCCACCCGCGCCGGCGAGGATATGGTGGTGCTGCTGGTGCGTGCGCTGGGTGGCGAGGCCGATAAGCTGACCATGCTGCGCCACGCCGAGCACGATCTGCGTGAGCTGCACCTGCTCTACGAGGTCGGCCAGGCGCTGGCGACGAACCTGGATCTGCCGAGCCTGCTGGAAGATATCAAGCGCCACGTGCCCGAGGTGATCGGCGCCGCGCGCTGTTCGATCATGCTGCTGGATGAGGCGACGCGCGAGCTGGTGCTCGGCACGACCGACCCACACACCGGGGAGCTGAAGGAGTTCCGCATTCCCATGGATCGCGGGATCGCCGGCTGGGTGGCCACCAATGGTATCGGCCAGATCGTCAATGATGTCGAGCAGGACCCGCGCTGGTTCGATGGTGTGGCGCGCGATATCGATTTCGTGACCAAATCGATCCTCTGTGCGCCAATGCGCCAGGGCGATCGAATCGTCGGTGTGATGCAGGTGCTGAACAAGCGCAGCGGCGAGCCGTTCAGCGATCAGGATCTGCGCCTGTTGACCACGCTGGCGGCCCAGGCGGCGGTAGCGGTCGAGAATGCCCGGCTGGTGCGCTCGCTTAAAAGCGAGCGTGACAAGCTGCTGGCCAAAGAGGCCGAGGTGCGCGCCGCAATTGCGCGTGACCTGCACGACGGGCCGACCCAGAGCGTCGCGGCGATCTCGATGAATATCGAGTTCGTCAAGAAGCTGCTGCGCGCCATGCCTGAGCGAGTCGAGAGCGAGCTGAATGTGCTGTCTGAGCTGGTGCAGAAGACCTCGCAGGACATTCGCACGCTGCTGTTCGAGCTGCGCCCGCTGGGCTTGGAGACGCAGGGCTTGCTCTCGACCTTGCAGCAATATGTCAGCCGCTTTCGCGACCCCAGCGGCACGATGCGGCTACGCCTGGAGGCGCCAGCCAGCATCCCACGCCTGCCGGTCGAGATCGAGGCGGCGATCTTCATTATCATCCAGGAGTCGGTCAATAATGCTCGCAAGCACGCCCGCGCGCTTGAGGTGGCGATCTATCTGTATATCGAGGAGGGCCAGCTGGTCGCCAGTGTGCGCGACCGTGGCCGCGGCTTCAATCTGGCGGCGGTCGAGTCGAACTATAATACGCGCGGCTCGCTGGGCCTGCTGAACATGCGCGAGCGCGCGCGGCTGATCGGCGGCGAATACCGCATCCGCTCGGCCGAAGGCGAGGGTACGACGGTTGAGGTGCGTGTGCCCCTGGCGTGATTGGATGAGCTGTGCGCCCGCGTTCCCCGCAGCAAACAGACGCTGGCCCCGGCGACTATAATCGACCGTCGCCAGCTTCTACTCAGGAATGAGCCGATCGAGGCCTCGAGCGGCGGGTGGCACGCCGCTCGACTATGCAAGGAGCTTTCTATGCTGCGTCGTGATGGCCGCTCGCCGGCCGATCTGCGCCCGCTCGCGTTCACGCTCGATCCATTCGGGTACGCCGAGGGCGCGGCGTTGATCGAGATGGGCGGGACGCGCGTGCTCTGCGCTGCCAGCGTGGAGGATGGAGTGCCGCCTTGGCTGCGCGGGAAGGGCCAGGGCTGGGTGACCGGCGAGTACTCACTGCTACCGCGCTCGACGACTACGCGCACGCGCCGCGAGCGTAATGGCCCCGGCGGCCGCACGCAGGAGATCCAGCGCTTGATCGGCCGCTCGCTGCGCGCGGCGATGGACATGCGCCTGCTCGGCGATCGCACCATCACGGTCGATTGCGATGTGCTCCAGGCCGATGGTGGGACGCGCACGGCCGCAATTACCGGCGGCTATGTGGCGCTGGCGCTGGCGCTGCACCGTCTGGTCGCGCGCGGCGCGCTTCAGCAGAGCCCGCTGATCAAGGCGGTGGCGGCGATCAGCGCCGGCTATGTCGGCAGCAGAGCGCTGCTCGATCTGGATTACAGCGAGGATAGCGGGGCCGAGCTGGATTGCAATGTGGTGCAGACCGGCGATGGCGGCATTGTCGAGGTGCAGTGTACCGCAGAGGGGCGCGCGATCTCACGGGCTGAGCTGGATGGATTGCTCGATCTGGTCGGCGCTGGGATCGTGCGGCTGCTGGCGGCGCAGCGCGAGATCTTGGCGAGCGTGGGGGTGCATGTGCTATAATGACGCGCAGCCGGATGTGCGGAAGTTTCGGCTCGTATGGAAGAATCGTCGGCTGCCAGCAGGCGCCGGCCGGTCAACACAAGCAGCGTCCTAGCGCCCTGCCGACTGCCTGCTGTTACCTGCCTATGGCTTCGGAGTGCCGGCAATGCTCGATGAGTCTCAACGGGAAGAGGCGCTGATTCATTTCCAGCGCGGCCTGAACCTCGAACGCGCCCATCGAGTTGGGGAAGCCGTCGAAGAATATCGCCGCGCGATCGCGCGCTACCCGCATTTGCGTGAAGCACACGACGCGCTTGGCTTCTACTACCAGCGCCATGGCCTGCTGGCCAAGGCCGCCGAAGAGTTCCGGGTCGTCGCCTCGCTCGAAGACGATTTCCTCTCGCAATTCAACCTGGGGTATGTACAGCTCGAGCTGGGGCGCTACGACGAGGCGCTGGCGGCGTTCCAGCGCTGCCTGGCGATCGAGCCGGGCGACCCGGCCAGCCACTATGAGATCGGCCTGATCCACTTTCTCAAAGGGAACTACCAGGCGGCACTCGAAGAAATCAAGCTGCCGCTGGAGCATTACCCCGAGGATTGGGAGGTGCATCACCTGCTCGGCACCTGCCAGCTCCGGCTCGGCGCGTACGATGAGGCGTTGGCGGCGTTCGGCACCGCGCTACGGCTGGCCCCGCGGCCTTCGGCCCAGGCACAGGTGATCGAGCATATCTGTACGATCGAGCGCTACCGCGAGCTTGGCGTGCCGCGCTGGGCCAAGGATCGGCTCTACGCCGAGTATGGCGTGGTCTACCTCGGCTCGGCGCAAGATAATGGGTTGCACCTGGAGGAGTTCCAAGACTATCACTTTACCTACCCCGATATCGGCACCACCCTGCAGCGATTTCGCGCGATCGTCGAAGGGCTGGGCTGGCAGTGTACCTGCGTAGTGGCGCTGGATCGGCAGGCCGCGCCGCTAGCCGATGCGCTGGCGCATCTTTTGGGCGTGCCGCAGCGCCACACCGATCAGCTTCAGCCCGAAGATCTGCCGTTGCTGATTCTTGCAATCGGGCGCGAGGCTGAGCTGCTGAAGCTGGCGATCGAGCGCACGCCCGGCGATGCTATGACATTCTGCCTTGGGCTGAACTGGCTGCGACATAGCAAGGTGCTGCCGGATGTCACTGGGATTGTCGCCCGCGGCGCGTGCAGTGTGCCCTGGGAATCCGAGCTACGCCGGCTGCGATCGGATGGCGCACCGCCCGAGCAGATCGCCGAATGCCAGCGCCGCGCCGCCGAGCAGATCGTGGCCGCCACCCATGACACCCCGCCCGACGCGAACCTCGCGCGTCAGATCTTTTACTACAGCCGCCACCGCAACCTGCGCTTCGCCGATGTGTTCGATACTGCTCCAGCGGTCGGCGCGATCTAAGGACTCGCAATGACCAGATGACCAGATGCCAAGATGCTGCTCCTCATCTTGGCATCTGGTCATCTGGTCAATCGCGCTGCGGAAGACGCATGCTGCCGTCGGTCGTCGGTCGTCGGACTTAGATCGCGATACATTCCAGGCCGCGCTCCCGCAAGAATGAGCGCAGCTCGGGGCAATCGTGGACGGCGACCACCTGGCAGCCGCGCTCGTGGCGCAGCACAAACTCGAACGCGCTGACCTGCCCAATCGCGTTGTAGTAGATTGGCCGCTCTATCACCGGCGCTTCCAGCCGCCAGCCGGCGTTTATCTGGCCAAGCAGCCAATCAAGCCGATTCGTGGTCTGCTCCGACATAGCGATGCTCCTTTGCTGTGACGCTGATTCTGCATCAGTGTGGTTGCTCACCAGTAGGGCTTACGCAAAAGGCAGTTTTAGCCTGCGGCAGCATGGTACTTTACGTTTTTGTATGTTCTTTTTTCACCCCGCAGGGTGAAAAAAGAACATACAAGAAGAAAAATCCGTGCGATGCGTAAGCACTACCCATGATAGTGCGGCTAGATGAGGCTGAGATTAGGTGTGTGTTAAGTATTCATGCAATTTGTGCAGACGGTCGCTTTTCGGTATCATGCGGGCGCGTGCCTACCCGCTGATGTAGATCGAGCCGCTAAGGAGCATAATGAACCAGCAGCCTGCCATCGCGATCAATGCCCCGTTCGAGCCGCTGGTGCGGCGGATTATCGATGAAGCCACAGTGATCGATAGCCGGATCCTGAAGATCGACCATTTTCTGAACCATCGGATCGAGCCGGCATTTATGACCGCGCTGGGTGGCGCGCTGGCCGATCGGCTGCGTGCGTTCGAGCCAAACCTGCTGCTCACCGCCGAGGCCAGCGGGATCGCGCCAGCGCTGGCGGTGGCGCTAGCGCTGAATCTTCCACTGGTGTATGCCAAAAAATATGCCCCAGTGGTCGAGACGCCGGCGCTCTCGCGGATTGTGCCGTCGCCAACCAAGGGCGGCGAGGTCAAGCTGGCGGTGTCGGGGCGCTACGTGACGGCGGGGATGCGTGTGGCGCTGGTGGATGACTTTCTTGCCAATGGCAAGACAGCGCTGGCGCTGGCCGAGATCGTGGCCGATGCCGGCGCGATCACGGTCGCGGCCGGCTTTTTAGTCGAGAAGCTGTTTCAGCATGGGCGAGATGGTCTGGCCGCACACGGCATTCCGATCGTGACACTGGCCCAGGTCGAGCGGCTGGAAGGCAATCGCGTGGTGATGCGGGATATGTGATGAGTTGTCCGTCGTCCGTTGTCCGTTGTCACCTGCAACGGACAACGGACAACGGACGATTCAGTCAGCAGGTCTTATTGATCGCCAGCCGGCAGCGGTGGAAGATCAGGTCGTCGAGCTTACCGAAGGCCTGGTTAGGAACCTCGACGAACTGATAGCGCAGCATGCCATCCCAGATCAGGCCATCGCGCAGCTGCGGCCGCACAAAGGTCCACTGGGCGATCAGGCCGATGTTCCAGTAGATCAAGCAGATCGCGCACAGCAGCAGCGGCCAGCGCCCGACTCGTGCGCGCAGCCATGCCAGCAGTGGCGCCAGACCCAGTACAAAGATCGGCGTACACTCGATCAACCGACGGAAGCCGAACGAGCGCGACAGATGCCAGCTGGTGCCGAACGCGCCGTTGATGTAGGTCTGCGCCAGAAACCCGAGCAGCAGTAACGCCGCAAGCAGTGGCGCGCCTTGCGCGCGCCTACTTGCGGCGTATTGTTGCGCCCGCGCATCCAGCCCACGCGCCAGCAGCGCCAGCCCCAGCAGCGCCGGGAATAGGATCGGGCTC
>WNFV01006946.1_pt1 | contig 15165 bp, 12 predicted proteins | sample 5400101 | NCBI WGS metagenome assembly WNFV01 (sample SAMN13153361, study PRJNA577476) | soil metagenome | isolation source: 115 cm soil or saprolite under grassland replicate 1 | place: USA:California | collected 2016-06-15 | reverse complement strand
TCGCTCACCACGACGGTCTTCAGCCAACGCAGCAGGTGGCGGTTTGAAGCCTCCCCCCGCAGGACGGCTCCGAAGGGCCAACTCCTTCATCTCTCGCACAGCATCGCTTCCAGGAGCCTCGCCTACATCAGCGGCTCCTCTCTGCGTTCGTGGCGCACCGACTTTCGCACTTTCGCGGGTGGCGGTGGCCTGCTGAGGTGAGCGGCTTGTCTGGCTGAGCCCCAGGGAGAGAGCATCGGCGGCCCTCTTCCAAGAGGTTGCCGCCTCAAGACGCCGAGATAGCAGCGGAGCGTCCGGCGACTTGCTGGCGCGACATCTGCTGCGCCGCGCCGTGCAGACACCCGGGCAGGTCGCCTTGGCGGACCCAGTTACCTAGCGTCTGCTCGGACACGCCGAGGTCCTCGGCGTGTCCGAGCAGATCAGCTTGCCGCCAGATCGAACCAGCCGGATCACCTCAGCGCGGAACTCCGCCGGATAGGGCGGACCAGTGCGTGGCACCTGGACTCCTCTCCAGGACAGGATGTCCCCAGCGTCGAGGTGTCCACCAAAAGCAAAGCGGGTCAACCTCACCATCGCCGCGACCACCCAATCATGGCCAACCCAAGCCCGCCCGGCCGACTTGGCCATGTGCCGGCCCTTGGTGAGCAGGTGCTCGCCATGCACCCAGGTGGTCACCACCTGGTGGCCGCGGAGCACTGGACGATCAAGCGCATGCCCCTGGTCGACCGCAACCTGCTGCGCCTGGCGACCTTCGCGCTGCTCGCCAGGCCGGAGGTCCTCACCCCGGTCGTGCTCGACCAGGCCATCGAGCTGGCCAAGCTGCTGTCGACGGCCGACTCCGGGCGCTTCGTCAACGGCGTGCTCGGCCACGTCGCCCGCGAGGTCCGCGGCGACCCCGCCGCCGGGCCCGACGCCTGACGCCTTGGCCCCAATCGCCGGTGCCGGAGCCGCGCGGCCGCGACCGGTGGGGTCGGGACCGCGGCGCCCCCGAGTGTCTTGGCGGGCGTTGCCGGCGTGCGCGTCCGAGCAGAGTATTCGCGTCATGGCCGCGCGCTCCCCTCGGCACCTCGGCGAGCGCCCGAGAAGGCTCGGGCTGTCGCGGCTGCAGCTGGTCTTCCTGGCCGGCGCGGTCACGCTGGCGCTGGTGACGGGGACGATCGGCCTGCTCGCCCGCGACGCCGGACGCCCGGAGCGGCGGGCCGGGACGCCGACGACCGCCCCGCGGGGCGGCGGCGCTGCGACCTCCGCGGCCCCCACCAGCACGGCCCCGCCGGACCGGCCGATCCGGGCCACGCCGGGTAACCTGCTGGCCAACGGGGACTTCGAACGTGACCTGGGCGGCTGGGCGCCGCTCGGCGGCGCCAGCTTGGAGCGGGTCCGGGGCGGCGTCTCCGGGCGCTGGGCGGTCGCCGTCGGCCTCGCCCGGCCCGGGAGCGGAACCCAGGCCCCCGGGCTGGCCCTGGGCGAGGCCGCCCCGGCCCGGCCGGGCCAGACGTACGAGGCCAGCGTCTGGGTGCGGCCGGCCGCCCCCGGCGCCCAGGTCGTCCTCGCGCTGCGCGAGCTGGTGCACGGCCGGGTCGCGGCCTCGGACGTGGCCGGCTACTGGCTGGCGGGCGCGGGCTGGCGGCAGCTGGCCGTCGAACACCGGGCCAGGGTGCCCGGGTCGGCCCTGGCGCTGGAGATCACCGGCGTCGACCTGCCCGCCGACGGTCGGCTGCTGGTCGACGCCGTGGCGATGGTCGCGGAGTGAGCCCAGGGTCCGGGCATCCCAGCCCAGCGCCAACCCGGTCGATGGTCGCATCCTTGCCGGAGCGGACGACTGCATCCGCACAATTGCGGATGAACGCGCCACAAATTCTGTTCTCCATCGAGGCGCCGCATCGGTCGTGGCTGTACCGGACCGAGCCGCCCGTGCAGGCGTTGCGGGGGGCGGGGCAGCGCTGCCGGGTCGGCATCCCCCCGACCGTGCTTCACGTGCTCTACATCGACATATTGGATGTGCCGCACGACACTGGGATGCTGCCCCCGCCCAGCGGGTGGCTGGTCACGCTCCCGACCGGAGTCTCGTTCGATCCGACCGAGCCAGTCGGACTCCTCGTGGAGTTGATCGCGGCCTGGGAGCCCGACGGCCCGACTCCTGGTGTGGAGGTAGCGGAGCCGATCCGGATCGAGCTGGTGTCTCGGCCCTACGCCTTTCTGGCCGACGGCGACATAGTCACCGATTCCGGCGGGCGTAGGTGGCGGTTCGAGGTGCCGTTGCGGTGGCAGGCGCTGGACGGCCAAAGCGGGCCTGGCCCTCGTGGGACCGGTGCTCCTGACTGGCCGCTGCGCCTGGCCTCCGAGGACGGCGAGCCTGACCCGGCGCGCCGGCCGCCACGACGGTGGTCGTCTTCGTACACCACCTCGCGGGACGTGGCCCTGTTCCTGGTCGGCTTCCGGGTGATGAACCGTAACGCCCAACGCGCTCACGGCGCTCTACGGAAGGTGGTCGAGGACGTTGGCGTGTCGACATTCACGGCCACGGCGTGGCCCGGTTGGGCGACCGTGTGCTGCCAAGCGACGTCGCGATGTCATTCGGCGGCGGTTGGTAGGCTCCCGCGGGAATGCGGAGAGGAGAGGGATGGGACCCGCCGTGGCCGCACGCACCGTTGAGATCGACTTGCCGGCCCAGACCACGCTCGACCAGGCCATCGTGGCGCTGCTCCAGCTCCGGCGCGGGCAGGTGCCCGGCGATGCGACCCGGGACCAGTCGGCCGTCCTGCGGTTCGAATACGCCACCTCCGACCAGGCGACGCCCGAGGTCCCACCACCCGAGGACATCACACCCGAACAGTGACTTGCTCGCCTCGAAGCTGATGGCTAGATGACAGCTGGGTGATAGGTGCGTGATGGTGATGGCTGGGTGATAGTTGAGTGATGGCGCACCCAACTGGACACAATACGAACCCAACGCCCCTGGTCACCGGCCCGACCATCCGCCTGACCGCTCGCCACACCAAGATCCGGCGCGACGGCTACCGCAAGCAGGAGGCAAGCTGACGCGCAGATGTGCAGGTTCGAGCCCCGGGCAGGGCACGGGACCAGATCCTCACAACGCGCGCAGTGCGTCTAGCAGCGGAAATGCCCATCCGCGTGGTCCCGCAGTGCCACGCGAGGCGTCGACCCAGGGGCGAACACACGTAGCCCTCCAGTGTCGCCTCGATGGGCAGCGCTGTGCTGAGGTCGCCGGGGACGTCGGCCCACCGTCGGGTCGGCATGGCATCATTTCGACTGGTGTTCGCGCCAGGTGACTGCTTCCCCCACCAGAGGTCTCGGTGGTCGCCGCTTCGTTGACCATGCGGGTCAGCGGTGCGACCACCGACGCAGACAACGGATGCGAGCCCTAATGGGGGTGCCATGACGGACATCGAGCTGCCCGACCAGGGTGTGGTCTTCTGGCCGGTCGGTACCGGCGACTCTACGACCATCGTCGTCGACGATCGGCTCGTGATGCAGGTGGACCTGCGTGACACGGACGCCGCCGACGACGACGATGCGGTCGTCGCGCCGGTGATCGACCGGCTCGTGGAGACGCTGCCGAGACTCGACGACGGCACGCCGTATCTGGCGGTGTTCGCGCTGACGCATGCCGACCTTGACCACTGCGGCGGCGTCGGCGATCTGCTCGACAGCGACATCGTCACCGGCGAGCTGTGGGCGACGCCGAGGCTGTGGCGCGAGCTGGCGGACGGCGAGGAGCTGTGCGAGGACGCCCAGCGCTTCCATGACGAGGCCGAGCGGCGGGTCGCCGCCACCCTCAAGGCAGACGCGGACGGTCGGGAGCCCGCCAGCGGGGACCGCATCCGCATCATCGGGTACGACGAGGACCGCGACGACCACCCGTACGCCGAGCTGCCGGACGCGTACTTCACGTTCCCGGGCGAGGCGATCACCACGCTCGATGGCGAAGACGTCAGCGACCGCTTCGAGGCGTTCGTCCATGCGCCGTTCCGCGACGACTGCGCGGGCGAGCGCAACGAAACGTCGCTGGCGCTGCAGCTCACGTTGCGTGCCGAGGATGGCACCGAGGGCCGGCTCCTGCTGCTTGGGGACCTGTCGTACGTGACGATCAAGAAGATCTTCGACTACAGCCAGCAGCACGACCGGCCGGAGCGGCTGGCCTGGGACGTGATGCTTGCCGCGCACCACTGCTCCAAGAAGGTGATGTACGCCGTCGGGGACAGCGGCGAGGAGGAGCTGAAGCAGGACCTGCTCGACCAGTTCGCCGAGCACGCTGGCGCCGAGGCGTACGTGGTGGCGAGTTCCCAGCCGTTCCGTGACACCGACAAGGACGGTGATAATCCCCCACATCTGCTCGCGCGTGACCGGTACGAGGAGATCGCACCGAACGGCGTCATCTGCACCGGGGAGTACCCGACCGTCGAGGAGCCGCGGCCGGTGGTGTTCGGCCTTGAGCCGGGCGTCGGACTGGCGCTGATCGATGTGGGAGAACTGGAGGAGGGCGAGCGCCTCGCGGAACTGACGAAGTCGCTGCAGGGCTCGCGGCGTCTCCTCGCCGCGCTCGGCGCGACCGCCGTGACGGCCGGTGCGGTGTGGGCAGCACGCCAGGCCCGGCCGCGGGGGACGGCGGCGCTGCGCGACGCGATCGAGCAGACGCGAGGCACCGACGCGGCACCCGCGACGAGCGTCGGCTTCGGCCGCGGGTGACCGGCGGCACGTCGCGCACCGCCGGGCAGGAGCAGGCGCTGGAGGAGCTGCGGCGCATCGCGTCGGCCGGCCCCGCCCTGCAAGTGCTGCGGGCGTGGAGGCAGGAGCGCTCCGAGTCCGTCTTCGTCGACATCTCGGTCGACTGCGCCAACCTGCGAACGGCGGCCGGGGGCGTGCGCCTGCGGATGCGCGAGCGGCTGACGCTCGGGCTGCCTCCGCGGTTCCCGTTCGCCATCCCGACCGTCTGGACACCGCACATGCGGTGGGCCGGGATCCCGCACGTGCAGTGGGGAAGGCATCTCTGCCTGTATGTGTCGCCGGCCACCGAATGGAACCCCTCGGACGGTATGGCCGGGTTCGTCGAGCGGCTCATCTTGTGGCTGGAACGGGCGGCAGTCGGTGAGCTCGACGCCCCCGGGGAGCCGCTGCACCCACCGGTCGCATACCCGAGCGACGACGCCGGGCTGGTGGTGATCCGCGCCGACGCCCCCCGCGCCGCCAACGACGTCGCGTGGCTGGGGGTCGCGCTGCTGCGCCGGGTCGACCAGGACCGCGTCGACCTGCTCGGATGGCGAGGTCTTTCGGACTCGTGGCCGGGCACGTCCGAGGAGGCCCGTTCGGCCGTCGGCGTGAGCGACGCGACATCGTCGGTCACGCTGGCCTTCGCGGTTGTGCTGCCGCAGCCGATCGCCTTCGAGTATCCAAAGACCGCGGCAGCGATGGTCCAGGCGCTGTCGGCACCCGGCGTCAACGCCGAGCTCATGCTCGGCCTGCTGGGGGTGGTGGCGACGGTCAACCGGGACCTTGCCAGCCCGGATGGCGACCAACGCGACGGCGACGACGCCCCCGAGCCGCTGTACCTCGTCGTTGGCGCCCCGTCACGCGGCATGGTCGGCGACAGCGAACGGCTGACGCATCTGGCGGTATGGCGTCTCCCGCCGCTCGCCGAACGCATCGCCCGGCTGGTGCCTCACCGGCACTCCGATCACCCGGAGCTGGCCGAAATCGGCCGCGAGGTCCTTGAGATCGGCCGGGACTGGCTGGCGAGCGCAAAGACGGCGTGGGCGCGAGTGTATGAGGCCCGCGCGGAGATCGTGACCCGCCGTGACGCCAAGACGTCGGCGTCGTGGCTGGTGGGCAAGCGTGTCCTGGTGCTGGGCGCCGGCGCGCTGGGTTCTCCGATCACGGAGGCCTGCGTGCGCGGCGGGGCGGCCAGGGTCGTCGTCGCCGACCGCGGCATCGTGCAACCCGGCATTCTGGTACGCCAACCCTATGACGACGCCGACATCGGCCAGGCGAAGGCGCTCGTCTTGGCTGGCCGGCTGCGGCGCATTCGCCCAGAGGCGGACGTGGAGCCCTGGGTCGGGGACGTCACGACCACCATGTTCGGTGACGATACGACTGCACCGGACTTCGATCTCGTGATCGACGCCACGGCGGACCGGACCGTGCGAACGCTGCTCGAGCGGCGACGTGCGGCGCAGCGGGCCGCTTGGCCGCCGGTAGCGACGATCCTGATCGGGCACCAGGCGACTCGCGGTATCGCGACCCTGGCGCATCGCGGTGCCAGCGGCGCGGGGATGGACATCCTGCGGCGACTGAGCCTGGCCGCGCGCACCGATGCGACCGGGCGGATGAACGACATTGTCGAGGACTTCTTCCCCGACCCGCCGCGGACCACGATGTTCCAGCCGGAACCCGGATGCTCGGACGTCACCTTTGTCGGCTCTGCCGGTGACGTGATCGGGCTTGCGGGGCAACTGCTCACGGGTGTGCTGCACGCGCTGAAGCAGCCAAGCGACGATGCCGCGATGGTCGGCCTTGTCGTGCGGATGCCCGCAGCTCCCGACGCTCCGGTCACGGCAGCGGCCACGTGGTTTCGCTGGCCGAACGACACGGTCCTTCGCACCGCAGACGACCGGCATGAGGTCCGGCTGGCTGCGTCTGCGGTGGCCGAGATGCGGACGGAGGCTCGCCGCGGAGCCCGGGTGAGAGCGCCACGTGTGGAGACCGGCGGCTCGCTGCTCGGCGGGTTCGACGCGGCGGCCGGTGTCGTCTGGGTCGATGAGGCAACCGGCCCGCCGCCGGACTCGCTGCTGTCCGAGGTGCATTTCCAGCACGGCACCATAGGCGTGGAGGAGCGGCTCGACGCGCGGCGCACCGCGACGGCCCGTGTGACAACGTTCGTCGGCATGTGGCACACCCACCCGTACGGCCCGGCAGCGCCAAGTCCCACCGACGAGGAGGGCATGCGAGAACTCGTCCTTCCGGTCGCCAAGGCGCCACCCCGAGCGCTGCTGCTCATCGCCGGCGGCCAGCCGCAGCGCTGGCAGGCATGGCTGGCTGGTGACGCCGGGCCGGACTGGTACGCCCGCATAGTGGAGCGCGCAGACGGCGACAGCGGCTCTTCGGCGCCCGTCCAGGTAGTCGCGCGGCTGGTGGGAGTGCGGTGGTGGCCCGGCGGCTTTGCGACCGGGACCGTCGGCGATGCTGGGTCGCGGCAGCGTCCGACGACGCGTCGTTGGTTGTGGCGACGAGGCGAACACCGCTCGTGAACGAACGGGTCATCGGGCTTGCGCTGTCCGGCGGCGGTTCGCGGGCGGCGGCGTTCCACCTCGGCTGCCTGCGTGCCCTTCACGACCGTGACCTGCTGCGCAGGATCCGCGTGGTGTCGGGGATCTCTGGCGGGTCACTGCTGGCGGCGCTGTGGGCATACGGCCCGCGCGACTTCGCCGAGTTCGACGAAGCCACGGTCAGGCTGCTGCGGCGCGGACTGCAGACCGCGATCGTTCGCCGGGCGCTGCGGCCGACGGCACTGCGCCGAAGCGCGTTCGCTGCGGGCGCCGTAGCGGCGAGCAGTATGCGAAGACGGCAACGTCGCGTGGCAGTCCGTGGAGCCAGCCGGACCGATGCCCTGGTGTCCGCGCTCGCCGACGTCGCGTTCGGCAGCCTCACGATGGGGGACGTGACTCACCCCGGTCTTGACGTCGTGTTGACGGCGAACGACTTGAGGACCAGCAACGCTGTTCGCTTTGGCAGCGCCCGCAGCAGTTGCTCCCGGTACGGCACCATCATCGAGCCGGTGCCGGTCGCCACCGCGGTCGCGGCGTCGGCGGCCTACCCGCTGCTGCTGCCGGCGATCGAACGCACCTTCACGTTCGAACGTGACGGTCATCAGCGGCAGGCGACGGTCCTGCTCACGGACGGTGGCATCTACGACAACCTTGGGCTGTCAGTGTTGGAGCCCGGCCGATCCGCGGCGTTCACCCCGCAGGTCTACGAGCTGCCCTACATCGTGTCCTGCGACGCCGGGCGGGGGGTGCTGCAGCTGCGCTCGCCGCACTTCCTCCCGTGGCGTGTCGCCCGCGCATTCGACGTCGTACACCGACGCGCCCAGGACGCCGGCCGCACCCGGTTGCACGAATGGGCGGCGACCGGGCGCATCCGCGGCTTCGTCATGGCCTACCTCGGCATGCGCGACGCTCACCTACCAGTCCCGATCGCCGACCTTGTCCGGCGAGAAACGGTTGCGGGCTACGGTACGAATTTCTCCTCAATGAGCCAGCAAGACCTCAACCATCTCGCGACCCGGGGCGAACAGCTCGTGCGATCGCTGCTACCGACGTATTGCCCAGACCTCACATGAATACGCGATGCATCCCTACAACTGCCCGGGAACCAGCGACCCTGGGCAGTATTGCAGGTCCCGCATCAGCGGGCTGTCCGTGACGTCCCAGTCACGCTCGCCAGCGACCAATTCTGGCTGCTCGCCGTGCTCGCACAGACTGGTGCCCACCCCACCGGCGAGACTTCCTCGTATGTTCAGCCCGGCACGTAAGGATCTTACCGTTCGGCGTAACCAACCCCAAGCTCAAGCAAGTCAACTGATGGTCGCTGGTTCCTATTCAGGCTTACCAACCAACCCATCTTCGATCAATTTCGCGAGGGCTGTCACATCGGTGTCCGCAGTTACTTCTATTTCTATAGAGCCGAGCGGCCCAGATACCGTCAACTTTATGGCATGCTTGCTTGACCTTCTCGTAAGAACCTTCTTGACAATGTCCGCCAGTCGAATGTACGTATCCGGCGCCTGCAGTAGTGTTACGACCGTCGCGCCAACTGTAGCCCCCGTCACACAAAGCTCTGGGAGAACCCCTCGACGGCTCAGGTTTCTGCGGGCGATCCCTGCGGTGAGTGCTTCTGCCGCGATTTCGGGGGACAGCTTTATTTGAGTCAATTCGACATCCTAATAAGCATGATAGAAGGCCCATATTATTGGATGAGGGTCCTTGATGTCGTCCCTATATTCAATAAGGCCGCGAACAGAATAGACCTTCCATTCGTTCAACAGTCGCAAATGAAGATCGCGCAGTATCATCGCATGATCTCCGTCTTGAAGCATCGCCTCAATAAGTAGGTTATCAAGCGCGCTTGTAAACGAGGTGTCATAAACATCGACTGCCGTCGCGACGATCTCACGGGCCCCAGCGTGGATAAGCCCGGCAATGAACCCAATACCTTCACCGCCCAGAAGTGCGGCCGTGGAACTAGAGCAACAGGAGAGAATTACCCTTTCCGGCATTGGCAAGTATGCGGAGTTCTTAGAAAATTGTCCAAATAACTCACCCGACTTGATGGCCTCTCCACCCGCTAAGGCGAGCCTAGAATAGGCTGGGTCCTCGTAGTGGCCTGCATGCCCGCGGTAGAAGAACAGGCCTGGCCCCTTATCTTTGCATCTATTCAGAGCATCGATCAGCGCTTCTTTGGTGGCCACCGCAGTGCCGTCTTCGAGCCCCGGGCCAAGGTTATACGCGGCCCTCGGAGCAAGAGACGGATCTCTAAGGTGCAGATCTCCAGTAGGGTCGTCGCACGAAACATGGAATCTGATCCCATGTTCTCGTTCGATCCGTGCATTGTGTTTCGTGATTTCTGAGGTCGCAGACGTCCACATGGTCACTGCCGCACATTCGACCAATCTTCTTGTAGCGTCGGAGCCTTGTCCAACTGTCACTATTGGCCATGGCACGCATGCTATTTCGGAAGGGGCCGCGATTGTAAGCCTCACCGGCCGAGACAGGGACCCCTTGGACAAGAGTAGATCTCTCAGGGGTTCAGGTACCAATTCGCCCAGGGTATCAGTCACAAAGCGCTCTTCAGGAGAATTCCAGCTAGCCAGCGCCGACAGAGGGTCACATTGGAAGCCAGGATGAGACTCTAGCGAAAGCGCACATGTTGAGTGGGATTCCTTGGCGAGCGCGTGAAGAACAGATGCGAGACGCGGTCTATTTGAAATGTCAACGTATCCGGTGACTATCGACTGTTTGCCCTGTATTAGGCTCCAAAAGAGCCTCCCTGCTTCAACATGGTTTGCCCACCAAGCATCAGACCGAGAGGCTTCAATTGCCACTTCGAGCGCCACGGATTCCCGACTCTCGTTCTGATGTGATGCTTGATGCACCGCATCACCGTATTCTCTAAGCACTGAGGCGGCTTGGAATGTCAGAATTGGCGGTGGCGTTAGGCTGGTCGCGTTCATGGAATCATCATATGCCTGGAACAGTGCGGCAGGTACCTTGATCTCTTGGGCAGGCTCCTGATTCTCAATCTGCCTCCGCGTCGCTATTCCACTCGCACGCTGATTCTCATCAGCGATGGATTCCTTAACCATCTCAGTTTCAAGGTGCGACTGCAGCCTACACGCCTCGATTAGCTCTGTGACAGTCCTCGAATCGTCAAGTAAAGTTGCTGCTGTCAGCGCGACATGGCGAGCGTCAGAGAAACGCTCCCAAGCTATCAGTCGAAGCCTATGTTCGCTGATCCTGTATCGCTGTTCGTCAAAACGAACCCAGGCTTTCAGGGCATACTTAAGAGCTTGCTCATGACGGTCATACTCCAGCGCCGTCATGGCGAGTTCTTGTTCCAAATCCGCAACTATCCAAGGATCATGTGATCGCTTTAGAGTCTGAAGGAGGGCTTGGCCGAGGACCAAATAGGATGAGTGCGTTCTTCCCTTGCGACGCAACCAACGCCCAACTGCCGAAGCCGAATATGCGTATACGAGGTCACCGAGGGGCACGATCTCCAATAGCCAGTCCGGCGTGCATCGCCGATCAGGAATGTCGTCATTGAGGAGAGCTCGAAATAGCTGAACAAAGCGTTGCACGTGTTGATGTTCCGGTAGGCCATGCTCAAAACGGTCTATGGAAAGAGGCAGGATTTCAGGATCACCCCAACGATAAGTACACGCGACATGATGGGCGTAGCTCCTGGGGATTTCGTCCTGTACGCTAGTTCTGAGGTATGCGTAATAATAGAGCTCACTTGCGGAAGCCCAGTCAGCGAAGCGAACGTATTCCCGAGCAAGGAGGCGGAAGACTTTCGAAAGGACCTCATCGTGTTCGGCGTTACGATTGTCGACGCTCCGGATCAACGCGCAGTTCACCCAGAAAAACATGGCTTCCGAGGAGTTGCCTTCATCCGCTCGGTTGAGCCCTTTTAAGTATCCTTCAGCCTCTAGTAACTGTCGTCGATACTTTAGAGGTAGTTCTGAGTCACGATCCGATAATTCTTCGAGCCTTCGGGCAAGGACCATACTCTCGACGTTGCCGAGCGAGCCAGCACTCGGCAACTCGCGTTCCTGTATCACGCGGGCGGACCGCAAGAGCCTTCTCGCATGCAAGTTCAGCATCGCTGGTCCATCTACAGAAGCTAAGTGCTCCATCTTGGAACTACATGGGTGTAAGTTCCGCCCTGATCGGTTCGGCTCGGGCGGAGGCGGCGCGGCAGGAAGCAGGCGCCCCAGGAAGCGGAGGTCATGGCCCAGCAAGGGCGCAACGCGCGCTGCCCGTGTGGCAGCGGCCGCAAGGTCAAGCACTGCTGCGGAGTGCGGCGAGGGCCGTCAGAGGCAGAGCTGGCCAAGGCGTGGCTGCATCAGCAGGCCCGCTCGGCCGCGCTGGTGCTGGCGGAGCGGTCAGACGCGCAGGTGGCCGCGCTGCTGGATGCGGTGGTCGGGCTGCCACGACAGGACGTGTCGATGCAGCTGCCACTGCCTGGGCTGCTCAGCTCGGCGCTGGAGCGCCTGCGCGCCGCGGTCGCCGACGACGATCCCGACGAGGTTGCCGCGGTGCTGCCGGCAGCGCTGGCCGAGGTCGACACCCCGATCGCGCGGGCTGGGCTGGTCCAGGCGGTGCTGGGGTTGCGGGACGCCGGACGGGTGTCAGCGGAGGTGGCCGCGGCGGTGGCGGTCGAGCAGGCCAGCCGCTCCACCACGCTGCTGCGCGCCAGCCTGCTGGCGGCGGTGGCGGTCAGCGTCGGGGCGGCCAGAACGCCGGGCGGGCTGCTGGTGGTCAGCCGCTCGTGAGCCGACCGAGCCCGTTTGCGGTCTCGCTGACCGCCACCCAGCGGCGGGTGCTGGAGGCCAAGGTGCGTAAGCCCACTGCCGAGCAGCGCGAGGTGGTGCGGGCCAGGATCGTGCTGCAGGCCGCCGAGGGAGAGCAGAACATCACGATCGCTGGGCGGCTGGGGGTGGCGGTCAACACCGTGTCGAAGTGGCGCAAACGCTTCGTCGAGGAAGGCCTTGGCGGGTTGGGGGACCGCAAGCGGCCGGGCCGGCCGCGCCGCTTCCCCCTCGGCGGTGGTCGTCCAGGTCAAGGCGATCGCCTGTGAGCTGCCGGCCACGCGGGGGGTCCCGCTTGGCCGCTGGAGCCTGGCCGAGCTCCGTGAGGAGGTCATCACCACCGGCCTGATCGACCAGGTGTCGGTCTCCACGCTGTGGCGCTGGCTGGACCAGGACGCGCTGAAGCCATGGCGGCACCGCTCCTGGATCTTCCCCCGCGATCCCGACTTCGCCGCCAAGGCCGCGGTGGTGCTGGACCTGTACGCCCGCCGCTTCCAGGGTCGGCGGCTGGAGCCCGGCGAGTTCGTCGTCTCGGCCGACGAGAAGACCTCCATCCAGGCCCGCTGCCGCTGCCACCCGACGCTGCCGCCGGCCGCGGCCAGGCTGATGCGGGTCGAGCACGAATACGAACGCGGCGGGGCGCTGGCCTATCTGGCGGCCTGGGACGTGCACCAGGCACGGCTGTTCGGCCGCTTGGAGCCCACCACCGGCATCGCCCCGTTCGGCCGGCTGGTCGCCCAGGTCATGACCGCCGAGCCGTACGCCTCGGCCCGCCGGGTGTTCTGGATCGTCGACAACGGCTCCTCCCACCGCGGCCAAGCCTCGGTCGACCGACTGCAGGGCGCATGGCCCAACCTCACCCTGGTCCACCTGCCGGTCCACGCCTCTTGGCTCAACCAGTTAATCGAGATCTACTTCTCGATCGTGCAACGCAAGGTGCTGACCCCCAACGACTTCACCGACCTGGCCGAGGTCCAGCAGCGGCTGTTGGGCTTCCAGCGCCGCTACGAACAGACCGCGGTGCCGTTCGACTGGCGCTTCACCAAAGCCACGAACAGACCGCGGTGCCGTTCGACTGGCGCTTCACCAAAGCCGATCTGGATGACCTGCTCCGGCGACTCGATGAGAACGAGCAGCTCGCCCAAGCAGCATGATGTTCACCCAAGAACTTTCAAGAAGGAGCACTAAGAACCTGCGCCAGTAGGCGGTCACGGGCGGCGGCGAGGGCGGCCCTGCCAGCGGTAGCAAGTCCAGGCGCGGCGGACCAGTCGGCCACAGACGATGGCGGCGTTGGCCAGCGCCAGCCAGAACTCGACCACGGTCCTTCGCCGCTCGGTGCACCAGCGCAGCTTGCCGTACTGGTTGCCCCACGCGTGGGTGCGCTCGATCACCCATCGGCGACCGACCTGGATCGGGGCTGGCACCCCACGAGTGGCGATCTCGCCGGCCATGGCCCGAGCGGCCAACACCTGCCGGCAGGGCTGGTAGTCGTAGCCGGCGTCCAGGTGCACCACGGGCTGGGCGGGCAGCGGGCCGACCACGGTGATGGCGTCCAGGGTCGCGGCCAGCAACCCGTCGTCGCGGTGGTTGGCCGGGGCGGGCACCGCGGCCAGCGGCATGCCATCGGCCTCGACGGCGATCGAGCGCTTCAGGCCCTGCTTGCGGCGGTCGACCGGGCTGGGCCCGGCGGTCTGGCCACCGCAGGGCGCCTTGGTGGTACAGCTGTCCACGGCCAAGTGGTCCAGGCGCAGGGAGAACAGGCGGTCGTAGGCGGCCAGCACGGCCAGGCGCAGCTGCTCGGCGACCCCGGCGGTGATCCACTCATCCCGGCGGCGCCGCAGGGTGGTGGCCGAGCAGGTGTGGTCGGCGATGCGGCGGTAGCCGCAGCCGAACACCAGCACCTGGATGAGCTTGTCGAACACGATCCGGTCGGGGATGCGCTGGCGGTGGCAGCCGAGTGGGTGGGAGACCTGGCGGGTGGGCAGCAGCGCGGCGACCTGGACCCACAGGGGTTCCAGGATGGACGATGGCAGGGCAGGCACGAGACCTCCAGATGACCGCAGGGCGTGAGAACTCCGCGATCATCACGGCTCGTGCCTGCCCTGTTCCACCTCACCCACTGGCGCAGCCCTAAGCTGGGGGCGGTACTGATGAACGACAGTTGGAAGGGGCGTCTGATCGTGCAGCCGAGCCAGATCACCGAGGTCCTGAACCGTCCGATCAGCCAGGAGCTCCTGGCCCGTGACCTGACCCGCCTGGCCTACGTCGCCAAGGACGGCACGCCCCGGTCCATCCCGATCGGGTTCGTCTGGAACGGCACCGGGATCGTCATGTGCACGGCCAAGAACGCCGCGAAGGTCCCGGCCCTGCGCCACAACCCGGCGGTCGCCCTGACGATCGACACCGAGGTGCACCCGCCGAAGATCCTGTTGATCCGCGGTCGGGCCGAGCTGGACGTCGTCGAGGGCATCCCGGACGAGTACCTGGAGATGAACGGCTCCTACACGATGACGCCCGAGCAGCGGGTCGAGTGGGAGGCCGAGGTGCGTTCGCTGTATGACGGCATGGTCCGGATCGTCGTGACCCCGACGTGGGTGAAGCTGATCGACTTCGAGACGACCCTCCCCAGCGCGGTTGCGGAGCTGGCCCGGCAGCGGGAGGAACGTCAGCGCGCCTGAGCGCCACTGTGTGTCCGACGCATTGAGATCCGCCCTGTCATCGTCGGTCATGGTGGACCTTGGCCCACTACCGCTGGGACCGCCGCCCCCGCCGCCGCCTATGACCACCTACTGGCGCAGGCCCTAAGCCGCGAACGACACATGAACGTGGTCGAAGTGCAAGGTGGCACAGGAGGAACTCGGGTTCTCGCATTTGTGCCAGGCGGGGGTCGCGTCGCGGTAGTCGATGATCCGGCTCCACCAGATGATGTACTTGACGTTCAGGGCCTGATGGTAGTGCGCGAACCATGCCGCGACTTGGTCGCCGAGCGCCCTGTCGTCGCCGACCATGACATCCAGGGCGTGCGCCTGGCCGTTGCGGTCCGGGTAGTGGTCGCTGTGCTC